>Ga0172379_10006125_pt1 | contig 16316 bp, 10 predicted proteins | sample GrowelOW334metaG_FD_119756 | JGI IMG/M metagenome (GOLD analysis project Ga0172379, IMG submission 119756) | Groundwater microbial communities from an aquifer near a municipal landfill in Southern Ontario, Canada - Groundwater well OW334 metaG | ecosystem: Environmental > Aquatic > Deep... | reverse complement strand
TCAAATTCCAGAGCCGACAGATCCTGTTTGAGCTGGGCTTCCGCCTGATTGACTTTCTGCTGGTAAGTGTCTTTGTCTATCTCCACAAGCAGATATAGAAAAAGCCATGGGGTCAAGATAATGAAAAAAACACTTATAGCAGCGCTGGCGATTGTCGCAGTTTGCGGATGCGCCAAAAAAGACACCGAGCAGCAGATACCCGTCGTTCCAGTAAAAATGACAAAAGCCGAAAAGAAAACCATGCCGGTGCAGATAACCGCCGTGGGCACCATTGACGCGTATAACAAAGTGGACATTATTCCGCGCGTCGAGGGCCAGATAGAAAGGATGCCTTTCAAGGAAGGCCAGGAAGTAAAAAAAGGCGATCTGCTGGTGGAGATAGACAAAGACACCTACCAGCAGAAAGTCAATCAGGCGGAAGCCCAGCTCAAACAGGATCTGTCGGCTCTGGAATTTGATAAAGCGGACGCCGAACGCTACACCAACCTGCTTAAGGAAGGCGCTGTGGCAACGGCGGACGCGCAGCAGCACCAAACCACCCACCAGATGCAGGAACAGACAGTGAACGCGGACAAAGCCGCGCTCCAGCAGGCAAAGCTCAATCTGGGCTACTGCGACATCCGCTCGCCCATTGACGGCGTGACCAGCAGTTACCTGGCCAATATAGGAGCGATAGTCTCGCAGAACCAGACTAAAATACTCACGGTTACGCAGATCAAACCCATTTATGTGACCTTCTCCGTACCGGAAAAATTCCTTCCCGCCATACGGACCGCCATGAGCAAAGGCAATGTGGAAGTGCGCGCCACGCCCGCCGGCGGAACGGAAAAAACCGGAAAACTTACTTTCATTGACAATACCGTTGATTCCAACACCGGCATGATCATGCTAAAAGCCACTTTCCCGAACGCAGACAAGCAGCTCTGGCCGGGCCAGTTCGCCCAGGTTGTGCTGAAGCTTTCCGAACAGATGGACGCGGTGGTCGTCCCGTCCAACGCGGTTGTGCCGGGCGACAATGGGAAAGCCTACGTTTATCTGGTCGGGCCCGACAACGTTGTAAAACATGTGGAAGTGACTGTGGACCGAACGGTTGGCACCCAGTCCGTAATAAGCGCAGGTCTTACCGGAGCAGAAACCATAGTGCTGGACGGACAGCTGAAACTGCGCGACGGCTTTAAAGTAAGCGAAAGCCCCATACAGCTAGAAGCGGTGGACACAATAAACGACGGGAACTAAATAAATGAATCTATCAATCTTATGGATTAAACGCCCGGTAATGACCACGTTGGTCATGTTCTCCGTGCTGTTCTTCGGCGCGGTGGCGTATAAGCAGCTGCCAATAAACAACCTGCCGGACGTGGAATTCCCCACCATTCAGGTAAGCGCGGGGATGCCCGGCTCTATTCCGGAACAGATAGCGTCTACGATAGCCACGCCTCTGGAAAAACAGTTCACCACGATAACGGGCCTGCAGTCGATGAGTTCGAAAAGCGTGCAGGGCGCAACCACCATAACCCTGCAGTTCGACCTGGACCGCAATATTGACGCCGCCGCCCAGGACGTGAACGCCGCCATTTCGGCCGCCAGCGGCTTCCTGCCGTCGGGAATGCCATCGCCGCCCACCTACCAGAAAGTGAATCCGGCCGACCAGCCGGTTATCTACTTCGCGCTCACTTCGGAAACCATGCCGATTACCGACGTGAACGAAAACGCGGACACCTTCGTGTCGCAGTATTTCTCCACCATCAAGGGCGTTTCGCAGGTGCAGTTGCTGGGCCAGCAGAAATTCGCCGTGCGCGTACAGGCCGACCCGAACCTGCTGACCAACAAGGGCATTTCGATAAGCGAAGTGGCGGACTCCGTGGCCATGGCCAACTCCAACACGCCCACCGGCATGCTGGACGGCGAAAATAAAATCTACATGCTGCAGGCGCAGGGCCAGCTGACCAAAGCCGAGGAATACAGCAACCTGATAGTGAAATACGTCAACGGCAGCCCCGTGCGCGTGCGGGACGTGGGCCGAGCCATTAACGGCGTGGAAACGGACACTACGGAAGCCTGGTACGGCAACAGGGACTCGATAAGGCAGGGTATAATAATAGGCGTGAAAAAACAGCCGGGCTCAAACACGGTGGAAGTTGTTAACCGCATAAAAGCCATGCTGCCTTACGTCAAATCACTGCTGCCGCAGGCGATAGATTTCCACATCATGTTCGACCAGTCGTTATATATCGAGGAATCCATAGACGACGTGCAGTTCACCCTGCTGCTGACCATCGCGCTGGTTATTATGGTCATTCTGGTTTTCCTTAAGGCGTTTAAGCCCACGATAATTCCGAGCGTGGCGGTGCCTCTGTCGCTGGTGGCCACGTTCATTGTAATGTACGCGCTCGGCTTCAGTTTAAATAACCTTACCTTAATGGCCATGACGCTGGCTGTCGGTTTCGTGGTGGACGACGCCATCGTGGTGCTTGAAAACATAGTGCGCCACATGGAAATGGGCAAAAACGCCATGGACGCGGCGATAGACGGTGCGGGCGAGATAGGCTTCACCGTGCTTTCGATGACGCTTTCGCTCGTAGTCGTGTTCGTGCCGATTATTTTCATGGGCGGCGTGGTGGGCCGGCTGTTCAGGGAATTCGCCATCACGATAGGCGCGTCAATCCTGATTTCAGGCATTGTTTCGCTCACGCTCACGCCCATGATGGCGGCGCGCTTCCTGACCGGCTGGAAAGAAACGAAAGGCACAGGCCTCTTTAAGATAACCGAAATGGGCCTGGACTGGATGCAGAAATTCTACGCCCGCACGCTCAGTATGGCTTTAGACCGCCAATGGATATCTCTAGTGCTTACGGTGATAGTGCTTATCGGCACCGGTATATTGTTCTCAGTTATGCCGAAAGGTTTTATCCCCAGCCAGGACATGAACTATTTTCTTGTGTACACCCAGGCGGCGGACCAGATATCGTTCGACGATATGGCGCGCCACCAGAAAACCGTGGCCGATATCGCGCGCACCATCCCCGAACAGGAAACCGTTATTTCCGTCGCGGGCCTGAACTCAATAAACAGCGGTTTCGCTTTCATCGGGCTAAAGCCGCTTGGCGAACGGGACCGCTCGCTTAACGAAATCATCCGGGAATACCGCGGCAAGTTCAACGCCGTGCCCGGCATGTTCTGCTACCCGTATAACCCGCCGCCCATCCAGATAGGCGGCAAGCAGACCAACGCGGAATGGCAGTATGAAATACAAAGCCCATACCTCGATGATTTGTACAAATACACGCCGGTAATGATGCAGAAACTCTCCGCCATCGGCGGTTTGGTGGACCTCAACTCGGATCTGAACACCAAAATGCCTAAACTGGAAATCGCCATAGACCGCGACAAAGCGTCGGCCCTGGGCCTTAACGCGGACGAAATTTTGCGCGCCTTCCAGTCGGCCTACGGCACGCGCAAAGTGTCCACCATCTACGGCAACACGAACGAATATTACGTTATCGTGGAGTTTGAGAAAAGCTATCAGCGCAATCCGGACCAGCTGGCCATGCTGTATGTGAAAGCCAACACCGGCAGACTGGTGCCCGTTACGACGTTCGCGAAAATAACGGAAACCACCTCCCCGATAAGCGTGAACCATTCGGGCCTGATGCCGGCGGCGACTATTTCGTTCAACCTGAAAAAAGGCTATTCGATAAGCCAGGCCATGGACGCCATAAAGAAAGCCGAACAGAATGTCCTGCCCGCCACGGTGCATACGCAGTTCTCGGGCTCGGCGCAGGAATTCGCGTCGTCGTTCTCGAACATGGGGTTCCTGCTCTTCGTCACGGTACTGATAATTTATATCGTGCTGGGCATACTGTATGAAAACTTCATACACCCCATAACCATATTGACCGCGCTGCCGCTGGCGGCGTTCGGCGCGCTGATCTCTTTGTGGCTGCTCGGCATGGAACTTGATATTTACGCCTACGTGGGCATAATAATGCTCGTGGGGCTGGTAAAGAAAAACGGCATCATGATGGTGGACTTCGCGGTGGAAAGTGAACGCGCGGGCAAAAAATCCGGGCGGGACGCGATTTACGAAGCCTGTCTGGTGCGCTTCCGCCCCATTATGATGACCACGATGGCGGCCCTGCTTGGCACCATGCCCATAGCTTTAGGCATGGGCGCCGGCGGCGACGCGCGCCAGCCGATGGGCGTGGCGGTGGTGGGCGGACTGTTCTTCTCGCAGCTCCTGACGCTTTACGTTACCCCAGCTTTTTATATCTACTTCGACAGGCTCAACAAGTGGCTGTCCGGAGAAAGCAAAAGCTAATACCGGCAATAAGCGAATATGAAAAGGCCGGCCCATATGGGCCGGCCTTTTTACTTGTAATGTGCCTTAAAACTATAAATTCTCATCCAGCCATTGCGCCGCTTCCTCGTAAGAATCATCGGGGGCAAGCGTATGCCCGCCCGTGAATTCAATCCACTTTGTTTTCCAGCCGCGTTTTTCAAGGAAATCCCGGTCGCGATGCATTTCCGTATACCGGAAATCCGTAGGGCTGGCTAAAAAAACCGCCAGCTTATTTTTAGGATAAGAGTCGTTCATATCGTCCGCGTACATCATGCCGGTGTTAGCGACCACGGCCCGCACAAGATCGGGATACAGGAGAGCCATAATGTAAGAGCCCATCGCGCCGCCGGAAATGCCGGTCGCGATTATTTTGTTCCGGTCAATCCTGTTGCGCGCGCAGAACTCCTCCGAAATTATTTCAGCCAGTCCGGCCAGGACATCTTCTGCGCCGGTTCCGTTTTTGAATTTTTTAGACGCCAGAACCAGCAGTTTATGCTTTTGGGCGGTTTGCTTCCATTTGTTTATCATGGCGTTCGCGTCGGCTGACGGGGAAAGCGCGATAACCAGCGGATAAGTTTTTTTTGCGCTCAGGCCCGGCGGCGTATAAAGCAGATAGAGCGGTTCGTCTGAAACGCCGCCTTTTGGCGCGCCCGCGCAAACCTGAGAAACCAGCGCTGAAAACAGCGCCAACGACACAACAATCGTTTTTTTCATGCCCTACCCCATTTTGCTGGCCAGATCGCCCAGCGAAAGCATCGGCAGAAACATCGCTATAACTATTCCGCCGATAACCACGCCCATAAATACCATGATAAGAGGCTCAATCATTGAAGTAAGTCCTTTAACGGCGGTGTCCACTTCCTGATCATAAAAATCAGCCACGCGCATCAGCATGGTGTCAAGGCTGCCGGTTTCTTCTCCCACGCCGATCATCTGCACAACCATAGGCGGAAAGAGATTGGATTTTCGAAGCGGCTCCACCAGCCGTCCGCCGTCTTTCACCGATTCGCGGCAGCTTAAAATAGCCCCTTCGATAATCACATTCCCCGACGTGGCGGCGACCGTTTCCAAACCCTGCAAAATAGGTACGCCGGACCGCATCAGGGTGCCCAGCGTTCGGGTAAATTTCGCTATCGCAACTTTTTTAAGCAGGATACCGAACACGGGCAGCTTCAGGGACTGGGAATCAATCATTCGCTTTCCGGACTCCGTTTTCGCGAATTTTTTGAACGCGAAAAACCCGGCCACTGGCATAGCGAGTACAATGAAAATGTGGCCTTTTATAAAATCTGAAATTCCTATAACCACTCGCGTAGGCAGCGGCAGTTCGGACCCAAAACTGGAGAAAATATCCTTGAACGTGGGGATGACGAAAAGCATGAGAAAAATAGTTATCGTGCCCGCGATAATAGCAACAATGACCGGATACATCATCGCCGCTTTCACCTTGGCTTTCAAAGCTTCCGACTGCTCAAGATAAGCGGACAGCCTTTCAAGAATCGTGTCCAAAATACCGCCCACTTCGCCAGCCCGGATCATGGACACGTAAAGCGTGGAAAACACGGCGGGGAATTTCTTCATGGCGTCTGCTATGCCCAAACCCGCCTCGATATCGGTTTTGACGCTTGTTAGAACTGCTTTAAAAACGGGCGTTTCGGCCTGCTGTTCCAGAATGCCCAATCCCTGCACGATAGGCACGCCCGCTCCCACCAGCGTGGAAAGCTGGCGCGAAAAAATAACGAGTTCCTTTGACTTTACTTTTCCCTTGAAAGGATTGATTTTGGCGATCAGCAATTCGAACTGCGAAGGGATTTTTTCCTTGAGGTCTATAACGGAAAGCTTCAGCGTATTGCGCAAACGCTCAGCCGCAAGTTTCTGGTCAGGCGCGTCAAGCACGCCTGTGACTATTTTCCCTTCCGCGTCGCGCGCCTGATATTCAAACTTCATTGGCTCACCCCTTTTTAATTACCGCTGGAAAGTCCCCGCTGCAGATATTTCTTCAGATCTTCCGGATCGGGTGAGCGGGTTATGGCTTCCTGATACGAAATTTTCTGTTTGAGATACAGGTCTGAAAGCGACTGGTTCATGGTGATCATGCCGTATTTGCCGCCGGTCTGCATGGTGGTGATAATCTGCTCGACCTTCTGCTCGCGCACCAGGTTGCGCACGGCGGAAGTGACGATAAGCACTTCGCAGGCCAGTTCGCGGCCCTTGCCGCTGGCCGCCGTTACCAGCTGCTGCGCCAGCACCGACTGCAAAACGAAAGACAGCTGCACCCGGATCTGCTCCTGCTGGTGCGGCGGGAACACGTCCACAATGCGGTTAACGGTCTGGGAAGCATCGTTCGTGTGCAGGGTGGCAAGAACAAGGTGTCCGGTTTCCGCAATGTTAAGCGCGGCCTGAATGGTTTCCATGTCGCGTAACTCGCCGATAAGGATAACGTCCGGATCCTGGCGCAGAATGTGCCGCAGCGCGGCGCCGAAAGTCTGCGTATCCGCGCCCACTTCGCGCTGGTTGATGATGCTACGCTTGTGCGCGTGCACATATTCGATGGGATCTTCCACTGTGACGATATGGTATTTAAACTGTTCGTTTAAGTAATCAATCATGCTGGCAAGCGTGGTGGATTTTCCGGAACCGGTCGGGCCGGTTACCAGAATCAGGCCTTTGCGCAGTTTCATTAAATCGTAAATTACGGGAGGAAGATTAAGTTCCTCGAACGTTTTATAGGCGGCGGGAATGGAACGTATCGCCGCGCCCACAAGCCCGCGCTGGCGGTAAACGTTCATCCTCAGGCGGCCCATTCCCTTGATGCCGAACGCGAAATCTATTTCGTTAGTGGCCTCAAAGCGCTGGCGCTGGGAGTCGGTCATAAGAGAAAACACCAGACTCTGGCACAAATCTCCCGTCAAACGCTCAAAAGGCGTGGGGGTCAAATCGCCGTCTATGCGGAGTATCGGAGGCGCGCCCGCAGTAAGGTGCAGATCGGACGCGTTCTTATCGTGCATCATGATAAACAAATCGCTCATTGTAACCATTGCTAGTTCTCCAAACCCGGCGTTATTTTCCGGGTTAAAAACAAATCAGTAAGTCTGCACAGCGCGGTGGCGGCTGTTTTCCTCATCCATCATCCTGTCGTAATGATCCGTCTCCTCTTTCGTCATTTCCTGAATAAGGAGACGCACCTTGGGGCGGCCTGCGGCAGGATCTTTCGGCAGAGGCAGTTGGTCCGGCATCCCCTCATACGTTGTGCGTTTACGAAGCGGAACCTTCTTCTTGGAAACGGACGCCTTCACTTTCTTGACCGGCTCGGGTGCCGGTTCCGGCATGACTTCGTCAACAACGTCCGGCGGCGCGGCCTCGGCGGGCTCGGTTTTTTTGACCGGAGCTTGAGAACCTGTTTCCACGGCGCCGCTCTCCGGCGCGGAAACGGGCGAGATATCAGCCGGCTTCGGCGCCGCCGGCGCGCCTGAACCGAAAGTACCGTCGTCTTTGCCCAGCAGTTCCACGGCTTTGTTGTTTATGCCGCTTTTTATGACGCTCTTTTCTATATCAACCACAAAACCGTATTGCACCGGCTCTTTTCTGGGCTGAAGCAGTTTGTAATACACGTAGCAGGTATTGCGGTAACAGGATTTCGCCTCCCAGCGTTCTTCATAAGGCTGGGAGCCAAGGCCCGCGACTAGCGAATTGGCCAGCCAGCCTTCAACAGTGCCCTTGCCGCCCGGCAAAAGATGTTTTTTAACTATATTGATGGCGAACTCGGATTTGGCGCCGGAGGATTCAGGGGCCGGAGTGAATTGCGGCGCGGCCTCAGGCGCGGCTTGCGCCGTGGGCGCGACCGCGGCGGAACTCGGAACAACCGCCGAAGCATTCTCCTGCGAAATTGCTGCGCCCGGTGTTTCCGCGACGGACGAATCGGTTTTCTTAACGCGTCCGCCGGAATCACTCTTTAAAAGCAGCATCAACACTATGCCGATAACAGCCAGCACCATAACCGCGACAAAAAGAATGATAACTCTTTTCCCGCCGGACGGGGCTTCATCCCTGCCGGTCAGCCTGGCGTTTCTCAGTTCGGCGGCGACGTGCACGGTTTTCATGTCGTTAACGGTGCCGGCCATGGTAGCCTGCGTCTGCCTGAAAAGCGAAGAACCGACAGTTTCGGCCTTCGCGCCCGCATCGGACGGAGAAAGCCGTCTGGTGCCGGAAATTTCCGTCCGGCTCAAATCGGCGATTTCCTTCTGCGGCTCGCTCATGAGCGACATACCAGAATCGCCTGCGGAAGGAGTCTTGCCGCTTTCGACCGGAGCAGGTTTCGCTCCTGAGAAAACACCGCTACCGCCGAAGAAACCCGCTTTGGGCAAAGCACCGTTTTCCGCCGGTTTTGCTTCCGGAATAAGAAAATCTTTTTTAGGCTGAACAGAGGGATCCACGGTATCGCGCGCCAGGAAAGACAAATCCTTGCGGCCCAGCGGAATATTGCCGGAAATTGTTTCCATCGGCGTCGCGCCCGGTCCGCTTTTTGAGGACTCGGACGGCTGAGGCTCTTTCGCGCGCTCTGAAACGCCGCTGGCCAGATCGGCTAAACTTTCCTCCGGAGCCGGCTCCCCTGCCGCCGTTTCAAACAGACTGGCCGGCACGCGGTCAGGATAATCCATCATATCATCGCGGCCGTGGCCTTCGGATGATTCCGCTTCCGGCTCGGCTTTGAGTAAAGCTTTTTCCACGGCAGGCAAGCGTACCGATCCGCGCGGAGAGGTTTTATATTCTTCGGTTCTGGGTTGTTCGGTCCGCGCTTTTTTCTCCGGCCCGCGAGCGGACAGTCCCGCGGCGGCGTCCCCGCCGTTTAAAGAACGCGCCCGGGGCTGGTCTACCATATAATCAGCCGCGGTTTCCTCTTCCTCGGAATCCTGCGCGGTAAAACTCATGGAATCGTTCGCCATTTCCTGCAAAATTTCGTTTTCGTCTAGAATTTTTATCCAGTCGGGGGCCACATCGCCCAGCTCGCGCGGCAAGCGCATCGTATCGCCGGAGGAGGTCCGGACGCCGGAAGACGGCATTTTCCTTTCCAGTTCCGAAACCACTCGTGCCGTTTTCTTCACGTTGGTTTGTTCCAGTTCCCTGGCTAACGCCAGTTCGTCAGCGTTCAGGTCCGACTCTTTCGTCCCACCTTCCAAATCCATGCCGTCCAGCTCGGCTATCTCGGCGTCGCTGTAACCCAGGCTTTTTAAAAGAGCGACGGTTTCCTTGTCATAATCAGGTTCGGAAAGCGGTTTCGGTGTTTCCGTATTTTGCGGCGCAGGTCCGGACGCTTTCGCTTTGGCTGATACAGAGGCTTTTTCCGGAGTGGCCTCAGGCTTGACCTCGGCCGGTTTCCGCTTGAGCAATTTGTTTATCTCGGAATTTTTATAACCGAGTTTGCGCAGGAACAGTTCGGAGGAACTCGCTTCATGCCCGGCGTCCTCAGGAACCGCGATTTCAGGCGCGCGTTTCAGCTCGAAAGAGTCATCCTTGCGCGGAGGCTCCTCGGGATCCAAAGGATCGCCGATAACGCGTTCAATATCAAACTCAGGAATCAAACCGGGGTCCGTTTCGGTTTCGGGACCGGGCTTCTCCGCCGGCACGCTTTGCTCAGGCAGATAAGGCGCATCCGCGCGGCCCGAACTGTCCAGCGCGGCGCGCAGCTCGTCAAACTCCGACGCGCACATCCAGTCCTCGCTGGACTCGCCTAATTTATCCTCGGGACAAACTAGAGATGTCGGCCGGAAATCATCCCGGCCGACAAGCTCGTCAATATTGAAGGGTCCCTCAATATCGCCCTTGGAATACAGCCAATAGGCCACTAAACTTTCTCCCCTTCCTCCGCGGAACAAAGCGGCAAAGCCGCCTTGAGGCGTTCAACCACCTTTTCCCTGCCCATGTACTCAAGCATGAGAAAAAGGGTAGGCCCCTGAGTCCGTCCACTGACGGAAACGCGCAGAGGATGAAAAACCTGTCCGGCTTTAAGCCCGTTCGCTTCGGCGAATTTTCGCGCCGCCGCTTCCAGCTCGGCTTCCCGGAAATCGGGCAGGGCGGCGTAAACGCCGCAAATGCCTTCTAGAATCTTGCGGGCCGCCGGGTTTTTAAGCACTTTCCCCACGGAAGCTTCGTCGAATTTCACTTCCTTGGTGAAGAAAAAATCAAGCAATCCGGGAATATCGGTGAGCACTTTATATTTTTCCTGCTCGATACCGACTATTTTCACCAGCGTTTCGCGGCTGACTGCGCCGGTGGCTATGCCTGCCTTTTGAAGAAAAGGCAACGCGCGGTCGGCAAGGTCTTCCCGGCTCAGCATGCGGATATACTCGCCGTTCATCCACCGCAGTTTCACGGGATCGAACACGGCCGGGTTTTTCTGGCAGCCGGCGATATCGAATTTCTGCTCCAGTTCGCCCGGCGCAAAAATCTGCTGGCTATCCGGAGTGGACCAGCCCAGCAGCGCCAGATAATTGCGCATGGCTTCCGGCAGGAAGCCTTCCGCCTCGTACTCGAAAACGCCCGTGTGCCCGTGCCGTTTGGACAGCTTGGTGCCGTCCGGCCCGTGAATCATGGAAAGATGGATAAACACCGGATGCTCGAATTTGAGCGCGTTGTACAGGTTTATCTGGTGCGCCGTGTTGGAAATATGATCGTCACCGCGGATAACGTGCGAGATCTTCATCAGGTGATCGTCTATGACGCAGGCGAAGTTATAGGTCGGATAACCGGATTCCTTTCTCATCACGAAATCGTAAAGGAGTTTATTCTCAAATCTTATTTCGCCCCGCACCGGATCGGTGAAAACCGTGGCGTTTTCCGTAGGCATTTTAAAACGGACAACGGGCTTGCGGCCCTGCGCCTCAAATTCCCCGCGCTGGGCTTCAGTCAGATTTCGGCAGCGTCCGTTATAGCGCGGAGGCCGTTTTTCGAGAAGGGCTCGTTTGCGTTCCTCCTCCAGCTCCTCGGGCGTGCAATAGCAGTAATACGCGTGGCCCTCGGCAAGAAGGCGGTCGACAAAAGGAGTGTAAACCCCGGTGTCGGCGCGCCGGCTTTGCAGATAAGGACCGTATTCGCCTTTCTCTACTCCGGACGGAACCGGACCCTCGTCCCAGTCAAGGCCGAGCCAGGTCATGCCCCGGATAATAGAGTCTTCAAACTCCGCGGTTGAGCGTAGTTCATCCGTATCTTCGATACGGAGAATAAAAGTGCCTTTGTGCCTGCGGGCCAAAAGCCAGTTGAATAATGCCGTGCGGGCTCCGCCTAGATGCAGATTGCCCGTGGGCGATGGTGCAAATCGGACTCTTAATGTCATACATTAAATAATAACATATTATAACGGACAAAAAACAGGGAAGCCTTTTCCGAGAGGCTTCCCTGTTTTAAGTTAAAAACCGTTTAAGCAACCGGTATCTGCTTTAATATTTCGCCGAATTCCTTGGCCGTTTTTATGCGCGAGTGATAATCTTCGTTGAGCGATTTTTCAAGCAGTTCGTCAATCGCGCGCGGCAGCGTGGAGTCTATCTGTGTGGGCGCGACAAGATATTCGCCGCCCTGGTCCACGCCGTCAAGCTCCCACGGCACGTGGCCCGTGAGCACTTCGTAAAGGCAGATTCCCAGGGAATAGATGTCCGACTCGCGCCGCACAATGCCTTTGCGCTGTTCGGGCGCCATGTAAGCCGGCGTGCCGGACACGGTTTTGGAGGAGACAGTGCCGTTTATGTCCCGCGATACTCCGAAATCCATGACCTTTATTTCCCCTTTCTTGGTTATCATGATGTTCGAGGGTTTCAAATCCCTGTGGATAATCCCGTTCTCGTGCGCGTATTCAAGCGCGCCGCAGATGCCGGAAAAAATGGGGACCGCGTCATCCAAAGACAGCTTGCCGTCCCGGTTAAGCATGTCCTCCAGCGTTTCGCCGGCGATATATTCAAACACCAGATACAAATCGTTATTTTCCTTAAACACCGTGTAAATATCCACAATGTTCGGGTGGTGCAGGGCCGCCACGGTGCGCGCTTCCGCCAGCAGCTGCTCTTTGGCGGCGGTGCTCATGCCTATTTCGGTGCGAACTTTCTTGATGGCGACCTTGCGGTTTAAAGCGCGGTCCGTGGCAAGATAAACTTCGCCCATTCCGCCTTCGCCTAGTTTTTTGACAATCTCATAATTATGCATGGAAGACGGCACCGACCCGCCATCCCGAACCATTCCGATCCGCTTGCCGTGCCTGAAAACCTTAATTACGGTTATAAGCAAAAACAGGAAAATTATCAGACCGATTAGACCCATGTACAGCTTGAGCGTTCCGCTATCCTGCGAAACTGGTTTTTTCGCCGTATTTCCGGGTATCGCGGACAGGCTGTCCAGATCGGCCGGGAGAATATTAAGCTCAGGATTAAACTCAAAATCGGAAAGAATATCTTTATATCTGCGGTAATTATCCAGAATCTGGGTTCTAAGGCGGATAAATCCCGCCTTGTCGTTGCGCGATTTAGCGTAAAGAGCCGCGGACTGAAGCTCCTGCATCATCTGCCTTATTTCCTTTACAGCGCCTTCGCGGTTGCCCTGCTTTCCCAAAGCCCACGCTTTAAGGGTGTGAGCTTGAGCGCGCTGTTCGGCGAATCTGGGATCCTGACCGAGTCCGGCCAAAGCCTTGTCAGCGTCGGCGTTAACATCCTCGGGATCGGCGTTCAGACGTTTTTGATTATACGCCGCGCGACGCAGATACAAATAAGGATTATTTCCCTCTTTATCAATCGCCTTCGAAAGGAACCCGACCGCTTTGTCAAAATCGCCGATCGCGGCGTGGCTGTCGCCCGCCTTCACCAAAGCCGCGGACCGCGGCGCGGGAGCATAGGCGGAATTGTCCGCTTTTAAGTCGCCGGAACGAGAGGCGTCTTCGCCAGCGGCATATCGGGGCGACGATTTGCTCGAATACGCGCCGCCGATCTGCAAAGGGGTATTGTCACCGGCAGAGGAATTGTTTGTGGCCGCAGCCAAAAGGGCTTTTCCCGAACGGCTCTGGCTGACGCCCGGAGCGTTATAATCAGATTTGGACTCAAGCTCTTCGGTTTTTTTAGCCGCTTCGGCGTTTTTCGCGGATCTTTCTGAAGCGTTGACAATAGCCTCCATGGCTTCCTCATCGCTCATGGGCCCGCCCTGCGAATGGCCGCCCGGACGCTGGGCCCGCTCAAACTGGACATTATTATTTTTGGCGCCGCCTATTATCATCAGCACGTCATAAGGGTAATTTATCACTTCCTGCATGTATTTGCCGTTATAACGTTCGTTAAGGAATTTCAGCACAGGCTCGTCAATGACGCTGTTCTTCTTCCCTTCAAAATACTTCACTATAGTCTGAGCCGTGGAAGACGGTTTAAGGTCCTTGGTCAGTTTTTCCCATTCCTCCGGCGTGGTGCAGGAGCTCGGCTCAAGCAGGTCCAGATCGCTCGGTTTGCCGGTCATTGTGAAAGCGACTATTTTTTTGCCGGTAACGCTCACGTCTTTGATAATCTGGGCTGAATCCAAACCCGCGCACTTCTCGCCGGTTTCAGGCCTGGCCACCGCCTTTTTGGCGCACTCCGTAAAAGCCTTGTCCCAAAAAGAGTCCACATCCGCTTTGGTCATTTCCTTGCCGCGCTTGCGGAATTCCTCGCGCATGCGCATAAATTTCGGTTTTTGTTCTTCATTGGCACAAACGAGCGTGGGATTGGTGACGGCAATTTCGCACTTCTGCTCGCGCACTTCCTTCATAAGCTGCTGGTGCGCATCCATGGAACAGGACTGCTCGCCCGCACCGGCGCCGAACGCGCAAGCCACGGGCAACAAAAACAGTGGAAGAAGTTTTCTTAGAAAATTGCGTAACATAAATACTCCGAACACATCCGCTACGCAGGAACGCGCACGAATGTTCTCGTATATTAATTAAACATAGAATACCCTTTATGGCCCGTACAGTCAATAGCCAAAGGACTCATGCCGGCATAGGTCTTTAGACCTATGAAATAATCATTATGTTCTAAGGAAGATTAGTTAAAAACCCAGCTTATTTTGAGCACTGGACACCAGGACAGAGCCGCGGACTCCTTTAAAACGGTGTCCGCATGTTTCACATACAGGCCGTTCACTTCAAGCGCGAGCCACGCGCCGCCGATATTTTTCTTTACGCCCAAAAGGGCCGTAAACACAGGTTTAGCCGATCCGGCGGAATGGCCTTCATTCATGACCGAAGCGTTGGTGATGTTAAAGTTGATTCCGGTGAATGACATGCCCGCCCCGCCGCGCGCATAAGGCGCAAAACCGCCTTTCCATTCATACCCAATTTCCGCCGCCAGAATATTTACGCCGCCCGACGTTTTCACGCTCATGTTCGTGAAATCGTGCGTTTCGGACCGGAGGGCCAGCACAGCCCCGCGCGCGCCAATCTGGAATCCGGACGGGAATTTAAAGAAATAACCCGCCCCGAAAGTCAAGCCCGACGTGCCGGGACTGAAAGAACCGGCGCCGTAGCTTTGCATATACAGCTTCATACCGTTAAGCCACATTCCCGCGTCCAGTTCCAAAATTCCGGAAACGCCTTTTCCGAAATAACCGGCCTTAAACTGCCCGGCGGCATTAACTTCCGCGTAAGGCCCCGCTTGCGCGGCGGTTTTTGTTTCCGCCATGGGCGGCGCGGGAACCGGAACCCCGCTTTGCGTTACCGTCGCGGTGGAAGCCTCCGGAGCGGAATCCGCCGGTTCCACTTTTTCGATGTCGGCGCGCGGTATTTCCACAATTCCGTTCGCGGAAGAAACCTTCATCGCCTCCGCGGAGACATCGGCGATAATCCCTTCGAGCCGCTGCCCGTTTTTCAAAGTTACCACGAAGCGGTCTTTCTCGACGCAGTCAATTTCATCACGCGAGAAACGCGCGACGCCGGAGGAGGTGACAACCTCGACCGTCCCGCCGCCGTCAATCACGGAACCTTTCAAAACCGTTCCGCTTTTAAGATAAACGGTTTCGGCGAAAACTGCTTGCGGCGCAAGAAACGCCGCAAGCAAAACCAAACCGCCGATACCGGTATTCCGTTTTATTTGCAGCATCCTTCTTTGTGATGCTCTTTAACCGTGTCCCGCAGGGTCCGCATGTTCTGGGCGGTTTCCACCACCACTTTTATGCATTCCGACAGCGCGTAAAACACCATCGCCACTATCGCGCCCAGCGCGCCCATCAACAGCGTTGAAAGAACCGCTTTTTTCATAAACTGGGACATATATTCCGCCGGCACCTGAGAATACATCTGCCAGATATCGGCGATCTGCAAAAGGGCGAACGCCACTGAAAGCCAGCACACCACTTTAAACGCGATCGCGATTTTCCGCAAAGGCCCGTGCTCAAGTTTCAGTTCCGAACCCGGCCTGCCTTTTCCTGAGCAGCAGCAGGGCTTGCTTTCTTCCGTCTTTCCGACACCCGGCTCCGTAACGGAAGACGCCGCCGCTTCCTCAGCGGGGCTGCCCGCTTTGTTTTCCATTTCCTTTTCTTCTGCCATTTTTCTCTCCTTTAACCATATGTATTTGAAAAATCGTCACGCCGCGCATTCGCGCAAAAGTTCCCGGGCGTGGTTGACCGCGGCCGCTCCGCGCACGTCCTTTCCGCCCAGCATGCGCGCTATCTCGGACACGCGGCCCTCTCCTTCCAGCTGGGCTATTTCTGTGCGCGCGGCTTTGCCGTTCAGGGTTTTTTCAACACGGAAATGCCGGCCCGCGTAAGCCGCCACGGTGGCGAGATGCGTCACGCACAGCACCTGGTGCTCTTTGCCTATCCGGGCAAGCTTTTCACCTACCAGACTGCCGGTCTCGCCGCCTATCCCCGCGTCCACTTCGTCGAAAACAAGCACCGGCACGCGGTCCGCGCCGGCCAGCACGGTTTTAAGGCCGAGCATAACGCGCGACATTTCGCCGCCGGAGGCTATGTCCTTAAGCGG
>Ga0172379_10006124_pt1 | contig 16319 bp, 13 predicted proteins | sample GrowelOW334metaG_FD_119756 | JGI IMG/M metagenome (GOLD analysis project Ga0172379, IMG submission 119756) | Groundwater microbial communities from an aquifer near a municipal landfill in Southern Ontario, Canada - Groundwater well OW334 metaG | ecosystem: Environmental > Aquatic > Deep... | reverse complement strand
TAGATCATACACAAATTTAGTAAATTGCACCCTGTCATTCTCACATTGTGGCCAAATTTTTGGGTCCTCACTCGCAATGACGGTATGCTGTTGATTTTGTGAGGGTGGAGAGAAGGAGGCGGGTCATCAGTTTTCAGTAATAGCAGAACCGCCGCCCGCCTCCTTCTCTCAACCCTCACCTCCAAAAAAATGATCCGTCATTGCGAACACGAGGCACGAAGTGTGAAGCAATCTGAAGCATTACTTGAATCTTTCAATTACAAATTACAGATTAAAAATTAAGGGTATATGCGCAGTGCGGCATATACCCTTAATTTTTAATCTGTAATTTGTAATTTCTATTTATTCAAATCATCCAACACATTCATCACCTCCCTGACGTGACCCTCACTTTCTTTCATCATGGCGGCCTCCTTTTCGTTCAGTTGAAGTTCAAAAATCTTCTCGATTCCGTGTTTGCCCAAAACAACCGGAACACCCAGGTAGCAATTGTATATGCCGTATTCTCCTTTTAGTTGAATGCAAACGGGGAAAATCCTGCGTTGATCTTTAACGATGGCCTCAACCATTTGGGCTGCAGCAGCTCCCGGAGCATACCAGGCAGAGGTTCCCATCAGTTTGACCAGTTCGCCCCCACCCACTTTGGTACGTTGCACGATGGCTTCGAGCCTGTCTTCAGAAACCAGTTCCGTAACCGGGATACCGCCAACGGTAGTATAACGGGTCAATGGAACCATGGTATCACCGTGACCACCCAGCAACATGGCGGTGATCTCCTTTTGTGAAATATTCAATTCATCAGAAAGGAATGCCCTGTAACGGGCAGTATCCAGGATTCCGGCCATCCCCAACACCCGTTCGCGCGGAAACCCGGAGCTAAGATGGGCCTGATAAGTCATCACGTCCAGCGGGTTGGAGACAATGACCAAAATGGTATTGGGCGAATATTTTACAATGTTTTCGGTTACAGATTTGACAATTCCGGCATTCACCTGAATCAGGTCGTCCCTGCTCATTCCAGGCTTACGGGGAAGTCCTGAAGTGATCACAACAACATCCGAGTTGGCAGTCTTTGAATAGTCACCGGTAACACCTATGGTCTTGGTGTCGTAACTATTGATCGGTGCCTTTTGCCAGATATCCAGCGCTTTTCCTTCAGCAATTCCCTCTTTGATATCAAGAAGGATCACTTCGTTCACTATTTCACGAGATGCCAATACATCAGCACATGTAGCGCCAACGTTTCCTGCTCCAACAACTGTAACTTTCATACTATCTGTTTTTTACTAAATTAAATTCGAATGCAAAAATATATCAGAATATCAATACTCTGTTTTTCTTTTCCCAAGATTAATGAAAATTTAATTGATTAATCTGGTTACGTCATCTATAATTCTGTCAGCCAAACAATTGGCTTGTTGAACTGTACTACTTTCAGAATATATCCTTATGATAGGTTCCGTGTTTGATTTGCGCAAATGGACCCATTCATGGTCAAAATCAATGCGGACACCATCCACATCTGTGATTTTTTGAGACTTGTACTGTTCCTTTATCTTCATCAAAACTGCCTCGAGGTTGACACCCGCATCAAGCTCTATTTTTTTCTTTGCCATAAAATAGGAAGGATATTGGGCCCTGAGTTCTGAGCATTTCACCCCACTTTTCGCAAGATGGGTCAGGAAGAGGCCGATACCGACCAAAGCATCCCGTCCATAATGGCTTTCGGGATAGATGATGCCGCCATTCCCCTCACCTCCAATTACAGCATGGGTATCCTTCATGGTTTTCGTAACATTCACTTCTCCCACTGCCGAAGGAGTATAGGTTACACCATGTTTTTCAGACACATCCAGCAACGCCCTGGAGGATGAGAGATTGGAAACGGTGTTTCCGGGAGTACGGGACAGGATGTAATCGGCAACTGCCACAAGGGTATACTCTTCATTGAACATCGAAGCATCTTCGCTGATGATGGCCAGCCTGTCGACATCCGGGTCTACAACAAAACAGACATCCACATTATTTTTCAATACTTGTGAAGCTGTCTCAACAAGATTTTCAGGCAGCGGTTCCGGCTGGTGGGCAAATTTTCCGGTAGGATCGCAGTTGATCTCAACAATCCCGGTAACCCCTAGCGCTTTCAAAAGCTGCGGAACAATGATCCCTCCCACAGAATTTACGGCATCGATGGCCACAGAAAAATTTGCCTTGCGAATCGCTTCAACATCTACAAGATTCAATTCCAGCACTTTACGTATATGGTAATCAGAGTAATCGGCAAGTGTAATTACGCCCAGGTCCTCAACGTTGGAAAAGATGAATTCGTTGGCCTCGGCAAGCGCCAAAATTTTCTTGCCTTCCAAGTCGTTTAGAAATTCCCCATCCTCGTTCAGCAGTTTAAGGGCATTCCACTGTTTCGGGTTGTGACTGGCAGTTAGGATGATGCCGCCATTTGCCTTTTCGGCGGTTACAGCCAATTCAGTGGTAGGAGTAGTAGCAAGGCCAATATCTGTCACATCAATTCCCATTCCAGATAAGGTTGCCGTAACCAAACTATTCACCATTGAACCTGAGATGCGCGCATCCCTTCCCACCACCACTTTTATTTTCGTGCCCGGATCACATCTCCCTTTGACCCAGACAGCATATGCAGCGGTGAATTTAACCACGTCAATGGGGGTTAATCCGTCACCTGGCAACCCACCAATCGTTCCCCTGATACCCGAAATCGATTTTATAAGACTCATCTTTCTTAATTTTTTAAGGGTACAAAATTGTTAAAATATAGTTGTTTTTCAAAGTAAAGTTAGACATTGAATTGGACGACTGCTTTTTATCCGATTTTTTTGCGAAATTTGCACCGGAATTGTATAATTTGTTGAATACCATGAAGCAAGAACGAGGACAGGAGCGCGATTCAAAGCGTACCGTCGAGAAACGTAATCCCGGGAGCAGGCCGCGCATCAAAAAAGAGGAGACCACCGGAACGACCGGACGGTCAAAAAAAGTGATCAGAACAGGATCTGCTTATCCAGAAGAGGTGGTTAAGGCCCGAAAAAAAACGATAATTCCCCCACCAGTCAGTTCGGGGAAGCGGGTAGGAAAATCAAAACCTGAAGCTGCCAAATTGGATAGCTCAAAACCCAAAAGAATCTTTAAAGAGCGTACATCAGATATTTTCCGACGGAATGTGATCAACAAGCCGGTCCAGAAACGGTTCGAAGAGACGGAAACCGATAGTTTTCTGACCACCAAAGGCAAAGTTCTCCGCGGCAAGCTCGGCAATCGCAATGTGATTGAAAGACTCGACAGGGAGAAGGGAAAACCTGTAACAAAAGCACCAAAAAACGATGGAACGATTCGATTGAACAGGTTTATTGCCAACTCCGGCATGTGCTCAAGGAGAGAGGCCGACACTTACATCGCAACCGGTTGTGTAACGGTTAACGGTGAAATTGTATCTGAAATGGGCTACAAAGTCAGGACCGGCGACTCGGTCAGTTTTAACGGCAAACTCCTTTCCATAGAGAAGAAAGTATACGTTCTGCTCAACAAACCAAAAGGATTTGTCACTACTGTAGAAGATCCCCATGCAGAAAAAACGGTGATGGACCTGGTACAGCATGCCTGTTTTGAGCGGATTTACCCGGTTGGCCGGCTCGATAAAAACACAACAGGCCTTCTGCTGTTTACCAACGATGGTGATTTGACCAAAAGACTTACCCATCCGAAATACAACCGGAAGAAAATCTATCATGTACACCTGGATCAGAAAGTAACTAAATCGCATCTGGATGAAATTGTCAATGGCATCACACTGGAGGATGGGTTCGTTGCGGCCGACTCGGTCAGTTATGCCGATGAAGAGGACAAGAAACAGGTTGGCATTGAGATCCACTCAGGTAAGAATAAGATTGTCCGACGCATTTTTGAACACCTCGGATACAAAGTAGTAAGACTCGACAGGGTATATTTCTGCGGGTTGACAAAGAAGAACCTTCCACGCGGAAAGTGGCGCTTCCTCACGCAAGACGAGGTCAATATGCTAAAAATGAGTTCCAATTAGGTTAAATTGTCAGATACTGTAATTTTCTCCACAGACGGGAGACTAATTCTATAGCTGTGAAAGAGGATTTTTTGCGAAATATCACCCAAAATCAGGGGATCATCCACAAGGTTGCCAGGATATACTGTGACAATGAGGATGATCGCAAGGATCTTTTCCAGGAAATTTTGATTCAGTTGTGGAAATCCTACGACAAATTCAGGGAACAATCCAAGTTTTCGACCTGGATGTACCGGGTAGCCATTAACACGGCAATCACAAATTTTAAGAAGGATGCAAAAAACAGAAGGAAGAGTGAGTTGGGGAAAGAAATCTATCTTCTGGAAGATGAAGTTTATGACTATGAAAAAGAGGAGCATCTGAATCTGCTCCACGAAGCAATTACACAGCTGACGGGAATAGAAAAATCAATCATTTTACTCTATCTTGAAGACAAACCCTACGAGGAGATATCAGAAATCACGGGTATTTCACAAAATTACGTACGGGTAAAGATGAACAGAATTAAGAAGAAACTGGAGTACTTTGTAAAAAGCAGAGGGCGTAACTAGATGGAATTAAACGAATTTAAAAAAGCCTGGCAAAAGGCAACTACCGATACCGTCCGGCAAAAAGAGCTGGATGCCACATCCATTAACGAACTTTTGAAGAAAAGGAGCAAAGGAATTTTATCCCGACTGGACCGTAGCGTCAAATTCGGAATCTGGTTTCTGGTACTCTTCTTTCTTTTGACACTTGCCGATCAATTAATGCCAGCCGATTTCCTATTCCCGGCCCGTTGGAAAGCAGAGCTTGAAGTTCCCATGTGGATCAGCGTACTGGAATGGTTTGTCAATATTATACTGATACTTACCATTCTAATCTTCATCATCAGGTATAGGAGACTTCAACTGCAAACACTTGCCAATCAAGACCTGAAAGGGGCCATCCAAAAAGTTCTCACCCTCCTGGATACCTTTAAAAAAGAGTTCTACCTCTCTGTTATCATTCTTATGTCGGGGATTGGCGTAGGATTTCTGTTGGGCGCAACCAAAGGGTTCGAATCCATCAAACTAAGCGAAACGCCTTCCATCATCGCCATTGTCGTTGTGGCTTCTGCGATGCTGGTTTTGCTGGGTTTGTTAATTGGATCGATATTCTATATCTTTCACAAGGGTTTCAATCTTTTATTCGGCAAATACCGCAATCAATTAATCCAATCGTTAAATGAGCTTCAGGAGCACGAAGAATAGACGGCATCTTTCCACTGTTACGTTGCTATTCTTTTGTCTCATCACTACCGTTGGATTTTCTCAATCAAAAAAGATCAATGGTCGGGTAGTGAGCTCGGCCGATCTTTCACCACTTCCTTTTGTACATCTTCGTTTTGATTTCGGTAATAGCGGAACCATCAGTAACATCGATGGAAATTTTTCGATTCCTGACACCGTCCGCGAAATCCAATTAAGCTACATCGGTTTTCAACCGCTCAATATAGCAGTGGGAAGATCAAATGATGAAATCTGGACCATCAAACTGACCCCCGATGAACACATGCTCAGCACTATTGAGGTCCGACCGGGAAAGGACCCGGCATTCCGCATTATGCAGTCAGTTCTTGATCATTCAAAAGAGAACAACCCCAACAACCTGGGCAGTTTCCAATATACTTCCTATCACAAATTCTGGTTGTCGGCCGATCCTATTACCGACAGTAAATTCAGTGGAAAACTTAAAATTTCCCCCATCGAATTACAAAAACTGCAGCAGAAGTTCGAAGCCAACCACATGCTGCTCATTGAGACACTGAGCAGAAAAAAATTTCTTCAACCACAGCATGAAAACGAGGAGATCATCTCATCCAAAGTTTCGGGGCTGAAAAAGGAGGGGTTCTTCCTCCTGGCAACACAGCTTCAAAGCTTCTCGATTTATGAGGAAAATTTCTCCCTCCTCAGTAAAAAATTTCTTTCTCCTGTCTCTAAAACAGCGCTGAAAAATTATTCGTTCATCCTTGAAGACACGCTTTTGATCGACCACAAAGACACTGTTTTCCTGATCCGGTATCACCCTGCAAAGGATCGAAATTTCGATGGTTTGAAAGGATTTCTTCACATCAACACGCACAGGTATGCAGTTCAAAGCGTAATTGCAGAACCTGCCATTTCAGACAAAAAAGAGATATTCGCTTCGATATGGCAACATTACGACAGGCTGGATTCCAACCGATGGTTTCCATCCGAGCTTAATGCCGCCATCAATTTCAAGATGATGACCAGTTTCCCGATGGACTCTTTAAGCAAAAACCGAAAACCGCTTGAGCTTTCCGTCACAGCCAACAGTCGGACTTATTTGTACCAGCGGGAGGTAAACATTTCGCTTGACCCAAAGTCTTTCCCCAAGTATGGTGTAACCGTTTCACACGAGCAGCGCGATTCGCTCCTCGATACAAAAGGTTTCAGGTACATCCCACTTACCCCCAAGGATTCTGTCACTTATCTTTATCTAGATAGTCTGGGCAATAAACTACGGCTAAATGAAAAGGCAAAATTACTGCATTCCCTTTCACTCGGGACTGTTCCGCTGGGTGTAGTTAGCGTTAACTACACCTACCTGTTTGGGTACAACATCAACGAAGGATATAAAATTGGCCTCGGCATAGAAACCAATCGAAAACTCTCAAAATACCTCGCGGCAGGCACCTATTTTATCTACAGTACCCGGGATGGGCTTTTCAGGCATGGGGAGTGGATAAGGATCTATCCGACAGGTTATCCCGATTTAAAGATACAGTTGGCATACAAGGATATGAAGAAGGAGTTTGGAGAATCGACGCTTTTGGAGGAGTATGATATTTTTGAACCCGAGTATTTCAGGTCGCTTTTGCTTCAGCATATGTTCCACACCAAAAGCTATACTGCCAGTGTCGAGATGCGGCCGATTCAGCCGCTGAACCTCAGGCTGTTTATCGACAAAGCAACCAATCTCGACAATGCCTACGGAGATGTGGTTGTTGCAGGTTGGGACCCTTTCCAATTGACACGGGTTGGTTTTCAACTTCGCTATTCTCCTGGTATTGCCTTTCTGCACGATGTTGATGAACTGATCCAAAGCGCACCCCCGCATGCCGACATCTATCTGACAGCAATTCAAGGTTTAAGCATCTTTAATAGCCAGTACCAGTTCACCAAGTTTGAGGCCAAAGGAAAATTTCACCTACGATTGTCTGCATTGGGGACCACCTCCATTATGATCAGGGGAGGTAAAATCATTCAGACAGCGCCATCCACCGAATGGTTCAACGGATACGGCAGCTACTCGGGAGGATTTACTATCCTGGCACCTTATACGTTTGCCACCATGCGCCTCAATGAGTTTTCTGCCGACCAGTTTGGTTCACTGCATGTCCGCCACAGTTTTGGTACCGGATTTATTCCCTCCTGGTATTTTATCCGACCGGAACTGGCCATCGCACAAAATATTGGATTTGGCTCACTCCAGCCCAAATATTCGGTTCCTACGGGCGCGACAGATTTCAGAAAAGGATTTTTTGAATCGGGGGTAGAGCTGAACAGAATCCTGAATTCAAGTTTTGCAGGACTGGGAATGGGTGTTTATTACAGGTATGGAGCTTATCGGTTCAGCACCGACAAGCTCAATTTCGCCTACAAGTTTACGTTGAATTTCAAGTTTTGAGGAGTCATTCATACCTCAGCGCCTCAATCGGATCCAGCTTCGCAGCTTTCACTGCGGGAATAACGCCGGAGGCAAAGCTGACAAGCAGACAGACGGTAACTCCGCCAATCATCCAGTTCCATGGGATGATGAAGGCAGTTCCCATCAAAAGGGATATGAGGTTGCCGGCCATGATACCCAGCAGAATACCCAAAGCGCCGCCCATTTGCCCGATAACGATCGACTCAATCAAAAACTGATGCCGGATGGTACCTGAGTTGGCGCCAATGGCTTTGCGGATGCCAATTTCCCGGGTGCGTTCGGCAACTGTAACCAACAAAATATTCATCAATCCGATGGCCGCACCAAGTAAGGTTATGACGCCGATTATGGTGGCGGCCATGGTTACATACTTGATGTTGTCGAGTAATATATTTACCAGGTTGTCACTCTTCTCTACAATAAAGTCACTGTCATCCAAGATATTGAGTTTACGAATATTTCTGAAAACACCTTCAGCCTCCCCTGTGGCGGCATCCATCATCTGGGCGGAGTAAGGATGCACACTGATCCTGAAATTCATTTTGGGCCGGGCAAAATATTGACGCACATTGGCAAAAGGGAGGAAGACCAGTCTGTCGCCGGTCTCGCCAAAACCACTTCCCTTTGACTTTAGTGTGCCCACAACAACATATTTTCCACTTCCGATCGTAAGCAACTTCCCAATGGGATCAACACCCTTGGGGAACATCTTCGGAACCATTTCTGCCCCTATCAAAGCCACATTGGTCCCATCGAAAGCCTCCTGCATCGAGATGTTGCGACCGTTTTCTATATCATATCCATCGGTAGAAAGGTAATTTTCATCGATGCCCCGGACGATCACGTTTGGATTGCTCTTCTTCGATTCGTATTTAACTGTGGCAGTATTTGTTGCCATCGTTGAAATAGAGACTACTGCAGGAAAATGGAACTGTTCCCTGAAATCCCGGGCCTGAAAATAACTGATGTAGCTATAATTTTTGGAACGGTATCGCTGGTTGCCAATCTGTATTCTCATGCCCCTGCTCTGAATGGAAAAGGTGTTGGCCCCCAACCGGGTAAAATCGGCAGTAATGGCATTCTTGATAGAGTCGATGGCGGTCAGGATGCCTACCAACGCTGAAATTCCCACCGCAATAATCAGGATCGTCAGTACCGAACGAAGCAGATTGCTCCTAATCGACTGAAATGCAATATGAATATTTTCGACAACCAGCGGCTTTAGTAACATAACGGAACAAACAGATTACAAATTAAAAATTACAGATTAAAGATTACAAATTGTGTCTGATTGCCTTTCAAATAAAAAGGCAAAAGCGGGAAGATTTGTTGGTATTTCACTGTAATTATGAATGACAAGGTAGCGTATTTTTTTAAACTATGAATGTATAAAGGTAATAATGAATTAAGGATGATGCAATACCAAAATGTAAAAACCGAGGCAATTGACAACTGTACAATTTTCATTATTGAGTCAGCTCCGACAAGTCTTTTCCTGCCACGACTTGTCCCGACCCGTCGGGAAAGACACCAATGACACAAAGGTTCACAAAGAATCATAATGCTGATATTTAAATCTTTGTGACATCTTAATGATTATGTGACTTAGTAGCCTTCTTATTTTTTTTCTTTACGGAGTGGACTCATTATTCAATTTCAAGATTCCTATTGAATTTATTCAGATAAAATAGCCAATTTTGCGAAACGAAAATTGGGTTAACCCATTGACAGTATAATCACAGACTAGAAGTGTTTACAGCATCTTCTGACATTCATTTTTAATCTTTAATCTTTAATCTTTAATTTGATCGAATATGGCTTACGATATTGAGATGATCAAAAAGGTCTACGCCGGGTTTCCTCAGAAAACTGAAAACCTTAGAAAATTATTGGGAAGGCCTGTTACCCTGACCGAGAAAATTCTCTATGCACATCTTTCAGAACAACTTCCCGCTGTTCCTTTTGAGCGCGGGGCCTCTTATGTCAATTTCAACCCCGACCGCGTTGCAATGCAGGATGCCACAGCTCAAATGGCGCTTCTACAGTTTATGCAGGCAGGCAAAGATGAGGCTGCGGTGCCTTCAACCGTTCATTGCGACCACCTGATCCTGGCCAAAGAGGGTGCTGTCACTGACCTGAAAAATGCCGAAAATACCAACAAAGAGGTATACAATTTCCTGTCAACTGTTTCTAAAAGATATGGGATTGGGTTTTGGAAACCCGGTGCTGGAATTATCCACCAGGTGGTTTTGGAAAATTATGCATTCCCTGGCGGGATGATGGTCGGGACCGACTCCCATACTGTCAATGCAGGAGGTCTTGGCATGGTAGCCATTGGTGTAGGTGGCGCCGATGCGGTGGATGTCATGACCGGAATTCCATGGGAGCTGAAATTCCCGAAACTGATCGGTATCAAACTTAGCGGGAGGCTGAATGGCTGGAGTTCACCCAAAGATGTAATACTAAAGGTTGCAGGACTCCTTACTGTCAAGGGTGGGACCGGCGCCATTGTCGAATATTTTGGCGAAGGGGCATCCACCATCTCCTGTACCGGGAAAGGGACCATTTGCAACATGGGTGCCGAGATTGGAGCCACAACATCTATCTTCGGATACGATAACAATATGGCCAAGTACCTGAGGGCAACAAGCCGTGCGGATATCGCCGACATGGCCGACAGCATTGCCGAACACCTCAATGGCGATGCATCCGTATATCAAAATCCCGAAAAATATTTTGACCAGCTCATCGAAATCAACCTTTCCGAACTGGAACCGCATATCAATGGTCCGTTTACACCCGATTTGGCCACACCACTCTCCCAATTCAAGAAAGTAGTCAAAGAGAAGAACTGGCCAACGGTGATGGAGGTTGGTCTGATAGGCTCCTGCACCAACTCCTCTTACGAAGATATGAGCAGGGCTGCTTCTGTTGCCCTCCAGGCGAAAGCCAAGAACCTGAAGGTAAAAGCTCAATTCACAGTTACCCCAGGTTCTGAATTGGTTAGGTATACAGTCGAGAGGGATCAGTTATTGAAAGCCTTTGAATCTATTGGTGGCGTGGTTCTTGCCAACGCCTGCGGACCATGCATCGGACAGTGGGCCCGAGCCAATGCTGATCAACTGCCTGAAAACTCGATCATGACCTCCTTCAACCGGAATTTTGCCAAACGCACAGACGGGAATCCAAAAACCCACGGGTTTGTTGCTTCCCCGGAGATTGTCACCGCCTTTGCCATCGCAGGAACACTTGATTTCAACCCCATCACCGATTCACTTGTCAATGAATCAGGGCAAAAAGTTATGCTGGATGTTCCTCATGGCGATGATCTTCCCTCCAAAGGATTCGCGGTGGAAGATGCCGGGCTTATTCCTCCATCCAAGGAGTTCCGAGACCTTGTGGTAACGGTAGATCCCGCCTCCGACAGACTGCAACTGCTCGAGCCATTTGAACCTTGGAACGGCAAAGACCTGACTCAACTGTCGCTTCTGATCAAAGCCCGCGGCAAATGTACCACTGACCATATCTCAATGGCAGGACCCTGGTTGAAGTACAGGGGACACCTCGACAATATCTCCAACAACATGCTGATTGGTGCGGTTAACGATTTCAATGGAAATACCAACTCCGTGCTGAACCAATTGACAGGCAGTTACGGCACCGTTCCGGATACTGCAAGGGCTTACAAAGAATCTGGCATCGGATCCATCGTGGTGGGCGATGAGAATTACGGGGAGGGTTCTTCCAGGGAACATGCAGCCATGGAGCCACGTCATCTGGGTGTAAGGGCAGTGTTAACACGTTCCTTCGCAAGGATTCACGAGACGAACCTTAAAAAACAGGGAATGCTTGCCCTGACCTTTGCCAATCCTGATGATTACAACCTGATTCAGGAGCAAGACAAGATCGATATAATTGATCTTAAGAATTTTGCTCCCGAAAAACCGTTGAAACTTGTGCTGCATCACAGCAATGGTACCTCTCAGGAAATTTTGGCCAAACATACCTACAACGACCAGCAAATTGTCTGGTTTAAAAGTGGTTCATGCCTTAACTACATCAAGGAGGGTCATTGATCTTATTCCCTGAAATTTGAATGGCCGGTAATGTCTACTGGCCGTTCCTATTTATGGGAATAGCTAACCACCTGATAGAATGATCCCCCCAAATATGTTTTGGGATTTAACATTTTTTAAGACAATTATTGAACATGTTATTTCATTGCGCAATAAATTTGACTGGCGTAAGGAGCAAATTTCAACGATGGTTAATCCCCTAAAAAAGATCGACTATGAAGACGAGCTCAAATTCTTATGATAAGATGGCTTATAAAAATAAGGCAGGATTAAAAATGAGAAATTTACAAAACGACACAGATTTGCTTTTGGATGAGAACACCGAAATGATGAGTGTACTCAACGATCTGGGTGAACTGGAAGATTTGACTGAACTTTACGGCGACAAGGACGACATCATCTGATGCCGGCTTAGGAAAGCCGCTCACTTGCTGAAGACCAAAAATCTCACACATTTTTTTAGGGACAAATATTCGAACTTTTACCAGTTCAATTCCGAACGTCCATTTATCTGAAATCCCTCTCCTTTGAATAATAGAAACCGTCCAACACTGATTATCCTGCTCGGTCCGACCGGAGTCGGAAAAACCGCCCTCAGTATCAAAATTGCCAATCATTTCCAAACCGAAATAATCTCCTGCGACTCGAGGCAGTTGTTTAAAGAGATGCAAATTGGAACAGCAGTTCCCGAGGAGGGGTTCCTGAAACAGGTTCCACACCATTTTATTCAATCCAACTCCATTTTTGAAAGTTACAATGTGGCCATGTTCGAGACCGAGGTTCTGGAGAGATTAAAGACACTCTTTGCCATTCATCCGGTTGTAATGATGACAGGAGGCTCAATGCTCTATATTGATGTGGTTTGTAAAGGGATTGACGACCTTCCTGATGTAGATCCTGAATTAAGGGCAACATTGATGGAGCGAATGAAGGTGGAAGGTATTGAGCAAATACGGGCAGAATTAAAACTTCTGGACCCTGTCTATTACCATGAAGTTGATCTCCAGAACCCGGTGCGGATTATCCATGCCCTGGAAATATGCTACATAACCGGGAAACCGTTCTCCTCCCAACGAACAAGAACAAAGAAACAGAGAGCCTTCAATATCCTTAAAATTGGCCTGAACCGCGACCGGACCGAATTGTACGACCGGATCAACAATCGTGTTGATGGGATGATGGCCTCCGGACTGGAAGCGGAGGCCCGAAATCTCTATCCCTACAGGGAATTAAATACCCTAAACACGGTTGGCTACCGCGAAATGTTTGACTATTTTGATGGGAACTGCCTGCTGGGAGAGGCAATAGGGAAGATCAAGGCAAATTCGAGAAAATATGCCAGGAAGCAACTCACCTGGTTTCGTAAAGATCCTGATATTCATTGGTTTCACCCCGACCAGGAAGCAGAAATCCTTAAATTAATTACAGATTACAGATTACATATTAAAGATTAGGGACAGTTGCAGTCAATTTTTAATCTGTAATCTGTAATTAAAAAAAGCCGGTCTCCCGGCTTTTTTCTAAATATCGTCATCATCATCGTCATCTTCCAAAGGCTCTTCGGCGATGTCTTCCACATCATCCTCTTCATCACCACCCTCAAATCCCTGGAGGGCAAAATCATCCCTCAATATTCCATCATCGCCAAAATCTTCATCATTCTCGATAATGTCGTAAGCTTCAGCCAATGTCATCCTGACAAGGTAATGGAAATCGTCTGTTTCATACGGCAATGCAGAGACCACTTTCCCTTTCGCATCGATGTATGTAATAAGACTTCCGGCAAAACCCTGGGGATAGTTTAGTTTTATTTGCCCCTGAATATCAATTGGGAGCTTATCGTAGTCTTTTACCAAACGAGGTTTGTTGCTTGGAGCCATGCGAAAAATGTTTTATTCAATTAGTATTTAACACTTTATACTTATCTTGGTATTTAATCGTTAAGGTCAGAAAAGTGATGCAAAATAGTAATTCATTAAATTCAAACAATATTTTATCAAAAAATTATTTATTTTTTAATCTATCGGCGTTCCTGGTCAAAAACAAAAGCCATTTCGAATCAATACCGTCATTTTATTACAGCCTTAGAACAACTCAAACAGGAAGTTGTTCATTTCTCACATCCATTTTCCCCCATGTCAAGGAACTGATGCAAGATTGCAGAAAGGAATTTGACTTTAGGGTATAAATGTCTAAATTTGTCGCGCTAAAAATTATCATCGTCAGACCTTGTCAGTAAAGTCCCATTTCGGTGATCATCAAGCCGGATCTTCCTTCAGTATAGGGGGATATCCAAATTAAAAACATATTATATACCAATGAACATATCGTACAAATGGCTGAAGGATTACCTGAATACCACGATGAATCCGCACGAAATTGCCGAAACCCTTACACAATTGGGTTTGGAGACCGGAAGTGTTGAGGAGGTCGAGTCTATCAAAGGCGGACTGAAAGGGCTGGTTGTGGGTGAAGTTCTCACCTGTGGGAAACATCCGGGATCTGACCACCTGAGTATTACAACAGTCAATCTGGGCAATGGCGAGGTTGTCCCTATTGTTTGTGGCGCTCCGAATGTTGCGGCCGGTCAAAAGGTGATTGTGGCCACGGTTGGCGCCACTCTGTACAAAGCAGAGGAGTCTTTCACCATCCAGAAATCCAAAATCCGCGGGGAAGTCTCAGCCGGAATGATCTGTGCCGAAGATGAAACCGGACTGGGAACCGACCACAACGGCATCATGGTATTGGATCCGGCAGCAGTGCCCGGCACGCCTGCTTCTGCATATTTTCAAATTGAAAGCGACTTTTGTCTGGAGGTAGACCTTACCCCAAACCGCATCGATAGCGCCTCGCACATTGGCGTAGCCCGCGATTTGGCTGCATTTTTGAGTCAAACAGAGGAGATTAACTACACCCGGCCATCGGTCGATGGTTTCAAGGTTACCTCGAACACCCATACCATTCCGGTTACCATCTGGAATGCTGAAGCTTGCGCGAGGTATGCCGGGGTTTCCATTAAAGGAGTCACCATCAGGGAATCTCCCGACTGGCTGAAAAACCGTCTTCGGGTCATTGGCCTCAAACCGATCAACAATGTGGTAGATATCACCAATTTCGTCCTTTTTGAGACCGGTCAGCCATTGCATGCTTTTGATCTCAAAGCCATCAAGGGAAAGCAGATCATCGTGAAAACACTCCCTGCCGGCACCAAATTTCGTACCCTGGATGAGGTGGAACGCTCGCTGGATGAAAAAGACCTGATGATTTGCAACCAAACCGAAGGAATGTGCATCGGGGGCGTTTTCGGAGGATTAGATTCCGGTATCACAAATGAGACGACTGAGATGTTTCTGGAAAGTGCGCTGTTCAATCCTGTCTTCATCCGAAAAACAGCACGTCGCCATGGGTTGAATACCGATGCCTCCTTCCGTTTCGAACGCGGGGTGGATCCCACTGGGACCATCTATGCCCTCAAACGTGCAGCATTACTGATCTGTGAGCTTGCAGGGGGAGAGATCGCTTCGGAGATTATCGATGTTGTGGCCGATCCGTCCATGCTGGAACCTTTTGCTGTGAGTGTCCGCTACAGCAATATCAACAGACTGATTGGTAAAGAGATACCTGCCGCACAAATAAAAAATATTCTTGCTTCCCTCGAAATAAAAATTGTATCGGATAGCCAGGAAGGACTTGAACTTGCCGTCCCTCCTTATCGGGTGGATGTGCGCCGGGAAGCCGATGTCATCGAAGAACTGCTCCGCATCTATGGCTACAACAATATTGAACCCGGAAAGTCCGTAAAATCGACCCTTCAGCATGGTACCCTTCCTGACAAGCAGAAACTGCAGAATCTGGTTTCTGAGATTCTGACAGCCAACGGATTCAACGAGATCATGTGCAATTCGCTCACAAAATCGTCCTACTACGAGCAACTCAGTACGTTCAAAGAGGAGAATTGCGTAAAACTTTATAATCCGCTCAGTTCGGACCTGAACGTGATGCGCCAGACACTGCTTTTCGGCGGACTGGAGACTGTACTAAGAAACAGCAATTTCAGAAATGCCGACCTGAAATTGTATGAATTTGGGAATGTTTATAGGTATGACGGAACCAAAACCTATACGAATCCGGTAAAAAATTATTCGGAAGAGGAGCATATTGGCATCTGGATAACAGGGAACAAAGAGAATGAGAACTGGGTTTCGAAGGCGCAACCTTCCAGCTTCTTTACCCTCAAAAGTTACGTTGAGAAAATACTGTCCCGTTTGGGGATATCCCCGGATGCATGTCAGATCAAATCATTCGCTTCAGAGCTTTTCTCAGACGGGTTGATTTACACCTTCAACAACCAGCAGATTGCGCAAATAGCCATTCCTGGTAAAAATATATTGAAGCAAAACGGCCTCTCTGCCGACCTTTTCTATGGCGACATTCACTGGACGTTGCTGCTCAACGCCATCAAGAAACAGAAAGTCTCCTAC
>Ga0172379_10006123_pt1 | contig 16320 bp, 16 predicted proteins | sample GrowelOW334metaG_FD_119756 | JGI IMG/M metagenome (GOLD analysis project Ga0172379, IMG submission 119756) | Groundwater microbial communities from an aquifer near a municipal landfill in Southern Ontario, Canada - Groundwater well OW334 metaG | ecosystem: Environmental > Aquatic > Deep... | reverse complement strand
CTTTCGGCCTCAACCAGAATGATTTTCCTGCGGTGACCTGTGGATCGTTCTTACGACACAAAAAGGCGGTCGCCAAGGGCACCAACGCCAAAATAACATATACGAATGAAAAAATCAGTCGTACTGCAGCGGTATGGGTATCAGCCAAATCTGACAACTTGTAGGCAGTTTTTGCCAGGAAAGAGTTGATCCCCTGAAAAGTACCCAGAGCCATGGATGCTCCGATAAGTGCCAAAAAAGCACCGGAAATTATTTTTACCGCAGACATATGCTTTTTTAGCACCTTCAGCAAGGACTCCATCCTGCCAAAGAAAACTCCGGTAAGTACGAAAGGCACGGCCAAACCCAGCGAATACAAGCTTAGCAGGACCAGGGCCCGCACATTCGATCCGGAACCTGCCAATAATAGGATGGATGCAAGTATGGGGCCTACGCAGGGGCTCCAGCCCGCAGCGAAGGCAGCCCCGAACAAGAAGGCTCCGAAGGGTCCCTTGGGTCGCGAGGCTGCATGAAAACGAAATTCACGGTTCATGAATTTCAGGAAATCGAAGGCCACGTTCAGACCCAATAGGATGATTACAATACCGGCGATGCGTCCCCAGGTGCGGGCCGCTCCACCAATCATCGCTGAAGAAGAAGACAGGACTATACCCAGAACGACAAAGACAAAGGTGAATCCCAAAGAAAAGGAAAGGGAACGTATAAGGGTCCTGCGTTTTTGATGTGGGTCAACCCCATTGTCGTTCCCTGCCCTTAGTCCACTCAATTCCGTACCTGTAAGAAAACTCAAGTACGAAGGAATCAAGGGGAGGACACAGGGCGAGAGGAAAGAAAGCAAGCCAGCGACGAAGGCTGCAAGGAAACCTGGTACTTCGTTCATTGCGCCAACAGGGTTTCGATAGCTTTGAATACTTCAGGGGTATCCCATTTTGTTCCACCCACGACTCCGGCTATGACCTGTCCCTTCCGGTCCATGAAATACGTTGTGGGGATACCCCTGCCCACGAATTGATCAGAGATGGCACCGTCCGGGTCCAAGGCGATGGGGAAGGAATAAGGTGTCTTTTTGAGGAAAGAGGTGACCGTATTGAGGTCCTCCTTCACGGAAATGGCGAAAATGGAAAAACCCTTGTCCTTGTAGGTGTCATACAGGGTTTGCATGGATGGCATTTCCTCACGGCAGGGCGGACACCAAGTGGCCCAGAAGTTCAGCATCACCAGCTTACCCGTAAAGTCGGTAGTGGCCAAGGAGGCTCCCAACGGGGTTTTCAGGCCAAAATAGGGGATTTGTGCGGGTTCGTCGAACACTGTCAGACCGAGCGCCTGCAGGGCTTCCCTCGCGGCCGCCGATATTTGTTGGGGACGCAGGTCGGTGGATACATTCACGCCGGGTTTGTTTTCCTGAGCGCCGCTTCCCGTTGCCTCTACGGATTTTTCTGCAGACGATGCCGCCTGGGCGGACTTGGCATCCTGGATTGTTTGCTTTCCAGAAGCCTTGGATTCGGCCGTTGAGGGTGAACAGGAAAGGAACCCAATAGAGGCCAATAGTATCAGGGCTAACGCTTTCATAGGACCACCTTTGTATAAAGTAGTTATAATATATATGAAATATTGCAATCTGGCAATCTGCTTTATGGGGAACCCATCCTATTTTCAGATGGCACTTGCATACACGAGGGCATTGTAGGCAGCGTGGGCCCAGGCTGGGCCATGGACCGATCGCCTGAAGCGATAGGCCAACGAAAAAACAAGCCCCGCCAGCACCGCGTTGAACGCACCCCAGGGGCCTTCGTAGATGTGGCACAGGGCGAACAAGGCTACCGAGGTGGCAATGGCGGGAACATCGGCTACGCCCAGCTCTTTCAGGTGCGTCAGAAGGTATGCCCGAAAATAGGTCTCTTCCAGATACCCGGTGGCGATGCAACCCAGGAGCAAGGCGATCCAGGTTGGAAGAGTGTCGGGAGGATACACGATAGAGCCCTCCACTGCGGGGTCAAGCAAGGATGAAAGTGCGTCCCCTCCGAGAGCGACGAGCGTCAGCATGGCAAGTACGACACCGGATATTGCGACATCTGCAATGCCAGGTTTCATGAACCCGATGATTGAGGGTGACCTGGACCGGAAGGCGAAAAGGAGTATCAGCAGGAACGCGGGCAGGTCGTAAAGGAAAACCCGAAGGATTTCTTCGGTGACATCAAAGGGGAGCATCTGGAATTCTTCGGAAGGCAAGGATACCCCGGGCAGGAAAATAAGCCAAAAAAGCAACAACGGCTCCAATACGGAACGTAAGAGTGTACGAAAATGGAGAGTGATGCCGTGCTCCTTTTGACAGTGTCCGTCGCGTGGGGTATATTCTATCTTATAGTAGCCCGACCATCGAGGGAAACGCAAGAATGTGGTTCTATCTATTATTATTGTTTGTTCCCCTTCTAGGCGTGTTCGCTTTTTTCATTGCCGGTCCCAAGGGGAAAAACCCCTATTCCTGGGTCCAGTTTTATGCGAAAGGCAAAGATGCCGGCTTCTCCCTCAAAGAGATAGACCTGCTTAGGAAAATCTCCATCAGGGCGGAACTGGAAGATCCCAGTTCCCTGTTCTGGTCCGTAAAACAACTGGATTTATGCATCAAGGCCATAATCCGAAAATCCCGTCTTACCGGTGAGGAGAAGACACTCGAAACCCAGGATTTTCTCTCAAAACTATACGAATACCGCAAGAAGATCGAGTTTGATCAGCCTAAGTACAAAAAAGGCATCACCAGCTCACGCTTCATAGCCGAAGGTCAAAGAATCCGGATACTCGTGGACACCGTCGGTCTTTTTGAAACCATGGTACTGCGGAATACCGAAAGGTTCATCAGCATAGGGAAGCCTTCCGGCTCTCCCCAATTACCTCCTACCTTCGACTGGAAGGGGCGGCGACTGGCCATCTATTTCTGGCGGGCGAATGATGCGGGTTATGTTTTTGATAGTTATGTGCTGGGTGAGGCCACCATGCGGTCCGATACCATCCTGCAGATCGCCCACTCGGATTCCCTGTTCCGCACCCAGAAACGCCGTTCGGTAAGAACCAAGAAACGTATTTCCGCTTTCCTTTATCTGCCGGAAAATGACGAATATCCCGAAAAGGTCGAGTCCAAACCGGGTATGCGCTGTATAATAGAGGATATCTCCGAGGACGGTTGCGCACTGACCATTGGCGGTAAGGCCGCGGTTGGCCTCAGGGTGAAAATGCAGCTGGAAATAAATGGAGAGACCATCGCCATGTCCGGTGTGGTCAAGTCTTCGGATTACAATGAGGATACCAAACGTTCCCTGTTGCATGTGGAATTGGTTCCCCTCTCACTCGCTGCCAGAAACCTCATACTTTCGGAAGTATTCAGCGTGAATCCCGATGCGGATCTTGAAGCCGCTTTTTCGGTATTCGATAATGATGAAAATAGTGATTTCTCCATTCAAGACGCAAGCACGGATGAGATTGAGAGCGTACCTAAGACCGGAGGATAAGCAGCATGAAGCGTATGGTATCCCTTATCGTTCTGGTTTTCACTTCAGTGGCCATTTTTGCACAGGAACCTGATCCGGTCCTGATCGCCTATCAACGCCGTTTCGTAAGATCCAGTCTGGAAGAAAAGCTCACGGTACTCGACGAAGCGGGCAAGGACCCCATCCTTCTCATGGACCCGGCAAAACTGGGTGCCATTTATGGGCTCGCCCTCGATTTTACCCTCCAGAATGCGGAGCTTTTGCGGGATGATCCCTACCTGATTCGGATGGCCGCCAGCGCCGCGCGTGGCGTAGGTTCAGTCTCGTACACCAAGGCGCTTGCTTCCCTCTGGCGTGTTTTCATAGCCTTCCGTGATACAGCGACAAGGGTAGCCGCGCTCAGTTCGCTTGGCCGGCTTGGAAAGGGCGATGGACAGGTGGTTGAAAACCTCAATCAGTTTCTTGCCAATCAGAATAACATCTACCGTTCGGGAATGGCTCCGGATCTGGAAATCCTGTTGGCCTGCGTCGATGCATTGGCCAACCTCGGCGACGCTTCTTCCTTTTCCCCGCTCTTTTCCGTCATGCTCGCCGATTATCCGGATCGGTTGCGTACCCAAGCTGCCGATGCAATGAAAAAATTGAAAGGGGATTACAAGAAATTCCTTATCGATATGCTCCGGAAAAATCCACCCCTTGAGAAATTGGCAGCCTTCAAGACTGGCATGGCCAACGAGGTCTTCACCTTTGCCGAACGCGGCGAGTTGGCGGAAGCGGCGCTCGAGATAAGTCTTGCAATGCATTCGGAGAATGCGACCGAAGTTGCGGCCCTGGATGAGATGCGGTACACGGCGGTAAAGACACTGACTTCGTTACGCTGGTCCAGGGGCAGTTCGCTGACGGTCAAGCATTTTTATAGGGTTCAGACCGATTTTGGCAAGGAGTTGGTAGCCAGGAGTGTGTTCCTGGAGGCCATCGCAGCCTTGGGTGCCATGTCCAGCTCCGAAGCAGCCCAAGCCCTCTCACTCTATTTGGGCTTGGTCAATTCCGATATGGAGAGGTCGAAAGGTTACGACCGTGAAATACTATTGGCTGTTATTTCTGCCCTTGGCGAATTGGGCGATAAGGTTGCTTTCGACTATTTGCTCTATATTGGATACCTTTCCTATCCGGATGAAATCAAGACGGCGGCCCGCGAGTCGATGAACCGTCTTAAATGGTAGGGCGATCCTGTAATCGCGCTTTTCTGCCCCCGCTGTTTTTTCTTGCTTTGGGAGCCGCATTATCGTTTTATTGGGCTGGGGCTTTCACTATGCCGGATAATCCGATGCGCGCCGACCCTACGGCGATTGGCGCGTTTGTTTTCATCGCACTGGCGCTTGCCGGTTCATGCCTGACCTTCCTGGATGGTCATCTCCCTGCTTTCGCGTTTCCCCATCACATCCGGGCGCTAAAACTCTTTGCTATCGCCTTCGCCGCCTTATGCGGCGGACTGGTACTTGGTGCCATGAAGGCAGACGACGCAGGTTTTATGCCCCGTTGGGGAGTAAGGTCGGACGAGGTGGTCCGAATCCTCGTCCGCCTGACCGAGGATCCCCGGGAGCTGGCCGGCGACAACCGCCTGCTCAAGGTAGAATTATTGGAAAGCGAAACGGCCTCCGGCTTTCGCGTCACCGCTTCCGGTCGGTGTAGCGCATTCATTAGAACGAAAGGAAGCTATGCTTCTGGTGATGTAGTCTACCTGAGGGGACGCGTCCAGGAAGGCGTTGCCGGAGAAGTGTTCAGCGCGAAGGAAGCCTCACTTGAAAAGAAAGCAGGCACCTTGATGTTGCTCAGGTACAACATACGTTCTGCGGTCATAAGCCGTCTGGAAACTCGTCGCTGGGGTGGCTTGGCGGCAGCCTTGCTATTGGGAACCAAGGACGGGCTGGAAAGCGGAGAATCCGATTTGTACGTAAAGGCCGGTTGTGCCCACGTACTGGCCCTGTCCGGCATGCACCTTGCGGTAATCTCTGCCCTCATCTCGTTGGTACTCAAACGCATGCTGGGGCTCAGAAAATCTGCGGTGCTTGGTGTCGTCATGGTGGCTGCCTACGTATACCTGGCTGGTTCACAAGCCTCACTGGTACGGGCAGGGCTCATGTACGCCATCGCGGCCTTGGCCGTGCTGGGCGGTTTTCCCCGAAAGATCCTGCTGATTTTGGCCTTTGCCTTCCTGATTCAGCTGACACTGGACCCCCAGGCCGCACGCAGCCTATCGTTCATGCTGTCCTATCTCGCCCTGGCCGGGATAGCTGTCCTGAGCCCCGCAGTGGATGATTTGCTTCGGGGGATTTTGCCTGGCTTTGTAAGATCCCCCGTATCCGCATCCATAGGCGCTTTTTTGGCCACCGCAGCAGTATCCGTGGCGTTCTTTGGCGTACTAAGGCCCATTGGGCTTTTGGCCGGCATGATCCTGGCGCCAGCTGCCACGGTTGTCATGGTGGGTGGCATGGCCTGGCTGATTCTGGATGCCCTCTGGGTACCCCTAGGGTTCGTTTTCGATAAGGGCTTGGAGCTGGTCTCTTTTCTGACCCATGAATTTGTCTCCCTTGCCGCGAGGTTCCCGGGTATGACCTTGGCCAACACGGTGCTGGTTACGGGCGTCTCGCTTGCGGCTTGCGCCCTTCTGTTGTATCTTCAGCCGTATCGGAATATGACGAGGAACCGCCTTGAACCTTTCGCTTGATTACGATTCACCAGCCTCCTTGCGCCATTTTCTTGATGAGCGCGGCTTTGGCATGCAGAAGAAATTCGGCCAGAATTTTCTGGTTAACCGGAGCGCCCGTGAACGTTTGGTGGATGCGCTGGGTGCGGGACCCAATGACGAGGTTTGGGAGGTAGGCCCGGGTTTGGGTGCCATGACCGTTCCTCTACTCTCCCGAGGCTGCCGGGTGAGTGTTTTTGAAATCGATAGGGGCTTTTCCACCGTCCTCAAGGAATTATTCTCTGAAGAACCCCGTTTTAGCATAATTGAAGGGGATGTACTCAAAACCTGGCCTCAGGAAGCTGAAAAAAACAGGGCTCCGGCGTTCTTTTTTGGCAATTTACCGTATAATATCGCAGCTACCCTTATTGCTTCCTTCATAGAATCGGGTTGCTTTTTCAGGAAAGCCGTCGTGACCGTACAAAAGGAAGTGGCCGACCGCATGGTTGCGAAACCAGGCTCAAAGGATTATTCCTCCTTCAGCGTGCTTTGTTCCTCTGCCTACGCGGTGAAGCCCCTTATGACTCTGAAGCCCCACTCGTTCTATCCGGCACCGAATGTCGATTCCGCTGCGGTGGTGATGGAGCGGCGACCCTTCGATGGGGAACACGGAAAATCAACTGCCGATGGTTCCCTTGATGTGCCCCCCTTGTTCCGGCTTTTGGTCCGCGCGCTTTTTTCTTCCCGACGCAAAACCGTACGGAACAATCTGGACGCCTTTTTAAGGTCCGGAAAAACAGGTTACCCCGTTCAACCCGAACAGTGCCAGAATATCGTTTCCCGTTCCCTGGAAAAGGCGGGAATCGATCCTCTCGCCCGGGCCGAAACCCTGTCGTTGGAGGATTTTTCCAGATTGACCAACGCCCTGTTCTTTCTCTCCGGGGAAAAGGAATCAGCATGAATTCCATAGCGTCCGCCCTAGACAAGGTACGGGAAAATATCGACGCCGCCGCGGGGCGGGCCGGGCGAAAGAGCTCCGATATCCAGCTCATGGCGGTATCCAAGTTCCACGACGCGAATGAAATCATGCATGCCTATGCCGCCGGACAAAGGCTCTTTGGCGAGAACCGGGTGCAGGAAGCCTCCGGTAAATTCCCGCCCCTCATTCGGGAATATCCGGATATCAATCTTCATCTTATAGGCACCCTCCAGCGCAACAAGGCTAGACAGGTGCCCGGCCTTTTTTCCTGCGTACAATCCGTGGACCGCGACGAGATCCTGACCGAACTTTCCCGCAGGGCTGTGGACTTCGGGAAGTCCATCGATATACTGCTGGAAATGCATACGGGAGAAGAATCGAAAGCCGGATATCTGGATGCGGATGCGCTCTTTCGCTCCGCCGATCTGGCCGTTTCGCTCCCTGGCCTGCGGGTGAGGGGGCTCATGACGATGGCTCCTTATACACAAGACGAAAAACCTATCCGCGCCTCCTTTCGTACCCTGTTGCGGGCAAGGGATGGGCTTGCTTCCCGTTTGCCACAGAATGATTGGTCAGTTCTCTCGATGGGAATGACCAATGATTATGAGATAGCGGTGGAGGAGGGGTCCACCATGGTCCGTGTAGGCACGGCGATATTCGGATCCAGGCTTGAGCCGGAATCCTTGATGCAACAACCACAGAGCAAGGAAGGGGAGGCTTCGTCATGAAATACCGCTTGCGCCTGATCGCGGGCGTGATGTTCATCGGTGCCCTTTTTTCGTCCTTCGCGCAGGATTCCGGCAGTTCCGCAACGGGGACGAAACCGACCGGAACCGCAAGCAACACCGGGGCCGCCAGTGCGGGTAGCACCAGCGCAAAAAGCCCCTTGTCCTATTCTAAGGATGAGTTTCCTTCCTGGGCTCTCGACCTTCGTCGGGCAGAGATAGTGGCCTTCGGTGCGTTGCCTTTCACCGTTTTCTTCACCCAGATAGGCATTGACATCCAACGTTTTGCCACGAACGGCTGGGATCAACGTTACGCGCCGTGGCCACTGAAGCCGGCGGGCGCGTATCCCCTGCCGGAGGATGATCGCATCGCCGTCTTTGCTACCGGAATTGGCTTGGCGATAGGAGTAGCCTTGGCGGATTTCATCATCCTTGCCATACGCAGGCAATTGGATAGACGCGGTACACGTGAACGTTCCAATCCGGGCATATCGGTGAAAAGGGAAGCCTGGCCGCTGGTTGAACAGGAAGCGGAAGCAAGCGCCGCCCCAGAGGATTCCTGATACCGTGCAGGTCGCCAATTATGTGGTGGATGCATCAGTAGCCGGGCTTCGGTTGGATAGATATATAGCGGAACAGCTGGGGATACTCTCACGCTCCCAGATTAAGGTCCGCAAGCTCCAGGCCAGGGTAAATGGGAAAAGTGTCAAACTTTCCCGGCTCCTTTCGGGTGGAGACCGGCTGGAACTGGAATGGGAAGAGCCCGAAGCCAGTTTTCTGGTTCCCCAAAAAATACCCCTGAACATCCTGTATGAAGACACCAGGGTCATAGTACTGAACAAGCGGCAAGGCATGGTCGTCCATCCGGGTGCCGGTAATAAATCAGGCACCTTGGCGAACGCCTTGCTGCATCGTCGTCTGTCACGGTCCAACGGGGAAGGGCCAATTCCTGATGGGTTCAGGCCCGGCATCGTCCATCGTCTGGACAAGGATACGTCTGGTGTCATCATAGCGGCTTGGGATGACGAGGCTTTGGCTTATCTGGCTGCCCAATTCAAGGAACGGAGCACGCGTAAGACCTACCTGGCATTGACCAAAGGTATTCCCCCGCAAGAATCCGGTACTATCTCGACACGGTTGACCCGGGATCCACGGGATCGGAAACGCTTCATCTGTTCTGATACGAATGGTAAACAGGCCTTAAGTTGGTACAAGGTTCTTGAGACCTACGGTGACCGTGCCTTGGTCGCACTGCGTCCCAAAACAGGCCGGACCCACCAATTGCGCGTCCACCTGCGTCAGTTGGGCTGCCCGGTCCTGGGCGATCCCATCTACGGTCACAAGGATGCGATGTTCCCCGAGGCAACCTTGATGTTGCACGCGTACTTGTTGACCATCGAACTGCCGGATGGCCAAGGCTCCAGGACTTTCAAGGCCCCCTTGCCGGCACGCTTCAGAACGGTACTTCTCAGGCTGCGCCGATCCGTTCGTTCGTCTTTTTGAGGCGTTGCGAAAGGGATCCGATAACGTAACGGGCCGTTTCGGGATCGGCGTCCAGAACGCGCTCGAAGAGTTCAGGCGGAAGTTTCAGGACGACAGTATCGCTTTCTGCCCGTGCGCTGGCCGTGCGGGGTTCGGAGAGTAGATACGCCATCTCCCCCAGGAAAGAACCACTGGGTATCCGGGCTAATTTTTTTTCTCCCCCAGGATCATCAAGGAAAATACCTACCTCACCGCTCAGGATGAAATAAATATCCCGGTCTGACTCACCTTTTGAGAAGAGGATGTCACCTGTCGCATAGGAACGCGAATATTTTGAAAGAAGCCTTTCCGGCGCGGCGAAAAGTCTGCGTTCCAATCCATTTTTTTTGGTGTCCCCTTTGGTGCTGAAACGACGAAATCGGCTGAAGATGAGGGAATCAAAGGAATCAACCACGAAGCAGAGCTGGGCGCCCAGAAAGAAAAACATGAAGAAAAAATAAACATTGGCCAGGGCAACTATGAGTCCACCCAGTACGCCGTAAACCAAATCGTAACGGGACAGATTCACGAGGGAACGGAAAACTATGGATACGAGCGTGTACGCCAAGACGCAGAACAGGGCCCCTTCGAAAGCGGCCTTTCTGTGGGGTTGTGCATCGGGAAGTCCCCTGAAAGCCCAATACGTCAGGACGAAGAGGCCCACAAAGGGCAGCGCTCCAATGACCAAGCCCAATACCGCGTGGCTTGACTGTATCCAAAGTGATTTTTCATTTGTCAGGGCCAATGCTGTGACAAACCGTGAAGAAAGCAGATATAGGATTGCATAGGCCAAGGCGGCGAATTCAACGGCAAAGGTGACAATATTATCCCGGATCGGGGAGGCTTTTTTGGACGAGGGGAATACGACCCGTATCCCCCTTTGTAGGGCCAGGGCAAAAACGCGGGCAGTCCAGATAAGGTTGGCTACTGCGATCAATCCTGAAATGCCGGTAAGGGGAGCGGCCAGGAACGAGGCTGCCAATGTTTTTGCATCCACTACCGATCCAAAAATCTGCAAGGAGGACATGAAAGCCGAAACGCCTTCAGGAGAGGAACGCAGGGTTTTCGACATGATAAGCGCGGCGATGAGTACCGCCGGAGCGGCCGATAGAAGAAAGCCGTAGGCACCTGCTGCCGCGTGGTTCGCAAGTTCGTTCTTGGAAAAAAGTTCGGCGGTGACAATGCCTCTTTGGGATAGCAGAACGATAATTGAACGCTTCCGTTTCATCATCCCAGCATACTTTCAAAATCCATGGGTCGCAAGATGATAATGAGGAGGACAGACATCTTGGATGAAAGGTCTTCCGGCGTTATCATGTTGCCATGGATGCAAGCCCTGAACCACGTATCGTGCACGAAACCCCTTCGTTCCTGATAGTGTATAAACCCCACGGCCTGCATACAGCACCGCTCAGGTCTGACGAAACTGATAACCTTTTGGCCTGGTGTGCGGCATCGCGGCCCGAGTTGCTGGGTGTGAAGGGGCTCAAGGATATCGAGCATGGTCTTCTCCACCGCCTTGACGGAGATACCGAGGGGCTCGTCCTCCTGGCAAAAACCCAGGAAGCCTTTGACGCCATAATCAGCTCGCAGAAACAGGGGCTGTTCGTAAAGGAATATGTCGCTGTCTGCAGGCCAATGGATCATTCACTGCCTGGTTTTCCTGCTGCGCCGGGACCGCTCGTACTACCCCTGAATCTACCCTTTGCGGTCGAGAGCGGTTTTAGGGCTTTTGGCCCGGGTCGACGGGCCGTACGTCCTGTCAGTGTACATGCACCAGGGGTTACCGGGAAGGAGTGCGCCCTCGACCAAGGCGCTCCCTACAGAACGGAAATTCTGGAGGCTTCCACGCCTGAAGCTGAACCACAACGGATGCGCTTCCGGGTTCGTTTGCTCCGGGGTTTCAGGCACCAGGTGCGCTGCCATTTGGCTTGGTTGGGCTATCCCATCAAAGGGGACAGCCTGTACGGTACGGCTTCAGATGGAGTATTGGGACTCAGCGCCGTGGCAATACGCTTTCCCGAACCGGGAACCGGCAAGGCGTTGTTCTTTTCCCTGGACGGCATTATTCCCTATTAAGGCAGGATCGGATCAGATCGGGACGATCCGTGATGATTCCTGCCACGCCCAGACTTGCCAAGCGGCGCGTTTCAGCCTCGTCGTTGACCGTCCAGACATTGATGACCCGGCCTGTGCGGCGTTCCCGCTCGGTGTTGTCGGGCGTCACCATGGAAAAGCGGGGATGCCATGCCTCATAGGCAGTACCCGACATCAAGCGGGTAGTATCAACCGGTACATTTTCTTCCACCAGGAAACCGATGGGGATTTGAGGACACAGGGCTTTGAACCGTTTCAGGCTAGGTGGATTGAAGGAGGAAATGATCACCCGATTTTCCATCCCATATCTGGCGATGCTATCCGCAACGGCCTTTTCGATGCCTGCCGGTCCCGATGGAATCTCCACTCCGGCTGCGTCGCAATAGGGAGCCTTTATCTCCACGTTGACCATGAAATCCGGTCCCGCACTGTCACGGACGAATGCAAAGACTTCATCCAAAGTGGGAATGACGACACGCCCAAAGCTCTCCGGAACGGATTCCGCAAGCGGTTTCGCCGTAGGGGAAAACTTTGCTGCCGCGTTGAATTCCCTGAGTTTGCCAAACACCAGATCCTTTACGGCCCCGGATCCATCTGTAGTTCCGTCTACCGTAAAATCGTGGATTACAACCAGGTGCCCGTCCGCAGTAAGTTGTACGTCCAGTTCGATACCGTCTGCTTTCTGCCGTATGGCCGTCGCAAAAGATGGAATGGTATTCATGGGCGCATAAGCCCGCGCTCCCCGGTGCCCGTGAACAAGGATTTTTCCTTCACTGGCGGCTCTGAACATGCTATGGTTTTGGTTCATGGCTGGTTCCTTTGAAACCCATAATAACGCTGAAATTGGGAGTTCACAAGCCGGACACCTCATTCGCTTCCTTGAAAAAGGAAACGCCTTCGTATACCATCCCCCAATGGCCTTACCTGAATTGCCCCAGGAACTGAACGGAAAAAAAGCCTACCTCGTGGGAATAAAAGGTACAGGCATGTGCGCCCTGGCAGAGCTCCTTTCCAGGGAAGGTCTTCGTATTAGCGGATCCGACGTCGCCGATGAGTTTTACACCGATAGGATACTCATGGAACTGGGCATACCCTATGTCGAGACGTTTGCTTGCGCCAATGTTCCTGATGACATCGACCTCGTCATCCATTCCGCGGCTTATTCCAGCGACACCAACCCCGAATTGGCGGAGGCTGAAAGAAGGGGCGTGTCCATCCTCAAGTACACCCAAGCACTGGGTTCCTATTCCGGGCGTTTCGATTCTTCCGCAATTGCGGGGGTCCACGGCAAGACGACCACCACGGCTCTGGCAGGAACGCTCGCCCGCGCGTCAGGCCTGTCGGCCCGCATCCTGGCCGGCAGCGCGGTGGGAGATTTCGGCGGGCGTTCCACCCTCAGTCTGGGGAACCGCTTTTTCATCGCCGAAACCTGTGAGTACCGGAAACATTTCCTGTCCTTCCGTCCCAGACGCATCGTCCTCACCAGCGTCGAGAGCGACCATCAGGATTTTTTCCCCACCTACGAATCCATCCGCGATGCCTTCATCGAATTCATCCTGCTGCTTCCTGTGGAGGGCGAACTCATCTACTGTGCCGACGATCCAGGCGCCACCGAAACGGTTTCGCTGGCCATGTTGAAACGCCCGGATCTGAAGCTTGTTCCCTACGGAAAAAACGCCGGAGGACCCTATCGGATCGAATCGCTCGAAGTAACCCAAGAACGGACAATACTGAAGCTGGCAGGTTATGCCGAAGAATTCCGCCTGCGTGTGCCTGGACGCCATACCGCCCTGGATGCTGCCGCGGCACTAGCGCTGGTATCCACCCTGGTTTGCATCGAGTCGGGACCGGCTGGAATGACCGGCGGCAAACTCGAGTCTGCCCGCCAGGCGTTGGAAAATTTTCGGGGTTCGCGGCGACGTTCAGAAATTGTGGGCGAAACCGGCGGAATACTGGTCATGGATGATTACGGGCACCATCCTACGGCCATCAGGACTACACTTGAAGGACTCAAGGCCTTTTATCCATCCCGCCGCCTCGTCGTCAGCTTCATGTCCCATACCTATACCAGAACCGCTGCCCTGCTCGATGAATTCGCATCCGCTTTCGGCGCGGCAGACGAAGTGATCCTCCACAAGATATACGCATCGGCACGGGAAAAATATTCTGGAGGCGTGGATGGACGCAACCTGTTCGAACGCTGTTCGGCGCGACACCCCAGAGTCCTCTATTTCGAGGAACCCATGGATGCGACGGATATCCTCGTAGCCGAATTGAAAAGAGGCGACCTTTTTCTGACCATGGGTGCCGGTGACAACTGGCGTCTTGGACAGGCGGTTCTGGAAGCTCTGGAGAAAAAATATTCACCGGGAGAAGCATCGTGAAAAGCATGACAGGTTATGGACAGAAAGGAAGTACCAATGAAAACCTCTCCGTTTCCGTTGAAATAAAAAGTTACAACAACCGTTTTCTGGATATCTATGTCAACGCACCGCCCTTTCTTTCAAGCTTTGAACCACGCATTCGGGAACTTGTCGCAACCCGCTGCGTCCGTGGTAAGGTCGAGATCTCCCTAAGGTTGAAGGAATTACACGGTTCGGTCTCGGTAATCGTGGACGAAAATGCCGCCCTCGCGTATTTTGAGGCCATTTCGAGCTTGGGCTCAACGCTCGGCATTAAGGAAACTCCCCATCTCTCAACCATTTTGGCCTTGGAAGGTGTCCTTTCTGCTGAAAAAAACCGCGATATGGATGCCTTGTGGTTGGCGGTACATCCTGTCCTGCTGACTGCGATGGAAGACTTCGAGTCCTCCAGGGTACGGGAAGGTGTTGCGACTACCGGGGATATCCTCAAACATATAGCAGCCCTGGAAGCGGCCTTGGCAACGATTGCTACCCATGTACCCCTGATGGAGGCATCGATAAAGGAAAATCTGAGAATCCGTTTCCGGGATGTCCTGGGCGATTTGGTGGATGAGAATCGCATTTTGACCGAAACAGCCGTGCTCCTGATGAAATATACGATTTCCGAAGAATTGGCCCGGCTCGGCGCGCACCTGACCGAATTTCGTAATGAAGTTGCCACAAATCCCGCACCCGGCAAGAAACTTGATTTTCTATGCCAGGAGATAAACCGCGAAATCAATACAATAGGTTCAAAGACACCCATCATGGAGGTGAGCAGGGCTGTGGTGACGATGAAGGATGCCCTCGAAAATATTCGCGAACAGTTGAGAAATGTAGAATGAAGACGGACCCGATTCGTATCGCCATTTCCGGAAAAAGCGGTTGCGGTAACACGACGGTGAGCAAACTCGTTGCCGATCGTCTTGGCCTGAGGTTCATCAATTTTACTTTCCGCTCGTTGGCTTCGGAGAAGGGGATCACTTTGGAAGAAGTCCTGGCCCACGCGCAGAAGGATTTTTCCTGGGACAGGGAAGTGGATGAAAGGCAGGTGGCCATAGCAAGGCAGGATGGCGGCTGCGTGCTTGGTTCGCGTCTGGCTGTGTGGATGCTGCCGGAAGCACAATTAAAGGTATATCTAAGGGCAGCACCTGAAGTCCGCGCTTCACGCATCAACCAACGTGAGCAAGGGGATCTTGCTTCGATTATGGCATTCACCATGGAACGGGACCGTCAGGATAGTGCTCGCTACAAAATGCTGTATGGAATCGACAACAATGATTTCTCCGTGGCCGATTTGGTGATAGACACAGATGAAATCGGACCCGAAGCCATCGCAGACCTTATCATCAAGACAGTAGCGGAAAAAAGCCGGGATTAGGGATTGACCACGCTTCACGACGTTGCCGATTTCCGGGAATCCGTGCTCTCCCATTACGCACAATCCGGCAGATCTTTCCCTTGGCGGGAAACCCGCGATCCCTGGCTCATTCTCGTCTCGGAATTCATGCTCCAGCAAACCCAGACCGAACGGGTGGTACCCTATTTCCTGAGATGGTCAAAGTTATGGCCCGATACGGCAGCGCTGGCTTCCGCTCCTTTGGACGAGATAATCAGGGAATGGAGTGGGCTTGGGTACAACCGTCGTGCCCGCTTTTTACAAGCCTGTGCCAAAATCTCGATCCAACAGTACTCAGGCCAGCTTCCCGAAGACCCAGAAGAATTGGACGCCCTGCCCGGTGTGGGTCCCTATACGGCCAGGGCAGTCGCAACTTTTGCCTACGGACGTCCGGAAATCTTTCTGGAAACGAATATACGGGCTGCGATCCTGCATTTTTTCTTTCCAGACCAACAGAAAGTAGCCGATTCCGAATTATTGCCCTACCTTGAGGCCTCTTTGGATCATTCCGACCCCCGTCGCTGGTATTGGGCCCTCATGGACTATGGTTCCGCCCTCAAGCGCATCACTGTCAATCCTACCCGCCGAAGCGCCGTCTACACCCGACAATCCCGTTTCGAAGGTTCTGTCCGTCAGGCCCGTGGAGCCGCCCTCCGCTCGCTGGCCGATCAGGGTCCAGCCGCCATGTCCCTATTGTCAACGCGTACCGGCCTTGACCCTGACCGTCTGTACCCCGCCCTTTACGCCCTTGCCGCCGATGGACTCGTCTGCGAAGCCTCCGGCCTCTACTTCATCCCCCCGACTTCTTGACAAGCTCCCTCCTTTCCGCTATTTTACCTTCGCGCTCAATTCCGTATGCGGCTGTCGTATAACGGCTATTACCCCAGCCTTCCAAGCTGGAGACGTGGGTTCGACTCCCATCAGCCGCTAAAAAGAGTACAAGAAGCCCGCCAGAGGCGGGCTTCTTGCTTTGAAGGTAAGGCTGATGGGAGTCGATCGTCCGGACGCGCCGACCGGAAGGGAGGTAAG
>Ga0172379_10006122_pt1 | contig 16326 bp, 13 predicted proteins | sample GrowelOW334metaG_FD_119756 | JGI IMG/M metagenome (GOLD analysis project Ga0172379, IMG submission 119756) | Groundwater microbial communities from an aquifer near a municipal landfill in Southern Ontario, Canada - Groundwater well OW334 metaG | ecosystem: Environmental > Aquatic > Deep... | reverse complement strand
TCATGGAAATCAATCTTGGATGGAGATACATTGTTGCAGGATTACAAAGCCAAATTGCCTTCAATTATTAGTGCGATCCGTGCCATATATGGCGAGCCATTTCAAAATCATCAAGTCGTCGTGGTCGTCGTGCCAGATTTGGAAAATTCACAATACAACGAATGGCAGACAAGTAATATGTCTGGACTCTATCGACCTGACCTGAACTTAATATTGTACTCCGAGCAAGCCGCAAATAGCCCAGCAACATTTATCCATGAAATCATTCATTCCTTCAATCAGGGCACAATCGTTTCAGACGCCTATGAGGAGGGTTTGGTCGAGAGTGCGGCCATACGCGTCACCCAGCAACTCGGACTTCCACTTTCTACCCAGCACGCTTTCGACACTGACAACCGACCCGACCTGAGCGTGGTCATGGGTTATTTTCGTACAAGTGACAACTATAGTACTACCAACGATCGTTACGATGCGGCGGCCAAAACTTTCAGCGCGTTTTACGACAAGGATCAAAATTTTTACAAAACTTTTCGTGCTAACCTCAAGAAGAGCACTTATTTCAATGAAATTATCGCTGATAGCAAAAAATTTGTTGCTGACCGCCTCATCGGGGCCTCGATCTGTGGCGATCTGATGTTCAAGCCTGATTACAATGTTCTGCGTCCATATGTATCTGATCTACAGTATGTGTTATATAAAAGTTTGTCGACGACACAACGCAAGACACTTCTGGCATCCGATCCAATACTGCGAAATTTGACCAACATAGTTTTAACAGATAATCAAAAACTACACCTGTTCCAAAATGTTACTGCTGCCCAGTCAATCAACATCTATCCGGAAAGTAAACTCTACAACAGCATTGCTTTCTACCCAAGCACAGATCGTGTCTCCGTCTATAGCAGTTACAAACGAAACGACCTTTTGGAAATTTTCTATGAGTATTACAAGCAATCCAACGCCCAGGACGAGGATCACACAAATTACATTAATTTAGACAAGGTCAAACAGTTCAGTGCCAGTGTCGCTACTGATGATAACAGTATTTTGTCCAAGCTCACTAAGCTTCTGGAAACCGCTCCAGACCGAACATATGTATATCTAACTCCCCAAACAGCCGCGACCGAGCGAACTCCAGCCATTGGAGTTCCAGCCAATGGCTATCGTTCCATATACCCGATCTGCGTCACCTCTAGCGATCCCAAGAGTAAGGTGTGTTCTAACACAATCCGTCCAAATTCGTCCAGCGACAACGAGATTGTTTCGTACAATTCAGCCAGTCTGCTGAGCGAGACTAAACTACCGTCTAATTTCACCGGCAATATAAACGTCAATATATCTTCAATTAAAGTGAGGTGGGTCGTGACTCCGAAACGGGGTAGCGCTGGTGGGGTTTGGCCACTTACTCAAGTTGTTTGGCCTGACGGTTTTGCTGCCGAACCTAAAGCTATAATGGAAAAGACAATGTCAGTGGTCTCTTTTGTAAACGGGAAAATCTCCGGCGTTTCTTCTGGAAAGGAAGATGCGACAGGGTTGGAAAAACTGAAAGAGAGCGTCACCGCCGTGCCTCCTTCTTCACCTTCTGTAACAACTGCAGCAGCAACTGCGGTTGCCGGTACCGGTGCAACATTGGCTGGCAACATTATTCGTCCAACTAGCGGTTCAGAATTGCCGATTACAAAAGTAGGATTTAAATATGGTACGTCTTCAACCAATCTCAATAATAGTATAACTGGCAACTATCCTGGCTCTTTTACCACTAAATTTTCCGCAAACATTACTTCTGGACTGAAGCCTGGAGAAACATATTATTTCAAGGCCTACGCCGTCAATTCGGTCGGCACGGGATGGGGATCAGTAGCCTCTTTCACTGTCCCGAAGGCTACACCGTCAACTTCGGCTGCAACATCAACTTCGGCTACGTCATCATCTTCAAGCACCTCTTCCACCGCAACAAATGCCACTTCGTCAGCATCAACCATTGCCTCATCTACAGTTTCCGTTGCCAACGCGGTCATGAATAACGCTACCAGCGCAACATTTACTGCTAAGGTTGTCAGCACTGGAAACGCAAAGATAACTAAAAGAGGATTTTTATACGGATTGGTTGGTAACAATGATAAGCCTGCTGATGCTTATAGCACTGGATCATTTAGTGCTGGTCAATTCTCAAAAACAGTGACCTTAAAAGCCAACACCAGATATTGGGTCCAAGCCTATATGGAAAACAGTGCCGGCAAAAGAACTGTCGGCGACACGCTGGCTAATTTCAAGATGGTCTGCACGGCTCCGACTGTTTCGACTAATACTGTGACTGACATCACAGAAAAATCTGCCACACCTCACGGCACAATCAAATCCATCGGTAGTATGCCTATTACCAAAAGAGGATTTCAGTGGGGCTATTCTACTTCTACCTCAAAGATCTCAAATTCATATCCGCTTATTTATGATTCTGTCACCAAAGTGCCGTTTACTGTTGGAAGTTTTAGTAGAACTCCGGCTGTTACCGGTTTGTCAGGATCGAAAACCTATCAGGTCAGAGCCTACGTTTATAGTAAATGTGGCACAAGTTATGGCAATTGGGTTCAGTTCAAGACACGCACAAGTACAAATAGCTGGTCTCGACTTAAGACTCGCGTAAGTAGCTGGTTTCGAATTAGATATTAACTCACTTTTAGATCTGTCGCATCTCGTTGCGGATCAAAAAAAGACAAAATAAAAAGACGCGCTCGTCAGTGTCTGCTTGTGAAGGCAGTCCTGACGGCGCGTCTTGGCTCTTCCCCATCAGCCGTGGCTAAGGGGAGTACGGCAGGATACCGTCCCCGAGCGGCGTGTAGGTCACGCCACCATCGGTGCTGTACTCGACGACAGGCACCGCCAATCCGACATGGGGGAGGTATCGGGCGACGACCTCGCCGTCCGTCCTGACGACCTGGATCTGCACCAAACGGTTGTTGGCGTCGGCGATCAGGACGACCGCCTCGCCCGGCTGGGTCGGCACGGTCACCCGAGCCAGCTCCACCCCATCGCGGGTGAAGTACTCTGACTGCGGATACACCGACCAGCCGGTGTCAGTCGGCGACGGCGGCGTACCACACGCCACCAGGAAACTCGCCGCAAACGCGGCGAAGAAAATCGGCTTCAACACGTGACGCTCCTCTGCTCGTATGATCTCTGTTGAGACCGTTAGAACGAACGGCATCAATATACAATATTTTCTATAGTTTGTCAATAGACTTGACAAGAAACCGGTCATAGAATAACATGTCTATATCCCCCCAGTGGGGTTACAAACAACAGATGACAGATTGAACAGATCTGATCAGAGGGTTCGTCATCTGTCTGATCCGTCTAATCTGTCATCTGTCCTTATTTGGAGAAATCACCATGGATTGTTGCAACAAAGAAACCAGCGACCACAAAAAAGACCTGCTCAATCGCCTCTCGCGTGCCGAAGGGCACCTGAAAAAGGTAAAGCAAATGGCTGATGAAGACGCTTACTGCATCGACATCATCACCCAATCGCTCGCCGTCCAGTCCGCATTGCGAAGTATTGATGAAATGGTGCTGAAAAATCACCTCGAAACTTGTGTCAAAGATGCGATGGTGTCAAAAAAAGGTGTCGAGAAGAAGATTGAGGAGATCATCACGACATTAAAATTTATGCGCAAATAATAAATAAAGGGATAGTTTTACCACAGATCTTGTCTCACGGATTTTTACAGATAAAGAAATCAGTTCTTCACTGTCATCTCGACCGATGTGGCTTGGGAGCGGAGAGATCTTTCATTAAAAGATTTCTCCAACCGTTCGACAAAACTCACGGGGTCGAAATGACAGAAAAAAATTGTAAGATTTGTAATCAATTTGTAGTTTTGTAATCATTTATGAATAAGACGACATATAAAATCAAAGGTATGCACTGCCGCTCATGTGAGATCTTGATCGAGGACAAACTCAAGGAGATCGACGGCGTCAAAAACATCCATGTCAGCTGGAAAGACAGGGAGGCGATTATTTATTCGAAGCGTCCGCTCAGTGATGCTGAAGTCAGACAAGCCGTGACCGAGGCCGGCTATGAAGTCGGCGTCGATGAGCCGGAAAGCTTGATCAGTACTGATAGCGAGGTCTGGAAAAATGCTTCGATTGCCTTCATCTGTGTCTTTGTCCTCTATCTGATCTTGCGCACGACCGGCATTTTCAATATCTCCGTTGGCGGCGGCACTCCGTCCAGCCTGACAGTCGTCTTGCTGATCGGTATCACAGCCGGCTTTTCGACCTGTATGGCTTTGGTCGGTGGTCTGATCCTCGGAATTTCGGCCAAATTTGCCGAAAAACACCCAGAGGCAACATCGACTCAGAAATTCCGCCCCCATTTATTTTTCAATCTCGGCCGCATCACCTCATACTTTTTACTTGGCGGTCTGATCGGGCTTGCCGGCAAGGCTTTCCAGCTCTCCGGCACCGTCCTCGGTGCGTTAATTATAATCGTTGGCATCGTCATGCTTGTCGTCGGTTTGCAACTGACGGAGCTGTTCCCTGTCCTTCAGGGCATCAATTTTTCTTTGCCCGCCGGTGTAAGCAAATTTTTCGGTGTCAGAAAACACCATCAAAAGGAATACAGTCACGCCAATTCGGCGCTGACCGGCGCTCTGACATTTTTCCTGCCCTGTGGTTTCACTCAGGCGATGCAACTCTACGCCATGAGCACCGGCAGCTTTTGGCAAGGGGCGGCTATTCTCGGCGTCTTTGCCCTCGGCACGGCGCCCGGGCTTCTCGGTATCGGCGGTCTGACCTCGGTCGTCAAAGGCATCTTTGCCCGTCGCTTCTTCATGGGTGCCGGCTTCGTCGTCGTCGCTCTGGCAGTTTTCAATATTTCTAATGGCCTAAATCTGTCCGGACTGACGACTGCACTCTCAAATTCAACTCCTACCGACCAAAATTCCTCCACACCTGATTTGAATGTCACAGTTAGCGACGGTGTCCAGACCGTCAATATGACCCAGTTTGCCACCGGCTATTCGCCGAATACTTTTACGATCAAAGTCGGCGTGCCGGTCAAATGGGTCGTCAATTCCGTCGACTCCAATAGTTGTGCCGCCAGCCTCTACTCGCAAAAGCTCAACATCCGAAAGTTTTTAGATCCGGGCGAAAATACGATCGAATTCACTCCAACCGAAGTCGGCACGATTCCCTTCTCCTGTTCGATGGGAATGTATAGGGGTAGCTTCAATGTTGTTAATTAATTTGAAATATTTATAGCCATCACCGTGAGCAACCTTAAACTGACAAAAATTTCTAAGCTCTAATTTCTAATTTCTAAACAAATCCCAAATTATAAATCCAAAATTTTAAAATTTGACATTTGAGTTTGTGGTTTATTTAGGATTTAGAGCTTAGAAATTAGAACTTTACAAATACGACACATAAGAATAATTTTTATCAGAAACGGAGATATATGACACGAAAAATATTACTAGATGTGACCGGAATGCACTGTGCCTCTTGTGCTACGGTGATTGAGAACACGTTGAAAAAAACTTCCGGTGTCGACAAAGCCAGCGTCAATTATGGTGTGGAGAGAGCGACGATCGAGTTTGACGAAGCGAAAACAAGTCAGGAAAAGCTAATCAGCGTCGTCAAGAATGCCGGCTATACTGCCATACCCAGAGAAGAAAATATGGCCGGTATGAACCACACTCAGGACGAGCATTTGGAGCACTTGAAGCAAACGGAAACTCGTCTTATTTTCCGCAAATTTATCATCGCGATTGTCCTGTCTTTGCCGATGCTCTTTTTCATGTTGCTCAGTCTATTTCGCCAACTGCCGGCTACAAATCTGCTACCCTATGCCGGTCTGATCTCCCTGATTTTGGCAACTCCGGTTCAATTTTATGGCGGGGCCCAATTTTATCGCGGCGCCCTAGCCAGCCTGAAAAGACGCACTTCCAACATGGACACACTCGTCGCCATCGGCACCTCGACCGCCTATTTTTACAGTCTCTACAATTACATTTCCTACGCCGCCGCCAACAAATCGCTCATCGGTCTCGACGGTATGATGATCCCAAATCTTTACTTTGAGACCGCCGCCTTTCTGATCACTTTCATTCTCCTCGGCAAATGGCTCGAAGCGAAGGCGAAGGGCCGAGCCAGTGAGGCGATCAAGAAATTGATGGGCTTGCAGGCCAAGACGGCGCGAGTCATTCGCGGTGGCAAAACCCTCGATATTTCAATCGAACAGGTCGTTCACGGCGACATTATTCTCATCCGCCCGGGCGAAAAGATTCCTGTAGATGGCGTCATCACCAAGGGCTCATCCGCGCTCGATGAATCAATGGTTACTGGCGAGAGCCTGCCGGTCGAGAAAAAGGTTGGCGATGTCGTCATCGGTGCGACGATCAACAAGACCGGCAGTTTCGAATTCAAGGCGACCAAAGTCGGCTCAGAGACAATGCTGGCGCAGATCATCAAATTGATCGAGGAAGCTCAGGGCTCGAAAGCACCGATCCAGGATCTAGCCGATAAAATTTCTGCCTATTTTGTACCTGCTGTAATTCTCATCGCCATTTTGACATTTATCATTTGGTATTTGGCATTAGGAGCCACTCTGGCGACTTCGCTCATGTACTTCACCGCCGTCATCGTCATTGCTTGTCCTTGCGCTCTCGGCTTGGCCACGCCGACCGCCATCATGGTCGGCACCGGTCGCGGTGCCGAAAAAGGCATCTTGATCAAGGGAGGCGAACCACTCCAAGCCGCCGAGAAAATCAACACTATTGTCTTTGACAAGACTGGTACACTGACAAAGGGGAAACCAGCTGTGACGGAAATTATTCCCTCCCCTCCTCGAGGGGAGGCTAGGTGGGGTGAAAAAGATGTAATACGACTCGCCGCCTCGTTGGAACGAAATTCCGAGCATCCTCTAGCTGAGGCAATAGTCAAACGGGCTGATGAATTGAAAATTGAAAAATTGAAAATTGAAAATTTCCGCGCTATCCCCGGCCACGGTGTCGAGGGAAATATTAATGGTAAAAAATATCATTTCGGCAAGCCAAAATACATTGAATCCGTGATCAAAAAACCCCTTATACCTGATACGTTATACGTAATACGGTCCCTCGAGGAGCAGGGCAAGACAGTGATGGTCTTATCCGACGACACCACAGCTCTAGGGATAATCGCTGTTGCCGACACTGTCAAGGAAACATCCAAAGCCGCTGTCTTATCTTTACAAAAAATGAATATTGAAACTTGGATGATTACCGGCGACAATGCGCGAACTGCTCAAGCTATCGCCACCCAAGTCGGCATCAAACCAAGCAATATCCTAGCAGAAGTCTTACCCGACCAAAAATCCACAGCGGTAAAAATGTTGCAAGGTGGTTCAATTGAAAATTTAGAAATTGAAAAATTGATTGAAAATTCTAAATTGAAAATTGAAAATTCACCATTGCGACGAACAGTCGCAATGGTGGGCGACGGTATCAATGACGCACCGGCGCTGGCTCAAGCTGATCTCGGCATCGCCATGGGCTCCGGTACCGATGTGGCGATGGAGGCCGGCGGCATCGTCATCATCAAAAATGATCTCTCTGATGTCAAAACTTCGATCAGTCTCTCCCGCGCCACGATGACTAAAATACGCCAGAATCTTTTCTGGGCACTGATCTACAATGTCGTCGGCATCCCGATCGCCGCCGGTGTTTTTGCAGGCACTGGCTTGATTTTGCGTCCGGAAATTGCCGGTCTGGCCATGGCTCTGTCCTCCGTTTCCGTCGTCACCAATTCACTAATACTGAAAAGGTTTAAATAGTTTTATTTTCTTCCGAACATCACCGGCAATTGCTCGCCCCGCGCCGTGCCACCCCGTAGCCTTGTGCGGAGGGTGGCAGCTCTATGAGCGAAGTGGGGTCGTCACCAATTCGCTCTTGCTAAAATAGTTGAAGAAAATCATGATTTTTCAATCAAACTAGCTAATCTTCAATACACAAATTGGATTTTTTCGGAAAAATCTCCTAAAATGTTGGCAATGACCAGATACGACATTATCATCGCCGGAGCAGGTCCAGCCGGACTGGCACTCGCTGCTGATCTCAGCAGACATTTTAAGGTGATCGTACTCGAAAAGGGTAAGGCTGGTACGACAATGTGCTCTTGGTACACATTTGAAGATAGGATTCGCGCCAATAACCTCGAAGATGCTGTTGTCGCCAGACCAAAGAATTTGATCTTCTACATGGACAAGGATTCTTGTTTTGAATACAAGGACACTCATGTCATCGTCGACCCAAACAAGGTTTTGGAGATTTTCAAGGATAGAGCAGAGCAAAACGGCTGCGAGATAAAAAGCGATGTCGAAGTCTCGGATTTTCACTACACTCGCGGTGGAGTCGTCGTCCGGACTGACAAAGGAAATTATGAAGGGCAACTTCTCATCGACTGCATGGGAACGACCTCGCCTGTTGTCGTCAAACGAAAATTGCAACGCAACTTCTGCGTCTGGGCTGAGTACGGTGCGAAAATGAAGATGCGGTTTTCCAAACCTGACCAGATCGGCTTCATCAAAATGCCGGAGATTTATCAACCTGAGGGCGACAAGGCCAACTATATGTTTGGAGTCTATCCTCACAACGATCATGAGGGCGACCTCTTCCTCTTTGGCTATTATAAAAAATTGGTCAAACCTGAGGTGCTTAAGGAGATGTTTGATAAATCTTCAAAAGATCTTTATCCTGGCGAAAAAATTGCGACGATCAAAGGCCTGATCTATAGCGGTGAATTAAAAAAATACGCCCTGAGAAGAGTGCTCTTCTTCGGCAACTCCGGTGCTTCGACTCCGCCAGTGATCGGCATGGGGTTCAACGAGGTTTTGCGCAAACACAGCATTGTTGCCAAGGAGGTGCGAGAAGCTCTTGCATCTGGTAATTTATCAAGGCGGACGCTTGAAAATATTCTGCTAGAGCATCGGACCAGCCCGCAATACGCCTTCCTGAAGGTCTGCCAACGTTATTTCTATTATGGCAATACTGATGAGGAGTGGAAACGAGGTGTCCGGGTCCTAAACAAAGCCGGGGCAGAATTTACAAGCCACTGGATGAGAGGCGAGCTAAATCTTGGACTGATGAAGCGAGCACTTGACGCCCTGTTTGAAGTTGTGGGACTAAAGAAATTGATGAGACTACTGCCGCTGAGAGAATATATCTCGCTTGTCAAATACACTTCTGCAATAGTCGGTGGTTCGGTCTGGACGAGAATACGCATGTACTTCTTGCGTCAATACAAAGAAAAAACCAACAAACTTTATCTCGAATCTGAACAGGAACGTGAAGTAAACTCTGATTTTTCTTGACAGACTTTCAAAACTGCGCTAAAATCTTTTTTGTAATGACAACAAATCGCCAAAAATCATTTGACTATTTTACTTCGCATTTCCCGCGGTGATTTTTGAGTAATATTTAATAGAATTGAAAAATAACACCGCGGACACGCGGTGATTTTTATTTGTGTATTTGTCTGGGTTGGTCAGACCTCGTCTTGATCAGTCCAGAACAAGGACAACAAAGGAGCAACGTGATGACTTCAGCCCAAGTCTACGTAGTCAGTGGAGTGATTTACCGAAGCATTCCTGACATTCGAATCTTCCCAGACTTTCCTCTCTTCGGGTCGCAGCTCTTCGGGAAAGCCCTCTGGCTCATTACACTTGTCCAATCAAGTGCTGAACACTGTCGTGTCTCGGAAGCAGCCAGATTTCTCGACGAAAACGACTACGCTGTCAACGCTGTACGTGCTTGGGTGCTGGCAATGATTCCAAACGCATGGCATTGGATCATCCCAACACCACCCGATCGTCGTCGCTATACTTGAGGAGTGCAACCATGCCCGATCCGCCGGAGAGCGGCTTTGGCTCCGGCCAAGGCAACAAGGAGGCTGGCAACATGTCACCGTCCATCACCCGAACATGGCGCGGAGCCATCAGCCACGTTCTTCCGAACGCCGGTTGGTACAATCGTCCAGAACGCCCTGAGGCACAGCGAGTCAACGCACCCTCTACTCCGAGACCGGAGTACAAAAAAGGGACGAAGCATCCTCGCTGAACATCGCGCTTGGGGTCGCTCGCTCACACCCTACTCTGGTACAGCAAACAGCCGTGCCGCCACAGACCGCCCCGCATCCTTCTCCTGAAGGGTGACGGGGTCCCACCAAAAACAATCAACAAATATTGTACTTATAACTTACAACCTATCATTGGCTAACATGTTTCGGCGTGAAACAGCAGTAGCCAATCTTATCGGCATCGGCGCCAATTTTCTTCCATTTCCCTTTTGGAATCACCTTGAGTGCGGCCGGATAGAGAATATTGTTCTCCTTGAAAATGTGATCGCGCAAACTGGCGATCAACTCTCGCGACAAAGCAAGGAATTTTTCCCGAAATTGCTCAAAATTCTTGATCTTTTTGTCACTTGCTAATTTATGCAAGTCTTTTTTTAATATTCTGAGTGTCCCGTGTTCTTGCGTCATTATCTCTGGCGGTCCGTAGACTCCGTGTTTTTCAACCTCGGGAAAAAGAACTTCCTCTTCCCGCTGATGATGCTTTTCAGCCTCCACCAGATGATGTGCCAGGTGCTGAAATCTCTCCCAAAAATCAGCCTGTAAATCTGATTCATCACCAGCCTTTGCAATTTTTGAATTTAATTGCTCCAGTTCAGCTAGAAATTTCAAAATCTCATCATGCTCGGCGATCAAGACACTCAAAGGATGACCATCGGGAATCTGTACCCGCAATCTCTCCAGATCATCAGACATCACTTCGAGATGAGCGGAGCAAAGTTGCCCGAGCGAAGCCGGGTCGATACCCTCTTCTATCACCGCTTGTTCAGCCATAATTAGTTCGTCAATGTCGACACTTTTGAGAAAATTTTTGGCCTCAATCTTTATCTTCTCCGGAGACTCGGTCTCACTCCGTTGCAATATCTTTTTCAATTTTTTTACCTTACTTTTCTGCACATCACTCCTTTCGTCCTTTACCTCAACGAATTACACAAATATGGACTAAACCACGAAATCACAAATTGGTGTTTTGGTGGTTTCGTGAAAATTCGTTGATTGGTTGAGGGTTTAATTAATAATTGAAGTCAACGTTGTATTTGTCAAAAACTCATTAATAAACACCTCCATCTTGCCGACCGTCTGGCGAAAAAGACATGTTTCCTTCGGACAATACGGCGCTCGGCCATCAGTACACTTGATAATATTCGCCGCTTGAACCGCACGGATGATTTCGTGCAAATTAATCTCACTCGGATCACGGCTCAGGCGAAATCCCCCGTTTGGTCCAAGGCGGGACTCGAGAATTCCGGCATTCGCCAAGCGTTGAAAAATCTTCGCCATCAGCGACTCAGAGATGCTCCTCTCTCGAGCAATCACCTTGGCATCACGAAAATTCTCACCGCTTTTCGACAGTTCGATCAGCCCCAGCATCGCGTACTCAGTTTCCTTTTTGATCAACATAATCAGCCTCCAATAATCTACAAATTACAAATCATTTGCAAATATACACATGTGGATATTGTTAGTTATTTGTATCTTTGTATCCAATTTGTAATTTGTAGTAATTTATATATTTAAGACTATTAAAGTCCTAAATAGCCGTCTAGTCAAGATAATCTTTTTCACAAACCAAAAAATACCGCCACTGCAGACGATATTTTTTCAAAGTTAAGTCTCTTCAGCAAAAACAAAAGCCCCGCCGGGAGACGGCAATTCCTTGCGGAACTTTTGTCTCCGAGCAGGGCTCAGACATTACTCGACGATCGGCGGCCGGTAGGGGCAGTTGCCGTCGAACGTCGTGCAGTGGTGCGATGGGTACAGCTCGATGATCCGTCGATACAGCTCAGAAAGGGGCGTGTCGCGAATGTTCCCGACGATGACCTCGTTGCCCGGGCAGGTGCTGACCCTGCCGTCGCCGTAGATTTGAACCAGCTCGACGCAGACTCCGGTGACGAAGTTCGAGCAGATCGGATGGTCAAAGCCATACTCGAGGTCCACCCGCCGCACAGTCTCGGCCAGGAACCACCGCTGATCGGGGCTCAGCGCGAGCGACTCGATCTGCTCGTCCCCAACCCCCTTCTCGCCGGTACGACCAGCGGGAATGAAAGGGCAGAAGACAATCCACATGTTACGTTCGCGACAGTAGCGGAGGGTCTGTTCGATCTCGCCGAGATTCCTCGTCGTCACGACCATGTCGAAGCCGAGCCGAGTCGTGCCCTCATCGTTCACCGCGTTGAAGCCCTCTTCGACCAGCAGATCGATGGCTTCGTTGCGCTGGCCGAAATAGGTCCCGGTCTCGTCGCGGACGACCCAGTTCTGGTAATCCGCGTTGAACAGGCTGTCACACTTCGGGACGACAGTGACTCCGAGATCGTTCAGGCGCCGGGTCAAGACAGTGTCGCGCAGCTTGGTCGCCGCATCAGTGAAGATGACCGGCTGTACACCGAGCGCGACGGTGTGCTCGACGACCTCGAGGAAGTGGGAGTCGAGAGTCGGCTCCCCCTCACCAAGGAAGTCGATGGCATGCGCCCCCATCTCGGCGATTTGGCTGATAATCCCGAGCTGCAAGTCTAGCGGTAGATCGCTCCGCTGCTTATCGGTGTAGCAGTGGCGACAATCGTGGTCGCACTTGGCCGTCATGATGCGACAGTCGACCACGTTCAGAGTGTCGGGATTGCGGAACCGATCTTCCGTCAGATCCCAGCCCTTCAGAACTGCGCCGATCCTGACTGGGACACGGCCGAGCCTGAAGTACGCAGTACGGCTGAGTTGCCGTTTCATCACTAGCTCTCTCCTTGTATGTCCAGACTGGACTAGCCAGATATATCACAATAAAATGTTTTTGTCAATAGTTTTCGACATTTTATTTAGATTATATTCGTGCTTATTGACAAGCTAACTTTGTAGGAGTATAATAATTTTGTCGACATTAATCCACACAATTATGAAATACGATCAATTAAAACAACTTGGTTTTTCAGAAAAAGAAAGTGCCGTATATTTGGCAATACTCGAGTTAGGTGAGACAACCGTCTCGAAAATTGCCGAGAGGTCAAGTATCAACAGAACAACACTTTATGATGTTCTTCCTTCTCTGGTTAAGCGTGGCCTTGTCAGCAAATCTGGCGGGACGAAAAAAGAAACTTACGCTCCCCAGCCGCCGGAAAAACTTCTCTCGATGCTGGAACTGCAGGCATCCCATCTCAGCAGTCAGATAAAAATTGCCAAGACTTTTTTGCCGGAATTAAAAATGATCAACGCTAAATCATCCCGGCCGAAAGTCGAGATGTATGATGGTCGCCAGGGCATCAAAGATTTATATGAATTGACTCTGCTCGCTCACGAAGATATAAGATCGATTAACTCCGCCGACGAGCTTGAGGCGTTTGATTCTGAATTTATGAATGATTACTACCGTCGCCGCACAGAAAAGAAGAAATTTGCCAAAGGCATCCTGAGCGACACGGCCATGTCGCGAAAATATCACTCACTTGATAAAAAATATTGCCGCGAGATAAGATTGGTTCCAAAAGAAGAAATGGACATTAAGCCTGAAGTCTATATATTTGACGATCAAATTATGTTTTTCTCTTTGCGTGAAAGCTACGGGATTAGAGTGACATCATCAGATATTGCCGATGCGTTCAAACACTTATATGATCTTGCCTGGAAACAAGCTGGCAACGAAAAGCCTTCTAAATAAATCATTTATGACAGATTGTCTCTTTCGCTTTAATTCACGTCAATATATTTATAATTTCGGCAACTTTCGGCACTCTTTGAGCGTAAATTTACCTGTAGAGCGTATATTGACAAAATCACGTTCTACCGACGACCGGTGAATCACAACGTGGTGTAATCCATCCGCTCGAGCGTAGTGATTACACTAATTCAAATATTAAGTCACGTTTGAGAGTGAGTTCTAAGTCGAACAAAAATAATTAGAGGGTTATTTTATATTGAAAAATTTCATCGCTTTTCTGGTCGTTTCCTCTTCGACTTGAGCCAGTGGGATATTTTTGATCTCGGCAATTTTTTTTGCCACCTTGACGACGTATGCCGGTTCGTTTCTCTTCCCACGCATCGGCTCAGGAGTCAAATACGGCGAATCAGTTTCGATCATCAGTGATCCCAACGGAATACGTCGGACGGCTTCGACAAGATCAGGGTTTTTGTAAGTAATGTTGCCAGTCACAGAAATTGCTAGACCAATATCGAGAATTTTTTCGGCAAAATCATAATCGCCCGAGAAACAATGGATGACTCCCTTGATCTGGTTTTTATAAGTTTTGAGAATAGCCAGGATGTCAGCGTTGGCCTCGCGACTATGGATGATCGCCGGCAGGCCGGTTTCGAGTGCTAGATCCAGCATTTGCTCGAAACAAAAAATCTGCTCTTCTCGAGTCGGATAATGAGAGTATTTCGACGATCGTTTCAGATAATAATAATCAAGCCCGATCTCACCGATCGCCACAACCTTCTCATGATTGGTCAGCGCCATCAGCCTTCCCTTCGACTCGATGTCGAGATCGTTGGCACAATGCGGGTGAAAACCGGCGGCGGCATAAACTTCGGGATAACGCCTAGCAATATCAAGAGCATGTTTTGATGTGTCAAAATCGACGCCGGGATTGAGAATTCTCTCCACACCGACTTCTTTGGCACGTCCAAGTACGGCCGAAACTTCGGTCTTGTACTCCGGAAAATCCAAATGTGCGTGAGTGTCTATAAACATCACAAAATTTCTAATTATTCTAATTGCTCTAATTAATCTAAACAAGTCCCAATGCCCCAATTTCTAATTTGGGATTTTTGATTTTGGATTTGTTTAGAATAATTAGGTTAATTAGACCTGTCTGCCGGCAGGCAGGAATTAGGTTAATTCTAGCTGTTTACTTTACCGTCACACTATATATTATACACCCGACGATCACCAGCGCGCCGATCAGATCACGTTTGAACTCTTTTCTCTCGTGAAAATAAAAATATGATGGCAGGTAAGTCAGGACCGGACCAAGCAATAATATTATTGTTGTCTCTGACACGCCGATTGTCCGCAGAGCATAATATTTGAGTATCATCATCGTCCCACCAAGCAGGGAGACTATTATCAGCCAGCGCATCGCATCCCGATATTTGAGAACATTCGCGTCTGGCTTATAAATAAACAAAAAGATAATTGCGATCACAAAGACGCGAGCAAAATAGAGAACCATCGGCGAATAAACAACGAGAAGTTTCCGCAATAAAATAGTTTCAATAGCGATGAAAAGCACGGCCCAGAGTGTCCGCTTGGCTGATTTCGACAGTTGGAGATGGTGCCGACGAATTTTGGTTGCAACGAGCGTCAAGGATGCGATGATACCGGCAAAAAAAATGTGAATATCACGCTCGGCCGGAAGAAAAATTGTCGCCAGGACGATCGTGATCAGCGGAGCAGTCAAAATAATTAATTCATACTCACAAAGAGGCTCCGTCTGGAGACTTTCCGCGATGAGCACGTTCCAGATCGCGGCTGCAGCAATCATCAGGATAAAGAGTAAAATATAGTGAAACGAAAATGCCCCCGCCGCAATATGCGCATCAAGCCGCAAAGAAAAAGCTGAAATAATCGTTATTAAAACGAAGACATAGGGCAAATAATATTTGAGCGGCAACTTCAATTTACCCAAAAGATATTTGAGTCCGGTATCGTTGCCGGCTGAAGCGATAGCTGCTAGAAATGCACTGAGCAAAATCCCCTCCGAATGGTTCCTCCCCTTAGCAAGGGGAGGTTAGGTGGGGTATGACCCCAACATAATTATGATAAAACTTTCTACTCTTATTCTAGTATAAAAAAAGACCTTTTGCTATAAGGTCGATGCTGTCGTTTTGAGGTGGAGCCTCGCTACCTTGCGGCAGCGAGGCCCACTCTGACGGATGACGCACAGCTCTCTGGCCGATGCGTCCAGCTCGATTGGGAACCTCCTCCCCGTTTGTTGACCCTGACTACAGTGTAGGAATTCTGGTCATCGGGGTTTTCCCCCTCCGCCGCCGGGAAAAGCTCTCGACCGGCAGGTCATCGAGTCTTTCCAGCGTTTGACCGAAACTCGCAATCACCCTGCCATCTCGGTCGATCAGATCGACAAAGATGTATGCCGTCCTCGTCTCGCCCAGACCCTGGGTCAGAATAGCGGTCTTGGGACCGCTCTCGACGGTAGCTTCCACGGACTCCCCCGAATGAAGTGTGGTCTCGCAGTTTCCACAGTCATCACGGTTTAGGACGCGTACGTC
>Ga0172379_10006121_pt1 | contig 16328 bp, 14 predicted proteins | sample GrowelOW334metaG_FD_119756 | JGI IMG/M metagenome (GOLD analysis project Ga0172379, IMG submission 119756) | Groundwater microbial communities from an aquifer near a municipal landfill in Southern Ontario, Canada - Groundwater well OW334 metaG | ecosystem: Environmental > Aquatic > Deep... | reverse complement strand
GCCCGATGTGGGCATGAGTGTCGAAATACCGCATCTGTCTTCCGTTAAAAAAATGGTGGGTAGCCCGTACGGGCAAACTTTAATGTACCATGCGAAAGTACCAACGTCAACGTTTATTTTAAATGCGCAAATCTTCCCTACGAAACATGGATTATTGACGAGCAAGGTAAAAAGCAATATCGTTTTATACGAGGGCGATGGAGTCCACCATTAACCGCCGAGTCACTCGGCTGATGACTCCTGGGTGAAGAGCTGTACAGGTTCGAAACCAGGAGGAATAGATGCGGCAATATTGTATACACCTTCCTACCTTTACCAATTCAGAAGTACTCTATGTCTCGTGATGGCGCCATAGAAACTTGGTCCAAACTCGTGGGAAGCGAGTCTGATATTCCGGCGCATATCAGAAACAATATCTTGGAAGTATTTTCAAAGTTCCCCTATTGCGTATTTACCCCGTCTTCAAGAGGAAGTTATGGCCGCAGCCCCGCTTCGTTTTTATGCCTTGGAGAAGGGAAAATCGTTATTATAAAAGCCATTGACAATGGCAGGGCCCCGATTGTTTTGTCTCTTGACGCTATCGATGCGATTGAATCAGGAAAGAGCCTTTTACTGGCATGGATCGCTTTCCATCATTCCGGAATCCAGGAAACGCTCTGGTACAACACGGTGAGTTCTGACTTTTATAATCCCTTTATCGAGGCATATAGAGCGTTGCGCGAGAAGAGTACGGCATTCCGCACATCAGGGCCGAGCGAACTTCTTGAACCGATGCGGCTTCTGGACTACAAATACTACACTTTTCCTCTCGCAGTCCTAGGAGATCGTCGGCTCAGCGCGCAATTCTATCATCCAAACACCCCTGTGGAGCCTCGGTTTCTTTTCCTCCGACAGATCAACTCCTACTTCCTGATATATGCCGATGGCTTGCTCTATATCTTTTCGGAAGATGCCATGATGCGTTCTCCCCGAACCGCCTCCTACAGCATGGTGATCCGCTATATCCGGCTCGACAGAGAAACTGGATGGGTTGAAGAAAAAGGCACGGACGCCCATTCCTGGTACATCCTCTCTTCGTGCAATAATGAGATCTTCAGAATGCCAGTTGCTCGGGACTACAATGCCGCATTCTTGGAATTCGCCAAACAATGCGCGATAAAAATTGATTTCGGATTAAAAAATGAAGAAACCTGAGACAGAAATGCACTCGCCGCGTCTGTCGGAAGAGCTGGAAGATCGACTGAGGCCAAATCGTTTTCTAGGCTATGATCGCGATCATCTCGGCGTGGCTTTGCTTCGGCGCGAAATGTTCGAGGCGGCGGAATCGCAGTTCCAGCGGGCTGTTTGCCTCAATCCCTACGAGGCAGGATTCAAGCTGCACCTGGCATGGTGCCTCTATAAAACAGGCGAATTCGACAAGGCCCTCGGGGTAGTTGAAGAGGCCATGAAGCAAAAGCCTGATGACCCTGACGCTCCGCTTATCCGCGAGAAAATCCTTGAAAAAATGAATGTAATCTAGTTCTTAGCAAAGATCTTGTAATAAAGATCCTCGCCGTAACTTTTTGGGGATGGCGGACCCTCAACGATCTTGAAAGTCCTATTCCCATCCTGCTGCCGCTCAGCCCTTAATAGGATGACTTGGTCTTTCGATGTTTTCAGAAACCTATGGGCGAATGAGTACAAGTGCGTCACGAAAAAAACCTTTATGCCTCGTTCGATGAGGGCAGTCACGATCTGTCGGGCGATCTCCGACCCTTCACGCTCGTTCGTCGCGGCAAAGGATTCGTTGAAGAGCATCAGCGAATTCGGCTTGATTTGGTTCACGATCTCACTCATCCTGCCGAGTTCCTCGTCGAACTTCCCGCTCTTCATGTCACGATCCTCCTTTCGCCGGTGGTGAGTGAAGATTCCATCGCATATATCAACATTGAAGGAAGTAGCGGGGACAAACATGCCGCTCTGCATGATCAGCTGGCCTAGCCCGACGCTCCGTAGAAACGTCGATTTTCCGCCCTGATTGACGCCGGTGATTACGACGAGATCCTTTCCATTCGCGCGCAGGTCGTTACCGACAGCCCTCTTCTTTGTGAAAAGTGCCAGGCATACATCATAAAGCCCGTTGAATTCGCAGTTTCCTTTGCCCGGCACGGAGGGAGTAGGGAAACAGATCGGTTCTTCAATGCGGGCAAGATCATCATGAAGATTCAGGCAACAGACATAGAAGGCCATCTCAGTTTGCAAAAGCTTAAAAAAGCTGTCGATATTGTCAGCGGATTGAGCAAGCGCATTGGAGATGAGATTGACTCCCCTTGCTTTCAATTCGCCTAGAGCTCTGCATCCACCATCATCTCGCGGACTGATGGAAAAATTATAGGATTTTAGCCTTGGCGTTAACAACCGACCTACGAACCGTTTGCTGGAGGCATTTGGCTTTCTCAATACATGGCCTATTCCCTCGTTTCCGTTCCCCAATTGAGCACTGATCAACACTCCATCATGGAAATTCAGTTGCTTGAGATTGCTTCTTAAAATCGCAAAATAGTCATCATCAAGTTCCTGCTGAAGCATTGAAAAAAATCGGTTGAATCCTTCGGATGTGAACGTTTTGCCCTGCCCATACGCCAGCTTTCTGAGCCGGTCCAACAGCGGGAGATACATCTCCAGCATCTTTACCGAGCTGTAGAGAATGGCTCCGGGATAGCTGTTGAAAATGCCAAACCAGTTCTTTCGCTTGGTTTCTATACATTCCACCGCAATGGCATAAATTTCCTTGATGATCGCAGCGTTCTGAAGGCAGTCTTCAACAATTTGCTGTCGATACAGGATGGAATCCTCATCCCGGAGCCCGATCAAAAGCGCCTTTTTGGCAATGTCATAGAGGAAACGGTCGCCCTTGGACATCGATTGGAAGAGTGTCTCAAGCTCAAGATCCTGAATGAGGGCTTTTTCGTTTGAAGGCAGCGGCGCCTCGGGATCAAAATCCTTGTCCCTGTGCATGAGATATACTTTCATGAATGTATGCGCTCCTTGAGACGCTCATAGGTAAGGTTGTATTTCTCAGCGATTGATATCGCGTAAGCAAGACCATCGGCGAGACGGCGCTCGATCTTGAAAGTCCGGATCGTGGGATCAGTCGGATCGACGCCTCCAACAAGGCTCACGACTTTCTCACCCATCGAGGCTAGCTCGTCGAGGAAGGTCACGCAGACGCAGAAGGAATCAAGATATGCGATTTTTTCAATTATTTTGCGCCCAAGGAATAATGAATCATTCAAGGTAGTCGATGTGAAAATCTCATTTAAAATGAGGATGCTGCTGGATGTAGCTGTCTCGAGGCTTTCGTGAATCCGCATGAGTTCATCCTGCAGCTTTCCTCTTTGGCTCTTTATTGTTTCTTCCCTCTCGAAATGTGTCAGGATTTTATCGAACATGAATAACTTCACATCATGCCCAGGGACAGGACAGCCTATGCTCGCCAAGTAATGCATCTGGCCGAAGGCACGGGCGAACGTCGTCTTGCCTCCCTGATTCGGACCAGTTACCACGAAAATGCGTTCCCTGCCTTCAAGATAGAAATCATTCGGGACGACAGAGGTCTCTGTAAACGCTACTTTCTTGGCGAGAGCGAGGTCAAAAACTCCATGAGCTCTAATTTCCTTGCAGGTCGCGGAAACCTTGGGATAGCAGAAGGGCTGGCCTCCCCGCTTCAGTGGAGCGATATAGTCCAGATAGGAGACAAAGAATTGCATTTCGCGTTCGAAGCTGTCTATTGTTTCGTCGATAAAATCGGCATGCGATTCGTAGAAAGTCTCAAGCCGGGAGAATTCTTCAGGGTACAGTTTGGCAACGCAGTCAAGGATATTCTCTTCGACATGATTCATCCCTGCAGATGGGGCAAGTTTTGAGAGGTAATTCTTAGCCTGGCTTTGGCTGAATCTTTTAAAGATTGATTCGATTTCGACGCTATAGTCAATCTCGGAATCGTACTTCCGGACTCTCACGTTCAGATCTTTGATGATGACACAATAGTGAATGGCCGCGAGATTTTCCTTTACGCTTGCTCTATCGGAAACGAGGGAGATAAAATCGGGAGAAGTGATATAATCGAGAAGGTGTTTTCGGAATTCCTTTAATCCGCGAGACTCGATCATGGATAGCCCGAGACTTCGCGAAAGTGTTTCAACCGCGTTGCAGTATGTGTTTACCGCTTCGAGGAACCATCCTTCTTTATTATGGACATTATATAATTTATCGATCATGGCAAGATCTCGCCGCATTATACGAACCTGTTCGGAAAACTTTTTTATTATCTCGAAGAGCGCGGGCGATTCGAGATCCTTCATGATATTCTGTCGGTACTCGATCTCCTCAACCTTCGAGAGCGGCGTATAGAATATGCTTTTTAATCCATATTCTTCTTTATTCGCAGCGATGGAATCAATAATCTGGTCGAGATTGAGGTCGATGAAATAATCTGGCAAAGCAGATGCTGCCGTTCTTCTTGGGTCCGCAGCGTTTTGGAACAACATACTGATAGCAACCATATACAACGCTCCTTCCAGTCTACAATCATTCCAGTCGCGAAGACTGGCGGAAGGAGTCGTCAGCGACGGTCGAGCCGCGCGGTTTGGGATACCCCAGGTGAACTCCATCACCCACGTTTTATAATGTATGGTCTACAGAAAGATCCTTCCCAAATAGAGCAAACACGACGGTCCCCGCTACGCCAAAGGCTACTGCGGTGAGGAAATTAGCCGCAGGCGAAATATTCCAGAGCCAGGCGCTGGAGAGAGCAGCTAGAGTTACAATCACATCCCTGATGAGATAGTAGGTTCCAAAGGTTCTTGCCTTGGCTTCCTCCGGGGCAAGATCCATTATAAGCGCCTTACGCGTCGGTTCCCCGAATTCCTTGAGCCCGCGGATGATGAAAGCCACCACGAACATCCAGAAAGAATGCGCAAAGAGTAAGACAAGCGGAAAAAGCGTAAAGAAACCGAAGGTGATGAGGACGAACCGTTTCTTGCCGTACTTGTCGGCCATTCTCGCAACCGGGATGTAAACAAGCATGGCCGTCACCATCTCGATCGTGGTCAGAAAGCCAAATTGGAGTGGAGTCAAGTGGTTATTATCCACCGCCCAGATAACCACGAAGGCGTAGGGGATCTGCTCCGCGAAGCGGATGAGAATGTCGCTCGCGAGAAGGCTTCTTAAAGCGGGTTTGAAGAGCTCTCGTGTGCGAATGGAGCTGCGTATGCGCTCCTTCTTCTCGATCGAGTCATCTGCCATGAAACGTTGGACAAGGAACATGGCGATGAGCCCAAAGCCGATCGCGGCTCCGAAGGCAATGCGCACGCCCTGGACGCGGCCGAAGGCTCCGATGAGAATTCCGCCGATTATTGGGCCAAGGGCCATTGGTATCCTGCGAACGAAGGAATGAAGCGAGACACCAAAGCTCCGCTTTTCTTTAGGTACCGCGACCGAGACAAGACTCATGATGGCAGGGAGGGAAACGGCCGTCCAGGAGATGAAGAATACCGCGCCTACAAGGACCGCTATCCACGATGGTATCACTATGACAAGGAGGTAACCGAATATCGCTACCGCGGTAAAGAGTTGGAGAGATTTCTTGTGGCCGATGCGATCGGCGAGGTAGCCGCCAGGAAAAGAGTAGAGAGCGCTTAAAAGATTGTCCATCGCGTTGAGGAAGCCAACGGACCAGGTGCTCCCGCCGAGGGCGATGAGATAGAGGGGGAGGAAGCGCTCAGCCATTTTCTCGCCCATCCCGACAAGTACGGCCATCGCCAACATGGCTATCATGCTGCCATTGCGAGCCGCGAGTTCCTTGAGGTCAATCCTGCTTCGCATTTCTCCCCCTCTGTAAATAAACCTTCTGTGTTCTAGAGCTTCATCGCTTCGGAAACAGCCACGGCAACGGCTACCGATGCGCCGACCATGGGATTGTTGCCCATGCCAATAAGCCCCATCATCTCGACGTGGGCTGGAACCGAAGAAGACCCGGCGAACTGGGCGTCAGAGTGCATACGGCCCATCGTATCGGTCATACCATAGGAAGCAGGCCCCGCAGCCATGTTGTCTGGATGGAGGGTGCGGCCAGTACCGCCGCCCGATGCCACGGAGAAAAACTTCTTGCCTTGTTCCAAGCGCTCTTTCTTGTAGGTTCCCGCAACGGGATGCTGAAACCTTGTGGGGTTAGTGGAGTTCCCGGTGATCGAGACATCGACGCCCTCGGCATGCATAATAGCCACGCCTTCGCGGACATCATCCGCGCCATAAATTTTGACCTGTGCTTTCTCGCCTTTGGAATAGGCAATTACTTTTATTACTCCCAAATTGCTCGTATAGTAATCGAATTTTGTCTGAACGTAGGTAAAGCCGTTGATTCGAGCGATAATCTGTGCGGCGTCCTTGCCCAGGCCGTTGAGTACTACGCGGAGCGGAATTTTTCGGGCGCGGTTGGCGCTCCTTACGATGCCGATAGCTCCTTCGGCCGCAGCAAAGGATTCATGCCCTGCGAGGAAGCAGAAACACTTCGTATCCTCGGACAATAACATCGCCGCTAGGTTCCCATGGCCGAGACCCACCTTTCTATCGTCCGCGACCGAACCCGGAATGCAGAAGGACTGGAGCCCTTCGCCTAGCACCTTCGCAATCTTGACAGGATCGGTCAACCCTTTTTTAATTGCTACCGCCGCTCCTACTGTGTACGCCCAGCATGCGTTATCGAAGCAAATGGACTGGATCCCGCGGACGATCCCGGGAACATCGAGACCCTTCGATTCGCAAATGCTCTTGGCTTCCTCGAGCGAAGAAATACCATATTTAGACAGCGCGGGAAGGATTTGCCCAATCCTGCGCTCGTAGCTTTCAAAAAGTGCCATGATTTTCCTCCTCTCACTCGTGCCGCGGATCGATGTATTTCACTGCTTCCGCAAAGCGTCCATAAATGCCCTTAGCTTTGGCCAGGGCTTCGTTGGCGTCGGTACCCTTCTTGACCGCTTCCATCAGCTTGCCAAGATTGACGTACTCGTAACCGATGATTTCATCATCCTCGTCGATGCCAATCCGGGTAATATACCCCTCGGCCATCTCCATGTACCGCGGACCTTTCGCCTTCGTCGCGAACATCGTGGCTATCTGACTTCTCAAACCTTTACCCAAATCTTCAAGGCTAGCACCGATAGGCAAGCCGCCTTCGGAGAAGGCCGTCTGGCTCCGGCCATAGATGATCTGGAGGAAGAGCTCGCGCATCGCCGTGTTGATCGCATCACATACGAGATCGGTATTCATGGCTTCGAGAATTGTCTTTCCAATAAGGATTTCCGCTGCCATTGCCGCCGAATGTGTCATACCTGAACACCCGATTGTCTCGACCAGAGCTTCCTCAATTATCCCTTCCTTGATATTGAGAGTGAGTTTGCATGCACCTTGCTGCGGGGCGCACCAACCAACCCCATGTGTAAGGCCGGATATGTCCTTGATCTCTTTGGCCTGAACCCATTTCCCTTCTTCTGGGATTGGGGCGGGACCGTGATATGCCCCTTTCGCAAGCACACACATGTGCTCCACTTCGGTTGAATACATCATCAGCTACTCCTTTTAGCCATCAAATTAACCGGGAGAGTGCGATAAGCACCGAATCCCGCCGTATCATGCCGGCAAAATGTCCTTCGTCGTCTATCACTGGTATACGTTTGAAACCTCGTTCGGTCATAAGGCGTATGGCTTCTTCGATAGGAGTATCTTCGGTGACGCTAACTATCTTCCGTTCCATGAATCCGGAAACCTTCGCTGAAGCTGTAGTTGTTGAGTAGATACGCCGCAATAAGGAGAACCCGGAATCGAGCTTATCGAGAGCGCTCAGGAGCATCTCATCGGTGACCAATCCAACGAGCTTCCCTTCTGCGTCGACCACGGCGGCCCTCTGGGATCCTTTCTCCAAAAGAAAGTCAATAGCAGCCTTGAGTGTCGCGTCCGTTTGAATCGCCAGCTGATCGCGCAGGTGCACATCCCGCACCAGGCGCGGCATTCTATCATCGGGCAACTCAGCTGGCTCTGCTACATCGTTTTTCCCTCGCGAAGTTAAAGCTTCCAAAACATCAATTCTGGAAACCATGCCGCAGAGAACTCCATGCACATCGATAACAGGCAGTCTTTTCAACTTTTCTCGCACCATCACATGAATAGTATCCCTGGCGCTGTGATCTTCCCGGATAGTCCTCGGTTTGGAAGTCATCACATCGGAGACTTTGTATCTCTCGGCTTGCTGGAGCCAACTTTCGAATTCTCCATGAGGGAGCAACCTCAGCAAGCCGACACGCGCTGGCATGCCCGCACGTTTGATAAGATCGCTTTGGCTCAGAATACCGAGGACAAGTCCTTTATCATCGACGACAGGCAAGGCTTTGAGCTTACTGTCGAGGAGCATCTCAACGGCGACGCGGGCGGTAAATTCCGGATGGGCGGCGATGGGCTTGCTTGTCATTATATCCCTGACGAGGAGGTGCCTAGGGAAAATACTCGAGGGAGTATGAAACGATGTAACGATAGCAGGCGAGACGCTGACAATGCCATCGGTCACCATGGCCTCAATTTTCTCGATGACAGTAACCGACTCGCTGGCGGGCAGAATAATCTCAATGACAAGAGGCAGGTCATAGGATAAATCGACGAGCCGAAGGGTCGTGGTTTCTCCATTTTCATAACAACCCTCTATCCCTCGCATGACCACACAGCGCGCGGCAATTTTGAGCGATCGAACATAGGAAACTATGCTGGGTGCTAATTCCTTGCCTTCGTATTTCGCCTTTTCATTCGTATAGACTTTGATTGTTGTATACTCGACCATTAAAGCCTCCTTCTAAATGCGGGCAGCCACGAAAAGACCGCCCACCGTAAGCCCTAAGCCAGCGATAACATTTAGGCCAATATTTATGAGTGCTTTATCTATCGAGCCAGAAATGATCATGCGAGTTGATTCAAGAGAAAATGTGGAAAATGTCGTAAAGCCGCCGAGGAAGCCGGTTACGAGCAGCATTCTGAATGTCCGGGAAACGATTGATCTATCGATGAGCCCAATGAGGAAGCCAATGAAAAGACAGCCTAGAAGATTTACCGCCAGCGTTCCCCAAGCGAATGTTTCGCCAAAACGGCGCCCGGCAGCCAAGGAAATCAGATAGCGGCAGGCGGAACCTAGCCCTCCACCCAAAATAATCAAAAACAAGTCTTTCATTGCACTCCTCCCGCGTCTATTAGCGCTGAGGAGTCATCAGCCGGAGGGGCGGTTTGGAGCCTAGCGGCTCGCGGGCGAACTCCATCGCCGCAATAAACGATATCGTTTCAGATCTTATACGTCAATCCCATAGCGCTGGAGCCGCGCTGGCCGCGTCCTGTGGTCACATCCTGAACTCTTCGCCCAGATAAAGGCTGCGCGCGTCCTCATCATTGAGGATAGCCTGCCTGTCTCCCGAAACGATGATTCTTCCCAGATGGATGATATAGGAGCGGTTGGTTATATCGAGGGCGTCGCGCACGTTGTGATCCGTGAGAAGAACCCCTATGCCCGAAGCGGCGAGTTTCTCGACGATTTTCTTGATTTCGTGGATGGCTATGGGGTCGATGCCGGTGAAAGGCTCGTCCAAGAGCAAAAACTTGGGTTCGATCGCCAAGGCGCGCGCGATTTCCGTCCGCCGCCGCTCGCCGCCCGAAAGCGTATAGCCCGGCTGCTTCGCGATCTTGTCGATACCGAACTCCTCCATAAGCTCCCTGGCCCGGGCTCGTCGGCCTGCTCTATCGAGATTCGCTCTCGCCTCGAGGACGGCGAGGATGTTCTCTTCGACAGTAAGCTTGCGGAAAATCGAGGCTTCCTGGGGCAGGTAGGAGATGCCCAGCCTCGCCCGCCGATACATCGACAGGCCATTGAGCGGCGCCCCATCCAGCTCAATGGTTCCGGAACTCGGGTGGAGGAATCCGGCGAGCATGTAGAAGACGGTCGTCTTGCCGGCGCCGTTCGGCCCGAGAAGGCCCACGACCTCGCCGGTTTTCATGGTGAAGCCAACATCGGCGACGGCCACCTTACGTCCGTACAGCTTTCGCAGCCCCTTCACTTCGAGGAGGGATTCGCTCAAGGGCTCGTTCCTTCCTTCTTCTTCGTGGTTATGGTGCCGCTCACGTTGCCGCCGAATTCGAGATTCTGCATGTCGGCCTTGCCCGTCATCGTATCGGCGGAGATGGTTCCATCCTCGGAGACCGCCACGGGGGTTCCCGAGAGCTGGAGGCTCTCATCGTCGCGGTTATAGCGGGCGAACTCTGCCCGAACCGCGAAATCTTCCTTCAGGATATGAACGGCGATCCTGGCGTCGACGAGGGACTGTTTCTGGTCGAAGCGAACCCATTCCGCCTTTAGAAGGACGCCGTTCTTCGAGTCCTCGAGCGCGACCTGATCCTGGGCGATGCCGATCTCGGTATCCCTGGCGTATTTGAGGCTTGCCGCATTGAGGAGAAACCCCTTGGATTCGTCCAAAACCGTGACGGCGCCCGCGCAGACCACATCATTGTAGTCCTGTCCCGACAGTTCGATTCTGTCGGCCTTTATCTCCATGGTTCCCGTGTGGACCACAGCCTGGCCGATGAGGACGGTCTTCTCCTTGCCCTTGGCGATCACGCTTTCCATGCGCCGGGCGGCGAAGGTGATCGTCGTCTGCCCGTCCGAGGCTTCGCTCTGGGGGGCCGCGCCGGGCGCCGGCGCTGGAGGTTGCTGGGCCTGGGCTATCGCCGCGAGCGCGAACAAGAAGCCCGCGAGGAAAAGAGCCCTGGCGGGCGAAGAAGATCCGCCCGCGTTGCGCAAGCGCGATAGGTGAAGTCTCATAGTCCCTCTCCTTTGGCGGTAGTCGAAGTCGATTCGGTCGTCAGGCTCCCTTGGACGCCATTTCGGAACGCGAAGGATTTTGCCTGGATATCGGCGAAAAAGCCCGTGCCGTGGAGAAAGAGCTTTTGCCCCACCTTCACGATGACGGGATTGTCGGGAGCGCCCTCTATTGTCTGGGTAGCCGAGAAATAGCGCAGCTCGCTCGTCTCGAAGGCCGTGTCTTCTTCCTTGGAATAAAGGCGAACATAGCCTGAAAACTCAGCGTCGCCCGTATCCTCGTGATAGACGGCTTTGTCGGCTTCCCCGGTCGATTTCGCGCTCCCGCCGCCTGAGCCCCTGTCCTCGAAAACGACCTTGTAGATGACGAGAAGACCTTTGTCCTGGAAGTATTCGGCGCGCTCAGCTTTGGCCGTGAACGTGACGATGCCATTCTCGATTTCATCCCGGCTGAAGCCGATGAACACGGCGTCAGGCGAGGCGTCGCGCCCCGCGGAACCGCTTTCGGCTTCGGACAGGGAACAGGAGGCGGTCAACAGCGCTACGAACAGCGCGGCGAAAAAAAGAAAATGCCGCGAAAAGGGCGCGTTCAGCGCCCTGGATACGAGGCCGCCAACCGACGGGGCATCGGCTGCCAAAGAATCCTTCGATTGTCGCTGTAGGCATCGCATTCCACATTGAGTATGGTTTGAGCCTGATTCGCTGTCAATACAAAGGGAATGGCCGCCTAGCTTTCGGCCCGCGCCTTGGCCGTCACCACGCATTCCGCTATGAATGCCTTGAAAATCGGATTGGCTTTGGTGGGCCTCGACTTGAACTCGGGATGGAACTGCACGCCCAGCCCCCAGCGGTGATTCGGCCACTCACAGGCCTCAACGAGGCTCTCGTCGGGCGTCGTCGCCGAGATGAGGAGTCCGGCCTTGGCCAAATCGCCCCTGAGGACATTCGCCACCTCGTAGCGATGTCGGTGCCGCTCGAAGATATGCTCGGAACCATAGGCGCGGCGTATGGCGGTATCCGCCTTCGTCACGGATTCGCTCGCCCCGAGGCGCATCGTGCCGCCATAGGCTTTAACGTCGATCTGCTCTTCGAGGAGGGAGACGACAGGGTGCTTCGAGGTCTTGGAGAATTCCGTGGAGTGGGCGTCCTTCCAGCCGAGCACGTCGCGGGCGTACTCGATCACCATGATCTGCATGCCCAGGCAAATGCCGAAATACGGCAGGGCGCGCTCCCGCGCGTAGCGCGCGGCCAGCACCATGCCTTCGATGCCCCGCTCCCCGAAACCGCCGGGAACCAGGATGCCATCGATATCGGCGAATATTTCATCAAAATTCGCGTCCGCCGTTTCCAGGCGTCCCGAATCGATCTTGACGATCTCAACCCCCGCGTTGTTGGCGATGCCGCCGTGACCAAGGGCTTCCCATACCGACTTATAGGCGTCATGGAGTTCCATGTATTTGCCGACAACGCCGATGCGCACGCGTGACGCCGGCTTTTTCACCTTCTCGACAACCTGCTTCCAGGCGCTCAATTCGGCGTGCCTGCTTTCGACATTCATTTTCCGCAGGATGAAGGCGTCGAGCCCGGCCTGGTAATAGACAAGAGGCACTTCGTAGATCGTCGACACGTCATAACCGGAAATAACGCCCTCGAATTCGACGTTGGTAAATGAGGAGATCTTGCGTCGTATCCCTTCTTCCAAAGGTTCTTTCGAGCGGAGCACGACGACGTCAGGCTGGATCCCGATTTCCTGAAGTTCCTTGACGGCGTGCTGGGTGGGCTTGGTCTTTATTTCGCCTCCCGACACGGAGGGGACGAGGGTGACATGCACCGAGATGGCGTTCTGCTTGCCGAATTCGTGGATGAGCTGCCTGGCGGCCTCGAGGAAGGGCACTGATTCCATGTCGCCAACCGTGCCGCCGATCTCGATGATCGTCATGTCGACATCGGGGCTTTCGGCCACGGCGAGAATCCTGCGCTTGATCTCGTCGGTGATGTGGGGAATCACCTGGACGGTGCGGCCAAGAAAATCGCCCGCGCGTTCCTTTTCGATGACGGTCTTGTAGACCTGGCCCGTGGTGATGGAGTTGATGCGGGAAAGGGGAGCCGAGGTGAATCGTCCGTAATTGCCCAAGTCCAGATCGGTCTCGGCGCCGTCGTCCGTGACGTACACCTCGCCGTGCTGATAGGGACTCATCGTCCCGGCATCCACGTTTAGATAGGGGTCGATTTTTACCATTCGGACAGTAAAACCACGGGATTCCATGAGAGCGCCGATCGACGAGGCGGCAATGCCTTTGCCCAGTGAAGAGCACACCCCGCCGGTGACAAATACTAGCTTCTTCATGGAATTTCAGTATCGGGAAAACGAATACCTCTTGTCAATTACCCTGTCTGAATCTCTCGCGCATGAGGCACTGTTTTCTTTCCCGGTGGCGAGGAAAAATCCGGCCTCTCAGCCTGGGAAACGGTATGGTTCTCGTCGGATATATTCAGTATGGAGTATCCTATGCGCCTTTTCGCCTCCCGGGAATCCCAGAAATTCAGCATACAGCGCTTTTACCTCGGGATTCTCATGCGATTTGCGGAGCGGCAGTCCTCGATCCTCCCGGTACAGCCCTTCGATGCGCGCTGCCCGGCGGGCTATGGTGTTTGGTATGGGCTGGCCGCCGCCGCCGACACAACCCCCTGCGCAAGCCATGATTTCAATAAAGTGATAGCTCGACCGCCCTTGTCGCTTTTCCTCGGCGACCCGGTCCAAAAGTTTCCTCGCATTTCCAAGTCCGTTGGTCACGGCAATCCTGATAGGCGTGCCGCCGACATCGATTTCAGCTTCTTTCACGCCAGCCATGCCCCGCAAATCGATAAAATCGATCTTCTCAAGCGTTTTCCCGGTCGCGAGTTCGTACGCGGTACGGAGCGCGGCTTCCATTACTCCGCCAGAGGCGCCAAAAATAGTGGCGGCGCCCGTGTAGCTCGACAGAACCGGGTCGGGCACTCCGTCGGGGAGATTCCTGAAATCGATTCCGGCCTGCCGGATCATCCGAGCGATCTCCCTTGTGGTCAAGACGTAGTCGACATCGCGCGCGTCCGAGCTATTCATTTCGGGCCTGGCCGCCTCAAACTTCTTGGCGGTGCACGGCATTATCGACAGTGAGACTATTTTCCCCCTATCAAGCTTTTTACTTTCGACATAGTACGTCTTGATGAGCGCTCCTAGCATCTGTTGGGGCGATTTGCAGGTTGATACATTTTCGAGAAGCTCGGGGTAGAAGGTTTCGCCGAATTTTACCCAGCCAGGAGAGCAGGACGTGATGAGCGGGAAGGGTCCTGCCTTTTTTAGCCGCCCAAGGAATTCCGTAGCCTCTTCGACGATAGTAAGGTCAGCCGAAAAATTAGTGTCGAACACAACATCGATACCCAAGGCCTTGAGGGCGCTATACAATCTTCCTATCCCCAGTTCGCCCGGCTCCATGCCGAACTCCTCGCCTATCGCCACGCGAACCGCGGGAGCAATTTGCGCCACAACGAGCTTGTCCGGATCGTCTATCGCGTTCCATACTTCCTCGATAGCTTCCTTTTCGTACAAGGCGCCAACGGGACAATACACCACGCACTGCCCGCAATTCACGCAAACGCTGTCGCCCATCGTGGTTCCGTAAGCAGGGGAAACAATGGTGTTCGAGCCGCGCCCATGAAAGAAAATGGAGGCGACAGTCTGCATCTCGTTGCACACCTGCACGCAGCGTCCACATCCAATGCATTTATTCATGTCGCGCACAATCCCGAAGGAGCTGCGGTCTACGGAAAGGCCTCGCGTATACATGTCATAGCGCAGGTCGCGGATCTCGAAACGTTCGGCGAGGGTTTGCAGCTCACACTTGCCATGCTTGATACATTGGAGACAATCCGCGGGATGGGCGGCCAGGACAAGTTCGAGAATCCCGCGACGTATATCCCTGATCGCGGCCGTGCTTGTAAAAACTTCCATGCCCTCCTCGACGCGCGTTACGCAGGAGCGCTTGAATCCCGGCTGGCCTTCAATTTTCACGATGCACATGCCGCATGCGCCTTTAGGTTCCAGGTCCTCGTGGCGGCACAAGGTAGGGATCGATATGCCGGCCTTTTCAGCGGCTGAAAACAACGTTGTGTGTTCGGGAACGGTGATTTTCTGCCCATCAACGCTGAGCGCTATATTCTTCATACAGCCGCCTCCTTGAGGAACTCTTGCTGCTTTACGAAGGACAAGACTTCATCGCCGAATCCATCGAGGAGCGACTCAAGCGGCAAAGCTATCGATTGCCCGAAAGGACAGAACGAGGAACCCACCATGACGCGGGCTGTTTCTCTCATCAGATCGAGATATTCTGCCTTCCCCTGGCCGGACGCGATCTTGTTGGCCATGAAGGCAAGTTGCCGTGTACCATACCGGCAAGGAAAGCACTGGCCGCAGGATTCCTCAGCGAAGAATCGCATAGTGACATCGAGCACCTGGGCCATGTTGACGGTCGTGTTCATAAAAACCAAGGCGCCGCTTCCGAGCGCCCCGCCCACTTTCCTCATCGAAACAAAATCGAGCGAATACCCCAGGGCGGCGGCATCGAATATAGGCCCAGCCGTCCCACCTATCTGAATCGCCTTCAGGTTTCCAATCGCTCCTCCCGCCGCGGCCGCAAGCTCGCGCACCGTCGAGCCCATCGGGAATTCATACACGCCGGGATGAGCGATATGGCCGCTCACGCTGAAGAGCTTCAGCCCCGGCGAGTCCGGGCTGCCAATCGAAGCGAAAGCTTCCGCTCCGCGCGCAAAAATATAGGGGACATAGGCGAGCGTTTCCACATTGTTCACAATGGTCGGCTTGCCCCATAAGCCCTTTTCGGTGGGGAAAGGCGGTTTTAAAAAGGGATATCCCCTGTTCCCCATCAGGGAGTTGAGAAGAGCCGTCTCGTCGCCAACGACGTAGGAGCCTCCCCCAATGCGCACTTCGACGTTGAAGGCGAAATCGCCGCCGAGAATATGTTCGCCAAGGTATCCCGCTTTAACGGCGCTTGCGATGGCGGATGACAGACTGCCCACTATATGGGGATACTCGCCGCGAACATAAATGTAGCCAGTTCGCGCTCCTATAGCGTACGCGGCTATTGCCATGCCCTCGAGAACCAGAAAGGGAGCGTGCTCCAGCACGAATCTGTCCTTGAAAGTACCTGGTTCGCCCTCATCCGCGTTGCACACAAGATACCGCTCATCGTCTATCGCGATAGATTCCCACTTGAGCCCTGTGGGGAATCCCGCCCCACCGCGTCCGCGCAATCCCGAACGCTTGACTTCAGCGACGACCTCGACAGGTGACATGGCAAGGGCCTTGCGCAGGCCGGAAAAACCGGAGCTTGCGGCAAAGGCATCGATATCAAGAGGATTCGCGAGAGTCGCGAATTTAGTGATACAT
>Ga0172379_10006120_pt1 | contig 16330 bp, 20 predicted proteins | sample GrowelOW334metaG_FD_119756 | JGI IMG/M metagenome (GOLD analysis project Ga0172379, IMG submission 119756) | Groundwater microbial communities from an aquifer near a municipal landfill in Southern Ontario, Canada - Groundwater well OW334 metaG | ecosystem: Environmental > Aquatic > Deep... | reverse complement strand
TGTAGCGAAGCGGAATATGGGCGTAGTGGGACTGCAGGCACAACCAAAATCACATTTATGCATTACGTATATATCTTACAAAGTAAAAAGGACGGAAGCTGATACATCGGCGTTACCGCTGATCTCAAAAAACGGTTTCAAGAACATAATTCCGGAAAAGCGAAATACTCAAATACCAAACGACCGTATCAAATAGTCTGGTACTGCGCGTTTTTAGAAAAACAAAAAGCGCACGAATTTGAAAAATATCTCAAATCAAGTTCGGGTTATGCGTTTACCAAAAAACATTTGTTTCTATTTGCTTGATTGAAGGCTACGGTTGTTTCGAGCACTATGATCCTCGAGTCCACTCTGGTAAACTCAAGAGGCAGAAATGCCTCTTTTGTTAGTTCTGTAAACCCTCGGTGTAACCAGGGGTGTACGTTTGAAGGGGGATAATACCCAAAAACACCGGATAAACGAGCCGGTGTTTTTGGGTATTATCTCACAATTTTAAAGGTGCAAGAAGATACTTTCCTGATTGTGTCGGCAACACTGCTGATTTCCGGTAATTCACACTTATTTTTCAAATAATCTACGTTTCAGGGTATAATATATCTATTACTTATAAAGAAAAAAATATGCCCGATCAAAAATTGCTTGAATATATTAAGCAACAGCAACAAAAAAAAGCAAAGCAGGAAGACATAAAAAACATTCTTATATCAATTGGGTGGAATGAAAAAGATATCGATGAAGCTTTTGCCTATTTAGCGGATCCGAAAAATGAATTTGTTGCGGGGAATCCTCTTATCCCGCCGGTGAGTAGCATTAAATCCGGTTCTGCGTTGTTGAAAGAAGCGTGGGAAATCTGTAAACCTCGGTTCGGAACATTTGTCGGAATCTCTATAATTCCGACCGCAGTCATTGCTTTTGTGACGTTTATCCTTCTCGGAGGCGCAATTATGAATACCGCCGTTATCTCGCAAATGATGGATCCGAAAAATATCGTTATAACAGTGGTTTCTGTTTTTCTCTTTGTTGTTTTTCTTGTAGTTCTTCAACTCTTCGGACAGGTGGCGCTTATTTATGCAATCAAAGACAGGAATGAAGAGATCGGAGTCAGAGAGTCTTATAAACGCGCGGCCGGGAAAGTCTTGTCTTATTTTTGGGTATATCTCCTCATGGGATCAGTGATTGTCGGCGGATTCTTTTTCTTTTTTGTTCCCGGTATTATTTTCAGCATTTCGCTGATTTTTGCTCTCTATATTTGCATATTCGAGGACAAAAAGGGGATTGAAGCGCTGCTTCAAAGCAGGGGATATGTCCGTGGAGAGTGGCGGGAAGTGTTTGTATGTTTGCTTTTTATCGGTGTCGTTACTTTTTTGATCTCGCTAGCTGCCGATATCGTATTTGCGATTTTTCCCGTGCCGTATATTGGTGATATTGGAAAATTTGCCGTCAGCCTTTTCATCGCTCCGGTCAGTATGACTTACATGATTTTGCTGTATCAGAATGTAAAAGAATTTAAAAGCGGTTCAATCCTCACCGCTGAAAAAAATAAAAGATCGATCCTTATATCGTTTGGGGTTTTTGGTGCAGTCATTGTCCTCGCGCTGCTTTCTGTTATGGTGTATTTTTCCGGTCCGATAATGAAAGCGTTGAAAGAATCGGAACAGGAGAAAACGCAAAATACGGATACTTCATCTTTATTTGTCTCGCCGATTGAAAATGTACGGATGAAGGGGCGCGATGCTGCGCGTATGTCGAGTGTGATAGGGATTCAAGCTGCAATGGAATTATTTTATGATGAAAAAGGGGCTTATCCCACTTCGCTGATAGAACTATCCCCGATAATGGGTTCCGGGGCATCGCAAAGTTATATGACCGATCCTCTCACCAAAAAACCGTACCGTTATCAAATTCTTTCTAATGGAGAAGATTATAGTCTCTGTGTTGATCTCGAGGTGTCAAAAATGGAGAAATGCGTTCGTAACGAATCTTTTATTCCACCGACATCAACGAGCACGACCCTGTAGCAGAAACAATTATTTTGCTATTGTCGCAGCTTAAGACCTTGTAGAATTTCGACTTCACGGACTTGGCTCTATACACACCTCTCCTTGGCGTGTGGGTTCCGTCTCTGATATAATAGTACAATGATACTCAATCCGGAAGAAACGATCCGACCTCTTTTGCTTCGCGATGATTCACGTGTTGCCGACCTTGGTGCCGGCTCCGGTATTTTTACTTTGGCGGCGATGAAGTATGTTCACTCGGGAAAGATTTTTGCCGTCGACGTACAACGCGGGTTACTCCCGTTGATCACGAGTAAGATTGATCCGGAACACCAAAAAAATGTCGAGATCATTTGGGGAGATGTCGAAAAGCCGGGGGGTTCGAGGTTAAAAAGCGAATCTGTAGATGCTGTAATATTTGCGAATATGCTTTTTCAGATCGACGATAAGCAAGCTGCGGTAAACGAGATTAAACGCGTGCTCAAAAATGGAGGAAAACTGCTTGTTGTCGACTGGATCGGAAGTTTTGAAAATATGGGACCGAGAGCGGAAGATGTTGTCTCTCGGGACATGGCGATGGCACTCTTTCTTGACAATGGATTTGTTTTTGAGACGGATACGCCGGCGGGTGATTATCACTATGGAATGATCTTTAATTTTATTCACACATAATATGAGAAATCTTCAAGTAATAATATCGATCGTTTTAGGCGGGTTCATAGTACTTGCCATTCTGGTATTCTCCGGAGCTCTTCCTAGTCCAAAAAACACCAGTTCATCAAACATGACCGGTAAATTAATAATGTGGGGAACTGACTATTATGTTCCCATGAATGCGTACATAGATAAAATATTCAATAAACAAGGCGTTACTGTGAAATACGAGCAGAAGTCTTCTGAAAATTTTGATCAGGTGCTTATTGAAGCGCTTGCTTCGGGAAATGGTCCGGATTTGATAGTCTTGCCTCAGGATCTCATCGTTCGGCTTGAAAGTAAGATTGCGCTTTTTACCCCTGAAATATATTCCGAAAGAGATTTTAAAGATACCTATATTGAAAATGGCGAAATTTTTATTACCCCAAAAGGTATATTGGCGCTTCCCATTATGACTGATCCGATGGTGATGTATTGGAACAGAGATATTTTTACAAATAAAAATATTACTCTCCCCCCGGTATACTGGGATGAATTTTTGACCCTCGCGCCGGTTCTTACGGAAAAAGACGAGGCGAATGAAATTTTAAAAAGCGCTATTTCTTTCGGGGAATTCGAGAATGTTGATAATGCTAAAGATATTCTTGCTACGCTTATTCTTCAAACAGGAAACAGCCTTATCAAAAGAGATACGAGTAAAAATAGTTTCGGGCCGTCTTTTCTTGGTGTCCGTGGGACAGATATACCGTCATCATCCGAAGTCTTACGGTTTTATACAGATTTTGTTGACCCGGTAAAAAAGATATATTCATGGAATCGTTCTCTTCCTCCGTCAAAACAAGCATTTCTTGCCGGCAATCTGGCGGTATATTTTGGACACGCCAGTGAATTGTCTGACATACGAACAAAAAACCCGAATCTTAATTTTGATGTCGCACTTATTCCTCAGATCAGGAATCTCCCGAGAAAAACCACGTTCGGAGATATAAAAGGACTGGCGATTATGAATATTTCCAAACAAAAAGCCGCCGCTTATTTTGCCGCACGTATGATGACCACGCCTGAAAACACAGAGAAGATCGCCGGAATATTTAATGTGGAATCTCCCGCGAGACTTATTCTGTCAAAATCGCCGGCTAATCCGGATGCTAAAGTGTTTTATCAATCGGCGATAATAAGCCGTTCATGGCTCGACCCGAACCCCAATAAGTCGAGTGAAATATTCCGCATGAGCATATCCTCGATCAATTCAGGACAAGATACTTCTGCGAATATTGCGGGAACGATGCAGGAACGCTTCACTTTGTTGCTGCAAAAAAACTAATACGTCACATTTTTTTAAATAATATGAAAAAACATTTACCGCTTTCGTTTCGAAAAATTTTCTTCTTCGTACTGCCATTTCTTGTTTTAGGGTCAACTTTTTCGATCTCGAAAGCCGCGCCCGTTATTTTTGCATCGCCGACGCCGAAGGTGGGAACGCTTTTTGATTTTGTGGTGGAGGTTCTGAAGATAGTCATTAAAATCGGCATACCGGTGATTGCTGTCATGTTTGTGTATACCGGTTATCTCTTTATCTCGGCGCAAGGAAACGAACAGCAATTATCAAAAGCGAAAATGGCTTTGCTCAGTTCTGTTGTTGGAGCAGCTATATTACTTGGTGCTGTTTTGCTCGCAACCATAGTAAAGAATACTATTGGAGAACTTGGAGGGTAATGATCAAATTATTTTTTATATATATGCATAACAAAATAAAACACTTATTTTTCTCAATACTTTTAGTCTTTCCTGCAAGCGTTTTTGCTTTTAAGTTGCCTGTTGACAACCCCATGCCGGAAATAATCAGTATCCCCCAATTTATCAAAAGCGTACTCGATATCGTTTTCAAGATTGGAATTCCGGTTTCAGCTATATTTTTGGCTTGGGCGGGGTATCTATTTGTAACAGCTCAGGGTGAACCGGCGCAAATCACTAAAGCAAGGAATGCTCTTCTCTGGGGAGTGATTGGTACGGCTATCGTTCTTGGTTCCTGGCTCATTTCAACGGCAATACAGGGTACTATCGAAAGCATTGCTCGATAAAAATTAATCATTAACCGACTATATAAAAATTATCATGAAAAATTTTTTTTTACTCTCAGTTTTTGCTGTTCTGCTGCCGAATATCGCTTATGCCGCTCCTGCAACCGATTTTATGAGTCTCATGCAGATTTTTCTTGATCTGCTCGGTCGGTTCATGACGCTTTTATATGCCGCTGCCTTTGTCGCTTTTTTCTGGGGGATCGTAAAATATATTTGGAATACGGACGACACAAAAGGCCGCGCCGACGCGACAAACTGGATGGTTTGGAGCGTTGTTGCTTTATTTGTCATGGTTACTTTGTGGGGGATAGTCGGACTGTTGGTAAATACTTTTGGTATGACACCAACGGTAATACCCGGACTGGCGACTTAGAAGAGTGACTCACACATAGTTCGCCGAGAAAAATATTTTATCGCAATTTTATAAACTTTATTTATTTTATGAATATAGATCAACTTCTTCTTAAGATCAGCCAGTATATTCTCAATCCGCTCATCGTCGTTATGTTTGTCGTAGCGACCGTATACTTTCTGATCGGAATGATTCGTTTCTTTTTGCCTCAAGGAAACGAAAGTGACCGGGCCACCGGACAGCGGCATATGATATGGGGGTTGGTCGGTATGTTTATTATGATCAGCGTGTTCGGTATTATGAGGATTATTGTAAATACGCTGGAGGTGAATTTGGCTGATTTCAATACGTCTATACCTTCAAATTAAAAAAAGATGGAAATGAATTTATCCACTTGTCGTCCTTTGTTTTTGAATGCTATACTGAACATAGGTCGTAATAATATTCGTTTTAAAAAAATTATTAATTATTATATAAGTTATATATTATGAAAAAAACTATTTTCACGATTGTTTCATTCATGGCTCCAGTTGCTGCATTTGCGCAGACGGGCAATGGTTCAGATGACGTCGGTGGTCTCGTTATCCTTTTTGGGAACCTTGTCGCCGCTTTGATCCCAATCGCGAGCATGCTTGCCATCCTGTTCTTCTTCTACGGATTGGCAATCTACATTCTTCATGCAGGAGATCCCGATAAGGCTTCGGAAGGAAAAAGCATCATGATCTGGGGAATTCTGGCTTTATTTGTTATGACAAGTATCTACGGTATTATCGGATTCCTCCAGAGATCTACCGGTACAGATACTGCGGGGACAGATAATCCAGTAATCGTTCCGACCTTTGATCCCGGAAGAGCAACATATCCCTAAAGAATTAGGTTATAGTACGATTCAAAACCGCTTCACTTATTTTTGTGAAGCGGTTTTATTAAAAAACAAAAAACCTATTCCGTGTTATACTATTCCACACCTCTGTCGAGCGTATTCTCGTTTCTTTTGCTATACTATATAGATATGAAACATCTAATAAGAATATTTTTACCTCTTTTCGTTTTAACAATCCCACTTGTAGCTTCTGCCGATACGCTTTTTGATGTTCTCGGTTTCTTTGGATGGGTTTTGGGTTCTTTAGCCGGAAGTTTAATGTTGCTCGCCTTTGTCGTGTTCTTTTATGGACTTGCAAAGTTTATCCTTGCGTCAGGTGATCCAAAAGCGGCGCAGGAAGGAAAAGGCGTAATGATATGGGGAGTTGTCGCACTGTTTGTATTGATCAGTATAATGGGTATCATTGGATTTCTCGAAAGATCCCTTGGAACGGACTCCAATCCGGGAGCAATACCAATCGAAGTTCCGGTTTTGTAATAAAACGTAATAAAAAAGGCGGGAATACATCCCGCCTTGTTTGCGTTTAATTAATGAACGCCATTTGCTGAACAAATACGCCTATAAATACAGCGAGAACGGCATACTGGCTTTCCATTGTCGGGATTTTCCGCGATATCGCAGGAATGATCAGAAGAACGATCAATCCGATATAAACCCAGAATTTCCAGATGACCGGATCGGGTGGAAGTATCCAGTCTCCGAGGCCGATAAATCTCAGTATCGGAATCGTGACTTTGTGCGCATGGCTGAACGGCATGAACCATTTGTCGAGAATTCCCCAGAGCCAGAGTCCGAGGCCGATGAAAAAGCCGTTGACTTGCATGATGACACTCGAACTGTTCAAATGAAGAGCATACAGCAATACGATGTAACCGGCGACCGTCATTCCCCAGAGAGGGAAATATATCTTTCCTTCCGGAGGCGTTATTATGTGATCTCCAAACTGTGCGAAGTCTGTGGAAATAAATACCATATGGAAGAGCGTCGGCAAAAGAATGATCGCGACCAGAATGCAAAGAAAGGTGTTGAGGCACAAGAGGGAAGGCGGAGCTTTTGGAACTTCTTTCAAAGTTTCTTTTCCTTTATCCTTACCGCTCTCGGTTTTCTTTTTTTCCTCTTCCACGCGTTTCTTTTTGGCACGATTTGAGAAAAAGAGATATACGAGAAAGCCGATCACAGCGATGGCGATGATTATAGCAAGCGCCGCAAGTAGCGAAACTGCTATTTCTGCCGGACCGCCGGTTTCTTTATTCCCGCTTGGAAATATCGAATAGAGTACGAACCCAACGAGAGAAAGATAAAAAACCGTACCCCAAGGAATCTTCATCGGAATTCTGAAAAAGAAATCTTTTACGAACTCGACGGGGATCATGAGTAAAGACAGAAGGAATCGTCTAAATGCTTTCCAAATGTCCTTCACCGTTTTCCACCATCCGTTATTCGTGGGTGGAGGATTATTTTGTTGAGCCATTTCCTCCTCCTTGCTTGTTTCGCTTATTTTTTGCTTTTGGTTTTGGCGCAGGTCTATTTACAGTTACAGGAGGTGCTTCAGGTTCTGATCCGCTATCTGCCGGAACCGCATCTGAATTTTTACCGACATTATTTGGAAGCGTACTTCTTATTGCGACGAGCATACTTTTTGCTTCATCTGTCATCGGCTTTTCGCTATTGTCGAATATGATAGTAGCGTTTTTCGTCGTTTTCATCGCATCATAACGCGTAGCGTCAAGATATTTAGTCTCCGCTGCTCGTCTTTTTTCAATTGCCTTTGTTTCAATATCCATCGCTCCGGCAGTAGCCGTCGCTGTAATAATTGTTGCTTTACCTTGTAACTCAGCAGAAACAATTCCTGCCTTACCGGTAAGTTCAGCAATCTTTTGCGAATTGTATGCTTTTTCCAATTCATCAGCCATTTTTCCGCTGACGTCCTTCAGTCGTACCTCATCAACAGTAATACCAAGGATCCGTATCATATCAATAAGAGCGATATTTGCAGAAAACTTCTCGTCGTTGAGTTTTGTTTTCAGTCTTTCGTAACGAATTGTCCGAAAAAATGATCCGGCTTGGCCTTCTAGGGTTGAATTCAACTGAATGATTATATTTACGTTTTTCGCTATTGCAATTCTAGGAATAACGATATTCGTAAAAACTGAAAAATTAAGGTCTACTCTTGTGTTTCCACCAATTTCTACCTGTTCAACTGCTACCGCATATTCATTTCGGGCAATATAAAAGTAATTCGTCGGTTCTTCCCGGGAGATAACATCATTCTTCTTCCCGGTTTCCGTTGAAAACTCGGTAAACTTGAATCGATACCACGCCCGTTGTTTCGGAGGGGGACCTATCCAGTAAATACCCATTCGCCGAAGAAGTGACAAATACGGATTACTCCAATCAAAGGGCTCATCCCATTCCGCAATTTCCAATTCTCCCACAACCTTTGTTGAAGGAGTGAGATGATATCCAAACGGTAAAACAACCGTATCGTACGATCCGCCGCTTGTCACATACCCCGTTTTTTCTACGCCGTGCTTATCTTTATATTTCATTTCCACACGCTTACCGTTTTTTACAACGATTGCTGCCGTACCCGGATCGAGCGACGTAAAAAGCCACCGACCGTCATGTAACGACAGCCACCAAGGACCGGCAACAGGAAGAATAAAAACAAAAAATATCAACGCTATCCAAAATAACACCATCTGTTCCATAAAATTACCTCACTTATTGTCAAAAAACTGTTTAAAATATAGAATTTAATCCGTTTTCATTATACATTATTTAAATATAAAAGTCAATCCCACTTCGTCCGCCGGCTGGCGGACTACGCGGGACAAAAAGAATTCCGGACATTTCTGCCCGGAATCATATATTATTTCTTATAACTTTCGATCCATGCCTTCATTCTGCTCATACCTTCGATGATATCTTCCATCGAGGCGGCGTAGGAGAAGCGGACGTGTTCGCCGTCATTCGGGACTTGCGGACCGAAGTGTGTGTCGGCTGTAACGGAAACCCATGCTTCATAGAGCAATTTTTTGCGGAAGTCTTCACTGTTTGTAGCACCGACTATTTTGCAGGCATCTGTTACGTTCGGATACGCATAGAATGCGCCGCCGGGGACCAGACAGGTAACACCGGGAATTTTGTTCAAGAGATCTACGATAACGTCGCGTCGTTCTTTAAAAATTCTCACGCGTTCTTCGGGAATGTCCTGCGAACCATTCAACGCTTCGACCGTCGCCCATTGAGCCATGTGGTTGGCGCATGAATCGGTGTTGGTGACGAGTGTTCCGAAATGTTTAGCGAGATGTTTGTTCGCTGCATATCCGATACGCCATCCGGTCATCGCGTATGTCTTTGACGCGCCGTCGAGAATGATCGTGCGGTCTTGCATACCGGGAAGGGAAGCGATGCTGGAGAATTCCGCGTCATACACGATACGAGAGTAGACTTCATCGGAGAATATCCAAGCCTTGGGCCATTTTCGCAATATTTCCGCGATCGCTTTCAGTTCTTCTTTCGAAAGCACTCCGCCCGTCGGATTTCCCGGCGAGTTTAGAATGACCAAGCGTGTTTTTTTATTCATCTTTCTGCCGAGGTCATCAATATCAAAATTGAAATTATTTTTCTCGTACAGCATGAGAGGAATAGGTATCGCTCCGTGCAGTAGCGCTTGCGATTCGTAGATCGGAAAACCGGGATTCGGGCACAAAATCTCATGACCTTTTCCATATTCAGTCGTGCAAATAATCGCATAGCCGATAAACGGTTTTGCTCCGCCGCCAACGACAACATCTTCCCATAAGACAAGAATGCCTCTTGTCCTCGTAAGGTAATCGGCTACCGCTTTCCGGAGTTCGTAAATACCCGCCGATGGCGTATATCCCGTTTTTCCGTTATAAGTAGCTGTAACGCCGGCGCGTTGAATGTTGACCGGAGTTTCTTTATCCGGCTGTCCGATATAAAATTTCATCACTTTTTTACCGGATTTTGCTTCCCATGCGGCAGTTTCAACGCCGACAACAAATGCATTTTCCGTTTTCAGTTCCGTAATTCGTTTCGCGATCGGCGGTATTTTTGGAGTTTTCATTTTCTCCTCCTTCGCCACGCCATAGCTCGTTTAGAGCGAAGGCGGGTCTGTTTTTAAAAATCCATCCCATTTCAATCCTAGCATACTAAATATCCCTGTAAAGGCGGGAATTATTGACAATTTTCATATTCGATGTAGTATCAATTTAGAAGTTTGAGTCCTTTGAAAGAGGTACCTATCATGGTTGATAAAACTTTCGAACCTGAAATACAACAACCCATTTGGGTTATAAAAGAACGATGTAAGTCATGCGTAGAATGCATCTGGGCTTGCCCGGCGGGAGTTCTCAGTTTGCGGAAAAATCCACAATCGCTTCAAGGAGAAACGGTATCCGTAGATCACCCGGAATTTTGTGTCGGATGCTTGAAGTGCATAAGCGTTTGCCCGGAACTTTTTTCCATCCACCTGATGGATAAAAGCGAGTACAACTATCCAAAATTATCCAAAGAAGCACGTGCGCTTCAGGAAAAAATTCTTGCGAACAAAGGCCGAACTCTTCCGGAAGATGGGGGTACGAAATGAAGGAAAAATTAATTTTAACCAACGGAAATCTTATGTGTGCGCGCGCGGCGTTCGCTTCCGGTTGTCGTGCAGCGGGCGTATATCCGATAACTCCGTCTTCTGAGATCTCTGACGAACTTGCGCTCTTGCTGCCAAAAGCGGGATATGTGTTCAAGCAGAAAGAAGATGAAATTGCGGCCATTGCGTTTGCCGCCGGCTGTTCTATGGCGGGCTTTAAAGCCATGACCATTACGTCCGGTCCGGGTTTTGCGCTCATGTCCGAGTTTCTCGGCTATTTGTTTATGACCGAAGTACCGCTCGTTGTTATCAACGTAATGCGCGGCGGTCCCGGTACCGGTCTTCCGACTCGTCCGGCTCAAGGCGATGTGTTGAATGCGCGAAATCCGACTCCGGGTGATGTAAGGGCTATCGTTCTTGCTCCGGGGTCTGCGCTTCAGTGCTATTCTGAGACGGTTCGTGCTTTTGATCTCGCTGAGCGTTTTATGCAGCCGATCATCATTCTTTCGGACGAACTTGTCGGGCATGCTGATTGCCATGTTTCAGTTTCCGATATCGAAAATATTCAAACGAATACGATTCTCAGACGACAAAATCCTCTCGATAGTTACCAGCCCTACGGCGTAAAAAAAGATGAACCGGCGATACTGAATCCGTTTTTTAACGGGCAGCAATATCATATTACCGGACTTCATCATGACCGCACCGGCTTTCCGACGGAAGATCATATTTTGTGCCAGGAGTTGATCGACCGGCATTTCGAAAAAGTTAACGCTCATCTTGACGAGATCGAACATTTTGAAACCTATAAAATGGATGATGCGGATTACGTTATCGTTTGCTACGGGTCTGTCGCGCTATCCGCGATAAACGCTATCGACAGAATGAGAGAGGGAAAGCGTCCGATAAAAGTCGGGATGTTCCAACCTCTCACGCTTTGGCCGAGCCCGGAAAAACGTATGTTCGAAATAGCCCGCGATTTTCCCGAAGAAAATATATTGGTGGTTGAGATGAATAAAGGTCAGTATCGCGGCGAAGTTGAACGTGCAATGAGAAATCGTCCACAAGTTCTTTTGAAAGCGAATGGCCGTCCTATTACACCGGCGGAGATCGAAACAAAAATAAGGAGTATGCATCATGGTTGATTATTCAAAATATGTTAGGAAAGAAGATACTCAATGGTGTCCCGGTTGTACGAATGGTATCGTCGAGCGAGCAATTATCAATTCGGTCGACGCACTTGGGTGGGAAATGAGAGATGTTGTTTTCATCTCCGGTATCGGTTGTTCCGGACGTATGAGCTCTTACATGAAATGCAATACCGTTCACACGCCGCACGGGCGAACGTTGCCGGTAGCGGAAGGTATTGCGAGAATGTGCCCGGGAAAACATGTGATCGCTGTCTCAGGCGACGGCGATGGCGGTTCGATCGGTCGAAGCCATTTTGCTCAAGAGTGTTTGGAGAATGTTGATATGACCTACATTATTATCAACAACTTCACTTATGCCCTGACAAAAGGGCAGGCGAGTCCGACAACTCCGACAGGGACGAAAGCGGCGATGATGCCGTACGGCGTGTATACGCGAACGCTTGACCTGTGTAATTTTGCGATCGGTTCGGGTGCAACGTTTGTTGCGCGCAGTACGGTTCTCGATTTACGCACGTTGGAAAAAACTATCCAAGCGGCATTTCTCCATCACGGGTTCAGTTTTATTGAATCGCCTTCTTGCTGTCCCATTAATTTCGGATTGAAAAACGGAATGCGGAGCACTCATGAGGTAAAGGAATGGATGGAAACACTTTTTTTGCAAAAAAAGAAATTTGACATTCTTTCCGATGAAGAGAAAGCAGGAAAGTTTCCTACAGGAATTTTGAAACAAGAACTCGGAGTTCCCGAAGGCAATGATGCTTACGCCGCACAAGTCAAAGAAATTCAAGCAATCGCGAGAGAACAACCTGCCGTCGCTCTATCGAGCTATGGCGAGGCGAAGGGAGAATAATATGGCGACGAGACAAATTCGATTTACCGGCGCCGGCGGACAAGGTGCGCTCCTTGCGGGGCTCGCACTTGCTCTAGCAGCGCTTGAATCCGGATACTACGCAACATTTAAAGGAACCTACAGTTCGCAGGTTATTGGCGGTCCTACTTTGGGTGAAGTGTTGATTGATCCTGCAAAAAAGATAACGTATCCTTGTACTATCAGGGGGGAAGTGGAATTTACGCTTTCAACGGCAAATAATTCATTTCAATTGTACAAAGACGGAATGAAAAATGGTGCTCTTGCGGTAATTGATTCCAATCTGGTTCGACCTACGGCGGATGATCGTAAAATTCTGCGATTTATTGAAATTCCGATCATTCAAATAGCAACGGACGAAGTCGGCGTTTTAAAAACACAATCGGCTATCGCTCTCGCTATCTCGGTTAAAATTATCGGTCTTCTGATGAAACTGAAAATCGATGAAGATGTAGCGCTTCAATCTTTGTTATCTCAGCTTACGAAAGTTTCTCCAAAAGTAAGGGAGGCAAACAAACGGGCTTTTGCGCTGGGGTTGAAATATGCGGAAGATGCGTATATCAAGCTTTTGAACGAAGAAGCGCAAAAAAAATAAAGTAAATTATTGCGGCGGTGAAGAGATTCACCGCCGTATTTTTGTGGTATACTATTCGGAATGAAATGGATACGGAAAATATTGCGCAAGACCCCGAAACCTCGCAAACCGATGTCGGCGAGAAAAAAAGCACTGAAGGTTTTGAATACGAAACGCAAAGAATATATCATCGCTCGTCTGGCGTACTTCAATCAATTTTACGGATTTGCATGGAATCGCGTGACGGTGAAAAATATGAAGACTCGGTTCGGGAGTTGTTCGTCGCTTCATAATTTGAATTTTTCCTCCCGTCTTTTTTCGCATACGCCCGAGGAGATCGATTACGTCATCGTACATGAGCTTTGCCATCTGAAAGAAATGAATCATTCAAAAAGGTTTTACGAACTCGTAGCCGTCGCGCTGCCGGATTGGAAAGAGACGAGAAAAATTTTGAAAAAGCCTCCATCTGCGTAAAACGTCGTCGTTCGTATTCATAAATCTTCATTCGGCTTATTCCTTGCAATTTAATAAATTTGTATTATAATTGCCCGATATATTAATAAATTGAACAAAAAAATGCCAATACGAAAAACAAAAATTGTCGCAACTATCGGTCCTTCTTCCTCAAGCGAACGGGAACTTACCGGAATGATCCATGCAGGCATGAATGTTGCACGTCTGAATTTTTCGCACGGGCAGCACGAAGAACATGCCGAAGTGGTGAAGACCATTCGTTCGCTATCGGAAAAGTTGCACATACCCGTCGCTATTCTTCAAGACCTTTCCGGTCCAAAAATTCGTATCGGTACATTTGAAACAGAAACGGTACATTTAATGAAAGACGCCTCATTCATACTCTCAACAGAACCGTTTGTCGGTAATGAAAATCGCGTTTTTGTAAATTATAAAAATCTTCCAAACGAAGTTTCTGAAGGGTCACGCATAATGCTTGATGACGGAAAAATACGTTTGCGCGTTGAGTCTGTCAAAGGGACGGAAATTCATTGTACAGTGGTAAACGGCGGCGTCATTCGCGGTTCTCGCGGGGTCAATGTTCCGGGAACAAAACTTTCCATCGGCTGTCTGAGTAAGAAAGATAAAGACGATCTCATGCTCGGTATCAAAGAAAAAGTTGATTTTGTCGCGCTCTCGTTCGTGCAAACCGCAGACGATATCCGCGCTCTCCGAAAAATTCTCCATGAACACAAATCGCATATTGCCATTATCGCAAAGATCGAGACGGAAGAAGCGGTAGTGAATATCGATGAAATTATTGAAGTTTCCGACGGTATCATGATCGCGAGAGGGGATTTGGCTGTTGAGATTCCTGCGGAAGATGTTCCTCTTACTCAAAAAATGATCATTAAAAAATCCATCGAAGCGGGGAAGCCTGTTATTACGGCGACGCAAATGCTCGATTCGATGATAACTTCTCCGGTTCCGACACGCGCCGAAGTAAGCGATGTCTCTAATGCTATTTTGGACGGTACTGACGCGATCATGCTTTCCGGAGAAACGGCAACCGGCGATCATCCGGTACTGACGATTGAAACGATGTCTCGAATCGCAATGAGAACGGAAAGCAGCGAAAATTTTCAAGAAAGCGTCAGACGGTTCAAGCGAACGACAAAAGGAGTTGCGGATTCCGTGAGTTTAGCCGTTGTTGTCGCGGCTGAAAACATCGAAGCAAAAGCGATCATCGCGCTTTCTGAGACCGGTTTTACCCCCCGCATGATCTCTCGCTACAAACCAAAACAGAATATTTTTGTCTTTACCCCTCATGTAGAAGCTCGTAATCGCGCCATCCTCTCTTTCGGCTGCGTTCCCGAACTCGGTCCTCATTTTACAGACCTGAATGAAGCGACCGATTACGCCAAGCGATTTCTCGCTCAGAGGAAAAATCTGAAAGAGGGTGACAAATTTGTGCTTTGTGCGGGAATTCCGTTCGGAAAACCGGGCAGTACGAATCTCATGCTCGCACACACAATGTAAGATCGTTCGCGGTTTTATGTATATAAAGATCAAAGTCAATGCCGGCGCAAAAAAAGAATCCTTCGAAAAAATTTCGGAGGACCATTTTGCGTGCTCGGTCAAAGAAAAAGCGGAGCGAAACATGGCGAACGGACGGGTTCGCGAACTTGTCGCACTTCACTTTGGGGTTCCTACAGGAAAAACGAAAATTATTTCCGGACACCATTCACCGTCAAAGATATTTTCAGTTGATATCGATATTTAGAACCAGCCTGAGATCATTTCCCATATCCTCTGCAGAAAGTTTTTTGTTTCGGGAGCCGTCACATCGGTAGTTGTAGCCGTGGATGAAGCAACGATCCCATTTTCTTTTTCTCCGGGAACTGCCGTTATTTTTTGCGGTACGGGCGTTCCCGTCTTTTTTATGACCGGTTTTGAAATGGTGGTTTTTGGGGCCGTACTCGTGACTGTCACTGTCAGTGTTTTTGTCCCAAGAGATATGCCGTTCACGAACACGTCGGCTTTGAACGAGAATTGACCGGCTTTTTGCGGTACAAAATTAAGCGTGAAGAAGCCTCCGCGTCCAACCAGGTTCAAATAATTAAATTGCAATTCGTCGGGAATGTCATGAAGTTTGAACATCAATGCGTCTGTTCCCGGGTAGGTGTAATAGACATTTCGGACGTAGGGTTTTTTAAGCACGGCGGCAGGCAGGGGTGCTGGGCTCCAAACAAGAGTACCGATGTTCATTTTGAAATCGGTTGTTGAAAGCGCGCCCGTGTCGTCGGTAAGAAGCAGCGTCAGATCGAAATCTCCGCTTTCTTTCGGTGTTCCGAAATATTTAACTGTATACGAACCCTGTTTTACAAGAGAGACAGAACTGAGGGATAATCCCGAAGGAAGGTTATTTCCCGTGACAGATGCTTTTGGAGTAACGGAAGATCCTGAGTAATAAAAGATGATATCTTTTTCAAATTTTTGTCCGGCTGCCGCATGGTAAGTCCCCGGAAAATCCACGAGAGAAAAAGAACCGGCGGCAATGCTTGCGTGGGTAAACGAAAGGAAAGAAAATACCATTAAATACGAAACGAATGTTTTTGTTTTCATATGAACTAATGATGATAATGTAATGAATTTATAATATAGTATTATTTAAATATTGTCAACATGATTGACATAACGTGCGG
>Ga0172379_10006119_pt1 | contig 16333 bp, 17 predicted proteins | sample GrowelOW334metaG_FD_119756 | JGI IMG/M metagenome (GOLD analysis project Ga0172379, IMG submission 119756) | Groundwater microbial communities from an aquifer near a municipal landfill in Southern Ontario, Canada - Groundwater well OW334 metaG | ecosystem: Environmental > Aquatic > Deep... | reverse complement strand
TCCGCCAGGAGCATCGTTGGGTAGCTAAGTCGGGAATAGATAAGCGCTGAAAGCATATAAGCGCGAAACTAACTCCAAGATGAGAACTCTTAGAATTCCCGTAGATGACGGGATTGATAGGCTCCAGGTGTAAGCACAGTAATGTGTTCAGCCGGGGAGTACTAATAATTCATACAATTTTTTAGCGTAACGAAATAGATACAGATTTTATTTATCTTTACGCCGAGTTTTACCTAGTTAAATTTTTAATTTATAAAAAACCAGAAAATCAATTGAGTTTTCTGGTGATGATTATACTGGAGTTGTCCCACCTGATCCCATTTCGAACTCAGAAGTGAAATACTCCAAGGCCGATGGTAGTGCGTTAGCGCGAGAGTAGGTAATCATCACCAGAGCACTCAATTATAAAAACCAGCTTTTAACAGCTGGTTTTTGTTTGCGTAAAACACTTGACAAATACCCCGCTTGGGTGTATAATTAAATAATAGACTCGTACACCACATTCTATTTCTGTCGCGAAAGGACAATACAATGACGAACGTTAGATCGTTGGAAGAAATCAGGGCGGATTTTGCGCACCGCCGGCAGGTGGTTGAATCAGTGTGTCGGGAGACTCCCGATGCGCCGTTGGGCGACCTGGCCAAAAATATTTTGGCCAAACTCCCCGATGCAGGAAATGATCTGATCGTTCAACGGAATGAAATTTTGCATCGTGAGAAGCTGACCTACGCCTTTCACATCGCCGTCCGTGCGGATGGTTGCATCATCGGCGTGGATTTTTCCTTCTAGACACGAGTTGTAGTTACAAGAGGGGCTTGATATTGCCGTAAAATATCACCAAGACCAAACAGGTTAAAAACTGATTGGTCTCTTTTTTTGCATAAATAAATCTAAAATACAAAACCCGAGAATTAATTCTGGGAAGATTTTTGTCTCCAGCGAAAAATCTTCCCAATTTTGTGATATAATAAAGCAACACTATAAAAACATGGATAAAATTGAGGAAATTTTGCTGCACCTATATGACTGCGCGGACTATGGGTTGAGTTATCGGGCAAAGAAAGCACTTGGAGTTTTGGATTATTTTGATCATTGGAAGAGAGAATATGATCCAAAAGAAATAAAAAATGGAATCCGCGAGCTAAATAAGCAAAAACTGATACAGAAAAGGGATTACAATGATTCGGTAATTATTTCTTTGACGGAAAAAGGGAAACTGCGAGCGCTTAATATAAATTTTAGAAATTTTTGCTCCAGAAAAGAAAAGTGGGATGGCAAATGGCGTATGATAGCTTTTGATATTCCCGACAAATGCAAAAAGGGGAGAGATGCGGTTAGGTACAGGATGAAGATAGGCGGATTTTATGAATTGCAAGAAAGTTTGTTTTTGTATCCATATGATTGCTGGAAAGAGATAAAATTACTCGTCGAATTATTTAAACTGGAAAAATATGTCAGATTGGGCACTCTCGATTTTATTGATAACGAAAAAGAAATAAAAAATTACTTTAAAATAGTCTAAAATTGTGTGGGAAAATTTTTGTCTCCAGCGAAAAATCTTCCCATATTATACCACTTGCTGGCTGTTTTTTGTTCGGCCTATTCACTTGACAAATACACTATTTGGGTTTATAATTAAAAGAGAGTTGTTCGCGTAAACGAAAACTTAAGGAGAAAGAAAAATGGGTGGCAAGTCTGTGATTAAGAAGTCTGTTCTTGAACAATTAGAGCGGGAGCAGGAGGTCATTAAAGGGCGATTTGGGTCCACCAGTCGCGCGATGTATGACAACCTCTCCGCAGGCCTGAAAGAGGCCTTGAATGATCTTCCCCGCGAGATTATCGCATCGGGGGTGGAGCTGTTCACAGAATACGCACGTAGATGCGGATATGTGATCGAATAACCCACACCAACTGAAAGGGATCGTCATGAACACCGGATGGATCGTTGCGTTTGCGTTGTACGTTCTGGGCGCAGTTATGCTTTTCAGGATGAAGCCTTTGTATGGCTGGCACCCCATACACAGCCTGCTTTGGCCTCCGTTGATGATTGGCGCCATTGTTTTGGCCACGACTCGCCTGATTATCGGGCGAAGATGCACCACGTGCGGGAAAAGAATTCGGACCTCCCGCTGGTACATGGGCAGACCCATGTGTCCCGATTGCTTTACGCAAACCTTTGGCTAGTCAATGCGATGGCTTGCGCCGAGAAACACCATGAGACTAAAAGGATTATTCCTGAGGTCTCTTTTTTTGTTGCAAAAATTTGTAATACTTGTAATTAAAAAAAGCATAAGGTAAAATAAGGGCAAAGAAAATGAATTTTTCCAATAATTTTTCAATCAATAAAAAAAGTAATAGTCTTTTAAAAATCTTGGCAGGATTGGTTTGTTTGTTGGTTTTAATTTTTGTTTTAAATTTATTGAATAATCCAATTAAAAATTTATTTTTTGCCTTTTCCTCGCCAATGCAAAAAACATTTTGGTCGGCGGGGGAGTCCTCGTCTGGTTTTTTAAGCTCTGTTTTAAATTCTGTAAATCTGGCTCAGGAAAATGACAGGTTAAATGCAGAAAATCAAAAACTAATTGCCCAGGTAACATTGTTAAAGTCTATTAATAACGCAAATCAAGCGCAAAGCGACGTTTCTCTGGCCTGCCAGAATAAAAATTTTAAACTTTTAATGGCCGGCGTTGTAGGGTTGGATGGGCCAGATATTATTTCTATAAATAAAGGCTTGTCAGATGGGGTTTTAGAAGGCATGCCGGTGATAAATCAACAAAACGTTGTTTTTGGAACAATATACAAGGTTTACAAAAATTATTCTCAAGTGATGCTTATTTCAAATAAGAAAAGCATTATTAATGTTAAGGTTGGGGATATAAATGGAGTTGTAAAAGGTATCGGTTCATCGGGAATTTATCTTGACTTGGTGCCCGTAGAAAGCAATCTTGTTAATGATGATATCTTGATAACATCGGCTCTGGAAAAAACCCTTCCGCCCGACCTGTTGGTGGGCAGAATAACTCAAGTCCAAAAAAACGATCAAAAACCTTTTCAGCAGGCGAAGGTTCAGCCATTTTTTGATTTAAGCAGCGCCGATAATTTGTTTGTAATTACAAACTACAAACAACCCAAATAACATGTGGCTGAAATACCTTTCTTTAGTTTTATTGTTTTATTTTTTGGCTGTTTTGCAAAACAGTTTTTTTGGGCAATTCACGCTATTCGGCGGATTTCTATTGCCTGTTTTTATTTTATTTTTTACCGTAGTTTTTTTCGAAGGAAATAAAAATTATAATCATATTTTATTTTATTCCGTTGTGGCGGGATTTTTTTTGGATGTGTTTTTAAATTTATACTTTGGAATTTCTATTATTGGTCTTTTGATTGCAGGATTAATTGCGAAAAAAATTCAAAATTCCTTGCAGGGAAAAACAGACAAATATCCCGTTTCTTATTTTATACCAATATTTCTCGTTGCGTTTTTGGTATATAACCTAATATCGTCCTTGTTAATTAATATCACCGATGCAAGCAGGCCTGTTTTAGTCTTTAGCTGGAACGACGCTTATGGGCTTTTTTACAATCTGCTAATTTCTATTATAGTATTTTATGCTTATAAACGGATATTTTTGAAAAATAATGGTTAAAAACTACAGAATAAAAAAATTTACAGCAGACATTGAGCCTCACGAAGTTTTTTTGGATAAACTGGCACACGTAAAAGAGGAAGAAATAGGAGTTTCGGAAAAAAAGTTCGAGGTTCCTCTAAGAAACAGAATGTCCTATTTGATATTTATAATTTTTATTTTACTTGCTGTTGGCTTATTCTCAAAAGTTTTTTATTTTCAAATAGTTTCCGGAAAGAGAATATACACAGAAGCAGAAAACAATAAAGGTTCTGCAAATATAATTGCGCCAGAGCGCGGAATTGTTTATGACACAAATTTAAAGCAATTAGTTTTAAATTCGCCCGCCTACGACTTTGTTTGCGATCGGGCGCGGTTTTCCCTCGAGCGTAGCTCTACGGGCGAGCTTGTATCCTCGCAGGAAATTTCAACAGAAATTAAAAATATTGCTGATATTTTTGGCATTACACCAGAAGAAATAACAAATAAAATTCAAAGCTCAGATACTACGCAGGTTCTTGTTCAAGAAAACATTGTTCACGACAAATTACTGGTTTTGGAAACAAAAATTGACGACTTAACCGGCTGTTCAATTATTCAAAATACGGCCAGGGATTATGTTTATGGGCCCGTTTTTTCGCAGGTTTTAGGTTACACCGGCAGAATTAATAAGGAAGAATATGCAAACTCCGAGGGTTATTCAATAAACGGATATATTGGGAAAACCGGCTTAGAAAAATATTACGAGAGCTATCTTAAAGGAGTACCTGGCCAATCAAAGTCAACAAGACCTGTTGCCAATGCAAAAGATTTAAAAGAAGTGGCAAAAAAACCGATAGCTGGTAACAACCTGGTGCTAAACATTGATGCCGATCTTCAAAAAAAGGTTTACGACAGCCTTGAGGCAAGCATAAAAAGAGTTGGGGCAAAAAAAGGAGCTGCGGTTGCAATGGATCCTCGCACAGGAGCCGTGCTGGCCCTGGTTTCATTTCCGTCTTACGACGATAATCTATTTTCAGGGGGAATTTCGCAGGCAGACTATAGCAATATAATTAACGACCCAAGCCAACCTCTTTTTAACAGGGCAATTTCTGCAAATTATCCAACAGGGTCTACAATAAAACCGTTTGAGGCGTCTGCTGCACTTCAGGAAAAAATAATTTCTCCAACAAAACAAATCAATGATATCGGATATATCCTGGTTAAGTCTCAATACGACCCAAATGTAGTATATAAATTTAGCGGAGTAACCCCGCATGGCTGGGTGGATATGAAAAAAGCGCTGGCAGTATCTTCAAACATTTATTTTTATACGGTTGGCGGGGGATATGGAGATCAGCAAGGGCTTGGGCCAACACGAATAAAAAAATATTTGTCACTCTTTGGCTGGGGGGCTAGAACAGGAGTTGATTTACCTGGGGAATTTGGTGGATTTATACCCGATCCTGCCTGGAAAAAAGCAACAAAAGGGTCCTCTTGGGTTGATGGAGACACTTACAACCTTTCTATTGGACAATCCGATTTGCAGGTTACGCCATTACAACTTACTACAGCCTATTGCGTAATTGCAAACAGCGGAACTCTTTATAAACCCCAGATAGTAAATAAAATTATTAGTGGTTCTGGCAAAGATGCATCTATAATTAAAGCCTTTAGCCCACAAATTGTTCGTCAAAGTTTTATAGACCAAGAAAATTTGCAAATTGTCCGTGAGGGCATGAGAGATGGCGTGGCAAAATCATACGGGGGCTCGGCAATGTTAAATGATTTGCCAGTTGCAGTAGCCTCAAAAACAGGAACCGCCGAAATTGGAGTAGCAAACCACTTTAATGTTTGGTCTTCTGTTTTTGCGCCATACGAGAACCCGGAAATTGTTTTAGTTGTGACTGTTGAAAATGTGCAAGGTTTTGGGGCGGTTACGTTGCCTGTAGCCCATGATGTTTTGGGCTGGTATTTTTCTGGAAAAAAATAGACCAATCTGTTATCATTAAGAAATTAAATAGCAAATTTATGGCAACTATAGACGAACTTAGAAAAGTTAGGATAGAAAAGTTAAAGAATTTGGAAAATTCTGGTGTTTTGGCGTACCCAGCCAAAACTAAAAGAAAAAATACTATACTTGAGGCTTTAAATAGTTTTGACAAGATTTTTGGCAAAATAAAAAGCACTGTTTTGGTTGGCAGAATAATGGCAAAAAGAGAACATGGCAAAATGGTTTTTTTGAATATACAAGACGGCACAGGGAAAATTCAGGTTTTAATTAAAGAAGAAAAAGTAGGCGAGAAGGGGTTTAAGTTTTTTGCAGACAACTTTGATATTGCCGACTTTGTTGAGATTTCAGGGACATTATTTAAAACAAAAAGAGGGGAAAAAACAATTTTGGCAGATGACTACAAAATGCTTTCAAAAGCGCTTTTGCCTTTGCCAGAAAAATGGCACGGCCTTCAGGATGTTGAAGAAAAGTTGAGAAAAAGATATTTGGATATTATTTTTAACCCCGAAGTGAAGGAAATGATTGAAAAAAGGGCAATTTTCTGGAATTCCATAAGAGAGTTCTTAGTTAAGAATAATTTTTTGGAAGTGGAAACCCCAATTTTGGAAACCACCCCTGGCGGAGCAGATGCCAGGCCTTTTGTTTCCCATCATAATGCGCTTGATATAGACGTTGATCTTAGAATTTCCGTTGGCGAATTATGGCAAAAAAAATTAATGGTAGCGGGCTTTGAAAAAACTTTTGAAATTGGAAGAGTTTTTAGAAATGAAGGCATGGATGCCGAACACTTGCAGGATTATACAGCAATGGAATTTTATTGGGCATATGCCGACTACGAGGAAGGAATGAAATTTATTGAGGAAATGTATAAATATGTAATTAAAAAAACATTTGGAACCTTAAAGTTTAAAATTAAAGATTTTGAAGTGGATTTTGATAAAAAATGGGAAAAATATGACTACACCTCAATAATTGCCAAAAATACCGGTGTAAATATTAACGAGGCCAGTTTGCCGGAAATGGAAAAGGCTTTGCAAAAGCTAAAAGTTGACTACGACAAAAACGGATTCAATATAACCCGCGCCATTGATAACCTTTGGAAATATTGCAGAAAAAATATTGCCGGGCCAGGATTTTTAATTAATGTTCCGGTTGTAATGGAGCCGTTGGCAAAAAGGATGGAAAAAAATAATAAACTTGTGCAAAGGTTTCAGGTTATTTTGGCAGGTTCAGAAAATGGAAAAGGATTCTCGGAGTTAAACGACCCGATTGACCAGGCGGGCAGGTTTACCGAGCAACAAAAACTTCGCGATGCAGGCGACGAGGAGGCTCAAAGATATGACAAGGATTATATTGAGGCTTTAGAGCACGGCATGCCTCCAACCTGCGGATTTGGGGTTTCTGAAAGATTGTTTAGCTTTTTGATGGATAAACCAATGCGCGAGTGCCAAATTTTCCCATTAATGAGGCCAAAACAATAATTTATGGAACCGGGCGAACCAAAATTTGATAGAGAAAATGGAATCTCAAAAATTGTTGGGTTTACGCCCGAAGAGACGGTTGATTTAAATCTAGCGGCTCAAGAAATTTTTGAAAATCAAGATGGTAAGCAAATTTTTTACAGAGAAAGAGACCAAGAAACGGCTGTTGATGTTAAGGGTCTTGAGAGAGAAAAAACACCGGAAGAAAAAGAAGTAATCTTAGCCATATTGAGAAAATTGCCCGAATTTGTAAGAAAATATGGAGGAAAACCAGTTAATATTACAGAGGGTCACATACATGTCCTAGATCCAAATAAATTGGGCGAGGGGGCACAAAAAGATAGAGAGGAAAGAGGAATATCGGCGGCTCATTATTCGTCTCAACAATTTATTTCTATATTTGATAATAAAAATATTCTGGAACTTGCCTTTAGGGTTGTTCACGAGGCAATACATTTTGATTCCTTTCAATCTCAAGAAAAAAAACCTGGGAAAAAATATGGCACACAAAGGAGGCGTTCGGGATTTGCTGTTGATAGCTATGTTACGGGCGAAATGGAAACATATTTTCACGGAATAAACGAGGCCCTCACCGAGGAACTCACCAAAAGATTCGCAGACAAATATTTTAATGATATTCCCGCGCTAAAATTGGAACTGGAAAAAACAAGGAAATTAAAGGACTTAGTAAGGCAGAAATATCCCGATAGATCGGGCCTTGCAGATGACATAGCCTTTGTATCAAAAGAGTCTGATGTGCTAGAAGAATCAAGGGCGGGTTATTATTCGTACTCTACGGAGCGAAAGAAAACAAACACATATTTTAGAACGATTTATGAACAAAATAGCGGGGAATATAAGTCGCAGGAAGATGTTTTTGAGGTTTTTGCACGAGCAATGATGACCGGAAACTTGATGCCCGCAGCAAGATTGGTTGAAGAAACATTTGGACCAGGGTCCTTTAGAAAATTAGGAATTATAAGCGCAAAACCATAAAAAATTTGTGGCATATGACAAACAAGGACCTGGTGAAAATTTTCAAAGCAATTGGCAACGAGAGAAGGTTTTTAATACTTAAAAACCTTTCCAATAAGGGCGAGCTATCGGTGGGTCAAATAAGTGAAATAATAAATTTATCATTTAAGAGCGTTTCGCGTCACTTGTCGATTTTATACGGAGCCGATTTAATAAAAGTTAAGCAGGTAAACATTAACAGATTCTATTCCATAAATGAGCCAGGTTTTCCAGCCCAGATTCTACGTCTTCTCAGGTAACAAATATTAGGCGGATGGGCTAATTCGTGCGAATTAGCCGTAGGGTGTTTACGGAAATATGAGATTTTGTTATTATAAATAAACATGAAAAAGGTAATGGTTTTTGGGACATTTGATGGAATTCATGCAGGGCACCTGGATTTATTTAGGCAGGCAAAAGAATACGGAGACCCTTCGACAGGCTCAGGGCAAGCTTATCTGATTGTGGTGGTGGGACGCGATGTAAATATAGAAAAAATTAAAGGGTATTTGCCAAAAAATAGCGAGATAGAAAGATTTAAAGAAGTTCAGAAGAATAAATTGGTTAACGAAGCATTACTGGGAAACAAAGAAGACCCATACAAAATAATAGAGCAAATAAAACCAGATATAATTTGTTTGGGATATGACCAGAAATATTTCGCCGAAGATCTTGAAAAAGAACTTAAAAACAGGGGATTAGATATAAAGATTTTCAGAATGAAGCCGTTTGAGCCTGAAAAATATCATTCTTCTATAATTAACAAAAAATAATATGCTAGATCTAAATTTTATCAGACCTGCCTGCCGGCAGGCAGGGAAAATCTAAAATAACTAAAAATATTACTATGCTAGACATTAATTTCATAAGAGATAACCCGGATATGGTAAAAAAAGCCTGCAAAAATAAAAATGTGCAGATTAGCGTGGATTTGATTTTGGATTTAGACAAAGAAAAACGGGCCTTGATGACAGAAATGGAGACCTTGAAAGCCGAACAAAATAAAATTTCTCGTGGCGGAGCGGGAAATCAGGTTATAATTGCTCAAGCTAAAGAAATTAAGGAAAAACTAAAGGAAATGGCTCCAGCTTTGGAAAAAGTTGATACCGAATTAAAAGATTTGCTGTTGCAATTGCCAAACATTCCAGCTGACGATGTTCCTGTTGGAAAAGATGACACAGAAAATAAAGTTTTAAGAAAACATGGAATTCCAACAAAATTTTTGTTGTTCAAGCCAAAAGACCATGTTGAATTGGGCGAAGCGCTGGATTTAATAGACAGCGAGACTGCCGGCAAGGTTTCTGGCACCCGTTTTGCATATTTAAAAAATGAATTGGCAATTCTGCAATTTGCATTGATTACTCTTGCATTTTCTGTTTTAACCTCTGAAAAACAACTTAAAAAAATTGCCGACTCGGTTAAAAAGGGTTTTAGTTACAAATATTTTGTTCCGGTTGTTCCACCCGTAATGATAAAGCCAGAAGTTTTTACCAGAATGGCAAGGTTGAGCGATGCAGACAAGGATGAAAGATATTATTTCCCTACAGACGACCTGTATTTGATTGGAAGCGCCGAACACACGCTTGGGCCACTTTATATGGATAAAATAATTCAGGAGCAGGATTTGCCATTAAGGTTTGTTGGATATTCAACGGCATTTAGGCGAGAAGCGGGAAGCTATGGAAAAGATACAAAAGGAATTTTAAGGGTGCATCAATTTGATAAAGTGGAAATGGAAAGTTTTTCAAAACCCGAAGATTCATTTTTAGAGCAAGAGTTTTTTGTAAAGATACAGGAACATTTGATGCAAAAACTTGGAATTCCGTATCAAGTGGTTATGACATGCACAGGAGACATGGGAACTCCCGATGCAAGACACATTGATATAGAATGTTGGATGCCAGGTCAAGACAAATACAGAGAGACGCATTCGGCAGACCTAATGACCGATTATCAGGCAAGAAGATTAAACACAAGAATAAAAAGAAAGGATGGAAAATTGGAATTTGCACATATGAACGATGCAACGGTTTTTGCAATTGGCAGAACATTAATTGCCATAATGGAAAACTATCAGCAGAAAGATGGAAGCATAAAAGTGCCTAAAGTTTTACAAAAATACTGCGGGTTCAAAGTAATAAAGAAAAAATAATGGAAAAAATAATAAACGGAATTAAAACAAATTATCAGATTTTTGGGGAAGGCGATGGCTTGGCTTTGCTGATTTTGCATGGATGGGGATCTAACTCCGAGCGATGGACCGATGTTGCAAATTTGTTGGCAGAAAAAAATATTAAAATTATTGTTCCAGATTTACCGGGTTTTGGAAACTCGCAAACTTTAGATACGCCGTGGAACATGAATAACTATATAAAATGGCTGGAAGGATTTATTCAGGAAATAAATTTGGGAGAGTTTTATCTTGCCGGACATTCGTTTGGCGGAGCATTGGCTGTAAAATATGCAATTGGGCACCCACAGGCGGTAAAAAAATTATTTTTAATTTCTGCCGCTTCCGTAAGAACAAAAACAACAAAAAAATCTGCCTACAAAAATTTGGCAAAAATAGTAAAAGTGTTTTCTTTTTTGCCCGGCTACGCATTTTTTAGAAAAGCGTTTTACAAGTTTATTATCAGAAAAAGCGACTATCCATATGTTGAGGGCACCATGAAAGATACCTACAAAAATGTTATTTTGGAAGATTTGTCGCAGTTTACGGGTTTTATAAAAATACCGACAATTTTGATTTGGGGCGATAAAGACAAGTCAACACCAATAGATGACGCTTATTTTATGAATAAGAAAATAAAGAGTTCAAAATTGGTGATTATTGAGGGCGCAGGGCACGCGCTAAATAAAGAGTGCCCGGATGTTTTGGCTGAAAAAATAATAAATAATGTTTAATTTGTTTTATATCCTAGCAATATTATGGCTCATTAGGACATTTAAAAATGTTCTTTTTTGGGTTTATTTGTGGCAGTTAAAAGAATACCATATTGGGAGACTAAAAGATCACTTTTCAACGAGCAAGGGCAGGGGACTTATTTTAAGTTATGGACTGGCATTTAAGATATTTTTAATTATTGTATTTGTATTTTCGTCTGGTTTTGATTCCTTTTTGTTTGGCTTATTGTTTTTAATTTATCTTGCCGAGTCGGCAATTTTTGTTAGGCAAGTATTGCGCAAAAACTTTAAAAAACCAGTTTTTACATTTAAGGCTATTCTTCTGACAACACTTGGCGGGCTAATACCTGTTTTGTTTGTAATTTGGGCTCAAAACAAAAATTTGGCATGGTTGTTGGGTTTTGATATTATTTTGCCAATTATTATTTCTGCTGTAGTTTTATTTTTTCAACCATTTTTTGTGATTAAGAGAAATATGGTTTTATCATATGCAAAAGAAAAAATAAAAGAATTTCCAAATGTTAAAGTTATTGCGATAACCGGAAGCTACGGAAAAACCTCCACAAAGGAATTTCTAACAACAATACTTTCTAAAAAATTTAATGTTTTATCCACCTCAAAACACCAAAATTCTGAAATTGGTGTTGCCAACAGTATTTTAAATAATTTAAATAAGGAACACGAAATTTTTATTGCCGAAGTCGGCGCTTACAACAAAGGCAAGGTTAAAGAGGTTTGCAATATTATAAAGCCAAAAATTGGCATTGTTACCGGGGTAAACGAGCAACATATGGCGCTTTTTGGCAGTTTGGATAACCTGCTTTCGGGTGAAGGTGGCAGAGAAATGGCAGAAATTCTGGCAAAGGATGGACTCTTGGTGGTTAACGGAGACAACAAATATTGCATGGATTTAATTAAGAGGTTCCATGGCGAAGAAAGAATTTATACCGAGTCTAATAAAAATTTAAATGCAGATATTTGGACAGAAAGCGTATCTGTTTCAAAAGACCACCTATCTTTTATTGCCAAAAATAAAAAAGGGGAAATGGCAAATTTCTATGTTAATGTTTTAGGCAGGCAAAATGTGCAAAATTTACTGGGTGCAATTTTGGTGGCAAGCGAATTGGGAATGAGTTTTCATGAAATTTCCCAAGCCCTCAAAGAAATTAAAGAAGAGCAGGCAGGCATGACCCTAACCCTAAACAAACACGGAATAAATATTATAGACTCGTCGTATTCTTCTAACCCCGATGGCGTTATGGCAGAATTGGATTATTTATCCGTTTTTGAAAACAAAAAGTTTATTGTTATGCCGTGCCTGATAGAATTGGGCGAAAAAGCAGGACATACGCACGAACAAATTGGTAAAAAAATTGGTCAGGTTTGTAATATGGCTGTAGTCACCAGCAGGGATTATTTTGCAGAAATTAAAAAAGGCGCAGAAGAATCGGGCATGAAGCCAACAAATATTTTGTTTTGCGAAAAACCTGAGGATATTTATTCCATAATTACTCTTTTTGCAAAAGCAGGTGATGCTGTTTTACTGGAAGGCCGAGTCCCCGCAGGATTAATTAAATTACTAAAATAAAAAAAGCCACACCTGTTAGTGTGGCGAGAGATTGCAATGGTTATAATGAACAGTTATTTTTCGCCGCTAAGGTATTTTTTTACCTTGGCAAACGCCACAGTAGCCGCGGGTCCAAGCTGGATACCGCCATCCACTTCCGCGAGTTTAACATGGCTACCCATTTCCGTTAAAATCGCCTCGTGCACAGCATTGAACAAGCTTTCAGCAGTTTTACAACGCTGTATATTACCTGCGGATACCTCCCATAAGACAAAAGAAGAATCACGAAATTCCTGAATGGTGGGCATAACGACTCCTTTTGAAAAGGGATGGAATTAATAAATATACTTCATAAAAATTTTATTGTCAATGTCTAATTATTTTAAGCCAATATCAATATCACTAAGCCCAAACGTAGAAAAAGACGACCTAAAGGTTGCCTTAAATTTGGCTATACGGCCTTGGCTTTGGAAAAATGGAAAAACAATAAAAGAACTGGAAGAAAGTTTTAGAAATTATCTTGGCGTAAAATATGCATATAGTTTTAACTCGGGAAGAAGCGCTTTTTATGCAATTCTAAAAGCCTTGGAATTACCGAAAAAAAGCGAGGTGGCACTTCAAGCTTTTACCTGCAACGCAGTGCCAAACCCAGTAATTTGGGCGGATTTAGAGCCCTTGTATATAGACTGCAATACAAACGACTACAACCTATCTGTAAGTGATTTAGGGGCCAAGCTGACCCCCAATACCCGCGCAGTGGTAATTCAGCACACTTTTGGTTTGCCTGCCGGTATAGAGCAAATCAGCGCATTCTGCAAGGCCAAAAATCTTATTCTAATTGAGGACTGCGCGCATTCACTTGGAGCTGAATACAACGGACAAAAAGTTGGCACGTTTGGAAAAGTTGCTTTTTTTAGCTTTTCCCGCGACAAGGTTATTTCTTCTGTTTATGGAGGCATGGCGGTAACAAATGATCCAGAAATTGCTAAAAAATTAGAAAATTTACAGAAAGAATTCGGCCAACCACCTGATTTCTGGACCTTTCAGCAAATTTTGCACCCAATTTTGCTTAATTACATAATCCTGCCAATTTATAATTTTTTGGATTTAGGAAAAATGCTTCTGGTCGCCTCGCAGGTTTTGCATATTTTATCTAAAGCTGTAAGCTGGCAAGAAAAACAGGGCAAGCGCCCTGATTATTTTCCAAAAGCTTTGCCCAATGCGATGTCTGCAATGGCAATGAACCAATTAGCCAAGGTTGAAAAATTTAATCAACACAGGCAAAAGGTTGCAGAATATTATTATAAAGAGTTAGAAGATAAATTTTCCGCCCAAGGCGGACCAGCCTCGGGCTGGGAACTGCCGGAAAAATTTCAGGAAAGAAAGAATATTTTCTTGCGTTTTACTGTACAAAATAAAAATGCTCACGAAATTATCTATAATGCCTGGCACAAACAAAATATTTTAATGGGGGATTGGTACACAACCCCAATTGCGCCATTTGACACAAACGTAAAAGAAATAAAATATATTGCAGGTACGTGTCCAAACGCCGAATATTTGGCAAAAAGAACACTAAACCTTCCAACCCACATTAATATCTCTCAAAAAGACGCGGAAAGAATAGTAAATTTTTTAAAAAACTTTAAATAATATGACAGAAGAAAAAAAGAGGGTTGGGGCGGGGTTAGGTGTAATATTAATAAATGAAGGGAAAATATTATTAGGAATGCGTCATCCAGATCCAGATAAGGCTGATTCGGCTTTTAGGAGTGCCGGAGAATGGTGTTTACCAGGGGGGAAACTAGATTTTGGCGAGACGCTAGAGGAAGGCGCAATTCGCGAGGTAAAGGAGGAAACAGGGATAACAATTAAAAATCCTCGGGTGATTTCTGTGCACAACTGCAAAAATGAGCATGCCCATTTTCTTACAGCGGGCCTGGTAGCAGAAAAATGGGAAGGTGAGGCTACGGTCATGGAACCAGACGAAATAATTGACTGGAAATGGTTTGATATTAATAACTTGCCTTTTCCCAGATATTTTCCAAGTTTTTTAGTTATAGATAATTATTTGAAAAATAAATTTTATATAATAAATCAGGATGAAAAATAAGACAACAAAAGAAGCAATTTTAAATGTTGCCCAGAAGGCTTTTATAGAAAAAGACGAAAAGGTTTTAGTTGTTTGGAATAAGCACGGCATAGACTTTCCTGGTGGCAGAATAAATGAGGACGAGGTAAAAAATGGAGAACCCAAAAATCTAGCAGAATCTCTTAGAAGAGAAGTGTCAGAAGAAACAGGACTGGAAATAAAAATTCTTAATCCGTTTGCCACCTGGTTTGGTTTGAGGGGTAGAAGTAAAACATTTGTTGTTGGATATATTTGTAAATGGGTGGCAGGAGAAGTAAAACTTAGCGACGAACATCATAAGTACGAATGGGTAAGCGGAAGCGACTTTATGAAATTTAGCGAGGACGGAGAATATTTTGAGGCATTAAATAAATATTTTAAAATAAATGAACCTAAAGGAAATAACCAATAAAGAGGAATGGGAAGCGTTTTTGCAGGAATGCACCGAAAAAACATTTCTTCAATCGTGGAATTGGGGGGAGTTTAACGTAGCAAACGGAAATAAAATTTGGCGATTTGGAGTTTACGAGGATCAAATGCTAATTTCTGTTTGTTTGGTTGTAAAAACAATTGCAAAACGAGGAACATTTTTTTATATTCCCCACGGCCCGGCACTGCGTTCTAGTCTGGAAATAACCGACAAAAAGCAAGTTTTTCAGCTAATATTGCTTGAACTTGCCGGCATGGCAAAAGAAGAAAACGCCTGCTTTGTTAGAGTTTCTCCTATTTTGCCAAGGACCGAAGAAAATGAAAATATATTTTGGGAATTAAGATTTAGAAATGCTCCAATGCCTGCCTCCGCCTATGAAGCAACATGGAAACTGGATCTCTTGCCCGTAAATGAGGATCTGGTGCATAGCATGCGTAAAACAACACGATATTTAATTAGAAAAGCTACCGATAACCCCGACATTTCTATTGAAAAAACTGCCGACCCAAAATTTCTGGCCGAATATCAAAAACTTAACAAAGCGGTTGGCAAAAGACAAAATTTTACTCCTTTTTCTGATAACTTTATAAAAAATGAGTTTGAAGTTTTTCAAAAAGAAAATCAGGTTGTTTTTATTTTTGGGAAGTACAAGGGTGAAATTGTTGCGGGCGCCATGATTATTTTTTGGGGTGGCGTTGCATTTTATCACCAGGCAGCCTCAATTGGAAAATATGCCAAACTTTCTATTCCATATTTGTTGCAATGGGAAGCCATTAAAGAAGCTGAAGCAAAAGGATGCAGGGTTTACGATTTCTGGGGCTTTACAGACCCTGAAAAATTCCCGCATCATCCTTGGGCGGGGCCAACATTGTTTAAAATGGGGTTTGGCGGATACAAAGAAGAATATGTAAAAACTCAGGATTTTGTCCTGTCGCAAAAATATTGGATAAATTATATAATTGAATCAGTGAGAAGAATAAATAGGGGACTCTAATCGCTCGAAAACTATTTTTCTTGCTACAATATTCCGTGTCATATAGAAAAACCCACATTAAAAGTAAAATTTTTAAGGCCAAACAGAAAAAGTCCATATTTAAAATGCTCTGGTTTTGGATTTTGATTGTAATTTTAATTTTGGTTGGGGTAATAACATATTTTGGATTATTTTATTCGGGCTTACAGGTTGA
>Ga0172379_10006118_pt1 | contig 16336 bp, 14 predicted proteins | sample GrowelOW334metaG_FD_119756 | JGI IMG/M metagenome (GOLD analysis project Ga0172379, IMG submission 119756) | Groundwater microbial communities from an aquifer near a municipal landfill in Southern Ontario, Canada - Groundwater well OW334 metaG | ecosystem: Environmental > Aquatic > Deep... | reverse complement strand
AATTATACTAATTATTCTAATTATACTAATTGACCTAAAAATTTACAGTATGGAATTTTAGTTTTGGGCTTATTTAGAACAATTAGGTTAATTAGAATAATTTTTAAAAATAATGAAGAATAAAATTTTTTTTACTAGATTAGCTTTTTTTTCTTTGTTTACTTGCATTTTAGTAGGTGCTTGGTTTTTGTATACAGAAATGTATACGGCTCAAGCGCAGTTTAGTGATTTCGTATCGTTCTCTATACAAGAAAATGAGCCCGTAGATTCTCTCGCCAAAAGGTTGGAGCAAGAACACATAGTGCGCAGTGCGATGTTTTTTAAATTGTATGCCCGCGTCAAAGGAATTGACCGTCAAATTAGGCAAGGCGAGTTTCAAGTTGAAAAACCAATAACGTTAGCACGCGTGGTCGTTGCTTTATCCCGACCGGCCGCTAGCGAACGAACTATCACGATTATTCCTGGTTGGGATTTGCGAGATGTTGCGGAATATCTGAAAAATGAAGGCGTTATGGAGGAAGATAATTTTGATAACTACATGCCGCCCGTTGGAGTTGATTTGTCACTGACTCGATCTTTGCCGAAAGAAATTCTTACTGACATATACAATCCCCCTTTTAGGGTGTTGAAAGACAAATCATGGTTTGTAAGTTATGAAGGATATTTGGCTCCTGATACGTATCGAGTTTTTAAAAGTGCGACAGCAAAAGATATTTTGCTCAAACTTATTGAGGAGCGTGATTCCCAATTTACCGAGCAGATGTATGCAGATATTGAAAAAAGTGGACATACGGTGCATGAGATTTTAACCATGGCAAGCATCATTGAAAGGGAAGTTCGTTCTTCAGAAGATCGAAAAATTGTTTCTGATTTATTTTGGCGGAGGCTTGATATAAATTGGGCATTGCAGGCGGATTCCACTGTACACTACGCAGTAAATAAAAAAGGTAATGTATTTACTACGTCGGAAGATCGTGATTCATTATCAGCGTGGAATACATACAAGTACCCTGGTTTGCCACCCGGGCCAATTTCCAATCCAAGTTTAGACGCAATTATGGCCGCTATGTATCCTGAAAAAAATGAGTATTGGTATTTTATGACAACACCAGAAGGAGAAGTGAAGTATGGAAAGACATTGGAAGAACACAACCAGAATGTAAATAAATATCTGAGATAAATTATACTAATTATTCTAATTGACCTAAATAATTTCCAATGACTAATTTAGGATTTGTTTAGAATAATTAGTATAATTAGAACAATTAGAATAATTATGTTGACTTCTGATTTCGACTATAATTTACCCACAGAATTAATCGCTCAGCATCCCATAACCCCTCGCGATCACTCGCGTCTTATGGTGGTTGACCGAGCAAAAAAGACGACGGAAGGTCGTCATTTTTATGATATTGTAGATTATCTACAAAAAGGGGATTTGGTGGTTTGGAATAATTCAAAAGTTTTCAAAGCGCGGTTATTTGGTCGTCTTGAGGCAGAGGATTTTGATATAAATCATGATGGGGTGCCAGACAGACCGCTCTTGAGACAACAAGAAGTTGAGATATTTTTGGTTCGTCCGATGGAAAATGAAGGTGTTTGGAAAGTATTGGCAAAGCCAGGCCGGCGCGTAAAGCCAGGGATGCGTGTGCGGTTCGCGCCAGATTTTTGTTGTGAAATTGTGGTGAAAGAAAAGACAGGAGATATTTTAGTTGAATTTGAAGATGACGTGGAAACAGTTCGCTTGAAAGCAAACAAATATGGCCACATCCCCGTGCCTCCGTACGTAAAAGATGAACCGCATGAGTTTGAATTGTATCAAACAGTCTATGCTCAGCATGAAGGATCAGTCGCTGCGCCAACTGCAGGCTTTCATTTTACGCCAGAGCTCATAGAAAAGTTAAAAGAAAAAGGAATTGAATTTGCCGAAGTTACTCTACATGTTGGTTTAGGAACATTTCTTCCAGTCAAATCCGAACGAGTGGAAGATCATACTATGCATAGCGAATGGGTGGAATTGACCGAAGAAAACGCAGAAAAGATTAATAGTGCAAAGAAAGAGGGGCGGCGTGTGATTGCAGTTGGGACGACAACTGTGCGGACATTGGAAGGGATTGCGTGTTGGGGAAATAGGGAAAAGGGAACAGAGGACGAGCATGTGCGCGCATATTCGGGTGATATTAATATTTTCATCGCCCGTGGCTTTGAATTCAAGATTGTCGACTCAATGATAACCAATTTTCATTTGCCAAAGTCTACACTTCTTATGTTAGTGAGTGCATTTGCAGGAGACCGCGAGTTTATGCTACGTTGTTATCAACGGGCTGTAGAAGAAAGATACAGATTTTATAGTTTTGGAGATGTGATGTTGATCACATAACACGTAGCACATAACATATAACATATAACAAAAATCCGTTCATATGATACGAACGGATTTTATTTAATTTAATAATGGTATTTCCTATTTTCCTTTATCATGAATCCTCGGTAGAGTTGTTCGAGGAGTATTATTCGTGTCATCTGGTGCGTGAACGTCATTTTTGATAGGGACCAAGATTCTTTTGCAAGGTTTAGAATTGAATTATGTAGGCCAAGTGGTCCGCCAATAATTATAGTGATGTTGTGGTGTTGTTCTGTTGTTGTGCTGATGTGTTTACTTAGCTCTTCTGAAGAAAATTGTTTACCTTCTTTATCTAATACCACAATATAACTATCTTTTGGCAGAGCATCTATACCCGCCTTTGCTGAAGCTACGGCGGATAAAATTTTTTTTGCTTCTTTTTCTTTTATTATTTCAACATTATCTTTTTCAGTGAATGATTCTTCTTTCAATTCTTTTATTTCAACTTTTGCAAAAGCAGAAAGACGCTTGAGATATTCTTTTTCCGCGTCTTTCCAATACTGTTCTTTGAGTTTTCCTATGGAAATAATAGTTATGTGTAGCATATGAAGTAATAGAACGCGAATGTAACGAATTAAACGAATTTGAACGAATTCATTATAATTCGTTAGATTAGTTTGATTCGCGTTCCATTTTGATAGGATTAAAGTTTGTGTCTGTATCACATGCATCCATTTCTTCTTTCTTTTTCAAAATTGCGACGACACGATAGGTGATTGGTAAGAGTAAGACTTCCACAAGAATTTTGAATATATAATTGGTAAGCCAAATGGTCCAGAGTAAATTCCACGGCAGTACACCAACAAACGCGATTGACAAAAATATTGTAGTATCGAGAAATTGTCCAATTATGGTAGAACCAAGCGCGCGTAACCACAGTAGTTTTCCCTGAGTTTTGATTTTTAATTTTGCCAGAATGAAACTGTTTGTAAATTCACCAATAAGATATGCAGCAAGACTTCCTAAAACTATTCGAGGTACAATACCAAGGATTGCATCATAGGACGACTGCATTCCCCATTCTGCCGAAGCAGGAAGTTTTCCTACAATCCAAAACACGGTTACCATGACTACATTCATGAGAAAACCTATCCAGATGACTCTGCGTGCTCGCGCATACCCATATACCTCAGTCAAAATATCTCCGAAAATGTACGCAAGTGGGAATAAAATCGTTCCGCCGTCAAAATTTAGCCAGTTTGTGAGCGATACAATTTTGGTGCTGGTGATGTTCGAGAGAATTAATACGACGGCGAAGACTGTTGTAATAAGGTCGAGGTATCGTGTTTTCATAGTTGATAAAATATTATGATATTGAGATATTACGATATTTTTGTGCTAGAGTGTTAAAGTGCTTTAGTGCTTAAGTGAATTCCGCAATTGTCCACACGCCGCCGCAATATCTTGTCCTTGAGAATGGCGGATGGTGGCGGTAAACCCAGCTTTGATAAGTCTGTCATGCCAGTATTTAATTGTTTCTTGTGGTGACGCGGTAAACGATGTGCTCGTATCACTATCATTGTAAGGTATAAGGTTTATGCGAATTCTGCCGAGTTGAGACGCAAGCGTAATCAGTGCTTTGATGTGCTTTTCATCATCGTTTATATCTTCCAAAAGAGTATATTCAAGCCCGATAAAATGAGTGCGTGTGCCAAAACGTTCGTGATATTTTTTTGACCACTCAATAATAAAATCTAGAAATCCTTTTTTGTGTGAACGAATTATCTGTTCTCGCGTTTCCTCTATAGCGCTATGGAGAGACAATGCAAAGCGGACCGGTGGAAAATTTTGATCTGCAATCATTTTATCCATCATGTCGGGAACCCCCACGGTTGATAGAGTGATTTTGCGTGGACCAATGTCTGTGTACGCGAGGAAAATAGATAATGCTTCTTTTACATTATCGTAATTCAGTAATGGCTCTCCTTGTCCCATAAGTACAATATTGCCAATACGTGCGTCGTCAGCCTCATGTTCATATATGTATCTTTGCCAAAATCTAACTTGGTCAATAATTTCTTGCGCAGTCAAATTTCGTTTAAATCCCATTGCGCCTGTAGAACAAAATGCGCATCCCATAGGACAGCCCACTTGTGTTGATATACACACCGTATACCTACTTTCATCCTCGTCATCTATTTTTTTACTCGATCGTTTCATGAGAACGGTTTCTATTATTTCTCCGTCATCCAATTTTAGTAATGCTTTTTTTGTCTCGTCTATCTTACTTTCTTGTATTGTTTCAAGTAAAACAGAAAGCCAAGGAATGTTTTGCAGTTTTTCACGCAGATCTTTGGGAAGTGTAGTTATCTCATCATAACTTTGCATTGTAGGATCAAACCAGGCAGTATAGATTTGCTTTATACGATAAGGTTTCTGGCCCGATAGTATTGTCTTAACGTTTGACATGTTTAAATTTTATTTAAATAATATACCTAAATTAAAAACTCAAAGGTCAAAACTCAAATGTATATCTCAAATTTCAAAACCGTAAAGAAAATTTTAGTTTTAAGTTTTTGTTTTGATTTTTGAGATTTGAGTTTTGATTTACAATTATCTTCCTCTTAGGCTTTCCATTTTTCTTTTAATTTTTGGAATTTATCTACCTGTATTGCTTCGCGCGTTTCTTTCATGAGATTCAACATGAAATGAATATTGTGAATGGTCGTTAAACGCATGCCGGTAATTTCATCAGCATCAAATAAATGGTGGATGTATGCGCGAGAATAATTCTGACACGTTGAACAGGTACATGTGTTATCAATAGGGTTTGTGTCTTTTGCAAAAATAGCATTTTTTATGTTCAATCTATTTTTTTTGTAACCCCTCTCTGCCTCTCCCCTAAGAGGGGAGAGTATACCTGGTGATACATAAACCATACCATGCCGTGCAAGGCGAGTTGGCGCCACACAATCAAACATATCTATACCACCTTCTACAACGTTAAGTAGATCGGCAGGATCAAGTCCAACTCCCATGGCATAATGGGGTTTATTTTCGGGTAGATATGGGTAGACCCAATCTAAAATATTTTTTGTGGCCACCATGTTATAACCAACTGATTCACCACCGATGGCAATGCCGTCGAAGTCGAGAGAGGAAATAAATTTTGCAGATTCTTCGCGCAGGTGTTTGTAGTTTGAACCCTGAATTATACCAAATAAATAATTTCGAATTTCGAATTTTGAATTTCGAATTTTTTCTTTGTGATAATCCAGACATCTTCTTGCCCAGCGGTGTGTGCGTTCCATAGCTTCTTTAACATAGGTTTCCGGAGCTGTGTCAGGTGTACATTCATCAAAGGCCATGATAATATCTGCTCCGATTTTGTGTTGAGTTTCGATTGCATTTTCTGGGGTAAAGCGATGGGCACTTCCATCAATGTGGGATCTAAATGTAACACCATCATCATCTATTTTGACAAGTTTTTCATTGTTACTTTGTTGAGTTTTTATATTATTTTCGTAATCTTTCAATCTTTCAATCTTTTTATCTTTTTGTAGTCCAAGCGAAAAAACCTGGAATCCACCCGAGTCTGTGAGTATCGGCCGGTCCCAATTCATAAATTTGTGCAAACCGCCAAGTTCATGTATTAAATCTTCTCCCGGACGTAAATGAAGGTGGTAGGTATTTCCCAAAATAATTTGGGCATCGAGCTTTTGTAAGTCTTCGCAGTCTATTGTCTTGACTGTTGCTTGCGTACCCACAGGCATAAAAATAGGCGTTTCTATGTCGCCATGATCGGTGTGTATAATTCCGGTTCGTGCTCGGGAATTTTTGTCCTTGTGTGTAAGTTCGAAAAACATACTTACGGATTACGGATAATCCTGATTTACGGATATATAAATATGGCCTACTATAGCGGGTTTTGTAGGAAAAATCAAGGTGTGCTATCATATGGCAATAACCAAGATACAAGAAATAAATAAACTTCAAATTTCAATAGCCAATATCTTAAATTTGGGATTTGATAATTGGAAATTATTTGTATCTTGTTTCTTGATTATTATTGTATGATAGATTTTGCAAAAGAATTAAACACAGAACAGGTGGATGTGGTAGAGCACGGCGACGGCCCTTGTTTAGTATTGGCGGGAGCGGGGAGTGGGAAGACACGTACGATTACGTATCGTGTAGCGTATTTACTTGAAAAAGGAATTGACTCAAAAAATATTTTGCTTGTTACGTTTACCAATAAAGCAGCGCAAGAAATGAAAGATCGTGTAGCTTTGCTCACAAAGGGAAATATTCATTTGCCGTGGTCAGGAACATACCATCACATCGCATACCGGATTTTGAGACAGTACGCCAAGTTGCTGGGCTATGAAAATAATTTCACTATTCTCGATTCAGAAGATAGCCTCGATTTAATGAAACTTTGTATCAAGCAAGAGGGGATTGATAGAAAACAGCGCAGATTTCCATCACCTGCCGTGATTCATTCTATCGTGAGCTTTGCACGCAATGCCGAGACTACGATAGAGGATGTGCTTGACCGTAAACATCCGCATTGGCTCGAACTGTCTGAGATAATTATTCGCATTGCGGAGGATTATGGTAAGCGAAAAGTGCAAGCAAACGCCATGGACTTCGATGACCTGCTCGTAAATTTATATTTATTACTCCTGAAATTTTCACACGTAAGAGAAAAGTTTGCAGAACAATTTAAATATATTTTGGTAGATGAATATCAGGATACCAATAAAATTCAGGCTTCCATAATAAAATTGTTTGGGTCCAAGCACCGGAACGTGCTGGTGGTAGGAGACGACGCACAAAGTATTTATTCATTCCGCGCAGCAGATATCCAACATATTTTGGATTTTGAACGTGATTATCCAGATGCACACATATTTCGTCTTGAGACAAATTATCGTTCTACGCCAAATATTTTAAACTTGGCAAATGATATTATCGCGCAAAACAAATCGCAATATAAAAAAGAGTTGAAGAGCGTTATTGATCCGCTCGTGAAGCCAGAAGTATATTCTTTTTCAGACGCATCAGAAGAAGGTCAATCTATTGTCGAAAGAATTTTGGAATTGCACAGTGAAGGAATTCCGCTCAATAAGATCGCGATCTTATTTCGTGCGGCCTTTCATTCCCAAGCCCTTGAAATGGAATTGGTAAAGCGAGATATTCCGTATGACTATCGTGGCGGGACACGTTTTTTTGAACGTGCTCATGTGAAAGATATTTTGGCATTTTTGAGGATTTATGCAAACAAATCAGACGTGATTGCGTGGAGCAGAATTTTGAATATGCAAGTGGGGATTGGACCAGCCGGCGCTCAGAAAATCACTCAAGCATTTCAGCACTCAAGCACTTCAGCATCATTTGGAATAGAGGAAATACAACATTTGGGCGCAGAGTTATCAGTGCGGGGGCAAGTAGGTTGGAATGATTTTCTTCAGATATGGAAAAAACTTGCTGATACACAAGGGAAGCCCGGAGAACTTATCCATGCTTTGCTTGATTCAAAATACGTTGATTATCTCGAAGCAGAATATCCTGATTCGCGTGAACGGATGGATGATATCAAACAGCTCGCTGCATTTGCTGAGCGTCAAAAAGATTTATCACAATTCTTGGCAGAATCCAGCATGCAGGAAAGTTATGCACGAACTCATGTTAAAAGTGACAGCAGTGAAGGTAAAGAAGAACGACTGGTACTTTCAACTATTCATCAAGCAAAAGGACTTGAATGGGATGCGGTATTTATTATCAATTTGTCAGCAGGACAATTCCCGAATGACCGGGCAATGCGCGAAGAAAATGGGGTTGAAGAAGAACGTCGTTTATTTTATGTCGCCGTTACACGCGCACGAAAGTTTTTGTACATGTCATATCCGCTTATGGGATGGTCTGCGAGCATGCTCCAAGGGCCATCTATGTTTATTGAAGAACTTGATCGCGATTTATTTGATGAACACACGTACGAAAATGACGAAGGGTCAGTATTTGATGATCCATCAGATGACGTTGATGACATTAGCTACGAAGCACTTGACGATGACAAACCAAAGAGAAGTTTTTTGAAGAGTTTGGATGAATTGTGATGATGTGATAGTAACTTTGTAAAAACAAAAACCCTCGAAATGAGGGTTTTTTATTTTTGCAATGAGAGAGATTAATTTCGTTCATCATCCATGTACACATGCAGATATTCAGTCTTGTCATAATCAAATATTTCATCATCATCAAAAAATCTTTTTACTTCTGCCTGCGCAGTTTCCAGACTATCTGAACAATGCACGACATTGCACATGCCCATAGCGAGGTCACCGCGAATCGTACCACCGTCTGCTTTGGCCGCGTGGGTAACGCCGGCAATGAGTCGTACTGCATCAACTGCACTTTTCCCTTCTGCGCATATAGCAACGACGGGACTGGATTTCATAAATTTTTCAAGTCCAGGATAGAATGGTTTTTCTACATGATGTGCATAGTGTTCGCGGAGTTTATCTTCATCGAGTTGCATCATTTTGAGCCCGACAACTTTGAGTCCTTTCATTTCAAGGCGTTTCAAGACTTCGCCCACAAGGCCTCTTTGGACTCCGTCTGGTTTTACAATGAGAATTGTTTTTTCGTAAATTCCTTCAAATTTCATATATGAAATATTTATATCTAATTTATGGCCACAATTATACTATACATAAGACAAAAGTCAAGAGTATAGTTTTTTTAAACAATTTTTTATGTCCACATCGTTTATTGTAGAATTAGCCAAAATTGTGGATAAGTTCCCTTGACCATGTAGAGAATGATTGGTAAAGTTATACGCAGTGTTATAAATCCCTATGAAATTGTCAATACAAATTTTCAATCTCATTGTCAAGAACCTCCGTTGGACGGTCCGTATTTGCGTACGTAAGTTTGTACCAGCATACGTACCCGCAAACGGGGTGGTATACTCTATAGCAGACGATGATGATTTGGAAGATGTAGATAGTGACACAGATTTGAAGACAGATGATGAGGAAGGACTTGAAGAAGATGATTATGGCGATGGAAGAGACGCATAAACATCATAGAGAGTATATACACCCCGCTAGAATAGGCGGGGTTTTATTTTGAAAAAATTGAAAAAGAAATTGGTGGCCAGATATGAGGAAAATATTCTTTATCTGCCCGTCAAAATATAAGGAGGTATCTGGATGGGCGAGAGAGACTTGCGTGAATGCCCGCAGTGCGGGCGAAAGTTCAAGGCTAGCCGAGATACTTGCCCCGAGTGTGGATGGCACAAGCATGACCGACGACCTGGTCGTCGTGCTGCCTCGAAAGAGGGGCCTCCCAAAAAGGGCAAGTGAGTATACAACTGCGCGAGAGGGAGTAGCTACACTCTCGCGCGGAAAGGACTGTTCTTTAAAATAATGCTTACGAGGCAGAGAATGCTTGCAACGCTTACTACATTAATACTGTATGGCAGTAAGTTTTGTGAGCCTTTTCAGCTTCGTAAGCTTTAAGAATTTTTGGCAGTGCAATTTATCCGGATCATACGTGTCTGGGTTGGCTGTCTATTACTATTCCTCCCCCTTGTAGGGGGAGAATAATAGTGATATACAGCCTGCCCGGACTGAGGTGGTCTGGGGCGACAGGTTCTCTCCGTATAGGAGAGACTTCGCCAGCTGATGCTGGTGGAGGTTCACATGCGTCGTGTCGTCGTTGCCCCGAATGGGGCCCGTTTCTTGGTCATTCCGTCCTGCGCCGGTACGATGGAGATCGAACTCGCGGAAGACGAGCCGGTCTTACTCGTGCCCGCGTGAGGCGGGCGTCCAAGAGGGGCCCCAGGAAAAGCACTGCCCCTCGCCAAAATCCATTTACACGTATCACGTAACACATATCACATAGCACGTAACACGTAGCAAATTTTTATTTGATATGTGATATGTGTGGCGTGTTACGTGATGTAAAGTGGATAGTGGCGAGGTGCTCAGACAAAAAAGGGGGTGATTTGTGAACATCACGATAAAGTGTGGCTGTGGTGGAACGCTCACCTTGAGTGGGTGCTCCTGCACGGAGTGAACGTCCAGTACACAGGGACGTGCACGGGGCTGCATCCTGTCGGAGGAGGGCCTATGCCTCTTAAGACGTGGAGGTCTTTCGAGGAGGATGGTGATTGCTCGCAGCAGTCGCCGAACCATGCGTCGGGCCACGCAAGCGCGGCACGTATCGTCGCGATGTGCGTCGACACGACGCCCTACCGTCGTAGCTGATTCACCAACACCTCGAACCCCGGACCTGGAGCCCCGGGGATTCGACGTAGGTATTTATGTGAAAGATTATAGATTAAGACTAGGGTCATAAAATATTTTGTTTTTTAAAATGAGGACTAATGTTTTTTGACAAAAATAGACCGAGTATGTCATACTCAATTTAGTTTATTTTTAATATTTTTTTATGCCTAAAGAATCTAGAGAAATGGCTGTTCCATATCACGAGAAACAAACACCCACAAGAAGACACAATTTGTTTGTGGTGCCACCACAGGAAGAGGGTTTGGATGATACAAAGAGAGGGATACAACAACGTGAATTGGAAAATAAACATTTTCCATTAATCGCATCTGAGTTGGAGGCTACATTTGTTTCTGAAGACAGTTATGGCGATCAAATAGATAATCTGCTGATTTTGATAGATGAAAAAGAAAATAAAATAAAAATCAAACATGGCATAGTTGAAGGGCGTTATCAGCAAGATAGCGAGTATAAAAGTTTACAGAGATTAAGAAAACTAATTGGAGAAGCGAGAAAAAAATTAGCTGCATGGGAAAATACCCGGCATGCACAGAAAGAAGATGCACGCACAGAGTTTGTAAATTTTTTTGAGAATGTTTTACGCGATGAGGCAGGAGGACAAGGCTTTAGTTTAGACACAGTTTTGGTTGCCCCTCATGCGGCGAACATGGAGTCAGGAACGGAGGAGTTGAAGTAGCAAAATATTGTTTTATTTTGTTGACATTTATATAGCTCATGTTTATACTAACTATCGATCCTGTACCAAACGGCAACATATCCTATTCGACAATTTTTCTATCATGGGAAGCCAACATTTGTATAGCCCGTGGGCTATACGTGCGGCCACCCACCTACGTATGTAGGGGTAGAGATATTGTGCCGTAACAGGATCTACAAAAATCCCTTGTGTTCAGGGGATTTTTTGTATGTAACAAAAAAAGACCGTTTATGACGGTCAATTTTTTATAGTGTGTTAGGCTGTTGCAAGGAGCATCTTTTTTGCCGATGTTCTGCGGCATGAGCTGCATATCAGTTTGCCATCCATCTTTTGCAAATTTACATTTTGACGTTTGATCGTCTTTACTTTTGAATGGCTACGGCTTGCGCTTTTCTGAGAACCCTTTTTGCACAATTCACATTTTGACATAGTTTTCTAAGTTAGCTAAGTATCTAAATTTTCTAAGTTGACTAAATTATATAGTGTTTTCCACTTGTGATATAACGATGCATATAGTACACTAGTTATATTAATTTGTCAATTGTCAGTCTAAGTTTAAGTTAATAGCGCACATTGCAACTTAGCTACTTAGCGAACTTAGTTATCTTAGGAAATTTTTATACTATGGAATTTCTATCATTTATATTCTTTCTTCTTGTTATTATTCCGTCAGCCATTATGCATGAGTACGCGCATGGATGGATGGCAGATCAACTGGGAGATCCAACCGCTCGATATGCCGGGAGACTGACGCTTGACCCGCGCGCTCATGTAGATAAATTTGGAACTATTTTGCTCCCGCTTATGATGCTTGTCATGGGGCTTGTGACGGGTAGTTATTTTTTGTTTGCATACGCCAAACCAGTGCCATACAATCCATATAATTTGCGCAATCAAAAATGGGGTCCTGCTGCTGTAGCCGTTGCGGGGCCGTTATCCAATTTGTTGATTGCTGTGGTTTTTGGGACCATTATCCGATTTGTTCCCGTTTCTTCTCAGTTTTTGGCAAACTTTTTGAGTTTTTTGTATATAGTGGTGTATGCCAATGTGCTACTCGCCGTGTTCAATCTAGTACCTATTCCTCCACTGGACGGATCAAAAGTACTATATGCCATATTGCCAGATTCTATGTGGAACGTACGGAAGTTTTTGGAGCAGTATAGCTTATTTATTCTAATATTTTTTATTTTCTTTTTGTTTCGTTTTATCTCTCCTATTATTGGATTTTTGACTGAATGGTTTACCGGGGGAGTGGGACTTTTGTAAGTTGACTAACTTAGCATCCTTGACAAAAAAAATACCTTGTAGTACTATAGCGCCATTACACCTGAACGGAGTATTCGCCTAAGGCGAAGAATGGTCTCCCTCTTGGGAGAGACGTTCGGAATGTTATGTCGTTTTGTACACATATCATTTCGTTCGTCCTTCGTAAGGACGATTTTATTTTTTTAATTCATTATTCAGAGGGATGTGCGAAATACGAAAACTACGAAAGTACGAAATGTACTACGTGGATGTTCGTAATTTCGTATATTTCGTATTTCGTATATAATTTATGCCAACCATGAATCAGTTGTTGCGCAAGGGTAGAAGCAATAAGGTGGTCAAATCAAAATCACCAGTTTTGCAGTTTACCTTTGACAGTTTGCATCGCAAAAAAACACTTTTGCGAAACGGAGCTCCTTTTAAACGCGGAGTATGTACCAAGGTGTACACAACTACGCCAAAGAAACCAAACTCAGCTTTGCGTAAAGTAGCAAAAGTTCGTTTGTCCAATGGCACTGAAGTTATCGCATATATTCCCGGTGAAGGACATAATTTACAAGAACACTCAATCGTACTTATCCGTGGCGGTCGCGTAAAAGACTTGCCAGGTGTGCGTTATCATATTGTACGCGGCGTGTATGACACGCAAGGCGTTGAAGCACGTCGAAAAGGTCGGTCATTGTACGGAGCAAAGAGACCAAAGAAGTAGAATTTTGAATTTGAAATTTTAAATTTTTAAATAATTTTTAACTTCATAATTTCAAAATCTATCAAACACCAAATATTCACACACTTAAAAATTTAGCTATAATTATTATTTCGAAATTTTAAATTCGAAATTAAAAATTTACTCATGTATGTCACGAGGAAGTAGAACACCAAAACGAGTTATTGCTCCAGATCCAATGTACCGGAGTGAACTCTTGGCAAAATTTATCAATTTCGTCATGAAAGACGGCAAAAAATCAGTTGCACAACATGTGGTGTATGAAGGATTAAAAATACTCGCAGAAAAAAGAAAAGGCGATGCATTGAAATTGTTTGAACAAGCGATTGAAGCAGTACGTCCACAAGTAGAAGTTCGTTCACGACGCGTCGGCGGTGCAAACTACCAAGTACCAATGCCGGTGATGGGCTATCGCCAGAATGCGCTTGCGTTTCGCTGGATTGTTGGAGCACTAGAGGCTCGCAAAGGTGTGAGAATGCAAGAAAAATTGGCTCAAGAACTTTCTGATATTCTCGATGGAACAGGCGGATCATTGCGCAAAAAAGAAGACGTACACCGTATGGCAGATGCGAACAAAGCGTTTGCGCATTTTGCACGCTTCGTTTCATAAAGCTTACGGATTTACCATTCATCATTTTACATTCATCATTCATCATTTATATATCGTATGTCTCGAGATTATCCACTAGAACGCGTGCGCAACATCGGTATCATGGCGCATATTGATGCAGGAAAAACCACGACAACCGAACGCGTGTTGTTTTACACAGGTAAAAAACACAAAATTGGAGAAGTACACGAAGGCGCCGCTGAAATGGATTGGATGGAGCAAGAAAAAGAACGCGGTATCACTATTACGAGCGCGGCGACTACCTGTTTTTGGAAAGATCATCGCATTAATATTATTGACACTCCAGGTCACGTAGATTTTACCGTAGAAGTAGAGCGTTCACTGCGCGTACTCGATGGTGCTGTTGCAGTTTTTGATGGTTCACAGGGCGTCGAACCTCAATCGGAAACCGTATGGAAACAAGCAGACAAATATCACGTGCCTCGCGTATGTTTTATCAACAAAATGGATAAGATGGGTGCAGATTTTTACATGAGCTTAAATTCTATCAAAGAACGTCTGTCTTCAAATGCATGTGCAATACAACTTGCTATTGGTGCGGAATCTACATTTAGTGGATTGGTGGATATTATTGAACGGAAAGCATACAGATTTGAAGGAGATCATGGTATCAATATTATCGAGATACCGATTCCAGAAGATCTGAAAGAAAAAGTTGAAACATATCGCAAAGAACTTTTGGAAAAAGTTGCAGAAGCCAATGACGAACTCATGAATACCTATTTGGAAAAAAATGATTTGAGCATTGAACAAATTCGTACAGGCATTCGCGCGCTTGTTTTGAGAGACGAAATATATCCCGTATTATGTGGAAGTGCGCTTGCAAATATTGGGGTGCAATTTATGCTTGATTCTGTCGTGCATTATTTACCAAATCCTCTCGACATGCCGGTTATCTCTGCACATGATCCAGATGATGAAGAAAAAGTAATCGAAATCAAAGCAAATGATAATGATCCATTTACAGCCCTTGCTTTCAAGATCGCGACTGATCCATTTGTCGGAAAGCTCGCATTTTTTCGCGTGTACTCAGGAGTTCTCAAAGCTGGAAGTTACGTCTTAAATGCGCGCACCGGAGACAGAGAACGTATTGGTCGTATTGTACGTCTCCATGCCAATCATCGTGAAGATGTTGAAGAAGTATACTCAGGAGAAATTGCTGCAGCCATTGGTTTGAAAAACACCACAACAGGGGACACTTTGTCTGCAGAAAATCGTCCCGTAGTACTTGAGCGTATGACATTCCCCGAACCGGTTATCTCGGTTGCGATTGAACCAAACACAAAACAGGATGCAGAAAAAATGAGTCTTGCTTTGCAAAAACTTGCCGAAGAAGATCCTACATTCAAAGTGCATACTGATCCAGAAACATTGCAGACAATTATTGGTGGCATGGGAGAACTTCATTTGGATATTATTGTAGATCGCATGAAACGCGAGTTCAAAGTAGAAGCAAAAGTAGGTGCTCCACAAGTAGCATACAAAGAAACAATCAAACAAACTGCGGAAGCTGAAGGTAAATATGTAAAGCAGTCAGGTGGACGCGGTCAATATGGACATTGCTGGCTCAAACTTGAACCCATGGAGCGTGGCCAGGGATTTGAATTTGTCGATCAAATAAAAGGTGGTTCTATTCCTCGCGAGTACATACCTGCTATCCAAAAAGGTGTGAAAGAAGCAATGGACAAGGGTGTTGTTGGCGGATTCCCATTGGTGGATGCACGCGTTACGGTCTTTGATGGAAGCTATCATGAAGTAGACTCAAGTGAAATGGCGTTCAAAATGGCAGGAAGCATGGCATTCCAAGACGGTGCACGAAAAGCATTGGCTATTATCCTTGAACCAGTCATGAAAGTGGAAGTTCTGACTCCAGAACAACACATGGGAGATGTGATCGGAGATTTGAGTGCTAAACGCGGACAGATCCAAGAGATGACTCAGCGTGGACAATCAAAAGTAGTACGTGCGATGGTTCCGCTTGCAAGCATGTTTGGCTATGCCACCACGCTACGCTCCATGACTCAAGGACGCGCGACATATACTATGGAATTTGATCATTATGCCGAAGTTCCAAAGAATGTCGAGGCTGAAATAGTGAGTGGAAAAAAATAGAAAAGATTTATCCCCAAACACGGCTATAGAATGGCCGTGTTTTTGTTTGTGATGTGTGATATACTAAGGACGTCTTGCAGACAAAATTTTAGGTCTCATTTTCGTTTACTAACTCTTTCGTATATTTCTCATAAAGAAAATTCTGTTCTATGAGATACCCGATTAGATGCATATCCGATCAAGTGAGGAGATACGGCTGGTTTTTTATAACAACGATTATGCTGGGTATAACAGCTGTTTT
>Ga0172379_10006117_pt1 | contig 16339 bp, 11 predicted proteins | sample GrowelOW334metaG_FD_119756 | JGI IMG/M metagenome (GOLD analysis project Ga0172379, IMG submission 119756) | Groundwater microbial communities from an aquifer near a municipal landfill in Southern Ontario, Canada - Groundwater well OW334 metaG | ecosystem: Environmental > Aquatic > Deep... | reverse complement strand
ATTTTACATTTAATAACGGATTTTGGTTTTTCGCAAATGGAGCAGCTAGTATGTTCTACCAAAAATTTAATAAACTCACTTTATACAGACCGAGCGATGATGAATTGGAAGAGAATATTATTCCAGCAAAGTATCCTTCTAATTTTATCAATTCCAGCTTTGAAGGTCTTGCCGGATTAGGTTATGGAGCTCATTTTTATAAAGATAACTATCAGATAAATCTAGCTATAGGATATGAAGCGCAATTATTTTTGAATCAAAATGCAATGAAAATTATTCAAAAATCTATAAGCGTTAACGAAGAATCCGGTAATTTAATCTTTCATGGATTGAATGTTACAGCTAAATTAAACTTCTAATTTAGCTTGCAGTTCTTTGATAAGCTCACTAGCCCTTTTCAAAGCTTTTTTGGTTGATAGCTGAGGAGCATCTTCATCTGTCATGAACATCTGGTCTTGGCCTAGCTGTTTAACAACACCGGTCTTTTTAAAAATATCCCAGACTTCTTTTGAAATTCCACTTATCAATAAATATCTATTGGTTATTCTTAAATAATCATTCAATCTCATTATGGCAATACAAAATGAAGCATCGACATCATATATATTTTGAAGTCTTAAAATAATCACTTGGACATCTGGCTCTTTTATCATTTTCTGAATCGTATTCTGAACAAGATCGACAGCTGCGAAAAAAAGCTCTCCTGCTATGCCTATAATCCTAATTTTTTTATGATCATTCTTCTTTGGATCAATTAAATGCAGCTTATCGTCTTCATCGATTGAATATTCAACCAAATGAGGTACTGCAGCTTTTCTTAAGAAAAATATAATTGAAATAACGATTCCGAAAAAAAATGCAACGTCTAATCGAAATATCAAACAGGAAATCATTGTGAGCAAGAATGCTGAGGCGTCCCCTAAAGAGGATCTAAAACAAACCTTGACATGTCTGATTTCAACTACAGAAATAACCATAATAATCAAAACTGCAGCAAGCGCGCAAAGTGGAATAAATTTAACCAAGGGCCATAATAAAAAGATCAGGATTGATACAATTATCCCGCTGAATATTGAGGCAAATCTTGTTTTTGCACCGGCTGTAAAATTTAAAGAGGTTCTCGAAACACTGCCCGATGTAGGCATTGCCGTATAAAAAAAAGAAAGAATAAAATTTGAAATCCCAATCCCGAATATCTCTTGATTTGCTTTTAATTTTTGTCCGCTTTTTGTAGCAATCCCTTTTGAAATGGATGAAACTTCTAAAATCGATAGCATGCTGACAGCAAGTGCAGGAAAAAACAGCTGATCAATCATCTTAAAGTCCAGATAAGGAAAAACTAATTTTATAGTTGGTATATTTGTTAACCCGAAATCAATTAATACCGGGACTTTCATCCCTAAATTCTTAATTAGAAAAGCATTTAGAAAGTAAACTATTAAAGTAATAATCGTTATCATGATTAAAACGTTAGGAAGCTTTTTATATTTTATCTTGAGTAAAACCAGCAGCAAAATACTTATAATACCTACTAACAGGGCTACCCAATTAACTTCTTTAATATTTCCAAGAAAAGCATAAGCATTCATTAAAGCTGAGGTCGTAAAAACAGTTTCTTTAATGCCAAATAGGTAATAAAGCTGATTGATGATAATAGCAACACCAACTCCTGCAAAATAACCCAAAATCACTGGTCTTGAAACAAATTGAAGCATCTTGCCCAAATTAAAAAAACTAAAAATTAATTGAAAAACTCCAATTAATAAAACAAGCTGCATCAATAGATTTAAAACAATAAATTCCTTTTGATCAGCAGCAAGTGACGAAAAATTCGCATTCATTATATTTGATAAAATAGTCTGAATCAAAATACTTACACCGGTAGATGGTCCTGCAATCAAATGTCTTGAAGAACCAAATGCTCCTGAAAAAATCGAACCGAAAATAGCAGAAAAAATTCCTGCCTGAATTGGCAGGTTAGCAAGCATTGAATAGGCAATCGATTGCGGAATGGCTAATAAGGCGACTGAAATTGCAGCTAACAGATCATCTTTAAAAGTACTGAAATTGTATCTGCTGATATCTTTTACAAATGGGAAAAATTTAATTTTTGTATCTAAAGAATAAATATCAATTAGTCTTTTTTTCATATTCTCCCTCTATATTTTTTATAGAAGCTATTCATAAAAAAATAAAGCAATAAATTGTAAAAGGTTTAGTCTGCACATTTTTATAATTAAGCATCTTTAGAAATTTATAAAAAAAACAAACTATTAAAATATATTGTCTTCTTCTTTAGAAAAAATCAATTTTAATGATTAAATTTTGAAATTTTTAAGAAAAATTCAACTCTTCTGGGACTAATTGAAAAAAAAATCCATTTTTAAATTCAAGAAATTATGAAAATCGAATCGATTTCATAAACATTTTTAGGTTATTTTTTTAATTTTGAAAAAAAATTGTGTTCAATTGCAAACGATTTAATCCTGTCGGCCAAATCCAAAAAATCTTTTGCATTTTTACCATCACCTTCAATATTGGATTTTAATTCAGATTCCTTTGCTACAAGACCGTTTCCGATACGTCTTTCTTCTTTAGCTGAATACTCATCTGCAAAATTTTCCAAAGATTCAAAGCATCCTGCCAAAATTGTAATCTGTTTTTCTTTCAAACTATCAATATTCTTAAGGCTTTCGTATAACTCTGCAACAAGCTCGTTCAAATATTTAATAACATTATTAGTATCGTTATCCGACCATAAATAATTTCCAATTGTTCTAGTAAATGAGCTAGCCCAACCCATTGCCCATATGCCGTAATTTCGTTTTTCCTCTCTTGTATCGCGAGGAATTAATGATAAATCAAGTTTGCCGTTATAAAGACAGAGCAGGGACTTATTTCCATTTGCTCTTGACTCTGATAATACTTTTAAATCATCCCAAAGATTAGATGTATTAAATTTCACGCTACTTGCCATACAATTTTCCTTTTTTAATTAATTTTTATAACAATCAATCATTAATTAACATTAATTATTATAAACGATTTTAAATATTCATTTAAATCAAATAAACACAAATTAATAAAAAAAGTTTTATTAAAAAAATTATTTTTTAATTTTAAAGATAATTATTATGAAATAATTAAAAGGCTAAGCGCAACTAAATAGTTAAGCCTTAGATTGACTTTTTTGCTTAACTTCTAAAATTATAGGAGTCCCTTCAAGATCAAAATTTTCTCTAAAGTTATTTATCAAATATTTTTTATATGTTTCTGTAAAAATATTTGCATAGTTCACAAAAAACAAGAAATGAGGGGGATTATTTTTAATTTGAGTTAAATAATAAATTCTTAATCTCTTACCATCAATCATCGGAGGATGGTATTTTTCAATGCATTTTTCAACAAATTTATTTAAAACTGAAGTTTGAATGTTAAGATTTCTTCTTTTTTCAATTTTATCAATCAAAGGGAAAATTTTATCAATATTTAACTTTTCCTTAGCTGAAATAATTAAGACCGGATAAGAATATTTGTTCTGTTTTAAGGCCTTAATAAAATGTTCCTGACGCACATCTCTTATCATGTCCCATTTGTTAACCAGGATAATACAACCCTTGTTTTGTCTTTCAATTAATTTTAAGATTTTTTTATCTTGAGCTGTCATAAAATCCTGAGCATCAAGCATTAAAAGACAAATATCTGCTTCATTTATACTGTTTAACGTTTGTGAATGAGAAAATTTTTCGATTATATCATTTTCTTTACTTTTTCTTCTAATGCCCGCCGTATCAATAAATGTATAAGTCTTACCGTCCTTTATAATATCTACATCAATACTATCTCTAGTTGTAGATGTTGTTTCACTGACAACGGATCTTTTTTCTTTAGCTAAGTCGTTCATTAGTGTTGATTTACCGACATTTGTTCTGCCGGCAATTGTAATTTTAACATTTTTATTTTTGTTAATTTTATAATTTTCATCAAATTTAAAGTCTTTAAAACTAAGTTCAACAAGTTCCTCAATATTATAATTCTGGGTGCAGGAAATACCTATAATTTCTTTAATTCCTAAAGATTGAAAATCAAAAACTTTATCTCTTAATTTTTCTGAATCTATTTTGTTAACCGCAAGTACAACTCTTTTTTTGATTTTTAAAAGGTTTTTTGCAACAGTTTCGTCTAAAGCTGTAATCCCAACCTTTGCATCTACAACCATTACCAGAACATCAGCTTGTTCAATTGCAATCTGAGTTTGAATGTTGATCTCATCTACTAAAGAAAATTTTTTATCGTTTTCAAGACCTGCTGTATCAATTACATAAAAAGGATTTTCATTAAAATATGCAATGCTGTATATTCTATCACGAGTTATTCCTTCTCTTTCATGTACAATTGAAATCTTTTTTTTACAGATGCAATTAAAAAGAGAAGACTTACCAACATTGGCTCGACCAACAATCGCCAGTTTATAAATGTGCATGATTTTTCCTTAATTTATGAAATATGATACAATAAAACGTGAATATTTTCACCAAATGAAAAAAATTTATTAAAAATAAAAAAATGACAGCACCATCATCCTCAAAACCTAATACTCCCATTCCGGTCTATTTCTCAAGAGAAAATAGCTTTTCTATACCTGAATCTCCCTCATCAATACCCGGCACACCATCTGCTTCTTACGAAAATACCTATAAAAGATTTAAAGTGATAACATTAGCCATACTAGGAAATATGTTTTCTACTAGAGAAAATTCTAGACAACGCATAATCAATTTTTTAGAAGTTGGACAAGCTTTTGCTCAACAAGCAAGAGAAATAGCTCAAATATCTAGACAAATAGCTGATAGATCAAAAGAAATAGCTCAAACTAAAAGAAAAATTGAAAGTAGAACCAACGTAACAGAGGATCCTCAAAAATCTGAACATTACTCTTCAGACAAAGCTTCAAACTCTTCAGAATCTGATGAGATGTATGAAGATTCATGGTCTTCAGACTCATTATCTAAAGATTCTGATTGTGATTCTCTGCCTTTAAATTATGAACAACAAGCGATAATCGATGAAAAACAGGCACAAGAAGATGAAAAGCAAGCTTTAGAAGCTGAAGAAAAGTTATCAAAATATTTGCCCGTTATTGAAGAAATATCAATTAATGCTTCAAATTTTAATAAGTTTACCAATGATTTTTTTTCTTTTTTTAAAGAAGATAACTTCCTAAAAGCATTTGCCATTCTTTCACACCCTGAAAAATATTCTTTTAATTCCAAAGAAGCTTTAAAGGATTTTTTGGAAAGTTGTCCTGGTAGTTCTGAAGATGATTTTACTAAATTTTCTCCAGAAGCTCCCATAGATGATAGTTTGTTTGATAAAGACAGCTTAAGTTATGCGGAAGGATGTTTGTCGCGTGCTGCAAAATTTGTAGAAGAAAAAACTTTAACCGCTGAGCAGATAAAATGTGCTGTTTTAGATTTAAAACAAGCTAGCGCAGTGCTAAAAAAATATAAATCATCAAAATAAATTTTAATTTTTTACTTCAAGGGTTTTCTTAAAAAATTTAGCTTTGAATTTGAGAGAGTATGTCTATCAACTCTTCTCTTGTAAGAGTTTTTATTTGATCTACCTCGTCTTTTCCGATTGTTTCTTCTATTAAATATTTCTTTTTCTCAATGATATTATGAATATGTTCCTCGATGGTATTTTTTGATACCAATTTAAATACCTGTACCCCCCGATTTTGACCAATTCTATGCACCCTGTCTGTCGCTTGATTTTCTTTTGCCGGATTCCACCACCTATCATAGTGTATCACAATAGATGCGTTTGATAGATCAATTCCCACTCCGGCCGCCAATAATGAAGCTATGAAAACTTGACAGTTCGGGTCTTCCTTAAACCTTTTGATCTCTAAAAATCTTTTTTTGGTTGCTCCAGTAATAACAGCATAGTCAATATTTTTTTTCTTAAAATACTCTTCAATTATTTTAATCATATTTAAATATTGAGAAAAAACAACAACTTTCTGATTACTTTCTTTAGCTTCATTCAAAAGCTCGATAAATAGCTCAAATTTTCCTGATTCATGTTTTGAGTAATCATCAATATCTTTTAATATCAAAGACGGATGATCACAAATTTGCTTTAGCTTTGCCAAAAGAGAAAAAATATGAACATACTGGACCGGCTTGTTTTCATCTTGCAGATCTTTAAGAATCGTTTCTTTAGATTTAAATACTATCTCATTGTAGATCTTTTTCTGTTCTTCCGATAGATCTACATAAGCAATTTCTTCTATTTTTTCAGGCAGGTCAGGAAGAACATCTTTTTTCATTCTTCTTAAAATAAACGGAGAGATTAATTTTTTTAATAATTTTTTTCTTTCAACATCATTTTCCTTTTCAATAGGATTAATGAAAAATTCCTTAAAAATAGCGTCCGGCGGAAAATATGTAGGCAAAACAACATCAAAAATAGCTTTGAGTTCAATAAGATAATTTTCAATAGGCGTTCCGCTAAGTCCCAGAATCATATTTGCATCGATTAATTTTAATGATTTATTTGTCAGCGAATTAATATTTTTTGCAATTTGAATCTCATCAAAAATAGCTATATCAAAATTCAATTTTTTCAGATTATTCGCCTCTTGCCTGATAATTCCATATGATGTAAGCAAGATATCATACCCTTCTTCAAATTCCTTCAAGTCTCTCTGCAACCCATGATAGATATAAACTTTCAATGCCGGCAGAAACTTATTTAAAAGCCCTTCCCAATGATAAATTACTGAAGTTGGACATACAACTAAATATTTTGAAGGATTGGCTTTGTAGGCAGCTGCAATTAATGCCATCGACTGGTGAGTTTTACCAAGTCCCATATCATCACATAACAATCCTGACAAATTATTGACATATAAAAACCAGAGCCATTTAATTCCAATAGTCTGATAACTTCTTAGGTTAGAATTTAATAAGGAAAGATCATAAGACTTATCCGTTTGAAAGGTTTTAAGATCTTCTAAAAGCTTTTTAGTCTGAACAGCCTCTTTTGCATGAATTCCCGTTATTTTTACATCTTCTAATAAAAAAAGACGGATAATATCCAAAGTGGTTAGATTTAATAAATTGTCCTTTAAAACAGATTTTGATTTTTTCAGATTTTTAAGCCAGTTAAATCTCGGATGCTTTAAGAAAATCAAGCCGGCCGAAGAAAAAACATATTTTTTATTTTCTAAAACTGCTTTATGAATTTCAGATGCATGAACCATTCCTATTTCCGATTCATATGCAAGGTCTATCAGCCAGATTGTTTTATTTTTTCTTTTTCTTTTGAAGATTTTTATTAATTTTAAATTCAAAAAGCTAGGTTTTTTTAAACTATCCGGAATTGAAACGATATATGGACTTAATCTGAATAATTCATAAGTGATAAAAAAATCCATTTCAGCATTTGTCAATACATTTTCATGATCATAGCGAGATGGAAGCGAAAATGATTTGGGTATTTCAATAAAGCCTTTATTTTCCAAATAAATAAATTTATCGAAAAAATGGAGTTTGGCAATATCATATCCCTCTTTAAGTTTAACTTGAGGTTTTATTACAATTTTCAAATCATCATTAATAAATATTTCCAATCCCATTTTTTCTATCGGCATTTCATTTGTAAAAAATCCTTCAACCTGTTCCAGCTCTTCTTTATGATTTTCAATAAACTTTGAAATTTCATTTTTCTTTATGACTAAACCTGGTCTGATGGGAAGACCTAAACTTCTTTCTTTTTTCGAAAAAAAACCTAATCCTTTGATATAAACCCAATCATCAAAATCAATAAAATTTTCAAGTTCATCAGGAAAATCAATTTTAGAAGAAAACACGATTTCTTCATTTATTGTAAAAGTAAATACCAAATGTGATTCTATTGAACCAAAATGAGTCTGAAAACCCTCGAAATTATGTAACCATATTTTATGTTTAGTAATGAAATCAGATACATTTTCTCTGCTGATAATTTTTTTAGGTTCATCGAACACTTCATTTTCCAGACAGAAAAAACCCTTATCCTGAATATACACCCATGAATTAAAGAAACAAGAATTTGGCTTTTCAAAATCCGTATCATCAAAAAGGTAGGTATTTATAATCAGATTTTCATTTTCATCAAAATATAAAAAATATTGGGGAATGACCGGCTGAGTAAAAATTTTTACATTCTGAAGTTTTTTCTCAAAAACATGTATATATTTTTTTAAAAAATAAGAGATCCTGTCCTTCTGAATTATATCTTCATGTAATAATTCATCCGGCTCAATGGGATAAAACCCGACATCCTCTACATAAATATATTCCCCTATTTTTTTTCCAATATGTTTATCTAAATCCGCTTTAGATATTCCTTTGGTTTTTTCAATGTAAAACATAACTTTTTCAGGAACATATATAATCTTGCTAATTTCTTGACCCTGATATTCAAATAATCTAAGTGATGATTTTACACTGCTCAGAGTTGGGATAAGATCATTTAAAGACTCAAATGGAATAAAAACCTTGGCCTCTACATTATCAAAAAGAACTTGAACTTTACTGAAAATACCATCTTTTTTTTCAACAAAGCCGATTTTATAATTCAAATTTTGATCTTGCATCAGGAAAAACCATTTTGCAATGTCTGAAAAAAATGAAAGTTCAAATTTTAATTGATCATATGCAATATGTTTTTTCAATAGATTCATCTGATAAAAAGAAGAATCTGGATTTTTAAAAGCCCCAAGTTGAGATTTTCTTTCCTGAAATAATCCTTCTAATTTTTCTATTGCTGTATCATCCGCTTCTATTGAAAACAGCTCATTTTTTGTCTCAGAGATGAAAAAATAAGATCCATTTTTTTTCTTAATTAAAACATTGCTATCAAAACCAAGCTCTTCGCAGGCAATCTTGAGAAGCGCATGCCAAAATGATTTTTTAAACCTCACATGAATGGGCTCATTTTTTTCTGTTATTTTTAAAAAAGCGGCAGAGAGGTGCGGACAGAAACCTTGCTTTTCATGCGTTTTACAGCTGCAGAAAACGTCTAAAATATTATTTTCATCATCTATTTGCAGAAAAGGCCAATAGGAAGTTTGATCTTTTGGATCATATATTTCGATTTCATAGTTATTATCAGAAAAAATTATGTCTCTAATATTTTCCATCAATTTTCTGGCAAAAGGATCAAAAGAATTAATTTTTTTTTCAAATTCCATGCAAACTTTCAAAAAACTTTATCATATATTCTATTCTAATAGCATTTAATTGCCATTTTAATCAAAAAAGTTTGCAGTTGCCTTTGAAATTAAACTCAGGTTTTCCGCTAAGTTTGAAAAGATTGTCCATAGGAGATATTTTGATGATTCCTCCTTTGAAATGAAGCAATAATTCACTTTGATGTTCCTTAATTTCATAAAATGCCTTGGCAGCGGCTAAAGCACCGGTCGAACAGCATAAAGTTTCATCTTCGACTCCTTTTTCATAAACCCTGACTTTTAATTCCTTGTCATTTACAACTTCACAGAAATCAACGTTTACGGGGAAAGGGATCTGATCCGAATACCTGATTTTTTTACCCAAAGTAAATACATCTGTTTTATCAATGTTTTTTAAAAACATTACACCATGCATTACTCCTGAATCAATTAAAGATAGATTAGCTTCAAGCTCTTGTAATTTGATATTATGGTTTTTTGAAACAATCATGGGAGCTGGAGCTAAAAAAGATGTAAAAGGATCATTTATCGATATTTCATAATTACTGCTTCTGGTTTCAACTGAAAAAGATTTTTTTTTATCTATAAAATCGTAAACAAATTTTGATAAGCAAAGAAGGCCGTTGCCGCACATATTGGCCTCCGATCCGTCACTATTAAAAATCTGCATTTTAAAATCAAAAACGTTAGATTTTTTTAGCAAAATAAGTCCATCGGCGCCAATACAAAACTGTCTATAGCAAATTTTTTCGATTATACTTTTTTTAATATCGAACAAATCATTTTGATCATCAATAATGACAAAATCATTACCGTTTGAATTATATTTAAAAAATTCAAAATTCATTATTCAAAATCTTTAAAAGAAGTAATAACTTCATCTATAAGTCCAAATGCTTTGGCTTCCTTAGCGCTCATCCAGTTATCTCTATCAATAGCTTTGTTAATTGTCGCTTTATCTTTACCGGTTGCATCTGCATAAATTGAAACGATCATATCTCTTGCTTTCAGCATCTCTTTTGCCTGAATATCCAAATCTGTGGCCTGCCCCCTGATAACACCTGACACCAAAGGCTGATGTATCATTATCCTGGAATTTTCAGTAGCAAACCTTTTACCCTTTTTAGCAACTAAAAGAAGTAAAGATCCCATTGAAGCAGCAAGACCTGTTGCAATAGTATAAACAGGAGCTGATATCATCTTAATATTGTCCCAGATTGCAAAACCAGAATCAATTGCCCCTCCAGGGGAATTGATAACAAAAAGAATCGGTTTTTTATTGTCCAATGATTCCAAATACCATAGTTTTCTAATGATATCTTTTGCAGAATCCTGATCCACAGCATCAGATAAAAAAATTCTTCTCTGATTTAAAATAGCTTCTTCAATTTTATCATCTGTCATTCTAAAAATTTTGTTTTCACTTGCCATATTATTACTCCTTTTATCTAAATATACCTACGGATTACTCTTCTTTCAATATATTAAATTTCAATTTCTGCATAAAGCTTAAATTTATCAAGTAATTTTTTAACCTGATTTCTGCATTCCATCAAAGCTTTCGACTCTACTTCCCCTAAATTTTTTGATGGTAAATTTGTCTGAGGATCTATCCCCGCCTTTGTGTTTTTCAGAATATTAAAAATCAATCCAGCAATTTCTTTCATTTCATTTTCTTTCATACCAAGAGTTGTTATTGCAGGAGTTCCTATCCTAACACCGGAAGTGAACCAGGCACCGTTAACATCATTTGGAATAGAATTTCTATTTACAGTCAAATTAGCTTGCCTTAATCCTGCTTCTGCCTGCTTTCCATTTATTTTAAAACTTGAAGATACATCCAGAACCATTAAGTGATTATCAGTCCCATCAGTTAATATCTTAACACCTTTCTTCATCAGTTCTTCAGACAAAGCTTTTGCGTTTTTTACTATTTGGTGAGCATATTTTTTAAATTCTTCAGTATTTGCTTCTTTAAAGGCTAAAGCCTTAGCAGCCATTACATGAGGCATTGGCCCCCCTAATATTGTTGGACATCCTTTATCCACCACTTCTTTGTATTCATTTTTACAAAGGATAATTCCGCCTCTAGGTCCTCTTAAAGTTTTATGGGTAGTTGAAGTAACAATATCTGCATATTTAACAGGATCGTATTCATTTTTGAAAACACCCCCGGCAACAAGTCCGGCAAAATGCGCCATATCAACCATTAGAACTGCGCCTACCTCATCGGCAATCTCTTTGAGTATTGAAAAGTCAATTTTTCTTGAATATGCTGAATAACCTGCCAGGAAAATTAAAGGTTTTATTTCTTTGATCTGTTTTCTCAAAGCTTTATAATCCAAAAGATATGTTTTAGGATCAACATCATATCCATATGCCCGCATAAACTTAGAAGAGACATTTAATCGATAACCATGAGTTAAATGTCCTCCGGAATTTAGAGACATTCCAAAAACTTTTTGATTAACTAGCAGCTGTCTGACTTTTTCATATTCTTCAAAAGTTAACTCCATTGCCGTTTTCTTGGAAAGTCTTTCTATTTCCTTGTTTTGAACCTTTTGCAGCAAAATAGACCAAAAAGCTACTAAATTGGCATCGGCACCTGAGTGTGGCTGAACATAAGCATGATCAGCCTTAAATAGTTTTTTAGCCTCATCAACGGCTATCTGTTCAATGTCATCAACGTTATCGCATCCCGCATAAAACCTATGTTTTACAAATCCTTCTGAATATTTATCTGTCAGAAGATTTCCCATTGCAAGCTGAACGTTTAAGGAAGAAAAATTTTCTGACGCGATTAATTTCAAATTAGATCTTTGATCAACAAGTTCCTTTATAATATCTTGTGCTATTTCTTTTGATTCTTCCGCAATAGAATCTATTGCCGCTAAAAAGGCTATAGCTTGTTTCTTTCTATTTGGTTCCTTAACTTTTTTAAAATAGTTTTCAAGATAATTCATAAAATTTCTCTGACGTTGATTTTTATTAAATATTAGCAAATCTTCTTTTAATTTCATTTTTTATTTAAAAAAAAATAAAAAAAATTTTTAATCTTAGATAATTCATCCAAATTTTCTTAGCAGATAGAGTTATATTTTTCCAAAAACTGACATTCCTTCATTTTGAAAAAACTGATTAAAAAATAAGATTATATTCTAATTATATTTTTAAAATTAGTATAAATTATTATTAAGAATACATCTGATTATAAAACAAATTCTTTGGGTAAAATTAAAAAAATATTTTACTTGAATTGTTGGAATAAAAGTAATAAAATACCTATAAAATTATAAAAAATCATGATTTATTATCACCAGAGGTTAAAATGCTATTAGCACTAAAGCGCATATTAGAAATTCAAGAATTAGACATGAAAATGCTAAGACTTATGAAAGTCAAGAAAGAAAGACTTTCTGAATTAGAACACATAGCAGCTTTAAGAAGAGATCTGAAAAAACAGAAAAGCGAAAAAGAAACTGAAATTCAGGAATTGACAAAAACTATATTTTTCCAAGAAACAAAAATCTCTGAAATAAAAGAAAAACTAAAAAAGCTAGAAGCTAAGCAAAGCTCTATTAAAAAAGTTGAAGAATTCAATGCTTTGACACAAGAAATGAGCTCCCTTGAAAGAGAGAGAGTATCAACTGAACAAATGACATCTGATTTAATTGATAAAAAAAATAGCGAAGAAGAAATCTTGGAAAAAATCAAACAATCTTTAATTTCATCAGAGGAAAGCTCTAAAAATCTTGAAACCGAAATTCTAAATAACATCGCTTTAATAAACAAAGAAGGAAAAGAACTTAAATCTCAAAGAGATATTCTTGCACAGGCCGCTGATCCGGAAATTTTTAAAATATATGAAAAACTTATCAGAAACAAAAAAGACAATGTTATTGTCCCAATGGAAAACAGAACCTGCTCCGGCTGTCATATTGCTTTAACAGCCCAGCATGAAAATGCTGTAAGAAAAGGTCAAAGACTAGTTTTTTGCGAACATTGTTCACGAATACTCTACTGGCAGGAAAGTGAAGATTTGGAAGGATCTGCCGTTGCTACAAAAAGAAGAAGAAAAAAATCAACTACTGCATAATTTTCGGGAAAAGCAGGTAATCGCTATTTGAAAAAATAGAGGAAAGTCCGGACATCATAGGAATGGATGCCAGAGAAACCCTGGGAGCCGTAAGGCTACGGAAAGTACAACAGAGACTATGTCTTCTTTTAGAAGAGTGAAAAGATTAGAGAAATCTAATCGCTCTTGGAGTAATTCAAGGCGTTGTAAACCCCATCCGATGCAAGGCGTGGTGAGAAATGCGTTTTCCTCGTAAATTTCTCTAAGTAAGGCCGCTTGAGGATTTTGGTGACAAAATCCCTAGATGAATGATTGCCAAATACAAAATCCGGCTTATAGCTTTTCCCATTTTAAAAAGATAATTAAAATACCCTTAAAGGGATCTTTAGAAATCAATTGTTAATCGAGTAGATAAACCATCCATTAAAAGCATACCATTAATATTTGTCTGGTATTTTTCAGTAATTACCTGATTAGCTTGTGTGCTGGCAGAATTTCTATTTATTTCATGTAGATTGATCCAGCCATTCAACTCATAACCTGCAAAAATCTCAATTCTATTCTTACAGAAATTTTTCTGATAAGACGGGCCTAAAAGAAATTGAATATTATAAGCTCCTCTATATTCTTTAAACCTGCAAAGATCAAAAAAATCTCCGCTTGTGTCTGCTGAAATAGCTGAGTTATATCTATATCTTCCAATAAGTATAGCATTCGATGCTTTAGCTGTTAGATAAATATTATTTCCCCAATACCAGGAAAAATCAACAGCTACTCTAAATCCGATTCCTGTGTATTTCCATTTGTTGAATACTCTTTCATGCTGATTTAAAACATCTGTATAGAAAATATTCCATTTCTGGTCGATAACTCCGGATGTAAATCCGCCCATCATCCTAAGTCTTAAATGAGGATTGGTAATAAAAACTCTAGAAGCCAATAAATCCACAAAATTGTAATTTAATACAACTCTGCTTTTAGCTGTTGCTAGCTCCTGACTTAATGTAGCTAACTGAGGAAAGGTTGCAACTATTGAATCCGAACTTTTCTCTGCAGTATTAAATCCTTCAATTTTTATGCAGGAATATTCAGCTAAAACATTCCAATACTTCGGCGCATTGAACCAGCCTAAAGTTACTCTAAATCCCGGCTTCCATTCATATGAGGTCATTTTATATTTTCCTACCCCAAAAACAGTTGCATTATCCGTTAGCTTATCAAATTTAAAGGCATATTCCAATCCGGGAGCTTGAGCTGTCCAATATAAAAAATCTGCATTGATAAAAACGACTTCGGTATCTTTTTTGAACAAATCATAATCATAAGGAAGAGGTTCGCGAGTGCTGGGCGTGCTGGCTGAGGTCTGTTTTTCTAATGAAAACAAACTAAAAGTCATAAATATCAAAGAGAGAATCTTATAAACAGAAAAATTTTTGTTCATTTTAAGCCTTTTCAATTCTTTAAATTCAATCTATATCACAAAAAAAAAGGATATGTCAATCTTGTTATTGAAATATTTTTAGTATATTAATAGAAATCCTATATCCCCCAAGATTTTTTTTTAAACAAGAGACAGTTTGATGAATGGGCCTGATCAGATTTTAAATAATTTTGATTGATTTATATTGGATTTTTGTATTTTTTTAAGAATAGATGATTTAGGTGTATTACATGAAAAAGTTTTTGACTTTAATATTTTTTTCTATTTTTTTGTTTTCAATTTTTAGCTCACAAAAAACTCCGGCGCAGAAGTCCATAAAAATTTATCTTTTCTATTCTGATAGATGCTATCACTGCAAAAAAGAAAAAATATTTTTAAAAAAAATGGAAAAAAAATATCCGAATATTGAAATCCATTATCTGGAGTCAGTAAAAAACAAACAAAATCGCGAGTTATATGATAAATTAATCAAGGCAATTAATTTAAACATTGTAGCATTTCCAGTAACTGTTATTGGTGAAAAACATTTTGTCGGATTTTCAAATGACGAAGGAACCGGAAAAAATATTGAAGACGCAATCTTAGATACAAACGAAAAAACACCTGATATTATTGATAAAATTAAAACTGATAATATTCAGAAAAAAGCTTATGAATCCTCAGATCGGGGAGAAAAAACAATTTCCGAAAGCATAAATGTCCCAATATTTGGCAATATCAAAATCAAAAGTTTGTCGCTTCCGATAATTACAATCCTGCTTGGCGCTGTTGATGGATTTAATCCTTGCGCGATGTGGTCATTAGTTATGCTTATTTCTTTTTTGATTCCTCTTCAAAATAGAAAGAGGATGATCCTTCTGGGATCAATTTTTATATTTATTTCAGCATTTGTTTACTTTTTATTTATGGTCGCCTGGCTTAATTTTATGATATTTCTAAGTTATGTAAATTTCGTAAAAATATTTGTAGGTATAATTGCCCTCGCAGGAGGAGTCTATTATCTGAAAGAATATTTTTTCAATAAAGAGAACATCTGCAAGGTAACAAACGGCGGATTTAAACAGAAAGTCTCTAATTTAGCTAAATTTTTAACAGAGAACAACAAACTGTTTTTATCAATTTTGGGAATAAGCTTGCTTGCATTCCTAGTAAATCTTGTTGATTTTGTCTGCTCATCTGGAATTCCTGTTGTCTATACTCAGATACTAAGTTTATCATCTCTATCGTATATGCAATATTATTTATATATTTTTTTGTATATTTTTGTGTTTATGCTAGACGATATAATCATTTTTCTGATTGCAATTTTTTCACTTCATGTAATTGGTCTTACTACAAAATATTCAAGATTTTCACATTTATTCGGCGGAGCAATTTTAATTATTTTAGGATTTTTTTTAATATTTAAACCGAATTTTTTAATTTTTTAGTTTGCCCTCGGATGAGTTTGATCATAGACTTTTCTTTTGAGTTTTGTTGATACATGCGTATATATTGTTGTCGTTCCAAGGCTGGCATGCCCCAAAAGCATTTGAATTGTTTTTAAATCCATACCATTTTCCAGCCAGTGCGTGGCAAT
>Ga0172379_10006116_pt1 | contig 16339 bp, 15 predicted proteins | sample GrowelOW334metaG_FD_119756 | JGI IMG/M metagenome (GOLD analysis project Ga0172379, IMG submission 119756) | Groundwater microbial communities from an aquifer near a municipal landfill in Southern Ontario, Canada - Groundwater well OW334 metaG | ecosystem: Environmental > Aquatic > Deep... | reverse complement strand
TTGGCAAGTTTTTTGGGACATATTGGTCTTGCCGTTATTTTAGCAAATAATCGGGCAATAAAACAACCCGGCCCCCCGAAGTACATCGGGAGGCCGGGTGTTTTTATGCTAAGCCATAAATTAACTAAGCATAAGCTTCAACTGCGGCTACTAACTTAGTAAGCGAAGTCAAAGTTGATTGGCGTAGTGTTGCCCAGGACCCAGCTAATATAATTACTGGTTCCGTCTTGAGCGACTGCGCCATCATACCACTTAAAGTCACCGGCGGCCGCGGCAGTGCCGAGGTCAAGGTTGATATGCAAGCTATCAACAGCGCCAGCTTCAGCCAACAGCAAAGTATTGGTGTTGGTGTAAAGGGTATAGGTCGTTTCAACGTTGCTTATCGGAATATCGGCATCGGCGAACAAAGTCACCGTACCGGCAGTCGGAGCGCCGGTAGCCGTACCGGCAAAGTAACCGGTGGCCTTAGTCACTCCGCTGGCATCCTTCAAGTAGAAGGGCAAAGCATCGGAAGTGGCATAAGACGCGGCTAAGTTACCGCTGATGTCAAAGTTGATTGAATCATTGTACAGTTTGAACTGGTCAACGTAAACCAACGAACCATCAGTTATAGAACCATCGGTAGTAATGTTGAGGGTAACCCAATCATGCGTAGCCAATGGAACCGGCATAGCCATGTCGATAAAGTACCACCTGGCGGCCGTAGTGGCGTTGGTCAAGTCAACGTTAACGCCATTAGCGCCAAGGATATTGGTCGCGGCGGTAGTCATAGACATCACCGTGGTGCTTAGATCAACAGTGGAATAAATCCAGAAAGAGGCTCGGTCATACACCACGTTGCTGTTGGCATCAACCAAAGCAGTGGCGCTACCGGTATCAAAGCCCAAACCGGAAGATTCAATGGTTCCTGGTATACCGTGGATAGTCCACAGAGTAGACGAACCATCAACCGATTGAGCGGTGGAAGCGGTAGCCGTAGTAGTGGCAGCGCTGATGCTAGTGGTAGCACCGAGGGCAACGGCCAAAGGCGCTCTTAATTTAGCATTGTAAGCGCTGTTGGCCACCAACTTGATTTGAGCCACAGCCTGGTTGGCGTTGCGAACAACACTGTTGTCAATACCAACGCCGTCTTGCGATACAGAACCCTTGGCAGCGGCCAAAGAAGTTCTATACACCTTGAAGGTGTTGCCGGATAAAGCGGTGCCAATAGTGGTGGTCACCGGTCCGGAAGCGGCGCCTTCGGCCACCACAGTAGCGATGCCGAGGCCAATCTGGATAACTTCCGATTCACCGGCAATAGCCGTGCCATAGTAGTTGGCCAAAGCTTTCACCGTCAAAGACTTCACACCAGAAGCCGGAATAGTGTAATCCAAACCGGTAAAGGTGGTAGTACCGCTAACCGAGTTGACGGTTGTGCCAACTTGAGTCGCTCCGTCCCAGAGGGAGTAGTTCGTCAAATTGTAGTCATGGGTAGTGGTATTATGGATCTTCAAGGTCTTGAGCACCATAGCTTCAGAGCCGGAGGTTTCTTCAAAATTGAATTTAGCCACGGCTACCGGAGAGGTGGAACCCATAACCAATTGGGTGGAAGATGGTTGTTCGGCCAAGGACACAGTCAAAGTGCCGTTGGTGGCCACATACAACATCTGGCCTTCGCGGGAGTTGGCATCTTTGTCATCGGAACTGGTATCAACACCAGTCGCGCTGACTTGAGTCATGTAAACCGCCTCGGTGCCAGCTGTTAAAGTGGCGTCGGATTTCAGGTCGGCGTAAACATTAATGACATTAGAGGACGACTTGAGAGCCTTGATGCGGGGATTAATGCTGAAAGTATAGACAGTATTAACCGCCGGAGTGCTCACCGTAGTGCCGATCGGGGTGCCATTAACCGTCACATTCAAATTCTGAATGTCGGTAGCCCACTCCGAGTCAGTATCCTTAATTCTAACATCATCAAGATAGACATCTTCGCCGGAACCAACGGTAGCGGTGAAGGAAGCAATCAACACTTGACTGGCTCCCTTAACGCCGGTTGGCTTAATAGCACTCCAGCTACCAACAACCGGATTCTTAGAGGTGGTCAAAGCGCCGGAACGAACGGTTCTGGTGTAACCAGCCACACCGCCGGCATTGGCGGTATCCATGGTAACGGTTCTCAAGTGAGTGGTAGCGTTGCCATCGGCTCCGCCGTTATCAGCGCTGGACAAATAAATGGCAATGGTGTCACCGGCCGTCAAAGTACCGGCGCTGGTGGTTTTAACGTCAGCGCGGATTTGAACTTTCACGGTAGTACCGGCCGGAATAATCAAAGAATTGCCCAAGGAGAAGTCCTTGGCGGTGTCTTCGGTTAAATCGGTAGTATTACCAACTTGAGCTCCATCAGCGTAGATTTTACCGTTATCAAGACCTCCGCCACCGGTAGTGTTGGCTTCCACAAAAATGTGGGTAACCTTAATCGCTTCGCCGACGGCTTTGAAATCAAAGGTAGAAATTACCTGGTCCAAACCATCGTTAGCGATATCGCCGGTGGAAGTATTCAAGGTCTTGGTCACAGTCAAACTGCCGGAAGCAATGGTCGTGGCGGCAGCCGCCTCAATCACTGTCCAGCTGTCAGCCGCGCCCGGTTTGATTCTGACATTATTTTCTTTATCCCAAATTTCGGTGTCATCTTGGCTCTGGATACCGAACTTGTAAGTTCTGGCGGTGCCGGCCACGATGTCGCCTCTTAAGATAAATTCTTTCACAACCTTATTAATCTCAAAAGGAGTGGCTGTCAAATCAAAAGTGACAGTCTTGTCGCTGGCCAAAGTAAGAGCCGTGGCGCCCAATTGAACGCCGTTTTGAGTCAATTTCAGGTTAGTAATGTCGGTATTAGCAATGGTGCCAACCATGGTCAATTTAACCTTTTTCAGGTCAATTTTCTTGTTGGCGCCGGTTAACTTAAATCTCCACAGTTCTTGGTTGGTGTCGCCGGGAGTTAAGCCGGAACCGTTAGCCACAGTCGCCCAAATACCGGTAGCCAATAAGTTGGCGCCGATATCGGCCGTAGTGACCATATTGCTGGTCATCGGGAAAGAACCGCTAACAGCACCGGTGGTAGTAACCACATCAGAAGCAGCTTCAACGCTTAACTTAATGTTGTGGCTGCCAACGGTGGAATCAGCAATGTCAGCCGTGACGGTAATGGCTTTGGTGGTGCCCTTCGGAACAGTAAACAAACCAGCAGCGTTATTAAAAGTGATGATTTGAGTAGTGAAGGAGCTGTAATCGGCTAACTTGGTAGTACCATCCCACAATTGGATATTGGATAAATCAGTATCCAAGGAAGGCAAACCAGTGCGCTTTAATTTCAAGGTCTTAACCGTCATGTCACCATCGCTGGCGGCGGTAAAGTTAAGTTTCAAGAAAGGAATGTAAGCTTGAGCATTGTCGGCAGTATCATCCACAATCACGGTTTGAGCCGCCGGAGTGTCTGAGGCCAAAGCCACAGTCAAACCAGTACCACCAACGGTGGTAGCGACAGAGCCGCCGACAACAGCCATCGTGGTGTTGTTTAAAGCGGCTTCAGAGCCGGTAATAGGAGCGCCGGCGGCGGTGATAGCCGTCGCGGAAGACACTACATACTTGAAGCTCATGCCGTTGGCCAATAACGCGGAGTCATTGGCAAACTTGCGATAGTTGGTACCATCCCAGTAATACAAATCACTGGTGCCGGTTGGATTTAAAACCATGCCAATCGGGTAAGTACCGGTTAAAGGAGTAGTTATGGAGTAATCATTAAAGGAAAAATTACTACCAATAAAAACTTTGCTCTGCCAATCAGTGCCATAGATGGCAGCGGCTTGGGCAGCAGTAATCAAACGCAGCTTGCTTCCAGGTTCCACGGCATACATATCGGTAGCGGTAGAGCTAAACTTATAGATAGCGGTACCGGGACGGAAACGGACAACGCCGGAAAAAGGAAGAGCGTTTAATTCAGCATCAGTAACGATTTTAATGGTTACTGATTTGAAATCAGCTTTTCCGGCAGAGTTGACAAACCAAGTTCTATAAGTATTCTCGTTAGGGAACACATAGCTTTTGCCACCCTGCACGTAATACACCGCTGAGTTGGTTTTGGTCTTGATCAAATCACCATCAACTACGGTAACAGCGCTCACTGGGCTGGCTACGATAGTCATGGATAAAACGCTCATTCCCAAAACACTCGCAGTGATAAATTTCTTTAATCTTTGCATAATGTTTTTTATTTGCCCGGTTAAATGTAATTAGTATCTAACGGGGCGTTGTATTTCTCGCCTGTTAACCATTTAGATAAATCAATTGGATATCCCTCTCCGCATCTAATTGGCTTAGATACCGGAAGACAAATTGCATGGGGAATTCGCCTCCGCTTTATTTAAGACAAATAAATGCGGAGAACAGCAGATTGATCTAGATAAATTTGGCAAACGAAAAATATTTTAGTTTATTTTCCGATAAAATCTATTCGCACAAGCGAATATTCGACCTTTCTAATTTTACCGACACCCACTTAATATGGATGTTTTAAGCCCTGAATTATCATCAGAGATTAAAATATCGATACTAAGCTACAGATAATTTTGAATTTTTAATTTTGAATTTTGAAACAATGTCGAATTTTGAATTTTGAATTAAAAATTAAATCATTAAAAATTTATTCGAAATTCGAAATTCGAAATTATAAATTATTTAACTTGGTCTATTAAAACACTGGCCTCGTCCAGCTTGCTGGCAGCTTCGTTATAATTGTTATTGTCTACGGACTTTTTCACTTCTTCCAAAACATCGGCCACATCATTTCCGGAAATTGTGGAAGTTGAATTTTGGCTGTCCTTCTTAGGCACGGAAATATCAATCTTGTCTCCGTTTTTATCAGTGCCGGCATTCTTAAAATTATCGCCGTCTTGAGCCGAATTATCCGTATCCTCCGGCGTAATTTTGCCGGCTAAGCGAGCCTTGATGGCGCCGATTTCTTTTTTGAACTCATTTTTCAAGTCTTCTCTGGCGCTGTCATCTTGGCTTAATTGGCTAATTTCCATAGCGCGATTGGAAGCAAACTCCAAATTCAATTTAGTGCGGGCATTTTCGCTAAAAGCCACGAACATTTGAGCGCGTTCGCTTAAGCGCTTAGCCGAGTAAAAAGCTTCGCCGGGCTTAGCCTGGGTGGTGTTGCGCCAACTAAAAAAAGCGCTGGTTACCAGAAACAGCGCTATCATAGTGGCGATAGTGTAAGGTTGCAGGGTGCGGCTAAAAAGAATATTGACTTTGGCCAAGAAGCCCAAAGTTGCCACGGGCTCGCCTTGAGAAATTTGCGCCAGCAACACGCCACGGCCGTTAGACCTGACGGCATCCGACAGCCGGACGCTTTGTAATTTATTCAGTTGTTGCAACAGTTCCCTTTCAGTCATGGTCGCGAGTTAAATTTTTTAAAGCCTCTAAGGCGCGATAAAGGGTGACGCGGACATTGCCCTTGGTTTTATCCAGAATCTCGGCAATCTCCTTGATAGTCAAATCGTTGATATATTTTAAAACTAAAATGTTGCGATATTCGCTCTTCAGCTCTTTGAGCTTGGAGATGATGAATTCCAGTTCCAGCGCCCTATCCATATCCACAGCCACGCTGGAAAAATCCACGACCGTCTCCTCGGCTTCCTCTAAGCTGGAATATGGCTTAGATTGGCGATAATAATCAATCGTAAGGTTTCTGGCAATTTTGTAAAGAAAGCTTTTCAGGCTCTTGTAGTCGTCTGAGCTCTTGAGCTTGCCCTCCTGAACATAGCCCCAGCACTTCAAAAAGGTGGCGGAAGTCAGGTCTTGGGCCTCTTCGCGGTTGCCTATTTTAAAGAAAATAAAGCGAAAAATCTGGTCGGTATATAAATCATAAGCCACTAAAAAGGCTTCTTTGTCTTGATATTTCTTTAATCTTAGGAAAAGATTCTTTTCGTTTTTAAGATGAGTGCTCTCGGACATGCGGTTCTCGTTTAATAATACGTTAAAATTATAAAAAGGTTACAGTCATGTAACACATAACACACAGCACATAACAAGTGGGTATTCTAAAGTTTTGGAGCTAAAACATCTTTAATATACAAAAACACATATTTATGTCTTAACTTCAATATAGCACCATGTTGCGTGTTACGTGCTATGTGTTGCGTGATTATGGCTAATCTTAAACAAAATTTTAAAATAATCGCTTTTGGCTAAAAATTTGGGTTACAAAAACCAAAAAAGACTCCTCGCAAGCCCTTAATCATCTAAAATTTACCATATATGGAATAAATAGTCAAAAATACTCAATTATCCCTCTTGATCTAGGAAACAGCGAAACATGAACTCAACAGGCCAAACAGCATAGCTAATTACAAACTTTGATGAATCCACGGTCATTAAGGTTTAACAGTGTCATCATAGGTTCTATACCAAATAGCGGCCGACCATTCCGGATTCTTGTCGCTTAACTTTTCATTGTCATAATTGGCTACTTTAACCAGGGACGTCCGCGTAAAATTGACTGTGGCCAGCGATAACAAAGCCAGCAGCAGGCCCCAGACGACGGCTTTATATTTAAAGGTACTGAACCATAAAATATCCTTGACAACGGCTAACCAACCGCCAAAAGCCAGATACATAGCCGGTAGAGCCGAAGCGATGTACCAATTAACCTTGGTACTGATCAGATGCGGGGGCAGTAAAGAAATGAGAAGCCACAAAGGCAAAAATAAATTGTCCGCCGAGCGTTTTTTGATATAACGCACTATGGCAAGCAATATCGCCACAATCAACAACCAAAGAAAGGGGCGACCCAATAAAATACGCAAAAAATTCCAATAAAAATCCACTCTGCCGGCATGACCCTGTAAAGGGTCGGTAATGCGGAAAAAAAATTGTTTCTGCCAATACACTTGAACGTAATCCGATCCGCCGGCGCTGAAAGACCACCAATGCCATAGCAGCCACGGCCCGGTCGTTATTAAAATCAGGCCGAAAAATTTTTTCCATGGCCACTTTGGAGTTTGGCACAATTCTAAAATAACTATCATGCCCAAAAACAAAAATCCCCAAACGCCCCGCACCAAACAAAGACCGGCCAGTAAGATGCCGGACAGCCACCAAGCCTGTTCTCTTTTGTAAAGATAAATTACCAAAGCGCCCAAAATCAACACTACAGCCGACATATCAAAATCAGCCGTCCGCAAAAAATGATTATGCCAAACCACCGGCGAAACTACAAGCAAAGTCGTGCTTAATATTGCTTCCGTACGCCGAAGAAACCGTCTGGATAAGACATAAAACAAAGGAAAAATAAACACGCTCAGCGCTGCCAAGGGGAAACGCAAAGCCCAAACATTAAAGCCGAAAATCTTTATTGAACTCGCTATCAACCAAAAGGGTAGTGGTTCTTTTTCGTACCAAGGTTTACCGTATAAAGTTAAATGCCAATAATCACCGCTTTTAGCCATGGCGCCGGCAATATTGGCATAAGTCCCCTCATCCCAATCTTGCAGGAGTCTAGCGTCCAATTTATATAAAATCAAACTTATAGCTATCAATAAAAAAGTTCCGGCAATCATCCAGTCTTTTTTATCAAACATACTTGGCTATTATAACACTTTTAGGCTTAGGGCATCAACCCGCTATACGGTCGCGCAACCCGCTTTAACAAACCCTCAACTAAACGGATCAAACCAGTGAAATCACCTTGATTTCACCCACCGCGGGTGGTAGAGTTGAATTAAGTCCTCGTCCCCTATGCCATATCCAGCCAATTTCCACAACCAGGAGGAGGCCCCAGAGTCAGTCCGGCCGGCTGACGGTTTGGCTGTGGCCAAGGCCGAAGAAGAGCCGGCGGTCATTATTAATGAGGTTGACAGCCCTATCTGGGTCTCGGTGTCCGAGGCGGCCAAATTGGGCGGAGTACAGGCTAAGACCATCCGGCGGGCCATTGAGGGCAAGAAAATCGTTTTCAAGGTCAAAGACAACCGCTACTGCATAGAAATAGGCTCGGTCTTCCGCTGGCTGTTGTCCTCGTCCAAATCTAAAAAGAAATTTCTAAAAACCGGGGTAATACAGTATTTTAGGAAATAGAATAAGACAACTGCTTCGATTTAAAATTTACGATTTACGAATTATGCATTTTATATGCGCCAATAATAAAATTGGCGTTTTATTTTTGAACGGAGCGTTACATAATTTCATCTGCTCGACCCAGCCCCCGATGACTATCGGGAGGCTGGGGAGTTATGAAATTATGTTAGTGGGAGTGAAAAAATATAGCTAATTTTATTCCAGGCGCGATTTTGGCCCCACCTTATTAAAAAGGTGGGATTGAAAAAAGAAATCTGAGTAAAAAATTTTAATAAATAAAAACTGGATTCCCGCCTCCGCGGGAATGACAGAGAGGGCGCCTGGATACCGCCCCGATGGACATCGGGACGGTATGACGACACAAAAAAGACCCTCTTATGGAGGGCCTTTTTTGTGTAAGAGAAACTTTAATTACAAGACAGCTTCTTTGGCAACTTTAGCCAAGCGGAATTTAACCACAGTCTTAGCCGGAATCTTGATTTGAGCTCCGGTAGCCGGGTTGCGGCCCATTCTGGCCTTGCGGTTCACTTTTACCATTTTACCAAAACCGGGTAAAACAAATTCTCCGCTCTTCTTAACCTCCTTGTAGCCTAAATCGGCTAAGGCGGCAAGAAAATTGTTGACATCTTTTTTGGACATGCCGGTCTCGGTGGACAGGGCTTCCAAGATTTGAGACTTGGTCAATTTTGCCATAATTTTATTTCACCTCCGAGGAAGCCTTTGGCTATCCGAGAAGCGAATGATTAATTGTTAATAGCAATCTGAATACATTATATACCTATTATTTAAAAAGCTCAATGTTTACAAGGGTTTCCGCTGACAGCCGTTAAGCAAAAATTTTATAAAAAAGCAAGCGTCGGAGAATTTGCCAATTTTTTGGCTAAAGATAGGGTAAAAATTTCCAAATTCCAATTTCCAATTTCCAAATAAAGTTCAAATCCCAATTTCCAAATCCCAATAATTATAAAATTAAAACATTAAAAAATTAAACATTGATTGAAAATTGTAAATTGTAAATTGTAAATTGACCTACTTCTCCACAGCCAAACCAAGGCGCTAATCAAGGGATTGGAAGTAGTCGCAGTGGCCCTCGGGCGATATTTCTCCGTTGGTTGCTAAAATTTCCTCAAAGCTTTTATCCGAAGAATCTTGGCAAATATGCTTCCCGTTTTGACTGCGGAAACTGGCGCAATGCCGGCATTGGTTGGCCTCATTCCCCCACTCGGCCACGTAATTGGCATCCAGGTCTCGCTCTGACATATGTTTTAATATAATAATATAATAAGGATATAATATATAAAAAATCAAAGTTTGACCAGCTTTAATGATTTGTGCTAAAATTCAAAACCGGCCTGAAATTTGTAAATCCGCTCAATGGCTAAGGCCAATTGAGAATGAAACCCTTTTATTATTAATTAAAATGCTATGGAAAATAACAATAGCGGTAAGGCGGTCCTTATCGTCATTATCGCCATCTTGGCGATAGCGGTGATTTATTTGGTGGCGACGCGCGGCGGTGGCAACACTAAAGCTCCGGCTGACAATAATATCGCCGAACAAACCCCGGCGCCGGAAGCGGCCAAGCCGGATCCGATGAAGGCGCAGATACCGGCCGAATTGACCGACGAGCAAAAAGCCCAGCTGAAGGCCGGCGTGGAAGCGCACGAGCCCAAGGAAGTGACTTTCAACATTACGGCCGGCAGTTTCTACTTCACGCCTAATGAAATCAGGGTCAAGCAGGGCGACAAAGTCAAAATCGTCTTGACCAATGTGCTCGGCACCCACGACTTTGTCTTGGAGGCCTTTAATGTCCGCACCAAAATCACCAAGAACGGCGAGAATGATGCTATTGAATTCACCGCCGATAAAAAAGGCGCCTTTGAGTTCTACTGCTCGGTCGGCAACGGCTATCACCGCATGAAAGGACAAATCGGCGTCTTGCTGGTGGAATAGACAACCATCTGACACTAACCAACTATCATACAGTATACTAGTATATTGTATGATGGAAAAAATTATTCAACAAAAAGAGCGGTTCGTCCGCTCTTTTTTGTTAATAAAAAACCCCGAACCTGTTTCAGATCCGGGGGAATGTTTATAAATATTATTTATTAGGCGCTGTTACTTCAGCCATAATCACGAAATGCAGCAAATTATGGAATTTGATTTGAAATCCCAATTCTTTGGCCAAATCGCGAAAATGCTTTTTGGTGTAGGACTTAGAATATAATCCGTCCTCGCTGAAAATAGTTGTACCGTCAAGCCAGAGCTTGCCCCAATATTCTTCGGCATACATCTTTAATCTTGTTTTCAGCGACTCTTTGGTCGGCGGATAAAAATTAAAGTAGAAAACTTTTGCCAGTTTAAGAACATTCTGGATAATCACCATTTGTTCTGTTTGACTAAAATTACAGATTGTTCCCATATTCATCAACGCGGCATCAAAACAGCCGGCCAAGGACACTTGTAGATTAAGATGTAATCTCAATAAATCGCCTTGAAAAAATAGAACATTTTTAGACGATTTCATCTTTGGTTGTTGCGCAGAATACTGAACCAGTTCTGGCAGCAATTCTATACCGACCACCTGACGATTAAACCCGGCTAATTCAAACGAATCATGACCTAAGCCTGACCCGCAAACCAAAATTCTTTGGCAGCGGATGTATTTACGGAAAAATTTGTATTCCGCTTCAAAGCATTGATTTCTGATTATAGCCTTTGTGGAATCATGAGCGGCCAAGAGCCGCTCAAAAATTTTTTCTGCGTTTCCTTCATAGAAGTTCATCTCACACCTCCTGTCTGGAAAATATATGGCCAAATGTAGAGACGGAATGACCGTTCGGGATACTGCCGCCAGCCGAAGCCGAGACAGACATTGCCTTGCAAACCGGCGATATCAACATTGTAAATGTCATACCAACCGACTTCCAAACGGTTAAAGCGCCCCTGTTTAAAGTCATAAATCTGGTCCAGATACAAGTCACCGATGTTCCAATTAAACAATTTACTGCTCAAATTCACAAAGGTGGAGGCCAGAGAATCCGTATCCGTATAGGCTGTCAGTTCGCAACCCTTGAATTTGCCGGTCAACACCGCGCCTTGGCCTATCTGGCTATAATAGCCGGATAAACGCAGGTTTAACTTGCCGATATTTTGGACAAATCCCAGGTCATACTCAATCAAGTTAGCGCCAGTTAAGCTTTTGGTTTTATACAAACCGCCTGCCAACTGACCACTACCATAATTGAACCAAGTTGCACCTCCGAGCGTTGCCCCAGGCATAATCGCCTTGGACGCCGGTTCAAAGTGCATACCCGGACTGACGGGGTTAGGGCGATGAAAGCTTATCAACCGCGATACCTGTCCGGTCTTAACCATCCAAGTCGTTTTCTCGTTGCCATATTGCAAGAAATAATGACCGATGGTCTGGCTGAAATTGTCCATACTAACCAGATTAACTGTCAATTGGAAATCTTGATTTAATCTCGCGATAGCGCAAGCAGATACCATGGCGCTGGAACTATTTTTAAAATTATAGTTCGTATCCACGGCGCCGACTCCCACCAAACCGATATAAGTTTTAGTAACTTTGATATTGGGGACAACGGTTGTGTCTTGAGCATAAATGCAAATGACGCTAAGGATTATTATTGAGATGGCAATCACCACGAAAAGTAAAACTTTTTTTATCCTTTTTCTTTTCTTTGTCTCTTCTTCAAAAAATCCTTGTAAAAATGACAATTTTACTTCTTCACTATTCATTTTCTTACCTCTTTAATTGAAATTCATAAATAAACTATTTCCGACAAACGACCGGATTTACCGAAGCCGGCCGGACCTCGTCCAATTTATGAATTTGCCAGAGGTATGTGTTTTATCCGTTTAAACAAAGCTATTTCCTTAAAAAAGAAACTTGTTAGTTTTACAAATAAAACACTAATGAAAATTTGTGGACAAAATATTTTCTCTACTACACAGTTGCCAAGACCGTCATAAGAATCGTCGTCTGGCTGACAGGAATTCGCCGCTAAGACAAGATTCCCCGAGGAGGCACAAACTTGCGCCACCTCCTTATCCGCAGAATTGTAATTCTGCGCAGCCATCAAACGCGTCGGCAGCATCATGACAACCATGGTTGCCATTAGCCCCCAAGCCACTGAATGGCGGACAATTAAGCCCCGAGCTCTTAATAAGGCCTTAAATTCTTGACGCGATAAGCCTTTTTGAATGGCGGTTCGTAAAAATCGCAATTCATCTTCGGACAAAACAGTCAAAAATTTATCTTTCGTTCGCCTAAACTCTGATTCCATAATTTTCGTATTGAAGTACTGATAAAGAATTACGGTCAGAGTCAGGGGATGTAAAACGGCATTAAGCAGAAGGCTCACGGGATTTTTGATAACCAATTTTCCGCGGCGCTGGGCGTCCCACAGGGCGAACAGCAAGAACGCGAAAATTAAATTATGCAGATACATCTTAACCAGCCAGCCGGAAACAGCGCTTAAGGTTTCCGACCACTTCAGGTTTTTTTGCCGGTCGCTCGTCAAACTGGCTTGTCCGGTCGCGCGATAATACTTATCACGCGCCACGGTTATATCATTAGATGAATAGCGGCGAGTTGGGCCGACTTCTCGGTCCATCAAGGCTAAACAAGAATTGATATTAGAATTAAGACCAGCTGAAGCACCGCCGAATTTCAAATGAAATTCGGTCAGGTCGGCAAAGTAATCATAAAGGGAATATTTTTCCCTGCGATTATCTTTGGCGCGAGCCGCACGATACTTTTCCGACCAGAAATCTCGGATACCTTCCTCAAAAGCTCGTTGCTCTTGCCAGGTTCGTTCAATTTCCGGCGGTCTGTTTTTCTCTGTTTCTTGAATCAGCTGAATAATGCCCGTATTCCATAAGAAGACGGAAAAAATTGCCAGCTTCAAGAAAATCAATACAGCTTTTTTCATTTTTCACCTTTCTTTATATTTATTTGTTAATGTTCACTTATCTCAAACCGCGAAAGGCTTCACGAGCTGACATAAGGCGGCCTGTTTTTATCATACAGACCCGTTTCAATAACTTAATTTTAATTTGAAATTATATCATATTTGGCCAAATCTGTCAATAATTACGGCCTTTAGCCCAGTAAATACGAAAAAATAGCCAAAATTAGCTAATTTATATTAAAAAATGACTCGCCCGCTCTTTTTTGTTAATAAAAACCGCCAAATTAATGACGGTTAAATAATTAAATAGAACACAACGAGAAGCCACTCAATGTTAATTTTTTTCTGTCTGCTTTTTAAGCTGAGCGCTTAAATAATCCGGCAGGAAACGCAACACCATCCTTTCTATCATCATCTTTGCCTCTGCTTTTTGGCGTATCAACCTCTCCTTCTCTACATTAGCGCACAAGGAAGAAATCTTTACACTCATGACCACCAGGCCCTCTAGATGCCGCGCATATTCAGGTTCGCTATACGTAATCGGCATGTTGGCGACAATCACCTTATCACCTATCTTTAAAATTGCCGCCGGTAGATAGCTAAAATAACGGTCAAATCTTTCCGGTGTATAAGTTTTTTCGAGACCACAGAAATCGTGGCTCGCACCATGAGTGCCATGGTACATAATATAGCCACTATCAATGTCTTCACCTGTTCGCTCAATTCTAACCTCTAAAGAATCAAGCGTATTACCAGCCAGATACACCGCTACCAAACAATCAACAAAAATATCGCCGACAGCAAACAATAGTTCGCCATCCTTCTCTACGACCGTGAAGGTCATTGTTTTCTTGTCCATCTTATCTCCTCTTAAAATTTTAAAACAACTATTATTTTTCTTGACCTTAACATAAAAACCCCTAATATTCAAGCTGGGATAAATAAAAAGGGGCATCTGGAATAAGCAGATGCCCTGAATAGAAAACGGCGCTCGGCCAGACCGCTTAGGCGGAATTCGACCTGGTTATCTCAGAAATTAATAAAGGAGCAATCAAAAACTATTAATTTCACTTTTAATTTTAATGTCCCATGACAATATCCAATAACCATATTGAGGGCATAACCGCTTATCCGGTTACGGGTTTCCCCAAGCTTGTTGCCGGCCGCGGTTGACAGCGGATCTTCCCCAAAATTCAAAAGGACAATGACCGCCATTCTTTTGTCAGAGCCGCCTTTGCCGAGGGCGAAAAAATCATTTCCTAAGTATTACCACTTCGCCGTTTTCTATTTTTATAAGAGCCATAAAACTATCTTGGTTCAATTCAGGCTTTTTGTCAAAACTAAAAAACAGGCCGAAAAGCCTGTTTTTTAGTTTAGTGCACGGGGTGTAGGAATCGAACCCACAACTTTCGATTTGGAGTCGAAAATTATACCATTTAACTAACCCCGCAAATTATTTTATTGCTTTTTGAAATCTATCAATAATTAAGGCTATTTCGTCGTATATTTTGGCGTCACTATAAACAATAGAAATACAACCCCTATAACCCTCTTTCGTCGCAATACCGGTATTCTTTTTTTGATAAATCGCAAAATATTTTTCTTCAATTTTAGTAACCTTAGACCAGTAATCAATCATTTCTTCTCTATTGTGATAAGTATGCAAATGGATTCTAGCTCTTAAGCGATTTTCATTTATGGCAAATGTTTTGCGTAGTAAGAATAAGTAAGATTTAACGAACAGCGGATCAGAATTCATAAAGCCTACTCGCCGACCAGTTTTCGCTCCTTCACCCCAATACATCATAGCAAGCATTACTTTACATTGATTAATACTATAATTTTCTAGGTTGTTTCTAAAAAACATTGTTTTATCCGCTACAGCTTGCCAACGTTTCTGCCTGTTCTGCCTGCAAATAGCAGCACCTTTTTCTCGGCTATCGTCACACATCTTCTGCAATCTAGTCTTGCCTTTAGTGCTCATTTTAATATCCCTAAGCCACAGTGAGGCTGTGCTTTTAGAAATATTAAATCGCTCTCCGATTTCTCTAAAAGAATATCCCTGTTGACGCAATTTAATCGCTTTATTTAACAGTTCGGTTTGTTTCATAATCGAACCTTAATTATAGTATATACAACCTATATACTATAATTATAATTCAAAACAAACCGAACGTCAAAAATTTACTTGGTTTCCTTGTGCAAGGTGTGCTTGTTGCAGTGCTGGCAATGCTTTTTCAATTCTAAGCGCTCTTTCAAAATTTTCTTGTTTTTGCGCGAAAAATAATTGATGGTTTTGCACTCGGTACACTGCATTTTAATCATGTTGTCCTGTGACATAAATTTAATTATTAATTGATTATGTGGGCCGGGTAGCCCTCCTTCGCCCCGACTCCGTCGTGGCTACGGGCGGGTAAAGATTCGAAGGCAGGTTCTCACCAACTCAACTCACAAATTTATACGACAAAATTTGTCGTATAAATTTATGTGGGTGGAGTAGGATTCGAACCTACGAAGGCAAGGCCAGCAGATTTACAGTCTGCCCCAGTTGACCGCTTTGGTATCCACCCGTTTTTGGCAAAAAATATTAAAAATAAGGCTGAAACGCCTTGAAATAATATATAATTTTTTGGCCTAAAAGTCAATATTAGCTAACTTTAGAGCTATATTGCCGATAAGTGATGCCAGCTAAGTCAAACAGCTTGCGGGCGGCCACGGCAATCGGCTCGTCGTGATATTTGTCCGAGTCGTAAATCACCTCTTTAAGGCCCATTTGAATGATAGTCTTGGCGCACTCATTACAAGGAAACAGGGTGCAATAAACCTTGCAATTCTCGGTTTTGGCGTTGGCGTTATAAATGGCGTTTTCCTCGGCGTGGCAGACATAGGCGTATTTAGTCTCTAAAAACGAGCCCTCGCGCGCCCACGGCAGGGCGTCCGTATCAATGCCCCGCGGCCAGCCGTTATAGCCCAGGCCGACCACCACATTGCGTCCGTCCACCACCACCGCCCCATTTTGAGTATTGGGGTCTTTGGAACGCAAGGCCATTAAATGCGCCATGCGCATAAAACACTCATCCCAAGCAATATAATTTTTGTTGATTTCCTGCATATATTACCAATAACATTCCAACATTCTTGAGAATGTTGGAATGTTATTTTCATTATTAAGGCGATTTCAGTATATCACGAGCCAAAAAATAAAAAAACCCGCCTTATGACGGGTTCTCCTTTAAAATTTTGGCCTTATTTCTAGCCATCAAAATAGCCAACGAAATAAGGCTGGC
>Ga0172379_10006115_pt1 | contig 16341 bp, 14 predicted proteins | sample GrowelOW334metaG_FD_119756 | JGI IMG/M metagenome (GOLD analysis project Ga0172379, IMG submission 119756) | Groundwater microbial communities from an aquifer near a municipal landfill in Southern Ontario, Canada - Groundwater well OW334 metaG | ecosystem: Environmental > Aquatic > Deep... | reverse complement strand
TGGCGGAGAAGAAACGTCTCAAAGGCGCCGTGGACGATTACATGAAACTCATTATTACCACTACCGAATACGGAGAGGAATTTAAGGATGTGGATATTGTCGTCGAAGCGGTCTTCGAGGATCTGAAAATCAAACAGCAGGTCTATAAGGAACTCTGTCAGGTGATTCCGGAGGATTGTGTCGTGGCGAGTAACACCTCTTCCCTTGCCATCAAGTCCATGGCCGGTCTGGTAACGAAACCGGAGCGCTTCGGCGGTCTCCATTTCTTCTCTCCCGTATGGCTGATGCAGCTTGTAGAGGTTATCCGGGGGGATCAGACGAGCCAGGAGACAGTAGACAACCTCCTGAACTTTGCCGCTGCCATCAAGAAACGTCCCATCGTCTGCCGGGACAATGCGGGTTTCGTCGTAAACGCCCTCCTGTTCCCCATGCTTCTCGAGACTTTCAAGTATGTTGAGGAAGGTAACGCCATCGAAAAGGTAGATAAGGCCATGACTTCCTTCGGTATGCCCGTCGGCCCCATCCGCCTGACCGACGAGGTCGGCATCGATGTTCCCTACAAGATCTTCAAGGGAATGGGGATTCGTCAGGAAACGCTGGCCAACGTCGTCGAAGCGGGGCGCATGGGATTGAAGAAATCCGGTAAGGGCTTCTTCCTGAAAGACGGCAGCGTCGATCCGGAGATTTTGCCCTTTATTGCCAGGAAAGATACTCGTGAATTGACCATGGAACAGATCCAGGAGGGCCTTCTTGAAGCAATGGTGAAGACGGGAAAAGATCTCTTGGACAGGAAAGTTGTCGATAACGTGCGGATGATCGACGTCGGCATGGTCTGGGGTGTCGGCTTCCCAGCGGACAAAGGTGGTCCCATGAAGTGGGCAGACCTGACCGGCATAAGCCAGCGCTTGTTTGGGAAAAACTTCTATTAAAAAAATGACGAATTGATCATAAATCATGGACGCCCTTTCGCCGCTTGATGGCGGAAGGGCGCTTCTTGTGTTATCTAACCTGCCCCCTTTGCTGAAAAATGCAACCTTATTATGAAAGATAGATACAAGACAAAACAGCAACTGATCGAGGAGCTGGTATCACTGCGAGCCCAGCTTGAACTGAAGAAAGGTGTAGGCGAGGACACCATCCGTTCCGAGGCGAGTCCGATCATTACCACGGAACTCTATGCCATGATCTTCGATCAGTTTCCGCTCGGTATCTCTGTGATTCGGAAAGACGGATTCTTTATCTATGTCAATCCCGCTTTCGTCCAATTAACCGGTTATACGCTCCCGGATATTGATAAAGAGAAGGAATGGTTCCAAAAGGCATATCCGGATAAGGCATATCGCCGCAAGATCCTCTATGCTTGGGTCAAATATCAGACTCAGCAAATTATTGCCGAAGAAATATGTCAAGTCACTTGTAAAAATGGAAAGACGAAATCCATAGAATTGAAAATGATTACTGTCACGGACGGAACAGTTATTTCCATACTGACGGACGTCACAAGTCGCGGCGAAGCCGAGGAATTACTCAGGGAGAAAGAGGAGCAGTGGCGGCTGCTGTTGGATACCATGAACGAAGGTTTCATCACCGTAAATGGATCAGGAATTCCGGTTTTCGTCAATCAGCGTTTCTGTAACATCATTGGTTACGCCCAGGAGGAGATCCTTGGCCGCCCCTTGTCTGCTTTCCTCGATCAGGAAAATCTGCTCACCTTTCAGACGGAATTTTCCCGACGCTCCCGAGGTGATGTCCATCCTTATGAGATTACCACTACATGTAAAGATGGCCGCAGAATTAATTTTCTAATGTCTCCCCGGCCGCTTTACGACAGCAGTGGCCGGTTTGTAGGCAGTTTCGGGACCTGTGCAGATATTACGGAAAGAAAGACGATGGAAGAGGCCCTGCGACAGAGTGAGGAGCGATACCGAACAATTATCAGCACCATCGAAGATGGATACAACGAAGTTGATCTTGTCGGCCGGTTCACTTTTTTTAATGAATCATTTCAGAAGATGATGGGTTATGACCGTGATGAACTCCTGGGGATGCATTATCGCCAGTGCGTTGATAAGAGGAACCAGGAGTGGGTTTACGGAGCGTACCACCATGTTTATAAGACCGGGATTCCCCTGAAAAATTTCAAGTGGGAGGTCACAAGAAAGGATGGGATCACACGAAGCATTGAGGTCTCTGTAAGCCTGATTCGTGACTCCTCAGGGCAACCCACAGGATTCCGGGGGATAGTTCGCGACAATACAGATCGCAAAAAGATGGAGGAGACCTTCACTTCTGATACCGGCGCATAATCCCCCAAACTTCGGAACAGGCCCGATAGTAGATCGGTTCATCAACCGAATCCTTGAAGTTCGTGTAATCCATTTCTTCTGTGTACTTTTTTAGCACATCCACCACTTCCTGTCGGGGAAGTAAGGTTCGGTATAAATAATCCCGGCTGGTTGTCTTTGTAACCTTGGCACCGGGAAAGAGATTCTGGATATGATCGGGAAAACGGGAGCGGACGATCAACGTGTCCGGGTCGCGAAAATCCTGAATGATAGACAGAAAGCCTTTATTCGTGAAAATCCACATACACTGTCCTTATTTTTATGCCTTCCGGATTTTCCTTCCGGAAGCGGGAGATAGTGGCTGTTCCCGTGCCACGATTTCCTCGGCTAGGGCGAGGAAATCATCGGCGCCGTAGCTTTTCGGGGCGTAGGCGAAGATTGTCTGGCCGTAGCCGGGGGCCTCGGCGAGACTGATATTTTCCCGAATGATCGTCTGGAAAAGCTTGTTGCCGAAGCGTTCGCTGATGATTTCGATGATGCCCTTGTTGAGTTTTTTCCGGGCGTCGTAACGGGTGCCGATGATCCCGGTAATCTCCAGGTCTTTGTTGAGGCGCTTTTTGACCGTGTCGATTGTCTCGATGAGCTTGCTCATCCCCTTGAGGGCTAAAAATTCGGTCTGCAAGGGGATATAAATTTCCTGGGCGGCGGTGAGGGCGTTGAGGGTCAGGATGCCGAGGGACGGCGGGCAATCCACAAGGATGAAGTCATAGCCGTCCGTCTGGCTCAGGGCCTCCCGCAGGAGAAACTCCCGGCCTGGTACCCCGGCCAGCTCCATTTCCAGCCCCGCAAGATCGAGGGAGGAAGGAATCACCGCGAGCCCGTCTATCTGGAGAATGACATCATCGATCCGGCGGTTGCCCTTGAAGACATCGTAGATGGTCTGTGTGAGTTCATGGGCCTGTATACCCAGGCAATAGGTGAGATGCGCCTGGGGGTCGAGGTCGATGAGCAGGATCTTTTTCCCTATTTTTTCCATTCCTGCGGCGATATTCAGGGTGCAGGTTGTTTTTCCGACGCCGCCCTTCTGATTGCATAAGGCGATGATCTTGCTCATGGGGCCTCCATTTTCTATTTTACATGCAAGCGCCAAAGGTCAGGGCGTTCCTGTCCAAGGCGACCTTCATTTTTTCATGAATCAATTCCCGACCTTTTTCGACAAAAGGTTGATAAACCAGGAGAGAGTCTTCAAGATTCATGTGCAAACGGCTGAGATTTGCGAAAAACATCCGTTTATCCGTCACGATGCTGCCCAGGGTAATGGTAACGCTTTCCACCGCTTCCTTCAGGGGCAGGGTTGCCGGGTAAACGAGCTGGGTCGGAATCGCTTCCAGGCAATCATCATCGGGCTGGTAAATGGTGATCTGCCGCGCCCATCTCAGAAAGAGGGCAGGGTTGATCTTGAATGCCGGAGCCCATAAGAATACCTGCTTTTCTTCCATCGCTGGCGTGATTGGCTTGGGAAGGTTGGCGATACGGACCAGATCGGCAAGCGAGACTAAGGGAATCCCGTCGAAACGGAGCTTCATGCGCCAGAAGGGTAAATAGCGAAGAGGGGTTCCAGAACCCACCATGGCGGCAAAGGGGATACTCTGAAGAGATGCGCCTTCACAGGACCACATGGATTGGCAGTTCTTGCAGGTCATCAGCAGGGTGTCCTTTGTCCCTTGCAGATCCTGACCGCAATGGGGACAAAGGGTGGCGATAAACCGGGTGTGGTCTCGCTCTGATGGGTTTAGCGCGGGGTACATCTTGCGGTCGTCGTCCGTCCAGGGCACAACCGGTCTCTGCACGAAAGCATCATATAAGGTATCGTTTTTTAAAATCATGGGTGTGTAAATGAGACTGACCGTATCGCCGATGAAAATGTCGCGGGATTGTAAGCCTGTTGAGGGACTGCCTTGGGGGAGGACCTCTTCTGCCTTCATGGTTGGCCGGAGGAACTGCCCCGGTGTATCGGGGGTGAGAAACCTCAGCTTCATAGCTTGTGGGCGCACTCCCAGAGAAGGCGTCAGGACTTTCAGAGGAATTGCCTTGAGGTTCGTATCGAGATAGCGGTTTGTGGTCTCCATGGGCCCGATAGTGTAAGCGAGGCCACGGATCCGCCAATAGGGCATATAGATGAGGTTATCCGCGGCAGCAGCGGGAATATAGTAGTGAAAAGGTCCGGTCGAAACAATGAACAAACGAATCCGGCAGAAGGTGCAGTCCAGAAGGCGGTCTGTTTCCTCCATGATTACGGGCCCCCCGCACTGGGGGCATTGATGTTGAATCTGCCAGTTAGATCCGTTCACCGCATTGGTTGCAGAACATGGAGTTAGAGATGTTTTCCGTTCCGCACTTCAGGCATTTCTTCGGTTGAGGTTTTTGTTCCACCTCTTTGCCGCACTGGGTGCAAAATTTAGCATTGGCGGCGAGGTTTTTCCCGCAATGAGGGCATTGCTGGAACACAAGGATCTGATGACCGCAACTGGGGCAAAATTTAGCTTCTTTAGCGATTGCCTGCTGGCAGTCCGGACAATGGAAGACCTCGACGGTGGGTGCTGTCGGCTGTGTCGGTGACGGACGTAAGGCATCGGCGAACATGGCGGGCATCATGAATCCCATTCCCATCCCCATAGCGGCCCCCGTTTCTCCCTGATTCAGGGATGCGTTTTCCAGGGCCATGGCAGCCTTCATTTTCAGCAGTTTATTCAGATCATCGAAGATGCCCAGCTTGCTTTTATCGTCGATGGCCTTCTGTACCTCCGGCGGCGGGGTGATGGAGTTGATATACAACGACGTCAAACCAAGGCCAAACTGGTTGAAATCTTTTGTTAACATATCTTTAATGCCGTCGGAGAGCTCATTGTAACGGGCAGGAAGATTGAAGATCGTATCAATGTTTTCTCCCATAAAGTCATTGAAACGGGAGACGATAACACGATTAAGGTATTCGGAGATTGCTTCCGTGGTATAGACGCCTTGGGTGCCGACGAGACTGTTGATAAACAGGATCGGCTGCAGGATGCGGATATTGAACATCCCGAAGGCCCGCAGACGGATCAGACCCAGTTCCGCATCACGAAAGGCAACGGGATCCCTCGTTCCCCAAGTCAGATTTGTGAAGATCTTCAGATTGGCGAAGTAGACCTCCGCCCGTAGAGGACTGGTCATGCCCCAGGGCAGGCTGAGGATCTTGGTCAAAACAGGAATGTTTGCCGTTTTCAAGGTGTGACGTCCGGGGCCTAAGGCGTCGCATGCTTTGCCTTTATAAAAAAATACGGCCGCCTGGCTTTCCCGGACGGTCAGTTGGGCTCCCCACTTGATTTCTCCGGAACCCTCCTGGGGGATTCTTTGCACCATTTGCTTGCCCGATTCATCAAACCACTCGATCACTTCCAGAAAGACGACATTATCCGTACCCATGATCTCTACCTCTCATGTTTAAAGATTTCACGAATTTTATAGAGAAAGGACCTGGTCATGTCAAGGACAAAGCTGTCCTTAGAGTATACGACACAATTCTTGGTAGCATTGACTTCAAACATAAGTAAATGATGTTGCTTTCTCAGCGATTATGATAAGGGATGACCACGCTGGATTTTTATTTTTACCGGAGACCAAATTTTTATTTGGAGCAGGCTGGTGCGTTTAAGTGTGGGCTCCTTCCCGAAGTAAAGGATTATGATCTTATAAAGGTACGGTATCCTTTTGAGAGCAAATCCGTAACATGAAATTGCTACTTATAACCTGGTTTATATCTTGGGAGCGAAAAAAAATAAAAAAAAGTCGAAGCAGATAAACCTCACGGTTGATAGATCAGAAATAGCAGGTGATACCGGCGGACAGCCCTTTGGAATTCGTCCCAATGTTAAAATCATTCTCATATTGTCTGCTATCCTGTTACTGACAATAGTTGTTTATTCTAATTCCATAAGCAATGGTTTCGTAAACTGGGATGATGGCGAAAATGTCTATGATAATATATATATCAGAGAGTTATCGTCTGACAATATAAAGATATATTTTACTAAGGCTTTGATTTCGATGTATACTCCGCTTGTATACATCTCGTACGCATTAGATTATATGATCGGCGAACTCGATCCACGCATATATCATGCTACCAATCTTCTATTACATCTGCTGAACATAACGCTTCTGTTTTTTGTTGTAAGGCTGCTTACGAAAAGAATCGAGATTGCTGCTATTGTAGCGATTCTCTTTGCCATACATCCATTGAATACCGGAGCGGTTGCACCTGTTTCAACGCGGAGCGGACTTCTGTATTCATTTTTTTTCCTTGCGGCGCTTCTTTTTTATATTCGCTACTTAAAGAGTAATTTCCGGTTAAGATATCTTATTTGGGCATTTGGGCTATTTCTGATGGCGCTTCTGTCAAAGTCGGCCGCGGTTGTATTGCCGCTCGTATTGTTACTTACTGATTATTATTGCAAGAGAAAATTCGACGTAAGGGCTGTGGCAGAAAAAATCCCGTTTTTTGTTCTTTCGCTTATATTCGGTATTTTGACTTTTGTTTTCAGGGAAGACGTCGGCCACATGGGAAGTCAGTACGTTTTTTCAATATTTGACAGGATATTTCTTGCCGGATATTCGATTGTGTTCTATCTGTTCAAAGTTTTTATTCCTATAAAGCTATCAGCATATTATCCATATCCAGCCAAGATTGACGGACTTCTTCCTCTTTGGTTTTATCTGGCCCCGCTTGTCATTGCGGCATTTATATTCTTGATTTATAAGCTGCGAAACTACAGAAGAGAGCTTATTTTTGGCTCTTTGTTCTTTTTAATAAATATTATCTTGGTATTAAAGATACTCCCTATGGGCGGCGAAATTGTTTGTGACCGTTACGCATACCTGCCCTACATTGGCTTATTTCTTATTATTGGATGGGCATATTGCTGGATCGCCGACAGATTTAATAGTTCATCCGGCTGGATAAATTACTTCTTAATAGTTGCTGTGGCAGTTTATAGCGTAGCCTTTTCAATTGTTTCTTATGAAAGGAATAAGGTCTGGAAGGACAGCCTTACCTTGTTTAATGATGTCCTTGAAAAGTATCCTTTAGTGGACGTGGCATATAATAATCGCGGCAACGCAAAAATCGAGTTAAGAAAAAATTATGCAGGTGCTATGGAAGATTTCAACAAGGCTCTTGAGTTAAATCCGGGTAATGCCATTGCATATAGTAATCGCGGCAGAGCAAAAAGCCAGGGGGAAAAAGATTATGCAGGTGCTATGGAAGATTACAACAAGTCTATAGAATTGGATCCCTCTTATATGTTATCATATTTTAACAGGGCTTTATTGAGGATGGAACAAAAAAATTATGAAGGGGCGCTCGCAGATTATAACCGGGTTCTCGAAATAGATCCTCATATATCCAGGGCATATTACGGACGTGGAAATATAAAAGTATTCCAAAAAGATTATGAAGGCGCATTGGGTGAATACAGCAGGGCAATTGCATTAAATCCCGATTACGCGGAAGCATATCGGAATCGTGGCAATATGCGGATGCTTCAGGAGAGGTATAGTGACGCTATCGCAGACTACAGTGAAGCTTTGAGGTTAACCCCTCATAATGCTGGCATTTATTTCAAGCGCGCATGGAGTAGATGGTTTGCTTCAGATAAGAATGGGGCCTGTGCTGACTGGCGCAAATCCTTTGATTTGGGTGCTGAAGAGGCTGCTGCTATAATGCAGATGCACTGTTTAAAGTGATTCCGGGTCGTATCACCAGAAACAATTACCGATTACTCATGCTCATGCCGTGATTTTCTATTTTAATCTCTCAGGATCATATTCCCCGAAGCTTGCTGTGGGGTAGTTCATGTAAGACCTCCTGCATCGCCAAAGAGGGGCCAAGTGTTAGTCCATTAGCATTATCAAGCGAGGTCGTCATCAGGTTGAGACGGTTCATTTTCCTCCGGCTGCCAGAAGAGCCTCCCGGATATACGCAAGTAAAGGTGGATATCCTGTCCTTTTAAGTTGATATTTTTACTAGAATATTATAAAAGTTACCTCATGACTGACTTCGAGACGACATATCCCCGTATCTACAAAGGCATGGCGCTGATTGCTGATCCGATTCACCAGTATGCCTGTTTTACCGTACCGGACGGGAGCGATCGGACGGAAAAAACTGAGAAGGATCTTATCGATTCGCCCTGGCTGCAGCGGTTGCGGCGGATATACCAGTTGCAGAGCGCCCGCTGGGTCTATCCGGCGGCGGAGCATACCCGGTTTCAGCATTCTCTGGGGACCATGCACGTCGCCGGAGAATTTGCCCGGTCACTTTACCCGAGTCTTCGTGAAATATGTGGAGAAGTGCCATCGGCAAGATATGTTGAAGAGCTCCTACGCGTCGCCGGGTTGCTCCATGATGTCGGCCATGGTCCCTATGGGCATTTTTTCGATGATCATTTTCTGGATCAATACGGAATCACCCACGAGGACTTGGGGAGGCAGATCATTGTCAGCAAACTTGGCAGAATCATAAGGAAAATAAATAGAAGTCCCTCCGGACTATTTGCGGAAGGTGAGTTATTGGACCCCCTTCAGGTAGCCTATCTCATCAAGATGCCCGGCGATATTCAGGAGCCGGTGCCCCCGTGGCTTCCCTTTCTCCGGCAGCTCTTTTCGGGGATCTATACGGTGGACAATCTCGACTATGTGCAGCGGGATGCTTTTATGTCGAGCATTTCCCTCGATATGGTGGACATTGCCAGAATAAGGTATTACTCCTTTTTTACCGACGCCGGCCTGACCCTTCATGAAGCGGGAATTTCCGCCCTGCGCCGCTTCCTGAATGCCAGGTTAACTCTCTACGCCAACGTTTATTTCCATCGGACCACCCGGGCTCTGGATCTGCATCTCCAGGAGATCTTTCGGGATACGATGAATATCCTCTTTCCTCAGAATCCCCTGGAGGACCTGGATGCTTATGGCCAATTGGATGAATGGTGGCTGTTCGATGCGGTCCGGCAATGGCCGATTGATGAAGATCCTGCCAGGAGAAAACTTGGCAAGGAGTGGCAACGGCTATACAGCCGGCAGGTGAAGTGGAAGATGTCTTTTTCAACGGAGATATCCCTCGAAAGCGTTCATAAGGGCACCCGCTTTTCCGAGGCCGGGGATTATGAAAGACAGATCAGAAGCTGTCTGCCAAGATCCCTCAAGAATCTGGCTCTGCGAGTTGATCTGGCTACACAGGACCCGCGGCCGATCAATCCCATGGCGCAGACGGACAAGCAGGTCAATATCTTCAATCCTGCTGTGGGTCGTACCTCTCAGGAACCCCTGCGGGATATCTACCGGTTTATTCCGGCCCGGATTGTTCATTTCCGGGTCTTTACGATGACCCACGACCATGACGCCGAGGTTACCAGGGCGGCGGAAAGAGTTCTGAATAACCCCCGGACGACGTCGAAAACAAATATTTAATGAGGATATGGGGGGATTTTTAGGTGCATTTTCAGATGAGAGGTTATTAAGGATGTTCCCACCGGAAACAACCGATATGACGCTGTTTGTCCGGACCTCCGGAGAGGAGGTGGATCAGTGGAACCGACAGCGGATAGTGGATACCCTGATCCGCGAAACGGGAATTGATCTCGAAACAGCGACGGCCATCAGTAAAGATGTGGAAAAAGGCCTGTTTGCTTCCGGGGTTTCTGTTCTGACAACGTCTCTGGTCCGAGAACTCGTAGATGCAAAGCTTGTGGAACGGGGATTGGAGAAGGCCAGGCGTATGCATGCCCGCCTCGGTTTTTCCCTCTATGATGTCGATCGCCTCATTCTGCACCAGAATAAAGAAGACGCCAACGTCCCCCATGGCCCCGAAGGGACAAATCTTGTTCTGGCGCAGGGAATCAAGCGGGAGTATGCCCTACACAGCATCTTTCCCCAGGAAATAAGCGACGCCCATATCCTCGGGGATTTCCATATCCATGGATTGGGATATATCGACCGGCCTTTTGCCATCTGTCAATCCCTGGAGTATCTGAAAAAATACGGTCTGAATCTTCCCCGTTCCCTTACCGTCGCCAAGCCGGCCAAACATGCGGAGGTCCTTCTGGCCCACATGGTTCGTTTTGGCGCCATTCTACAGGGGTATTTTGCCGGCATCATCGGCTGGAATTTTGTGAACCTGTCATTTGCCCCTTATCTGGAGGGCATGTCAGACCGGGAAGTACGGCAATTAGCCCAGATGCTCGTCTATGAGTTTTCTCAATTAACGGCGGCCCGGGGAGGGCAGGCTATGTTTACTGATATTCACGTCTTTTGGGAGGTGCCCAAGTCTCTGCAGGAGCTCCCCATGATCGGTCCGGCAGGGGAAATCACAGGGCGTTCCTGCGGGGAATATGAAGGGGAAGCGCAACGCTTCGCCTGGGCCCTCTTCGATGTCTTCAAGAAGGGAGACGGCACAGGGAAACCTTTTATCTTTCCCCGGCCTATTGTACACTTAACCCCGCGCTTTTTCGAAACTTCCGGTCACGAAGACTTTCTTCGCCATGTCTGTGAGGCCACTGCCGCTATGGGGAATCCCTGTTTCGTACTGGAGAGGAAGAGCGAAGAGGATGCCCTCTGTGCTTTTGGTATTCCCAGTAATCTTGATGAAATGGAAATGCCATGGCGGGGCCGATATGCCGCCCTCCAGAGCATCAGCCTCAATCTGCCCCGTCTGGGATACCGGGCCGAAGGGGATAACGAGCGGTTATTTAAAGATCTCGAAGATATCATGGCACTGGCAGCCAGTGCCCATGATCAGAAAAGGGCATTTCTGGAGAGGTTGCTTTCCTATGGAGATCAGGGTCCTCTGTCCGTGCTGGCGATGAATCTGGATGGGTTGCCCTATCTGCGCATGGATCGTGCGTCTTACCTGCTGGGCATGGTGGGGTTGAATGAGCTGGTACAGATCCACACGGGAAAGCCCATGCACGCGTCTTCAGAATCCTTTGATTTTGGGTTTAAGGTTATAGACTTCATGGAGAAACAGGCAGCGGAACTCACCACCCGGCATGGCATCAGGATGGTTCTGGACCAGCCGCACGCAGAAACAACATCCCACCGCTTCGCCCGTCTCGATCTTCGCTATTTTTCTCCCCAGGCGGGCCGCCATGTGCGGGGAAATATGGTCAATGGATGTCTTTATTATACAAATTCAACTCATATCCCTGTTTCTGCCCCATTAAAACCGCAGGAACGGGTGAGCAAGGAGGGTCGCTTCCATCCCCTGATCAAGTCCGGGGCTGCCAGTCAGTTATGGATAGGGGAATACAAACCCCCTGCCGGTGATTTGGCAACATTCATCATCTGGGCCTACCGGGAAACGACCTGCCGCCAACTCATCTTTTCCCCCGATTTTACCACCTGTCTCGATTGCGGTAAGACCACCCGCGGACTCAAGACGCTATGTGGCCACTGTTCATCGGTAAATGTGGACGGTATTGCCAAAATCACCCAGTATTACAGTCGAGTGTCGGACTGGAACAAAGGAAAGCTTGCCGAACTGCAGGACCGCTTCCGCCAAGAACACTTCGACTTAGGGTCTGTCACGAAATAATATCTTGCATCTCATCTTCAGATCAGATTTACCCGTGCTTCAATCGCCAAATCCTCAATGTAGCGCTGCTGCGCCTGCGGTTTGGCTCAATCAGTCCGGACAAATCTGACCTGAACCTGAGCGCTATTTTGTTACACTTATTTTGTGACAAACCCTTAAGCCCCTCCCTTTTATTCACCTTACGACCTTGACACGGGAGGGGGGGATAAATATATTAGCGCCGCTTTGAAGGCAGGGAAAATATGGAAGACCTCATAGTAAAAATTTTTAAAGAGAGCAGTCAGCTCAAGGAAAGCTTTGTAAACGACAATCTTTCGATCATTGTCCGGGTTGTCAATGTTATGACCGCGGTTCTGAAGGCGGGAAACAAGGTCATGATCTTCGGGAACGGCGGCAGCGCCGCCGATGCCCAGCACCTCGCTGCGGAATTCGTTAATCGATTCATGATTGAGAGGCCGCCGCTGCCGGCTATTTCTTTGAGCACAGATACTTCTATAATAACCAGCATCGGCAATGATTATGATTTTTCTGAGATCTTCAGCAAGCAGATTCGCGCCCTCGGGCAGCCAGGAGATATGGCTTGGGGAATAAGCACGAGCGGGAGATCAAGAAATGTCTTTAAGGGGTTGGAGCAGGCAAAAAAGATGGGATTGATCACCTTGGCCCTGACGGGAAAAGATGGGGGAGATATCGCGGGCATCGCCGATTATACCCTCAATGTGGCCTCCGACAGCACCCCCCGGATTCAGGAAGTGCACATCACTGTAGGGCATGTCCTCTGTCAGATGATTGATCTCAAACTCTTTCAGAGACCGGATATTAAATAAAGACAGTTACCGAATGGTTTTGGATTAATTTAATGGTAAAGAAGATAAAGAAGGATACAAAGGACAACATCGATGTAGAGGCAGAGGCTAAAGCTCCGTTAAGTTCAGAGGAGCCGAAGGCCCAGGAGGTTCAGGATGACCAGACCCTGAAACTTGAGGAAAAGGTGAAGGAAGCTGCGGAAAACTATGACAGGTATCTGCGTGCCGTTGCGGAACTCGACAACTATAAAAAACGGGCCGTAAAAGAGAAGGCGGATGCGATCAAATATGGCAATGAGACGCTTATCAGGGACTTACTTCCCTTGGTAGACAATATCGACCGGGCCCTGAAGCATGCGGAGACCTCCTGTGATTTTGAGGCCTTTAAGAAGGGGTTGGCGATGCTTCATGCGCAGCTGATCTGTTCCCTGGAAAAACACGGCGTGGAGGCCATCGACTGTGCAAGTAAGGCCTTTGATCCTTATTATCATGAAGCCCTGATGCAGGTCGCCAGTATGGATCATGAGACCAATCAGATCGTGGATGAATTGGAGAAGGGGTATCTATTGAACGGCAGGCTGCTGAGGCCGTCCAAGGTTTCGGTATGCAAGCGGTCCGACAACGGCAATCAATAAAAATAAGTTGCAGGTCCTAAGCGGGACATAAAGGAGGAGGATTAATCATGGGAAAAATTATCGGGATTGATTTGGGAACCACTAATTCCTGTGTGGCCGTCATGGAAGGCGGCGACCCGGTCGTAATTGCAAACCAGGAAGGGAACCGGACGACCCCGTCCGTTGTGGCCTTTACAGAGAGTGGAGAAAGATTGGTTGGACAGGTGGCCAAACGTCAGGCCATTACCAACTCGGAAAATACGGTCTATGCCGTCAAGAGGATGATTGGGAGAAAATTCAACACCAAGGAAGTCCAGTACGACAAGGGTATAAGTTCTTACCGGATTACAGAGGCGCCCAACGGCGACGGCCAGATATCGGTACGGGGAAGGGATTACAGCCCGGCGGAAATTTCCTCGATGGTCCTCGTCAAAATGAAGCAGACGGCGGAAGATTATTTAGGCGAAAAGATCACTGACGCCGTGATCACCGTGCCGGCCTATTTTAATGACTCACAGCGGCAGGCGACCAAGGACGCCGGCAGGATAGCCGGCCTGAATGTCCGCAGAATTATTAATGAACCGACGGCGGCAGCCTTGGCCTATGGTCTGGATAAGAAAAAGGAAGGCAAGATTGCCGTATTTGATCTCGGCGGTGGGACTTTTGATATATCTATCCTTGAAATCGGCGACGGCGTCTTTGAGGTGAAGTCGACCAATGGCGACACCCATCTGGGCGGAGAAGACTTCGACCAGCGTCTCATCGATTTCCTGGCGACGGAATTCAAGAAAGATCAGGGAATTGACATCCGGAGTGACCGGATGGCCCTCCAGCGCCTCAAGGAGGCGGCGGAAAAGGCGAAGATCGAGCTTTCGACGGCCATGGAAACGGACATCAATCTCCCCTTTGTCACCGCTGACGCCTCGGGGCCGAAACACATGAATATCAAACTTACCCGGGCCAAGTTTGAGGGTCTCGTCGAGGATCTCATCGAGAAGCTCGAAGCGCCCTGTCGAACTGCCCTCAAGGACGCCAACCTGTCCTCGCAGGAGGTATATGAAGTCATCCTCGTTGGCGGTATGACCCGAATGCCCCGGGTGCAGCAGAAAGTGAAGGAAATTTTTGGCAAGGAGCCGAGTAAGGGTGTGAATCCCGATGAAGTAGTCGCCGTCGGTGCGGCCATTCAGGGTGGCGTACTAGCCGGTGATGTTAAGGACGTCCTCCTGCTGGATGTTACGCCCCTGTCTCTGGGGATCGAGACTCTGGGCGGTGTCCTGACCAAACTGATCGAGAAAAATACGACCATTCCCACCCGAAAGAGCCAGATCTTTTCGACGGCGGCGGATAATCAGCCGGCAGTAAGTATCCATGTCCTTCAGGGAGAGCGTCCCATGGCGACGGATAACCGTACCCTGGGCCGATTTGAACTCGTCGGTATTCCCCCGGCGCCCAGGGGATTGCCCCAGGTCGAGGTGACCTTTGATATCGACGCCAATGGTATCGTCCATGTGTCGGCAAAGGATCTGGGCACGGGCAAGGAACAGAGTATCAAGATTACCGCATCCAGCGGTCTGTCGGAGGCGGAGATCCAGAAACTCGTCAAGGATGCGGATGCCCACGCCGAAGACGACAAACGGAAGCGTGATCTTGTGGAGGCGAGAAATCAGGCCGACGCCTTCGTTTATAGTGTGGAAAAGAATATCAAGGAATTTGGCGACAAGATCGACGCCGCAGAAAAGGCCAGGATTGAAGACGCAATAGCGAGAACCAAGAAGGCCATCGAGGGCGACGACATTGAGGCCATCAAGAAGGTCCAGGAGGAGCTGACTACGGCCTCCCACAAATTGGCCGAGGCGATGTATGCTAAAACGGCAGGTGAGCAGCAGGCCGGTCAAGGTGCCGGGGCCGGCGCTGGGGCAGGCGCCCAGGCGGGTGGTCAGCCCGGGGGCAAAAAGGACGATGACGTCGTCGATGCCGACTTCGAAGAGGTAAAATAACACAATCAACCTGACCTCCCCCTTCAAAGGGGAGGTCAGGAAGGGGATTGGGTTCAATGCCGGATTTGAAATAACCCCTCCGGCAGATTAATCTTCCCTTATGCCCGGAAGTTTGTTAATAACTTCCGGGTTTTTTATTGAGGTGATGATGCGTTTTCTTCTTACCAATGATGACGGGATCTACGCGAAAGGATTGGCTTCCCTATATCAGGAACTTTCCCGGGATGCGGAGTGCCTTGTTGTCGCCCCGGAAATCGAACAGAGCGCCGTCGGACATGCCATTACCATCTTTCGGCCCCTTATGGTCCGGGAAGCCAGAAAAAACGGGAACGCCCTTGGCTATGCCGTAGCGGGAACGCCGGCGGACTGCGTCAAGCTCGGCATTAGGGAATTATCCGGGGGACCTGTCGATCTAGTCGTATCCGGAATCAACCGCGGAGCCAATATCGGCATCAATGTGCTTTATTCGGGAACTGTCTCCGCGGCGACCGAAGCGGTCATTCTCGGTGTACCGTCACTGGCGATATCACTCGATTCCCATAAGGATGCTGATTACACCTATGCCGCCCGTTTCGCCCGGAAAATGGCGGCTTTCATCCTCAGACATTCATGGAAAGATATTGCTGTCAACGTCAACATCCCCGCCCTGCCGGAAGGTGAAATCAAGGGTGTTGTCGTCGTTAAGCAAGGACGGGCGCGACTGCTGGAGAATTTTGAAAAGCGGGTGGACCCACGGGACAACATCTATTACTGGTTAGCCGGGGAGGCCCATCTGGCTGCCGACGAATCCCCCGATTCCGACGCCTCTGCCCTGCGCCAGGGCTACATAACCGTAACCCCCATCTATTATGATCTGACCCGCTACGATGTGCTGAAGGAACTTGGCGGCAAGGTAAAGGCTGATAAAGAAAGCCTCTTTTAAACCCATCCCATTCCTCCCCTGGAAGGGGAGCGGGAAAATTACTTTTTATGAGTTCGTCATCTTCAGCGGGTCAGCAGTACCGGTATGGT
>Ga0172379_10006114_pt1 | contig 16343 bp, 16 predicted proteins | sample GrowelOW334metaG_FD_119756 | JGI IMG/M metagenome (GOLD analysis project Ga0172379, IMG submission 119756) | Groundwater microbial communities from an aquifer near a municipal landfill in Southern Ontario, Canada - Groundwater well OW334 metaG | ecosystem: Environmental > Aquatic > Deep... | reverse complement strand
GCAAATTTAGCAGGACTTCCTGCAATTTCATTACCGTCAGGGCTTGATGCCAATAACAAACCTCTTGCCCTACAACTTTTAGCACCTCAGCTACAAGATGTAAAAATTGTTCAATATGCGAACGTGTTTAGCGAAAGAACCAATTTTTACAAAAAAATCCCACCACTTTTTGATAAGGAGTAAAGCAATGAATAATGAATCAAATTGGGAAGCAGTAATCGGTCTGGAAATACATGTGCAGCTAAACACAAAATCAAAACTGTTCTCATCAGCCTCAAATAAGTTCGGAGACGAACCTAATACAAACATATCAGAAGTTTGTACCGGCCAGCCAGGATCTTTGCCTGTATTAAATAGAGAAGCTGTAAAAAAGGCCATTTCATTCGGGTTAGCAGTAAATGCAAATATTTCTTCTCTTTCAACTTTCGATCGCAAATCATATTTTTATCCAGACACCCCGAGGAATTTTCAAATCACCCAGTTCTATCATCCGATAATTACTAAAGGGATTGTTGAGTCAAATGTTGAAGGCGAAGTAAAAAAATTTGCAATAAAAGAAGCTCATCTTGAAGATGATTCCGGCATGTTAAAACATTTTGATACATTTGCAGGAATTGATTTTAACCGCGCAGGATCACCCTTACTAGAAATTGTATCAGAGCCATGCATGAGAAATGCAAAAGAAGCCTCTTCTTATGCCATGACAATAAAATCCATAATGAACTATCTAGATGCATCGGACTGCAACATGGACGAAGGTTCTTTGAGAATTGATGCAAACGTTTCTGTTAGGCCGAAAGGGTCATCAGAGCTCAGGACTAAAATTGAAATTAAAAACATGAACTCGTTTAACTACCTGGAATTGGCAATAGAATCTGAAATTAAAAGACAGATAAAAATTTATGAACAGAACCCTAATGTGCCTTATCAGGAATTAATTATTCCAGGAACTTACAGATGGGATGCTCAAAAAAAACAGAATTTTTTAATGAGAAAAAAAGAAACAGCCGAAGATTATAGATATTTTCCTGAACCTGATCTAGTTCCGATAATAATTACCAAAGAAGACATTGAAAAAATCAGAGAAGCATTACCCGAACTCCCAAATATTAGATATAAAAGATATGTATCTGAATTAAAGTTATCAGAATATAATGCATCTTTATTGGTTTTAGACAAAAAACTTTCAGATTATTTTGAAATAGCTTTAAAAAATTGTTCAAATGCAACCCTTCTTTGCAATCTGATTACAGTTGAGTTTGCGGGAAAGTTAAAAGAAATTCACGAAACCATCTTTTCTAAACAGATTCCCCCTCTTCATATGGCAAAACTTGCTAACTTGATAGATACTCAAACCATAACAGGAAAAATCGCAAAAAATGTATGCGAGGATATGATAAAAGACCCGACAATCGATCCTGAAGATATTGTTAAGAAAAATCCAAATTATCATCCAATAACAAATATTACTCAGATCGATAAAATCGTTTCTCAAGTGGTAGATGAGAACCCCGAATCCATAAAAGATTTCAAAAACGGAAGAGAAAAAGCCCTTGGTTTTTTAGTCGGCCAGGTCATGAAACTAACAAATGGAAAAGCTTCTCCAGCAATTGTTAATAAATTGATATTAGATAAAATTAAAAATTTGTAGGATTTAATCAAATTATTAAAACATTCCTATAATTGCCATCCATTTTTTTTCGAATATTAAAATTTTTATTATTGATTAACTAAAAATTTTAATATTTTTTTTAAATAAAATACTAAAAAATATCAAAAAATATTAATATATTCCGAATTTTTTGAAAAAACCTGATTAATGATAAAAAAACCGATACTTTTTTTATCAGCTTAATCTAGATATAAAAATCATGAATTAATAATAAAAAGGAATATATATGACAAAAATACATCCAATAAATACCACTAATAGATCTTATGAAACTACTCCAATGGAAACCAGCTCGACAGGAATGCGATCCGATCAACGGATAGGTATCAAGATTTGGATTTATACAACTGTGGGAAATTCAACTATTCTAAAAACTGTATCCCGAAGAGTTCATACAACTCTAGAAAAATTATCTAATATTTCCCACTCTAGACAACTGACAAAACCTAATTTACGAAAACATAGCTATAAGAACCATTCTTCCAAAATAGATTCTTCGACCCAGTTCTTTACAAGGACGCCTGAAGAAAATTGTATCTATAATGCATTAATGGCAGCCAATCAAAATGATTGGGAGAAAGCGGAAGAATTTTTTATAAAAGCAGTTCGAATAAATCCAAATGTTCAAGCTGAGATTCCGGGCTTGACCTCTTTAGATAAACAATTCTGTAAAAAATATTATTTACATTTTGGAATTGCTTTTTTTAAACAAAGTTTTTTTGTAAAAGCCGAAGATTTGTTAAAAAAATCTTTTGATGTATCTATAGACCCTACAACATGTTCTTTTCTTGAAAAATGTTATTCAATTCAAGGTAAACATCAGCAATGGTTAGAATGTTTAGAAAAAGCTAAAGATATCGAGCCGAATAATATTGAAATTAAGAATGCTTATGATGATGCTTTGCAAAAAACAGCCGCGATTGCATTAACTACATTATTTCAAAATTGTGAAAAACTTAATGTTTAACAATAGTATTTTTTGGTTTTGTCAAAAGGTTCATAGCTCCATAAAAAGACATTTCAATACAAAATTGAAATGTCTTTTATTTTCAAGCGTACAATGTAATTTTTTAAAATGCTTATTGCTAATCTCCAATCTCTTCCTTCTTTGCCAAAGTCTGTTCCAATTATTCTTAAAAAACATTAACAAAAAAATATTTTAATATTAATGTTTAATAAATTTTTAATTTAATTAAATAATATTTTAACAATTGTTATTTAATTAAAAACAATATAGAATTTATATTAAAAACTTTTACAAGTAATTCAACCGAATCTAATTTCCAAGAATTTCAAACAGCGTAGACAGATGAATTAATAAAAAAATAATGCGTGCGTTAATCTTTTTATTGCGTAACCAAAAAAATTACAAAAAAGGAAAAAAAAAATGAAAAGCGATGCAATACAACAAACAGATCCTATAAATTATGATCAAATGGTAGCTATTACAAGAGAAATCGCTGCAAGAAATCAACCAAATCCTCAAAGATCAAATCCAAAGGTTGATTTTTCCAAATATGTACCGCAGTCAAACATTCCATCAGAACAAGTTGGCGCAGCTCGTCATGTTAATCAGCAATCTTTTGCTCAATCAAAACCATTTGGTTTCCCATTATCCGGTTCAGGTGTTGAGATAAAAGAAACTGAAGGGGCAATTCATAAAGAACGAACCAAAGTACGTGAAAATGTCTCTCCATTTACACCTGTTAGAGATAATAGACCTGATAGGCAAGACTTTGCAAGACAAGTTCAGAAGAACTTAACTCCCATAAGAGAATGCGAACTTCAAAACCCCGATCATCTTTACGAATATGCTAAAACACTAAAAGATAAAGAACAATTTAATGAAGCCGCAAAGATAATAAAGCAGGCAATTGTTTTAGATCCTCATAACCTTGCATATTATCTTGTACTTGGAATTTGCTTGAAAAAATTGAACAGCACTTTAGACGTTTTAAAATGTTTTCAATATGGATTAGAAAAAAATCCTGGTTTAACAGTATTTCATTTTTATATAGCAACGGCCGAAATGGATTTAAAAAGATATTCAGATGCTGAAAAAAATTATCGAAAGGTATTAAATGCTAACAGTTATGAAACTTTTCAATTTTTAGCTGAATGTCTTGAAATTCAATTAAAATTTGATGAAGCTTTGGATGTTTATCAGAAGGCAGTTGAACTTTTTCCAAATAACTCTTCGCAAATTCAAGTTGCTCTAAAAAGAATACAGGAAAAAAAACAACTGGAAAACATCACATTAACTGCGTTAGTAAAACTTCAACTAAATAAAAAACAAGGGTAATAAAATGTCAATTAGCCCAATTATAAATCCAAGTTTCCCTCGGTTTGAACCAATTAAATTTCCAATCGACACATCTAGACTTCAAACCTCCCCTGCCAAAACATCTCCTTTTCCAACTGATCTATCTAGACAAATATCACCAGCCAAAACATCTCCTTTTCTAACTGATCCATCTCCTTCTCCTGAAATAAAGGTAGATGTTATTATTAATCTTACTAAACCAAATGAAAAATCTAACAACAAAACTAACAATGTGGCTACAGAAATTTTAGTAAGAAGATCGAAAAGAAAAAAATTCAATTCTATTCCTCATGAAAAAACTAAACCAAATCAAAAACTAGACAACTTTCAGTTAAAAAGATCTCCAAGACCTTCCGACCATGTTGTTCCAACAAGTCCTCTTGCTGAAGATCTTTTTAATAAAGCATTAGTTTTAAGATATGATAACAATTTTAAAGCCGCATCAGATTTTGCTAAAAAAGCAATCAGCATTAATCCTCATGTGTGTGATTATTATTGCCTTCTTGGATCTTGCTTAATGGCCGAAGGAAGTCTTTTGGAAGCATTGAGTTATATGGAATTAGGTGCTTTCGCCAATCCAAAAGAATCAAGATATCATCTATATATTGCCGGATTACAGAAAAACTATTTTGGAAATTTAGCTAAGGCAGAAAGTCATTGCAGAACATGCATTTCATTAGAGCCCGATAACCACGAAAGCCATCTGTTTTTAGCTGAAATACTGCTAGTTGGAAATTTTAAGATCGATGAAGCTATTCACCATTGTAATGAAGCAAAAAGATTATCTTCTCAAGAAAATTCTAAAATTGATGAAGTTTTGCAGAAACTTGTAGAAAGAAAGCAAAATGAAGAAGATGCTGTACAATCGCTTTTAAGTTTACATTTCTTGAAATCCTCTTAAGAAAATCTCTTTTCTTTAAAGCAGATATTATTTAGCTTGTTCAGACAAAGAATTTAATATAACTGCTCAAAAAAATACTTTCAAGGTCTTGGATGGAAATTTTCAAAAGCTTTTTTCAGGTGAGCCTTTGATACATGGGTATATTTGTCAGTTGTCGATATATCTTCATGACCCAGCATTTCCTGAATTAATCTTAAATCAGCACCATTTTCTAAAAGATGGGTTGCAAAAGAATGCCGAAGCGTATGAGGAGATATATTCATTTTGATATTAGCTTTTTTTGCATAAAACTTGATCCTATTATAAATAGTAATCCTATCTATTTTTTTTGAATTTTTAGAAACAAAAAGATATTCGGAATCGATATCCTTTCGGAAATTTAAAAGATAATAATCAATTGCTTGTATAGCTTTTTTTCCTACAGGAATAACTCTTTGCTTATTTCCCTTGCCATTTACCTTAACAAATGAATCAAAAACATCTAATAATTTAATATTACAAGCCTCACTGACTCTTAAACCAGAAGCATAGATAAGTTCCAAGATCGCCTTATCTCTGCTTCCGATAAAGCTATTTAAATCCATTTGACTCAATAAAGTATTTACCTGCTCATATGTCATCACATTCGGCAGGAGCTGCCAGATTTTGGGAACATCCAGATATTTTGTAATATCGGTTTTTATTACGCTTTCTTTTTTTAAAAATCTAAAAAAAACTTTTATTGAAATAAAATTTCTAGACATGGAAGATGATGCATATTTTTCTTTTAGATTAGATAAGTATTCAATAACATCTTTCTGCTCAATATCTTGAATATTGGTAAGACCCTTCTTTTCTAAGAAGTCATTAAAGAATCGAATATCTCTATGATAAGCTTCTATTGTATTCCTGCTAAGACCCTTTTCAGTCTCTATATAAGCTAGAAAACCATTTATTAAGATTTTAATATCCTGCATATATTTTGCTATTTATTTTCATAATAGCAAAAAAACAAAATAAATAGATTTAAATAATAGGATCAGCTAACAGCTTTAATTTTTCATGAAGATTTTTTTTATCATCTTCATCATCAACCTTGGATATATGTTTCCTATAGAAATACATGCCCATTAGAGCTGAACCGATAAATGAAGAAAGAGCTCCAAATGCATAGGCATAGACAGGAACTGCTAAAACTATAAACAGGATAATTTCAGATGCAGTTAAAATAGTAGCAATCCCATTCCACTTGCTCTCTTTTAGGTTTAAGTCATTTTTATACTTAACTTTTTCAATTATCTTTTCAGCCATCCGCATATTTTCCGGTTTTGAAAGATCTTTCAATATTTCATCGATATTATTTTGTATCATTGAAATTTCAAAAGAATCAACCCGTCTTTCGAATCTCTTAACTTTTGTCAAAAGTTTTTTAGCTATCATATCATGCGCAAGCTGCTGAATTTTATCCTCAGCCAAATCCGGATTTTCCAATCTTACTTTTTTTAATATTTTTAAAGCGTCTTCTTCTGATACAGTTACCTTGTTTTTTAAATATCTTAATGCGCCTTCGACCTTCTGAGCATGAGTCAAGTTATCATTTTCAAGATAAGCAACAAATTTTCTTCTAAACTTTGAAACCGTTAAATATGCCAAAGTATATTTTAATGAAGCATAGAGTGTAACAAATACAAATAAAAAGTTTGCGCCAATCTTTAAACAAAGTTTTGTAAGAGCATTTTTAATTATTTTGAAATTCGTGGTTATGAGCTCTATCAACGATGCGAAAATTGCTAAAACGGTTCTTATCACCTTATGCTTTCCATCTGAAGCTCCTTCAGCATCATGGATTTTCTTAGCATCCCTATTTATCTCAACACCATTTATGACGCCGTAAACGCCAAATGTATAACTCAGGATATCATTTATAAACGGTGGAATTATATCAGGGACCTTGATACCGAATGTATGGCAGAATTTTTTATAAAGAGATTCGATTTCCAACGCCCATATCACCCATAAAGACCATTCGCTATCACTTTTTTCCATTTTTTTAAATATTGCTTTTTTTACCTTTTCAACATCGGAAGGCGCTGTCTTTAAAATCTTATCATCTTCTTTTGAGATGGCAACTTTTCTTTCTTTAAAAAAGGATGTATTGCATAAGTATTTCTTTATATTCCTTGAAGTCTTTCGAAATAATGTCTGGACCTTTGTATCTTTTATCTCAAAAAAATCTTTTGTTCCGCATAATCCGTAAAATAATTTACCATCTTCAACCTTTAAAAAAACAGTTGATGCATTTTGTCCTAAAATTTTATTTTTAACTTCACTTTTATTAATAACCCTAAAAAATATTTCATTGATATCATTTCTATAACAGCCTGGAAGCTGCGCTATTTCTCTAGATGATATTGAATAACCCTCTTCTAATTGAAAGTGGCCGAAATCCATCAATTTGATTTCTTCATTTACAATCGGCTTGTGATCACTATAAAAATGATTATTATCAATTTTTACACACATAAGTAATTATCCAATTATTTTTTAATTTAAATAATTATAACAAATGTAAAAATTATTGAATATAAAGCAACTAATTTAATTTAACTTAATTATAATATTAAAATCATTTTTATTAAAAATCAAAAAATGTCAATAATAAATAAAAGAAAATATTATTAATTCAAATTATAGAATCGATGCAAATTTGACCAGAATATCTCTAATAACCTCTAGTTTTTTTTGATCTGCGTTAAATTCAAAAGTAATGTTTTTAGGATAATGTTTTAACAGATTCATTGTCTCTTCAAGATAAATATCCATTCGTTTTCCCAAAACTTTGACATCAAGATCATCTTTGCGGCCTTCAATTTTAGCTCTTTTCTGAATCCTATCGATTAGCTTTGAATAATTCTCAATGCTCAAAACGATTATATATTCAACTTTTATAAACTTTTCTAAAAGACACGCCTGCTTTAAAGTTCTTGGAATGCCGTCTAATAACAAATATTGTTTAGAAGGACCATAACTTCCTTCCTTGATTCTAGACTCCATAAAATCGCTCCAAATATCAACCGTAACCTCATCGGGGATAAGCAATCCTTTATCAAGATAACTTTTTACCATTTTTCCTTTCTCGGAAGCGGGATTCAGGGATCTGAATATATCGCCTGTTGAAACATGATAAATTGAATCAGATAAGCTTAAAAATTTACTAATAGTGCCTTTTCCACTTCCCGGCGGCCCGAAAATTAATACAGATTTATATAGGCTATTCATTTCAACCCCCTTTATCTTAATTAAAGATATTAATTGTCCAAAGTTTACAAATCAATTTAAAAAAAATTTTATATAATATTAATCAAGGCTAAATTGATTATTAATGACTCAAACATATTAGCTTTAGTTAATTTAATAAATATAAATATTATTATTAATTTTTTATTGAATTATTAAAATAAATGTTATATAATTAAAGCATAATTATAATACAGAATATTAATAATATTTAAATAAGGATCAATAAAATGTCTACACCACCAGTAATGATCATCCCACCCAACTCAACACCAGCTCAGCCGGCTCAAAGTCTAGCATCAAACACAAATCCGCCGGAAATGACTAATCCTCTGATGTCTGCACAATCAGTTCAGCCAATTTGTCCCAAAGTTAAATTCAACGGAAGAACTTATAACGTTATCGTACAGAACTCCAGCAATAACCTTATAGCTCAAAACCCAGGAACCATTGATCCTTTTGCTAAACTGGTCGGAATAACATTAAAATATGGTTTAGCAGCGTTACAAGCTAAAATCTCAAAAATATTGAAGGAAGATGATTTTACAATCAAATCATTAAGTTCAGTTAAAATCATTCAAAAGACTCCTCAAGATAATGACACAAGTGGCGAGGTAATATTAGAATACGTTCATAAAGGTGAAACATATAATTTTGAAATAGATAATGATCTTGCAATACCTGAAGGTGATTCTGATTTAAAACAACTTAATCATACCCCAGGCCTAGATACGGCTAAAAAAACTTATGAAAAAGCCTTTGCAATCCTAAATAGCACAACTTTAGTTCCTTCTGAAACTTTTAAACCCAACCCTTTTATTATAAATATCATAAACTTTGCAGAATTACCTGATAAAATAAGAAGAGATTTAAAAAAATCCAGTGAGGATGATAAAACAGAAGATCTTCAAACTTCTGATAAAACCTCTGAAATAGAAGAAAAAGGAAAAGACAAAATAACTTCGGAGAAACCACCTGCAAGTCATACTCTTAATCCTAAAGAGCCTAAAAAAAGATCTCACGCCCCCCAGACAAACCTTCCAGTCCTTCCTGTAATAGAAAGCATTTGCGGTCGTCCAGCAACATCGTCTTCGTCTGATAAACTCCCCTTGTCCAATCCCTTAAACCAGCAATCCTCTGAAAAACAGGCTTCGAACCCAAAAGAACCTGAAATAAGCACTCAATTTTCTTCTGCAACCCCTTCTTCGGAAGAAGCAATAATAAAAGAATCAAATTCTTTAGAGTTGAATAAGTATGAGATAGCCGCATTTCAAAACACTTTAATAAATCAGAAAAACACTCCAAACACACCAAAAATTCCAAAAATTTCCCATATGGAAGGCCAGAAAGGATGGTGGGAAGGTTATTTATTGACAGGAGTCTTACCAAAGGTCAAAACAGACGGGAATGGCGGAAATGGATTTTCTCCTAAATCAACAATAAAATTTGAAACTCAAAAAGCCGTAGAATTATTGAATAACCTAGCAAATTATAGCTGGTCTTGCCTTCGCCTAGATAGAAGTTTAAGTGCTTTTAAAGAATTAACATTTTTAAAGCGACTGCTTGTGCTATTAACTAACCAAGAAGCTAATAATATTCAAGTTAACGAAAGCCTAGAAACCATTGCTCTTGGCTTAGGAATATCAAATGACGTTGTCACCAAATTAAAAGGAAACACAACTCTTGCAACTGAGCTTGATAGATTAATCAAAATCTATATTCTTCCAAAAAACCGCTATTCGCAGCTTGAAGTTTAATAAATAAACTTTAATTTTGCGCACTTAAATCCATGAAGGGAATACAATGGCGCAAAATTGTAAATCCTTACTTGCGTTTTCAATATTTATTTCTTTCAAATAACTTTTAAAGAATAAACTTCCGCAATGTTAAAAAAATTACTAGGCAGTCAAAGTAAAATTCCATTTGACGATTTAAAAGATTTTAAGATCGAATTTGCTAATGAATATAATAATTGGATTATTTCCTCACTCTTATCTAAAAAGAAGAATTTCCTTAAATTCATAACAGATACTGATATAGACTTGGCTGATTATCTACCAAAAGATGCATACGACCATTTTCCATCATTAAATTCTATAAAGGCTAGTGAAAAAAATCTTTGTTAATGTCTTGAATTTTGATTGTCTCTGGCTTTCGTTTAATTTCATATTTTCTTTTCATAATTATTCTAATTCCATTACGCAATAAACATTATTTTACTGCTAGATTATCTTTCCTTTGAAAGTTACTCTTATCGGAACACAAGAAACTTTCACCCCTTAGCAGTTGCGCCTTAGAGGTACAAAAAAAACCCCTAATTTTCATTAGGGGTTTTTCGTATTTTTATTTTTTTTCTAAACTTAAGGTTAATTTACCTTTAGTTTGAAGATCCCATTAAATTGGACAATCCAAAATAATAAGATGCTGCAGCTACAACACCACCTGCAACTCCTGCAACTCTAGGAGCCCAATATTTTGCTTTGTCTGAAACTGTTGGATATGCGGGAAGATCGTTTATATTTGTTACTTCCTCACCAACCAATTTAGCTAACACTGCTCTTCTGGCATTTAGATCAGCTAAATAATCTGCTGCTATTTTTAGTTCTATATGAGCTAATTCAGTTCTCAAATCGGAGATTTGTTTATTAATAGCATTTTTATTTTCATTGATTTCAGCTTTCTTAGCATCAATGTCAGCAATCTTCCGATAAGCTTCTTCTATTTTGTCACCAGCATTATTTAAGTCTCTGACAATTTCTCTTAAGTTTACTTTTTGTTTTTCTAATGCTTTTTCAGAATCTTCCAAAGCTTTAATTTGAGCTTCAAGATCTTTAAGGTTTTGATTTTGTTCTTTAAATTTTTTATCAAAATCTTTTCTAGCTATACTTCTGAAAGCTTCAACTTGAGGCCAAAAAGCATAAGTATTAGTTGTCATAAGAGCTGTTAAATTTTTAATTTCTCTTCTGACATAGCCTTCGCCTAATTGATTTTTAATTTCTGCTTGTAAGTCTGATAGTACAACATTACGTTCTTTAGCTAATATTTTATATTCAGCTTTACTAGCAAGTTCATAAGCTTTTTTATTCATTTCAGATTGAATTTTCTTTGAATTTTGAATATCTTCTTTGATTTCTCTAACAAACGGCTCAGCTATAGCTTTTAATTCTTTGTCATAAGCTTTTGCGATTTCAGCTAATTTTGCATTTACAATAGATAAGACAAATGCGTTGTAACTAACGCCTGGATGTCCTTCAATTCCAAATCTTCTATCATCAAGGGAGATTCTTAGATCAGGATCATTTTTAGCAGCAGAAACTAATCTTTTGACAAATGCATCTCTATTAGCAGGAGCTAGTGAAACTAGATCTTCTTCTATCTGTTTTTTTGCGTTAGCAAATCTTTCATTTGCGGTTAAACGTTCACCATTTGCAACTGATTTATTCAATTCTTTTGCAGCTTCATACAATTCTTTAGCATGAGCATCTATTAAATGTGCTTTTTTGTATTCATAAGCAGACGCACCTAATATTCCAGCACCAGCTAATGTTGCGCCAGTTGCCAATAATGCTGTAGATGACAATCCAATACCGCATCCCAATAAGATAACTGCAGCTGACAAAGCAACTGTATATGCTATTCTAGGTAAATTTTCTTTAGAATAATTTATCACTTTTGTAACTTTACTTTCGCTTTGCGGAATTCGAGCTAAAGATGCTTGAGCAACTTGAGTAACTTCTTTTTTTGCAACAGGAGCTTCGTTTACTTTTTTTTCTTCAACAACCCCCTCAGCAACTTTTTTATTTCCAAAAATATTAATTTTCATGTCCCCTCCCTAAGGGTTAAAAAAAATTTAATTTAATTTAACTTTTAATCAATGTTTATTTTAAGTTTGATAATATTTTATGTAATATAATTAATAAATTCAACAAATATCGTAATTAAATATAATTAAAATTAAAGTTATAAATAACTAAAATTTTACTATGAAATATTAATAAAAAAAACATCTATTTTTTTTTAAATCAGCTAAAAAATTTTTAATTTTTCGACTCTGTACATCAGTATTTTAATGTAATCTATAAGCTATAAGAAAGTTCAGTATTTTTTAAGATTTACAGAAAATTTGATGACTTTTTAAGGTTGCTAAAGTGTCTGATGAGAGAAAACCATGCTATTTAAAAATAAGTTTTGTCGCCTACAGAGAGGAGTTAATATAATGTCAATCGAACCAAAAAATATTTACCATATATCTTAGATGAAGAATTTCAATGGAAAAAATTCAGGCAGACGAAACTCCGGATGCGTTTTTTATGCAACAGATGAAATAGATAAAATCAGGGACGAAAAATAAAACCAAGGGCTTGTATATAAATTTCTATTACAACCATTTTGTTAACACGATCTAGAAAAAATATATCTTCTTTTACCTGTTCTTTTATTTCGATAAATCTTTCACAGTTTGTAAAAATTTCATCTTTTGTAGAAATTTCATCTTTTGAAATAGACTTTTTAAATTTTTTTGCAGCTTTACAAAATTCATTAACATGAGCCTCTATTAAAGATATTTTTTTGTATTCATAAACAGACGCACCTAATATTCCAGCACCAGCCAATGTTGCGCCAGTTGCCAATAATGCTGTAGACGACAATCCAATACCGCATCCTAATAAGATAACTGCACCTGACAGAGCAACTCTATATGCTATTCTAGGTAAATTTTCTTTAGAATAATTTATCTTTCTTGTAACTTTACTTTCACTTTGCGAAATTCGAGCTAAAGATGCTTCAACAACCCCCTCAGCAACTTTTTTATTTCCAAAAATATTAATTTTCATGTCCTCTCCCTAAGGGTTAAAAAAAATTTAATTTAATTTAACTTTTAATCAATGTTTATTTTAAGTTTGATAACATTTTATGTAATATAATTAATAAATTCAACAAATATCGTAATTAAATATAATTAAATTAAAGTCATAAATAACTAAAATTTTACTATGAAATATTAATAAAGAAAAATCATTTATTTTTTTTTAAATTAGCTAAAATATTTTTAATTTTTCATAGAAGAAACTTAAAACAATTATGATTTGTAATTAATATAAAATACGACTAAAATATAAATAGAAATAATAGAAATACAAAACATCATTTCAACATTATAAAAACTAATTTAGTTTATTAACTTCAAAACTAATTTATATATACATTTAAAAAAAAATTATGGACATAAAAAAACTATTAAACAAAATCGCTAAACTGGAGAGCAAATTAGACCAAGCTGAAACTGAAATAGATCAATTAAATAAACTATTGATCGAATGCGGCTTTCAAAGAGGAATCGAAACCTTAAAAAGCACTGCACAAGAGACGATCCTAAACAAAAAAAAATCGTCTTATTCATTTTAATTTCTTGCTAAAAAAAAGGATTTAAAAAATACTTTTTAATTATTTGAATAATTTAGGAGAAAATAAATATTATGGCAAAATTAATTTTTGTGAATACCAATGAAATAGCCGAGATTGAAGACGGTGATGAGATAAAGGAAGCCTGTGAGCAGGCCGGGATTCCTTTTGCATGCTCTGAAGGGGTTTGCGGTTCATGTATTATTGAGGTGGTTGAAGGGATGCATAATCTATCGGACTTCACTCAGCAGGAAAAAGATTTTCTTGGCGAAATGCAAACCGAAAGATTGGCATGTCAATGTAAAATCAAAAGTGGCACAGTTAAAATCAAATTTTAGGGTATAGAATGAATAAAATAACAAAAGATATGGCTATTCAGGAAATTTTCTATAAATTTCCAAATAAACGTGAGGAATTAGCTGATGTTTTAATGTCAGCAGGGCTTGGATGCATCGGATGCGCCCTAGCACAATATGAGACCCTAGAACAGGGTTTACAAGCTCATGGCAAAACCTCTCAGGAAATTTCAACCATAATAAATAGCTTAAATTCAGTTATTTCCGATTAATTACTTATTATCAAAGCCTTACGTTACAATAAGGCTTTGATTCATCTCTTCTGCTTTAATTCTTAAAAAATTTATTAATAAATACTTAAGCTTCAGTAAATTCCAGAAAATCTACCTTTCTTATTACCATTTTTTTTACACTTATTCAGATGTTTTTTATTAAGTCAGTGTCACGAACAATATAATTAATATCATTATTTTAAACATTAATTATTATTAATTGATAATTATTATTTTTTAATATATAATAACATTATTAAAAATACAAAAATCATATTAATAATAAAAAAATATTTATTAAGGAGTTAGTATAATGTCAGTCGAACCAAAAAAATATTTAGCTTATATCTTAGATGGAGAATTTCAATGGGATGAAATTCGGGCAGAAGAAACTCCAGAACTTTTTATAGATGCTGCCGAGGAAATTGATGATCAAGTCCAAGCTTTGGCAAATAAAATTTTATTACAACGTTTTGATGTATCTCAAAATAAATCAGCGGAAGAAAAAATATTGATACAAGCTGATTTTGACGCAAAAAACTCGGGATCTATCAATGAAATGTTTAATCGATTACAAGACTGTCTTGCTGAAAATAAAAAAGAGCTAGATGAAATAGCCGACTTATTCGCACCTGATAAATTTGATATAACAAAAGCAAGAGCAAAGAAACCAACTTTTGTGAAAATGCAGAAAGACATCGGAACTCTTCTAGAAAAGACAATTTCCCTAGCAAAAAAAATCACCGAGAGAGCCTCTGCATACGGTTTTGATGAAGATACTAACAAATACAAAGAAAAGTTTAATGTAATCCTAAAATTGACTTTGGCTTTAGAAACAAAATGGAAGGAAGTTAATTTAAAATATGAAGAATTTTGCCCAGATTTTTCTATAACTAGAATAATGCAGTCATGGGGTTCATTTTTTTATGATATGACTAATAAAGTTTCAACCGCTGTAAAATCGGTATTTGTATGGGAAAAATCAGAAAAAGCAATTCAGGAAGAATCTGAAATAGAAAAACTTAGACAACAAGCTCCCGTTCCCAAAAATTCTCCTAGAAATCCAAAAGAAGCCCGTAAAACACTCCTTGCCAGTGAGATTGCAAAGCAGAATCGTTTGATCGAGCAATATCAGAAAGAAGTCAAAGAAATCGACCTTGAACTTGAAAAATTAAACTTCTTACTAGGGCACTTAGAACAAGCTAGAGAAAAAATTGAATCAAGCTGGTTTTTTAAAGAGTTAACAGATAAAGATTTTGAAGAGCTTAGACTGGCCTTATATAGTGCTGATGTTATACTTCAAAATCCAGAGAGTTTTTCTAAAAAAAATGTGAACATTCCGTATATTAAGAGTTTGGAGCATTCTATAAAAGACCAAATCTCAAGGATTGATCGATCCCAAGAAAAATTTACTGAGCTGAAACTCAATAGAGAAGAAAAACTTAAGGAATTACGAGCTCTTCAAAGAAATTCTTAAAATATTTTTTATAAAAGAATATGTATTAATGAAGCTATCATAAAAAAATGATAGCTTTTTTTTATGAAAAAACTTAAAAAAAATACTTTAGGCGCAAACAATGAAAAAAAATACTTTTTAAAAAGTAATTTTTTCGATACCCTACTAAATAATTATATATTTTGAGGAAAAAGCAAAATGAATTTAAAAAGTGAAAGATTAAAAAAGCTAGAAATCGAGATGCAAGATTTAGAAAAATGGCAGGATTTAGGCTTAGTTCCTAAAAAAGATCTTGAAAAACATAAAGAAGAGATGCGGGCAATAAAACAAAAAATTGATGAAGAAAAAGAAAGGCTTCGTTTCATGAAAGAAACCGGAGACATGCAAGACTACGTTACCCCGAAAAAATCTCCTACTAAACAAATTTATCCTGAGCCTCAGACCCTGCCTGATATCGATATAGGTGACACTGATATCGGATTAGAAGAAACCGATACTTTTGAAGTTGATACTTCTGAACATGAAGAAGTGACTGAAATTGTAGCAAGTGAAGAAGAGGAAGAGGAAGAAGAAGATCCATTTTCCGATAAAAATAGATGGAAAAGAGGAATCCTAGAAGATCCTGATGCCGATAACTGGTAATGATCTCAGCTTATATTTTCATGTCCCCTTCTGTATAAAAAAATGCCCCTATTGCCATTTTTATTCGATTTTTTATAAAGATGAATTTGAAAAAGCATATAT
>Ga0172379_10006113_pt1 | contig 16348 bp, 14 predicted proteins | sample GrowelOW334metaG_FD_119756 | JGI IMG/M metagenome (GOLD analysis project Ga0172379, IMG submission 119756) | Groundwater microbial communities from an aquifer near a municipal landfill in Southern Ontario, Canada - Groundwater well OW334 metaG | ecosystem: Environmental > Aquatic > Deep... | reverse complement strand
GGGAAAATATCCTTCACTATGGAAATGAGGTCAAACACCCCCGGATACCAGTAAGTCATCATGGAGGTAATCAGGATGAGGTCAGGTTTTTCAACCCCCTTAAATATCCTGTTTAAGGTATGCTGGGGAAGTCCATAGCGATGATAAGGTTTGGATATGCCGGCCAGGGCTTCGGGCTTGGCAACTTTTTCCTTTATAAACTTACCCTCTCCCCCTAGTTTTCTTGCCGGTTTTTTGACCTCTCCGGGTGAAATAAAATCGAGAGCTCCACTATCAAGACAGTCGATAAATTGGACGTCCAGACCGTTTTTCCGCAGATAGGAGGCCATATAGAGCAACCCCATAGGCTTCATCCAGAAATCGTAGGCGGAAAAATCGTATATCCAAGGGTTGATAAGTAAAATGCGTTTAGTCATTGGGGTCGAACTATCAAATATTTAGCGGCATGACAATAAAAGACTTGAAGGCGATGAGCTTTGCTGCTAACATCCGGTCCCATTGAAAGTCGGGAAAGTAACATGCGGGCAGTCGTCCAAAGGGTTGATCGGGCCGCCGTTGCTGTAGGCGGCAAAAATATTTCCAGTATCCAGCAAGGGCTGATTGCCTTCGTCGGGGTTGAAAAGGGAGACACGACGAAGGACGCCGATTATCTCGTTGACAAAATCATCAACCTGAGAATATTTGAAGACCCCGAGGGAAAGATGAACCTGTCCCTCCTCGATAAAAATTTGGAGTTCATGGTCATCTCGCAGTTTACCCTCCTCGGGGATTGCCGTAAAGGAAGAAGACCCTCTTTTTATCAGGCCGAAGAGCCGATAAACGCGAGAAAGCTCTACGATTACTTCGTAGTAAAAAGTAAGGAGAAGATACATAAAGTCGGGACGGGGGAATTTCAGGCCATGATGAAGATCGATCTTCTCAACGACGGCCCCGTGACCCTGTTGCTTGACAGTAGAACCGGTTTCTAATATGTGAGGAGAGTCTTGAAGGAGCAGGAAAGCACCCCCCCGTGTAACATCAGAATCGATAAAGAGGGCATCTGGTATTACCAGGGCGCCGAAATGTTTCGGCGGGATTTTGTTAATTATTTTTATCAGAACTTGCATCTCGATGACGAGGGAAGATATGTTATTGAACTTCCCAATGATCGTTGTTTCGTAGATGTGGAAGATGCGGCATACATTGTTAAGGCGATTGATTACTCAAAAACGGAAAGCGGCAATGGAACGGGCATTAAACTCCTGCTGTGCGATGAGACAATGGAAGCACTGGATCCCTGCACCCTCTGGATCGGTCCCGACAATGTCATGTATTGCCAGGTAAGGGAACGTTCATTCCGGGCTCGCTTCTCAAGAGCTGCCTATTATCAGCTTGCCGAACATATCGAACACGATGAAAGCCAAGAGAGATTTTACTTGAAGTTTAACGGCCAAGAATATAATATAGAAATGAAAACATTATAATAATCTAAACCACTGGAGGTATCTTCATGCTGCCTGATCATATCGAAGAGGCCCTGACATTTGATGACCTGCTCCTTGTTCCTGCAGAATCATCCATATTACCCAAAGACGTAGATACATCAACCAGCTTGACCAAAAATATCACCCTCAGGATACCAATTCTGAGTGCCGCCATGGATACGGTTACGGAATCCAAAACGGCCATCTGCATGGCTCAGGAAGGTGGAATCGGCATCATTCATCGCAATATGAGCATCGAAAGGCAGATGATTGAAGTCGATAAGGTAAAGAAATCGGAAAGCGGCATGATCGTCGATCCGATAACCATTGGCCCGGAACAGAAGGTTCAGGATGCCCTGAATCTGATGAATGAATACCACATTTCCGGGGTTCCCGTTGTCAAGGGGAAGCGGCTGGTGGGGATATTGACTAACCGTGATCTCCGATTCGAGACCAATCTGGAACAGCCGGTAGGGAATGTGATGACCAAAGATCATCTCGTTACGGTTACGTCGAACATTTCTTTGGAAGAATCAAAGAAACTCCTACATAAACACCGGATTGAAAAACTCCTGGTCGTTGACGACGAATACAATCTTAAAGGCCTGATAACCATTAAAGATATCGAAAAAATACGTAAATATCCCAACGCGAGCAAGGACTCCCTGGGGCGTTTGCGCGTCGGCGCCGCTGTCGGCATCATTGACCGTGAAGAGCGCGTGCAGGCGCTTATTTCCGCAGGCGTCGATGTGATAGTAATCGACACTTCCCATGGTCATTCCAAAGGAGTTATCAATGCAATTCGGGAAACGAAAAGACTATTTCCGACCTGCGAACTTGTTGCCGGTAATGTCGCCACCGTGGAAGGGGCGAAAGCATTGATCGAGGCCGGGGTGGATGCAGTTAAGGTAGGGGTCGGCCCTGGTTCCATCTGCACCACGAGGATTGTCGCCGGTGTGGGCGTTCCACAGATGACCGCAATTCGCGAAACACATAAATATTGTTCACAAAAAGGGATTCCCGTTGTCTCCGATGGCGGTATTAAGTTTTCCGGCGATATCGCCAAGGCCCTTGGGGCCGGGGCCAGTACGGTCATGATCGGGGGGCTCTTTGCCGGCACCGAGGAAAGCCCCGGTGAAACTATCCTTTTTCAGGGTCGGAGCTACAAAGTATATCGCGGCATGGGCTCCCTCGAGGCCATGAAATCAGGCAGTCGGGATCGTTATTACCAGGATGACATAGAAAGCAATCTTAAAATGGTTCCCGAAGGTATCGAGGGACGGGTGCCATTCCGGGGATCCCTTTCAGCCAGTATCTACCAGCTTGTCGGTGGCTTGAAGGCCGGCATGGGTTATCTTGGCTGCCGCACCATAGGGGAGATGCATAAAAAGGCCACTTTTGTTCGCATAACCTCCGCCGGACTTCGTGAAAGCCATGTCCACGACGTAATCATTACCAAGGAAGCGCCCAATTACTGGCTGGATTAGCATGAAGCACGCTGATTTTGTCCATCTCCACGTCCATACCCAGTACAGTCTTTTAGACGGAACAATTCGCATCGACGATCTCCTGAAGAAGGCAAAAGAACATCATATGCCCGCGGTGGCCATGACGGATCACGGCAATATGTTCGGGGCCATCGATTTTTATCAGCATGCCTATCGACACGGCATCAAACCGATAATTGGCAGCGAAGTATATGTTGCTCCCCGTAGCCGCCTTGAAAAGAGTTCCCAGGGCATAGGTGAAACTTCCCGTCATCTTGTTGTCCTTGTAAAGAACATGGAGGGCTACAAAAATCTTCTGAAATTATCGTCGGCTGGTTACCTGGAAGGATATTACTACCGACCCCGGGTAGACAAGGAACTCCTCCGCCAGCACCATGAGGGTCTCATTGCTATGAGCGCCTGTCTGCACGGTGAAATTGCCGATCACATTCTCAAGGGAAATACAGAAGGGGCGCTGAAATCCGCAGAAGAATATCGTGATATCTTTGGAGATGGGAATTTCTATCTTGAAATCATGGAGAATAGTCTCCCGGAACAGAAGATCGCCAATGAAGGGTTGATGGAGATAAGCAGAAAGCTGTCCATCCCTCTGGTAGCGACTAATGACTGCCATTACCTCAACCAGGCAGACGCCGAGGCCCACGAGATTCTCTTATGTATCCAGACCGGGAAGACAATTGAAGATCCGAATCGAATGAAATTCCAATCGGACCAGTTCTTCTTCCGCTCTCCGGAGGAGATGAAAGCCCTGTTTTCATATTGCCCCCAGGCGATTGAAAATACAATTGCCATAGCGGAGAAGTGCAATCTTACCATGGAGTTTGGCAAGTTTTATCTTCCCCATTTTAAGCTGGATAATGATCAGAGCCTAGATGAATATCTTGTGAAAATCGCCAAAGAGGGACTCGATCGTCTGGCCCCGGTAATCAATACTGCCGGAGAGACGGAAATTACCAGGAAATATGAAAAGCGCCTCACCGAAGAACTGGCCATGATCAAGTCCATGGGATTTGCCGGTTATTTTCTCATTGTGGCCGACTTTGTTAATTACGCAAAAGAGCAGAAGATACCGGTCGGACCGGGCCGTGGTTCAGCGGCGGGTAGTCTCGTGGCCTACGCCACCGGGATAACAAACATCGATCCAATTCGTTACGGCCTCTTCTTTGAGCGATTCCTCAACCCGGACCGCAAGACTATGCCCGACATCGACATTGATTTCTGCCAGGAACGACGGGACGAAATCATCCGCTATGTAACTGATAAATACAGCAGTGATAACGTAGCGCAGATAATAACCTTCGGGAAAATGTTAGCCAGGGCAGTCATCAGGGACGTCGGCCGGGCCATGAATATCCCCTATGGCGAGGTTGACGCCATCGCGAAAATGATTCCCAATGTATTGAATATTACCCTTGACGACGCGATAAAGATGGAACCGCGCTTGAAGGAAGAGGCGAAAAAGAACGAACGTATTCAAAAACTATTAACCTACTCTCGAGCCCTGGAGGGTTTGAACCGCCATTCATCGACCCATGCCGCTGGTGTCGTGATTTCCGATGTGCCGCTGGTAAACCGCGTACCTCTTTATAAAGGCGCCAAAGATGATGTCGTAACCCAGTTTTCCATGAACGACATCCAGTCGGTAGGGCTGACTAAATTTGATTTCCTGGGTCTCAAGACCTTGACGGTGATCAAAAACGCCCTACAGATGATCAAAGAGGGAAGGGGGGGTGATGTTGACATCGACAAATTACCCCTTACCGATCAAGCTACTTATGAGCTTCTGCAGCGGGGCAACACTGACGGTATTTTTCAATTGGAAAGTTCGGGGATGCGGGATATTCTGACCAGTATGAAGCCGGACTGCATAGAAGACATCATCGCCTTGATTGCCCTCTATCGCCCTGGACCAATGGGGATGGTTCCAGATTTTGTTTCCCGAAAATTGGGGAAAACACAGATCAGCTATGAATTGCCTCAACTTAAGGAAATCTTGAGGGAGACCTACGGGGTTATTCTTTACCAGGAACAGGTCATGCAGATTGCCAGCGCCATTGGCCGTTACACCATGGCTGAGGCGGATACTCTGCGCAAGGCGATGAGCAAAAAAAAGGTCGCCGAGATGGACAAGGAAATGCCGAAATTCCTTGCCGGGGCCAAACAGAACCACATCCCCGAGGAGAAGGCTGCCCGCATCTGGGAACAGATGAATAAATTTGCCGAATATGGTTTCAACAAATCACACAGTACCGCCTATGCGATGATTTCCTATCAGACCGCCTATCTGAAGGCCCACTATCCGGAAGAATTCATGGCTGCCCTGCTGACCAGCGAAAAGGACAACCGCGATAAAATCATACGGTATATCAATAGTTGCAAGGAGATGGGCATTAACGTCCTGCCGCCGGACATCAACGAGTCTCTTAGTGATTTCACCGCCTCAGTCGGACACATCCGCTTTGGGATGGCGGCGGTGAAAAATGTCGGGGTAGGGGCGGTGGAAGCCATTATTGAAGCCAGGAAGAAGGGTGAGAAATATCCGTCCTTTCAGGATTTCAGCGAGCGGGTCGATCTGCGGCGGGTGAACAAGCGGGTCCTCGAAAGCCTTATCAAATGCGGGGCCTTTGATTCCCTGGGCCACAAAAGACGGGCCCTTTTCAGTTCTTATGAGGAGACCATGAATCTGGCCCAGCGGCTGCGCAAATCAAAGGCCAGCAGCCAGGTCAGTTTACTGGAAGGTCTTGATACCTCAACCGGAAGCGGTAATATGCACGGCGCCGCTGCTCCTCCCGATGTCGGCGAATGGGATCATAAAGAACTTCTCATGCATGAAAAGGAGGCACTTGGATTCTATATTACCGGACATCCATTATCGAGATACCGGCAAAAGCTTGAATTCGTTACCAACGCCAACTCAGATAACATCGGGGACAGAAGAGACAAAGAGGAAGTCATTATTGCCGGTGTAGTTAGTAATATCAAGGAGTTGACGACGAAAAGAAAAGATGTCATGGCCTACATAACCCTCGAGGATCTTTATGGTTCCATGAATATCATCTGTTTTGCCGATATTTATCAAAAGTCAAAATCCCTTTTGAAAGGGGATGAACCTGTCCTGATTAAAGGGCAACTTGATATATCCGAAGAAAATGTCAAAATAATCGCCAACGACATAACACCACTTCAGGATGCCCCGGATATCTCGCCTTATTTGTCCGTTCATTTCCAGGTCGATACGCAAGGCATATCAAGCGAAGATTACATTTTACAAATCAAATACTTGTCGGATAAACATAAGGGATCTTCTGAAGGATATATTCATTTGCTGAACGGAAACAGCGAAACGATAATTTACTTAGGTAATGACCACCGCTTCCAGTTGACTCCGGAGCTCTTGAAGGCAACCCGCCTTGTCCTGGGACCTAATTCGATAAAATATCGATGAAATGTTATACCGCGAGCGAACATATCGGAATTACATCGCTGCCCATGATCTTGTTTCCTTTCATGTCTCTATCCGGGAAACAGACCTCTATATCGCCGCTGATCAGGACCTATCCGCAATTGCTCTCGCCTCGGTAATCAAACATCGTAACTATCTGGAATCATATATCCAGCGACATCCCAAGTTTTTTAAATCCTTAGAACCCATTCCCGGAGACCGATTTGCACCTAGGATAGTTCGCGATATGATCGAGGCGGGAATTGCTGCGCAGGTCGGACCAATGGCAGCAGTGGCCGGGGCGATGGCCAAGTTTGTTGGCATGGATCTTCTTTGCCATTGCGAAAATGTCATTGTAGAAAATGGCGGCGACATCTTCATGAAGACCTATACAGAGCGGCGGGTATCGATCTTTGCGGGAGAGTCTCCCTTAAGCCAGAAGGTGGTCCTAAACATAACGCCTGCGGAAATGCCCCTTGGGATCTGCACATCCTCCGCCACAGTGGGACCTTCCTTAAGTTTCGGAAGGGCAGACGCCATTTGCGTACTATCGCAATCACCAAGTTTGGCCGATGCGGCGGCGTCGCGGATCGGAAATCAGGTAAAAAAACCTGGTGACCTAAAAATGGCGTTGAACCTCGGGTCGGAAATTGCCGGGGTAAAAGGAATTGTAATTATTATAGGTGAAACAATGGGTGCCTGGGGCCAGGTCCAATTCTGCGATTAAAGTTTACATAACATATCTTATCCGACATTACATTTCCTAACTATAAACCTTCCTCGGCCAGTTGTTTAACAATTAATGACTGTTTTTCAGTTATATGCTTAGGAACCATCACGTTGATCTTTACGTATTGATCCCCTTTGACTGCCCCTTTTAAGCCGGGTACGCCGTAACCCTTCATACGGATCTTGGTGTTGTTCTGGGTACCCGGTGGGATCTTCAGGCGTTTGGTTGCCCCGTCAATTGTCGGTACATCAATACTCGTTCCGAGGACCGCCTGAGTGAAGTTAATAGACTTCTCAAAATAAATGTCGTTTCCATCGCGGGCAAAGAGCGGATGAGCAAGGATGGTTATATTCAGATACAGATCTCCGGCGATACCGCCGTCAATACCATGACCGCCCTTCCCCGTAAGGCGCAGTTTTTTACCGGTGCTGATTCCAGCGGGTATTTTCACGTTGATTTCATCGACCCGATCTTCCCGTTGCAGGGCCAGTTTCTTTTCGACTCCTGTAACCGATTCTTCCAGGGTGATGGAAAGATTGTACTGCAGATCCTGACCTTGTTGGGGCATGTGTCCATAGGATTGACCGCCGCCGCCGAAGAGATCGGCAAAGGGATCAAATCCCTGCTGAGGTCCCCCACGCCTTCTCGACTCACCCCCCGAACCTGTCCGTGTCGTCCTTCCTCCCGAGCCGCCCAAATCAAATCCAAAACCACGCAAGAGATCGTTGAGGTCGAAGTTTTTGAAGATATCTTCCTGAGAATATTTCTGGCGGAATTGATCTGCCGAGCCATAGGTATCGTATTGATTGCGTTTTTCCTGATCACTAAGGACCGCATAGGCCTCGCTGATCTTTTTGAACTTCTCCTCAGCCTGATTCTTGTTGTTAGGGTTTCTATCAGGATGCCATTTTAAAGCCAGTTTACGATAGGCCTTTTTAATCTCTTCCGTGTTTGCCTTTTTGTCAACTCCTAACAATTGATAATAATCTTCGGCCATTTTACTCCGCCCTTCCCTGATTAGTGGTCAATAAAATACGTACGATGCTCTGTTTGTCAAGCTATCAGATCACAAAAAAAAGGGGAAATGTCCGATATCAAGAAAATAATCAGTTGAAATATATCTTAAATACCGCTATGTAGCCGCAAGATTAGGAAGGATATATGGCAAAAAAGATACCGCTTAGCGACTTAGAGCCGGGAATGGTAATCGTGAAGCCTATCATGATGAAAAACGGCATGGTGATACTCGGCGAAGGGGCGAAACTGACCCCGGCCTGGGTAGAGAGACTCCAGGAGATGGACCTCAATGGGGCCTACATAGATGCCCCTGAAGAACAAAAGTTAACGAAAGAAGAAGCTTTAGCACAACTCGATGCGCGTTTTCAGCCGGTTGATGACAGACCATACATGATTCGTCTTAAAGATTTACTCAGGGAGCACATTGAGGGGCTCTATGAAAAGTAAGACGATCATCAAAGTCCGCAAGGCGAGGATTGAAAACATCTCTTCTTTGCCCACGGTCCCGGGTAATCTCAAACGCATCTCTAACATCATCGAGAAACCCGGCCTTACCCTCGATGAGATCGGTCGTTTTGTTGCTAGTGATCCCGCCCTGGCCTCCAAGGTCCTTAAGATGGTAAACTCTGCCATGTACGGTTTCCCGGGTCGAATCACCGCCGTTTCCTATGCCGTGATGCTGCTGGGATTGAATGTCGTTAAAGGGCTCCTTTTAGGAATAGCCGTCTTCGATATCATGGAACAGACGATGAGAGGGTTGTGGGCCCATTCCGTGGGTTGCGCTGTGGCGTCTCGCTGCATTGCCGAAAAAAAGGGGATCAAAGATCCAGAAGAGTTTTCCATTGCCGGCCTGCTCCATGATATTGGCAAGGCCATCCTTGTGCTTGAATATCGGACGGAATATGAAAAAGCTATGGAAGGGGCCGCTGAGGGGAAGATTCCGATTTTTGAAGCTGAAAAAGAAGTGTTCAGTGATGGCCATGCCGAAGTAGCCATGTGGCTTGCGGAAAAATGGCGTTTCCCCCGCAATCTTGTGGAAGTCATCGCTTATCACCATCGTCCCTCTCTTTCACAAATCGCCCCCATGGAAACGGCCATCATTCATGTTGCCGACATTATCGTTCGCGCCCGCGGCATCGGATTTGCGGGCGATTTTTATGTCCCTGATCTGAACACGCAGGCCTTCGATCTTCTGGGCCTGTTCGATGTCGATATCAAGGAAATCCTGCTAAAAATAGACGACGCAACTGACGCAATTTATGATTCAACGGAATGATGGATCGGCTATGAACACTGTCACCATTTTGTCTCAAGACCCCATCGTTTTCACCATGCTGGAGCGATTTCTGAAACCGGATCATCAATTGATCGTCTTTAGAACGATGCCCGCTGCTCTGGACTACATATACACCACTATTCCCGAACTGATGATTCTTGATATCCGCTCCATAAAGTCATCGTGCGTTTCCCTTTTGAATCAGCTTAAGGAAGATCCCATTTTCAGCCAGCTCCCCGTCCTGGTGATTTTCGATGATCCAGGCCAGTTAGAACTGCTGAAAACCATGCATGTTGAAGATTATATTTTCCGGAAAATGCTTGAACAGGAAATTATCACCCGTGTTAACTTGTGTATTTGCAGGGCGAAGCGAATCGTCGAATTGAACCCCCTTACCAGACTTCCCGGCAATAATGCCATCAACCGACAAATCCAGGACCGCCTCGATAGGAAGGAATCCTTTGCACTGGCTTACGCGGATCTCGACTATTTCAAACCCTATAACGACAAGTATGGATTTTCGCGTGGGGATGAGGTGATAAAGTTTACTGGACGGCTGATTCTTAACCTGGTTAATGAAAAACAGAGCAAAGATAATTTCGTGGGCCATATCGGGGGGGATGATTATGTCTTCATAATGGCGCCCCCGTTAATTGTCGAGACCTCCGAACACATTATTCAAGCTTTCGATCAGATCGTTCCAACCTTTTATGATGAGGAGGACAGACAAAAGGGGTTTATCCTTTCAAAGGATCGCCAGGGTATAGAACGCACTTTTCCTGTCATTGGCATCTCGATTGGCATTACGGGCAGTCACCTGCGTACTTTTTGTCATTACGGTGAGATGACCGGCGTCGCCTCGGCCATGAAATCGCTTTCCAAACGAGATGAGGGTAGCATCTACCGCATTGACCAACGTCAGAAGAATCATATTACGGCTACCAAAAACACACGCAATAACGGATCAGAGAGCTAATCGAAGTCTTGACCAAAATTGTTTTTCTCTTAAGCCGCCCTTCCCAGATGGAAAGCCTTCAGGTTGGCATCGATAACTTTCTTCGGAAAGACCTCCCGGATGATTTTTTCCCACATCGTGATCTCAAGATCCAGCCATTGAGACAGGACACCCAAAAGGGCGGTGTTTTCTGCCCGTATATTTCCTGCTTTGCGAGCGATTTCATGTGCTTTTACCACTTTAACCGTTTTAAATGATTCCTTGACAAGATCAATAGCCTGCCCCGGATAGGTCATATCCCCTAGATTGACCGCCGGAGGATAAAGCTCAAGTTCGTTGATAATAATTCTGCTGTCCGGTTTGAGGTAATCCAGATAGCGCAGGGATTCCAGCTTTTCAAAGGCCAGGAGAATATCGACATTCCCTTTCCGTTCAATGGGGGAATAGACTTTGCTGCCATAGCGAACGTGACTGGTCACGCACCCCCCGCGCTGGGCCATGCCGTGAACTTCGCTTTTCTTGACGTCCATACCCGATTTCATCATTACCAGGCAGAGAATATCGCTGGCCCGCAGGATACCCTGACCGCCGACGCCTGCCATGAGAACGCTTCTGACTTCCGCCGGGTTAATTTTCTCTATACTTGATTTTTTAGACATGATTCATTCCACCTCCACAATGGCGCCGACTTTGCAAACTTGCTGGCAAATTGTACAGCCGGTGCACAAATCGGCGTCAATAAAGGAATTGCCTTCCTGCTTCTTGGCGTTTTTGATAACCTGATCGGCAGGCATATCCGCGAACTTGCGCCAGGCGATGGGCGGGCAACCCAATCCGATGCAGTTTCGGCAGCCGACACATTTGTTTACATCGACGCGCAGGGGCTTGCGGATTTCCGTCTGGTGTCTTTTGAAAAGGACACAGGAACGACGGGAAATGACGACGGAGGAACCGGGTCTGGCAAGCTCTTCACGCATGACGTCTCTCGTATTCTTGATATCGTAAGGGTCTATGATTCGCACACTGTCGATGCCGAGGACTTTAGCCAAGGCAAATATATCGAGTTCCTTGGCCTTTGCGCCCTGGAGAGTGTAGCCGGTGGCCGGATGCTCCTGCATCCCTGTCATGGCCGTGGTCCGATTGTCACAGATTACGATTACGGCCTCACCCTGGTTATAGGCCATATTGAGAAGGGGTGTTATGCCGGAATGCAGAAAGGTCCCATCCCCGATCACCCCGACAACCTTTCCCTTTCCTTTTTCTTTCAAGGCCTTGCTCATCCCGTGGGCCATACCGACACTTGCCCCCATGCAAATACAGGAGTGCATTCCCTCCAGGGGCTTCATGAAAGAAAGGGTGTAGCAGCCGATATCTCCTGCCACAAATGTCTTGAGTTTTCCCAGGACGTGGAAAAGTCCCCGATGCGGGCTGCCTGGGCAGAGATTCGGCGGTCGGGGGGGAATCGCAACCTCTGGCAGTTTGACGGTAGTCGGTGTTTTACCTTTGAGGGCGGTCTCGATGACCCCGGGATCGAATTCATTGGTGAAGGGAAAGACATCCTTGCCCGCTACCTCAACTCCCATCGCCCGGATCTGCTCTTCTATAAACGGATCTAATTCTTCTATGACATAGAGCTTTTTTACCTTTGCCGCAAATTCGCGGATGAGCTTTTCCGGCAGGGGATGGACCATGCCCAGTTTGAGATATGAGAATTCCGGGAAGACGTCCTTTGTATAATTGTATGGCATCCCGGCGGTGATGACTCCCACCTCGGTACTGTTAATCTCCATCCTGTTTTCACCAAAGGTCTCCGCATATTCCCGCAGTGCCTGCGTGCGCTTTTCCACTTCCAAACGCCTGAGTCTGGCCATTGCCGGCACCATGACATACTTTGAAGGTGTGATGCGAATCTCCGTCTTGTCTTCCGCAGGCAGAGGATCTTCAATGATCACCACCGACTTGGAATGTGACACCCTGGTCGTGGTGCGCAGGAAAACGGGGGTATCAAACTTCTCGCTGAGGGCAAAGGCAATCTTTATGAATTCCTTCGCCTCCTGACTGTCCGCAGGTTCGAGCATGGGTATTTTCGCGAATTTTGCATAGTTGCGGTTATCCTGTTCGTTCTGGGAGCTGTGGAGAGAAGGGTCGTCGGCCGTGATGATGACCAGGGCGCCGTTAGTACCCGTATAGCTGACCGTAAACAGGGGATCGGCGGCGACATTTACCCCGACATGCTTCATGGTGACAAGGGCTCTGGCACCGGCCACTGCGGCTCCGATCCCTACTTCGAGGGCAACCTTTTCATTGGGAGCCCACTCGGCGTAAACGCCGTCGTATTTTGAAAATTCCTCAAGAATTTCCGTGCTCGGCGTTCCCGGATATCCGACTCCGAACCGTATGCCCCATTCATAAGCGCCTCTGGCGATGGCCTCATTTCCTGACATCAATACTTTCATAGATACGCTCCCCGGTGTTTGCTATCCAAGGATAGCAATTTTTCTTCCGATGATAAGCTTCATCGCCGGATCATTTGTCTTATCCATTGATTTCTGGTAATATTCGATAGCCTTTTTATTATCCTTCATGGCTTCATAGGTTCTGGCAAGATTTGCCAGAATATCTCCCGCAAAGGGTTTTCCTGCCTTGGCGTTCAAGGCCATTTCGTACTGCACCAAGGCGTTTTTATAATCCTTCTTCACCTCGTAGCAATTTCCCATGCCGTTGTGAACTAGGACGGTCAACTCGTTTTCACCCGATTTTTCCTTGATATATCCCTGAAAAGCCTTCAACGCCGCGTCGATTTGGCCGGCGTTGAGATAGGCGTTCCCGATCCGGTACCGGGCCAGTGTAGCCGCTTCTGTGGATGGATATTTCTCCATTACATCCTGCAGGGGTTTGACGGCGGCGGTTGCATCCTGACCAGCCATTCTGATCCGGATTGTGTCCATAACTGCCTTATTATAGAGATTCATTGCCTTCGTTTCTTCCGTTTGCCGGTAGTAGGCCCACCCTCCTATCAATACGAACACTGCCAACACGATGGTCGTTACAACTGCGATATTTCGCCTGTGGGTCAGGACATAGTCCCTCACTTGCCCCAAGAGCACCTGTAGCTTGTCCGGTTCCGTTATTTCCTGTTTAGCCGCCTTATTTGACATGTCTCGCTCCTGTTTAATTATTCTATATTGATAAATAAGTCCATCAGGTTGTAACCGGGACTAACTATCAATCCCGAAGTCTTGGCCGTCTTCTCTCCATAGGACAACCCTGAACGGCGGTTTTCAGTTGTGACGGAAGAATATATGGCGAAGGGACTGGGGTCGGCGGCATGGGTGCGCATGATTAACGGTGTGGGATGGTCGCTAAGAACCATGACCCGCACACCGCCCATTTCATGTATCCCCTGAAGGACCGTACCGACGACCTTTTCATCGAAATCCTCGATGGCCTTGATCTTTCCTGCCAAATTACCTTCATGGCCCATTTCATCCGGGGCCTCCACGTGAACAAACACAAAATCCATTTCTTTAAGAGCGGCGAGGGCCTTTCGTGCCTTGCCGATATAATTGGTGTCCGTGTAGCCGGTTGCCCCTTCGACATGAATGGGGCTGAGGCCGGCATAAATACCGATGCCATTGAGGAGATCCACCGCCGAGATTATCCCGCCGGTGATTTGATAGCGATCGGTAAGTTTGTCCATCCGGGGGGCTTTGCCCTGCCCCCATAACCAGATCGCATTGGCCGGCTTTTCCCCCCGGTTTATCCTGTCGAGATTAACAGGGTGCCTTTCCAGTACCCCCTTAGCCTCTTTCATGAGGGACTGGATTGCTCCGGAACCCTCTCCCCAGGGCAGATAACCGTCTGAACTTTGCCCGGTTATGTCATGGGGCGGTGTTGTTGTCATTTTCTCTTCGCCGTTACGCCATACAAGCAGATGGCGGTAACTCACACCGGGAAAGAATTGATAATCCTTGTTTCCCAATTCACGTTCGAGGTCGCGGATGATCGCTGCTGCTTCGGCGCTAGTAATATGACCGGCGGTAAAATCATCCATGATCGGGTCATCGCCCCCGCCCAAGGCGATCAGATTGCAGCGGAAGGCGACATCCTGAGGACCAAGAACGATGCCCATGTTGGCCGCTTCCAGAGGCCCCCGACCTGAGTAACAGGTTCCGGGGTCATAACCGAGGACGGTAAGATTGGCAACGTCGCTTCCCGGCTTGAAACCCTTGGGAATCGTATCTACCAGCCCCAGGGTCCCCTCTCTGGCCATGAAATCCATATTGACCGTCCGGGCCGCCTCCAGTGGCGTCTTGCCTCCCAGTTCATCCACCGGGTAATCGGCCATCCCATCACCCAGCAATACAATATACTTCATCAAAATCTCTCATCCTCAATGCGAATGAAAACGGTAGGTTCATGAACTATGTCCAATTGATCGATCCTCTTTAAGGCCTCCTGAACATCCCGCTCCCGTGCCTTGTGGGTGGTCATCACCACGGGCACCGCGCCTTCTTCTTTACGTCCCTTCTGAATCACCGAGGCAATGCTGATATTCATCTCCCCTAGAATTCCGGCTATTTTGGAGAGGACGCCCGCCTTGTCTGCGGCCATAAAACGGAAATAGTAATTCGTTTGAATCTCCGAAAATGGAACCAGACGGATATCGTCAATAATATCTTCCCCGAGAGATCGATATGGCACAAGACGGGATACATCCTGAAGAATTCCTCTCGATATATCAACGATGTCGCTTAAGACGGCGCTTGCCGTGGGCATCATCCCTGCCCCCTGGCCATAGAGGAATACCGAACCGGAAGCGCTGCCGATGATATGAAAGGCGTTGTAATTACTGTTTACATTGGCAAGAATGTGATCGAAGGGGATCATTGTTGGATGAATACGCGCTTCCACAAGATCCCCCCGCTCAAAGGCAAGAGCCAGCAGTTTGATGCGATAGCCGAACTCCCTGGCAAATTCGATATCCTGCCGACTGATCCGGGAGATACCCTCCCGGTAAATGGTTTCGATATCAACCCGCTTTCCGTAGGCAAGAGAAAGGGTAATAGCCAGCTTATGGGCGGTATCGATGCCCTCGACGTCGAAAGTCGGATCAGCCTCGGCAAAGCCTAGTGCCTGAGCCTCTTTGAGAACATCGGCAAAGGCTTTTCCCTCGTCCGTCATTTTCGAAAGAATGTAGTTAGAGGTTCCGTTCATGATGGCCATCAGCGACTTGATCCGGTTGGCTACCAGGGATTCCTTAAGGGTCTTGATAATGGGGATCGTCCCGCCGACGCTGGCCTCAAAACGGATATCCACCTTTTCCTTGTTCGCAGCCTGAAATATTTCGTTGCCATATGTAGCAAGAAGCGCCTTGTTGGCTGTCACGACATGTTTTTTCCTGCGCATGGCCTCCATAATAAAGGTACGAGCCGGTTCATAGCCCCCCATGAGTTCGACAACGATTTGAATATCCGGATCTTCGAAAATATCCGTGGCTTTTGTCGTCAGAACGTCTGGCGCCACAGTCACGACCCGGGGGGTTGTGATATCGAGATCGGCGATTTTCTTCAGGACGAGCCGGGCGCCGAGGCGTTTTTCAATTAGATCGCCGCTTTCCTGGAGCAGCTTCACTATCCCTGCCCCGATGGTACCAAATCCGATTAGCCCCAGTGAGATCTTTTTCATAAAAAGGTTTCCTGAACATTTTTCGCTCGTGTTTATAATAGACTACCGGTTTTGTCAAAATAAATTGCCGGTTGGAGTGAATAATTGACTTTCTCAGGGGATTGAGTTAAAAGGTTACCGCTGCCTTCCACGGGAGCACATCTTCCTAATCCAATATTATCTCGTACCCGATAAAGGATGAAACAATGACTGCATCATATAAACAGGCCGGTGTGAACATTTACCAGGCAAATCTATTTGTCGAAAAGATCAAACCTCTTGTGAAAACT
>Ga0172379_10006112_pt1 | contig 16349 bp, 11 predicted proteins | sample GrowelOW334metaG_FD_119756 | JGI IMG/M metagenome (GOLD analysis project Ga0172379, IMG submission 119756) | Groundwater microbial communities from an aquifer near a municipal landfill in Southern Ontario, Canada - Groundwater well OW334 metaG | ecosystem: Environmental > Aquatic > Deep... | reverse complement strand
ATCTGCAAATCAGGATTATCCTTTTGATGAATTGATTGAAGATCTGAATATTAAAAGAGACTTAAATCGATCGCCTCTTTTTGACGTTGTATTTTCTTACATGAACTTTGCCCTCTCGGATATTAAAAATGGGGAGATGCAAATATCTGACTACATGGCCGAAACGGTTGTTTCATCCGAATACGATTTGATGCTTTACGGGTTGGAAGCCGAAGAAAAAATTTATATCACCATTAAATATAAAAAGTCACTGTTCAAAAGGGAAAGTATAGAAAGATTTGCCGGACATTTCTCCAAGATTATAGAAATCATCACAAAGAACAGGGAAATAAAACTATCCGATATCGATATTCTTTTGCCAAATGAAATTGAACTTCTAAAAAGCTATAACACAAATTACAGGAAAATTTCTGAAAAGACAGATGTTATTGATCTGCTCAAAGGATCCTTTGCGAAATATCCTGAGAAGATAGCTCTTCTGTATAATGGGAAGGCGATCTCTTACAATGAGCTAAATATTAGGGTGAATAAGCTTGCAAATTATTTACAGTCAGTGCTTTTTGTGAAGCCTGATGATCTGGTTGGGATCATGACTGAAAGAACAGAAACGATGATAGTTGCAATGCTGGGAGTGATAAAAAGTGGGGCGGCTTATGTCGGAATAGATAGCGCTTATCCGCAGCAAAGGATTGATTATATCCTGAAAGACAGTAGGACAAAAATACTGTTAACTGAAAAGAACCTTCTTCAAAAGACCGCATTCGAAAAGAGCACTGAAATGCTGGTGGTCGACCTTGAGGATATGGCCATTGCAAATCAAAAACCAAGCGAGCCGGAGAGGATATGCAATCCCGACAATTTGGCTTATATTATCTACACTTCCGGATCGACAGGCGCTCCCAAAGGGGTAGCCATTACGCATAAAAATCTGTCAGTGTTTTTGCACTTCTGTTTGGAAGAATTCAAATCAACAAATTCTGATAGAATTTATGCCACTGCGTCCTATTGCTTCGACATATCTGTGTTTGAAATCTTCTATCCGCTTGTATCCGGTAAATCATTGAGGGTATTGAAGTCTGCGCTTGATATTCCCAGCCATCTTGGGATGGATGATAAAGTATTGATTAATCTTGTTCCCTCGTCAATGTCTGCAATAATGGATAGTTTGGACCTGGGTGGGTATAATAATCTGACTGCTGTTAATCTTGGTGGTGAACAAATACCTCAGACGCTTATTGACCGTATCGACTGTGATAAAATTGAAGTTAGAAATTTATACGGACCATCTGAAGATACTACCTATACAACCTTGTACAGATTTAGCAACAGCAAAAGAAAAGTCTTGATCGGCAAGCCGTTGGCGAATACCCAAATATATATTGTTGACCGGAATATTAAGCTGGTTCCAATGGGTCACTCCGGTGAAATATGTATCTCCGGGGATAAACTTGCAAAGGAATACTTATACAAGGAGGAATTGACACGGGAAAAATTCATCTGCAATCCATTCGGAGAGGGACGACTTTACAAAACAGGGGATTTGGGCAGGTGGACTGACTCAGGTGATTTAGAATACCTGGGAAGAATCGATCGTCAGGTTAAGATAAGAGGATTCAGAATTGAGTTGGGAGAGATAGAAGCGAATATCAGGAATTATCCATCGGTTGAGAATGTTGTCGTAGTTGCCTGGGAGAAAGATGCAACCAAAGATATTGCTGCTTATATCGTTGCAAATGAAGAAATTGATTTCAATGGTCTGAAAAATCATTTGTGTCAATTGCTTCCTGCATACATGATCCCTATGTACTTTGTTCAGGTGGATAAAATTCCGCTGACATCCAATGGAAAGATTGATGTGAAAGCGCTTCCTGAACCTTTACTCAACAGCAAGGATTCAAAATCGGTTGAGACGGAAGAATTAAGCCCAAAAGAAGAAGCGCTTGCCGAAATTTGGAAGAATGTTCTGGAGGTTGATCAATTGAGCAAATACTCGGGTTTCTTTGACCTGGGCGGACACAGTCTGAAAGCATTGAGACTTCTTGCACAAATCAATCGTACGTTTAAAAGTAGCTTCTTACTTTCTGACATTTTTGAATATCCGACGATCTCGCAATTTGCACGGATAATCGATAATCAGGAAGATGTTGAATTTATGTCTCTTAGTCCTCTTGAGAAAGCAAATTACTATGATGTTTCGCATGCCCAACACCGGTTGTGGATACTCGACAGGGTGGAGGGAAAATCCATTGCTTACAACGTTCCGATGGTTTACAGCATAAAATCGGAAGTAGATATTAGCGCGCTGCAGCATGCATTTATTTCGATAATTAAGAAATACGAATCCCTGAGAACCTATTTTGTTGAAATTGAAGGAGAACCAAAACAAGGGATATTGGATGAATTTGATTTTGCAATAGATGTTATTGAAGTGTCTGTCACCCAGGATCTGATCAGTAATTCCAGGGAGCTCATTCAGAAAGCGGTTACCACACCATTTAGTTTGGAGGAAGCACCTTTAATTAAAGTAACGCTACTGAAAGATAAAAACAAAACGGAGTATATCTTAATCATCAATGTACATCACATCGTTCTTGATGAATGGTCGGTAAATATTCTGGCAGACAATTTGGCCTTGTTCTACGATCATTATTCAGGCAAAAACAGAATTACGGATGAGCGCCTGTTCATGCCTTCACCCATTCAGTACAAGGAATTTGCCCATTGGCACAATAACCAGATCGTCAAGAACGAAGGAGAAACAAATGAGCACAAGAATTATTGGCTCGAATTATTCAGGGAACCGGCGCCATACCTGAATTTACCTTCTGATTTTCAACGGCCAAAGACGCAGACATTTGAAGGGAAAACTGAGTCGTTCAAATTGCAGCATTCTTTGTCTGAAGGTCTCCGAAGGATTTGTAATGAGAACAATACTACACTGTTTGTCTCAACTCTTGCGCTAATCAACGTTCTTTTTTCCAGATACACCGGCCAAAATGATATCGTTATCGGAACTCCAATTGCAAACCGGGACCATCAGGATATACAGGATCAGATTGGATTTTTCCTGAATACGCTTGCCTTGCGCAATCAGTCAGATCCTGTAGAAAATTTCAGAACTTTCCTGAATAGAGTGACTAAAAATACACTCGGTGCATTTAATCATCAGATGTTTCCGTTTGATTTGCTTGTGGATGAATTACAGCTTCCACGAGATCTCTCCCGGTCTCCATTGTTTGATGTCATGCTAATTTCACAAACCCCTGCTGACAATAAGATTAACCATGTAGCAGGTCTCAAAATGGAATCGGTAAATTTTGATTTTCCGGTAAGTAAATTTGATTTGTCAATAAGCTATTACGATGATGGAGAATCGATTAACTATTTCTTCGAGTACAATACCGCTCTCTATAAAAAAGAGCGGATTGTCAATATGTTTAGTCATTTTGCTGCTTTGGTCGATAGTGCTATTAACAATGAGAAAGAACCGATCTCTAAATTAAATATTGTTTCCCCGGAAGAGAATGCATTGCTATGCAAATATTCGATGGGATATGATAAAGCATTGGCTAATAAGTCGATTGTTAACCTCATTGAAAAGAAGGCAATAGAATACAAAGATCGCACGGCGGTTGTGTGCAAACGACAGAGATTGACTTTGGGAGAAGTCAATGCGAAGGCCAATCAATTTTCCCGTTTTCTGGTTGATAGTAACGGGATTAAACCTGGAGCCCGTGTTTGTGTGATGCTGGACCGGTCGGAGTGGTCGGTAATAACGATGCTTTCAATTCTTAAATCTGGTGGGGTATATGTACCGGTAGATGCAAATTATCCGCAAAGCAGGATTGATTTCATCCTGCAGGATTGCGGCTGTGAAATACTAATCACTTTAGAGGAGTTTAAAAAATTTATCCCACTTGATAGTATAAAAATAATTGCCATTGATGGTATTGGTGAAAGTATTTCTCAGTTCAGCAATGAAAATCAGGAGGTGATTCAACCTGTCGATTTAGATGCTACCGCTTATGTTATTTACACATCGGGATCTACCGGCGAACCGAAAGGGGTATTGGGAACTCACAAATGTCTGCTAAACCTGGTAGAATGGCAGTCCGGTCAAATAGAGAGCGGTTTAAAAGCACTTCAGTATGCACCTCACAGCTTCGATGTATCAGTTCAGGAGATCTTGTTTTCCCTTGCAACGGCAGGGACATTGTTTATGATTGAGAATGACACGCGGTACAAGATGAGTTTAATAGCCGAAATAATAGACAAAGAAGAAATTGAAATTCTGACGATGCCGTATAGTGCATTAAGTCTGTTTTTAGGAGAATTGGATCACATTGATCAACTGAAATCACTAAAACATTTGATCACTTCAGGGGAACAGCCGTTTGTGAATTCTACCCTGGCAAAATTACTCAAAGCCTATCCGGGTATTTTGTTTCATAACCAATACGGACCTTCCGAAACGCATGTAGTAACATCCTATACTCTTTCAGGCCAGATGGAAGAACTCCCGAATAAAATTCCAATCGGCAGACCGGTTAACAACACGCAAATATATTTATTAGATAAGGAGATGGAGCTTGTACCTGCCGGAATACCGGGAGATTTGTACATTGGTGGATTTAATGTAGCCAACGGATACATCAATCACCCGGATTTGACGACCGAACGTTTTATTCAAAATCCATTTGGTGAAGGGAACTTATACAAGAGCGGTGATGTTGCGAGATGGGATAATCATGGTGACCTTGAATTTCTTGGAAGGGATGACGGACAGGTAAAAGTTAGAGGTTATAGGATTGAGCCTGGCGAAATCGAATCCTGCATGCTTAAGTATCCAAATGTGAAAGAGGCCGTTATCAAAATAATAGATGAAGGACACGGCAAGGAGATAGTAGCCTATTTTACCTCTTCAACTGACATTGACAGCCATAGTTTGAAGGAGTTTTTAGTCTCTCAGCTTCCTGCATATATGATTCCCGGATATATAGTAAAGCTTACAGAATTTCCACGTACATCCAGTGGAAAAATTGATCTTCGTTTTCTTCCTTTACCAGATCCCAATGATAATCCGGATCTGTTGTCTTATGTCGAACCTGTAGGCGAAACCGAAATAGCCATCGCAGAAGTATGGTCGGAAATACTCCACAGGGAAAACATAAGCTCTCACGAAAATTTCTTTGAAATAGGTGGAAACTCCATCAAGGCAATCAGAGTGATGTCTAAGGTTCAAAAGAGGCTCAGCAAAAAGACCTATTTGAACCTGATATTTCAGCACCCAACGATAAAAGAGATGGCCGAAATTATTGTTGGTACGGACGAAAGGCTGAAAAATATGGATAGCGATTTCATCCGTTTAAATCAGGTGGTTGGAAAGAATATTTTCTTCATGCCTCCGGGGATAGGCTATTCCTTTGCTTATATGGAGTATGTGAAATATTTTGAAAATCACACTGTTTACGGATTGAACTTTATAGAATCCAATGATCCGGCAAAGTCAATGGCCGATATTTTAATCAATTTGCAAAGAGAGGGTGCATTTTATTTGTTCGGTCATTCGGCCGGAGGCAATATGGCGTATGATTTGGCAATCGAACTTCAAAAACTCGGACGGGAGGTTGGGGGAATAATATTGCTGGACAGTTACCGGCAGCTGGAACCAATTGATTGGAGCGCAGACGAATACTTAAATGATGCCATATTGTATATCGAGCAAAACCATGCTGAATTTCTGGATGAAGAAATTAAGGAAGCTGCTCTTGCCAAAATTGTTGCCTACAGAAGATACCTGAATGCCCGGGCTGAAGATAAATTTTTAAATTGTCCTGTTTATCAGATTGAAGCATCAGACGAAATAACTAATTTTAATCAGAAAATAAGCAGAAGTGCATGGGCCGAATTAACTTCGCAGTACGAAGTTTTAGGGGGTTACGGCGGACACATGGACATGTTAAAACAGCCAAATCTGGAAGGAAATGCTTTGTTAACCAGGAAACTACTTGATCGGCTTATAAATGAAAAATGAAAAGCACTTAATAGAAAAAATACATGACAATCTTTCATTTTCTCAAAAAGGAATCAGATAAACCACTGCTAAAGTTGGGTTTGTTAACTGCTGTCTCCGGTTTATCCAGTACGGGTGTCCTGGCTGTTATTAATCTTGCGGCCCAGGGAGAATCCGGTAAATCAATCAATATTAGTTATTTATTGATGTTTGTAGCTGTTGTTGGTATTTTTATTACTTCCCAAAAATTTATCCTTGTCGAAGGGGTTATTTTAATTGAAGACATCCTTAATAATCTAAGGATCAGACTATCAGATAAAATCCGACAAACTGATTTGTTAAACATCGAAAAAATAGGGAAAGCAAAGATATACAACCGGTTAACCCAGGAGTCTGCTTTAATTTCCCAGATGTCGGTATACTTGATTACCGCATTGCAGTCGGGTATCATGCTCATATTTATTTTTGGCTATATTGCCTATCTAAATCTCATGGCTGCTGTTATTCTATTGGCGATGTTAGCAGTAGGGGTAATGCTCTTCCACAAGAACAATATAAAAGTATATGCAGAACTCGATGCCACCAATAAAGCCGAAATCGAATATTTTAATTCGCTGACCGACATTCTTGACGGGTTGAAGGAGATTAAACTAAACAGGAAAAAGAGCAACGACCTATTCTCACATTACAGGAAGATTTCTACTGTGGTGCAAAAGCTGAAAGTCAGTACAGGATACCTGTTTTCTGTAAATACAGTTTTTTCCCAGGCATTTATCTATATTGTTCTGGGAGCAATTGTTTTTGTCCTTCCGCAGTTGAATGCCAATTTTTCGAAAGAGATAATCAGCACTACGACCGCCATGCTTTTTGCCATAGGTCCATTGACTTCATTGGTATCCATGATCCCACCTTATGAAAAGCTCAATTTGGCTGTCGAAAATATATATGAGCTGGAGGATCAACTGGATCAGCATTCAAATCATAACGAAGTACAACCGATTGACGGCGAAAACAGGTTTAAAAATTTCAAGAGAGTTGAACTGAAAAGTCTTTATTTTGAATACCATGACAACGAAATCTATGATAATTTCTCAATAGGACCAATTGACCTGACGATCAACAGGGGTGAGATACTTTTTTTTATTGGCGGAAACGGTTGTGGTAAAACCACATTGTTAAAAGCGCTTACCATGCTTTATAACAAGTTGGATTCAGGTAGTATTTTTGTCGATGATAAACTCGTTGACGACACAAATTATCTTGAATATCGGGAGCTATATTCCGCAATATTTTATGACTTTCATCTATTCGATAAACTTTATGGATTGGAAAATATTGATCCTAAAAGAGTTAATGATTTGCTTAAATTGATGGAGATTGATAAAAAGACAGAGTTTAAAGAGGATAGGTTTACAATACAAAACCTATCGACTGGGCAAAGGAAACGGCTTGCCCTAATTGTTACATTTCTTGAAGATAAACCAATTTATATTTTTGATGAATGGGCAGCTGATCAGGACCCACAGTTTAAAAACTATTTTTATGATATATTGTTGCATAAACTAAAGGCTGAAGGTAAGACGGTAATTGCAGTTAGCCATGATGACCGCTATTTTCATGTAGCCGATCGCGTAATCAAAATGGATTATGGAAAAATTGTCTGATACTGTTTAGGTTATCAATTTATTGCATAAATTTAACATGGTCTGTAATAATTTCGAAAATGAAAATATTCTTTAAAAAAATCGGCCATTATTACCACGTTATTAGACAAAATATCGTTGGATATTGGGAAAGGCATACATTAGGAATTACGATGACATTTTTGGTCTTTGTATTTTTTCTTGCCTTATTCTGGAAAAGCATTTTTATTTCGATTTATTCCGGAGAGCAGGGAATAAGATGGTCCGGACTTACCGGGACGAAACTGGAAGAGTATTATGGGGAGGGACTTCAGGTTATTTGGCCATGGGACAAAATGTATATCTACAATACCAGAATTCAAACAAAAGGCGATACAATGCAAATCCTTACTGCCGAAGGTCTTTCCATTAAGGTAGAATTTGTGTATAGGTTTTTTGCCTTAACCGATTCAATTCCTGTAATACATAAAATGCTCGGGCCTAATTATGCTAATACATACGTCGCTCCTGAGGTACAGGCTGCTTCTACTTCAATTATAGGTAATTATACACCTGAACAACTATATAAAATTTCGACACTCGTAATCCAATCGACTATCAAGTACTATTTAAATAAGCAGCTGATTCAAAGAAATATTATCATTGATGACTATCTCATTAAAAAACTTAGTCTGCCTGAAATCGTTGCCCAATCTATTGAAAAGAAAATGGTTGCAGCACAATTATCATATGAATTTGACTATAAACTTGAAGTTGAAGAAAAAGAGAGGAAGAGGAAATCCATAGAGGCAGAGGGAATTAGAAGTTTTGAGGACATATCTAAAATACCAATTTTGAAATGGAGAGGATTGGAAGTTACTACTGAATTTGCAAAATCCCCCAATTCCAAAATAATTATAATGGGTACCAGTGAAAAGGGTTTGCCATTGTTGTTGAATACAGACGAAAAGAAATAGATTCTATAAATTGAAATAACAGAAGAGCTGATTATCCTTTTTTTGAGAAGAATTAGATAAAATGATAAGTACGAAAGAATTAAAAAGGAAAATTTCGAAAATATTTTTTGTGGCAATACTTGTTTGCTTCAGCCTCTTAATTGTATTTGCTGGATCATTGATATATAATGGATTATACAAAAAACACTCTAAAGTTGAACTTTTTCATAATAGAATGACTGCTATTGTAAAGAAAATGAGCAGACTTATAGAATTTGTTCAAAAAATTCCGCAGGATTTGGTATATATTTTGGAATTTCAAGATGTGGATGAACAGGAAATGAAGATTTTGCTTGAATCAGTTCTCTTTAATAATTTGGAAATATGCGGGAGTGCTATAGCATTTGAGCCCAATCAATTCTATAAGGATTCGCTTTACCATGCCACTTATGTATACAGGAAAGGGGATAGAAATATTTATACAAATTTAAATGGTCCCGAATACAATTATTTTAACAAGGAATGGTATCAGCTTCCAAAAACTTTGATGAAACCAACCTGGAGTGAACCCTATTTTGATACTGGAGGTGGTAATATTTTCATGTCGACCTATTCTATCCCTTTCAGTAAATTTGACGGATACAAGGAAGAGTTTAAGGGTATTGTCACGGTAGATGTGTCTATTGAAGAATTGAAAAGGAATGTTCAATCTGTTGGCAAGCTTTGGAATTGCTATACAATTTTAGTTTCGGGAAAGGGAACGGTTCTTTCTGCACCATACGAGGAGTGGATTTTTAAAGAATCTATTTTCACACTGGCATCTAAATTGAATGTACCGGTTTTTAGTGAAATTGGCAGCGATTTAAAGAAGGGAATTTCCGGTACAAAAAATTTAGGGAGATTTGAGGATCAAAATGATTGGTTGGTGTTTTACGCCATAATTCCTATAAATCAATGGGGACTAATTATGCTTTTGCCCAGGAATGATTTTAACAAGAAATAACGTGATATTTAATATGAAATATTGTCAAACCTTAAAAGAAAATCAATCATGGGATTCGTAGGTTTTTATATGTTTCTTTGTCTTGTAACCGGATTATTGGGAAGGCATACCTATTTGGGTTTTTGGGCAAATTTTATTTTTTCACTTTTCTTTACGCCTATTTTCCCCCTGATTTATATCCTGGTTGCCGGTTATAAAAACAACAAGGAAGAGGTTTTACACTCTAAATAGATGGCATTCTAGAAGATTTTATCAGAGATTAGCCTGCAAATTTCTTCTGTCTTGTTAAAAATAAAGAAGTGTCCACCATCAAAACGATGAATGGTAATTTCTTCATTCGTTTCGATTTGCCAGTTTGCAGCATCCTCATTGCTGATATTTTCCAGATTCCCAAGTAAAACAGCTATTGGCACATTGAAAGGTTTCGTGGGTACATGTTTGTAATTCGCTATGGCCTGAAAATCCATTTTAACTATTGGAAGAAAAAATTGGACAAAGCCCTGGTCTGACAGCAATTCTTCAGGAGTCCCTTCCATTTGTCTGAGCATCTCGATGAACTTATCATCCGGTAAACTGTATCTTTTGTCAGGTTTGATCAAACACGGGGCTGTTTGACCTGAGACGAACAGGTACTTTGGAGGATTGGCCTTCTTCATGGCGATATACCTGCACAATGTAAAACAGAGCAACGCTCCCAGACTGTGGCCAAAAAGCGCATAGTTACCCTTTATTTCAGGTTCGATAATCCCGAAGAGATCTTCAGTCATGTCGTCAATGTTGGTCAGAAGATCCTCCGCTATTCTTTTCCCTCTACCGGGAAGTTCCAGATTAATGAACTCAATTTCTTCTGGCAGGTATTTTTCAAACTCGGAATAGGAGTATGCATTTCCCCCTGAAAAGGGGATAAAAAAGAGTTTCATGTGTATTCTATATCATCTGTAAATGCCTTATAGATAAGATTAAACTCTTAAATAAAAGGCTTTTTTAGCTTTATTTTTGTTAGCATTTATTAAAGGCTTTCACTATATTTGTAGGAATACCTCGGTTCAAAAGTCTTATTTATAAAAGTACTCAATTCCCTAACGATCTAAAGAACAATTATGATGAAAATGAATCTTATTGGGCTACATTTGTCTATTGGGCTGTGCCTCTTTTTTATTACCTTCTCATTGTCAGGCCAGACGGAAACTGTTTCTCCGGTAAAAATCTCGGCGAATGTTGATTTGGTTAGCCGTTATATTTGGCGCGGATTGGATATTGAGCATGCCCCGAGCATTCAGCCGGGTATTGCTGTTCAGTGGAAGGAGTTTAAGCTTGGAGCCTGGGGCGCTTACAAACTAACCGGTGCTGGAGGACAGGAAACAGACTTTTATCTTTCCAAAACATTTGGCTTCGCCACCATTGCGTTGTGGGATTACTGGAGTTTCAACGATACTACGGCATTTAATTTCTTTGATTACCGTAAGAAAACCACGTCTCATTTACTGGAAGCCCAATTGATTTTAGCGGGAGGTAACACATTCCCTGTGAGCTTTCTTGCAAGCTATTTTTTCCATGGATCAGATGATTCGAAGAGTTTGTACCTGGAACTTCAGTACGAACATAAGTCCTCCTTCGCCGATCTGGCGTTTTTTGCCGGCTATCAGGCAAAAGGGACCTATTATGCTTCGAGTGCTAACTTCGTAAACGTTGGTTGTACCTTGAAGAAATCAATCCCTGTTACCGACCGGCTCTCTTTGCCTGTATATTTAAGCCTGATAGTAAATCCTGCAAGTCAAATTCCGTATCTTGTTGCAGGGATAACGTTCTGATCATGTTCTTATCGGGGGGAAGAGCTCAGAGACTGTTTGAATTTATAACACAGAGAATAACTTTCTATTAATCGAAAATATTGGGTGTATAGAAATTTCTGCCATTATGTATATTTATGAGAAATTGGAACTACTATATTTTTAAGTTGGCCGTGGGTTTAATCCCATTCCTAATGTTTCTTACAACTCAGGCGCAATTTTCTAAAATTGTATTTGCCCCTCAATGGCTGCCACAAGCACAATTTGCCGGATTTTATGCAGCTCAGGAGAAAGGTTTTTACAAGGATGCCGGTATAGATGTTGAAATCATTCATCCTTCGACCAGCATCCAGGCTACTTCGCTGCTTCTCAGCGGAAAGGCAGATTTAATTTCCCTCTTTTTAACTACTGCCTTGTCTGTCAGGAATCAGGGTACTGACCTTGTAAATGTTGGCCAGATTTCACAGCATTCGGCCATCATGATCGTCACTAAAAAAACAGGAGGCATTGAAAATGTTGGTCAGCTCAATGGTAAAAAGGTAGGAATATGGAAAAGTGGATTTGATGAATTACCGAAGGCACTGATTGCTGAGAAAAAGCTGAAAGTAGAGTGGGTCCCGATTTTGTCATCGGTCAACCTGTTCATGATGGGAGGTATTGATGCCATGACTGTGATGTCCTACAATGAATACGACCAAATTATAAATAGTGGACTGAATGAAGAGGAACTCAATGTTTTTCCGTTGGCGGACTATGGATTCGATGTGCCGGAGGATGGTTTGTATTGTTTACGGTCGACCTATCTAAGTAAAAAGGCAACGTTGAACAAATTTTTATCTGCAACGCTGAAGGGCTGGGATTTCGCTGCAGCCAATAAGGAGTATGCGTTGGAGGTTGTCATTGGAAGGATGCAACTTGCCCATGTAGCGGCAAACAAAGTACATCAGGAATGGATGCTCAACAAAGTGTTGGATTTGATCGCACCAGGGGATAAAAAATGTAAACGTGGTGAATTATTGGAATCTGACTTTGATAAAGCGAATAGGATCATCAACAAAGGGGAGTCCAAAAAAATGGTTTGCCTTTTCCCGGAGTTTTACCCTGATCCGACTAAATAGAAATTTTTGAATTTGGTAAGATGAGAACAAGAACCCTGGCAGGTCATATTATCAGGAACGTTTTGCTTTTCTGCACTGGCATATTTGTGATCATTTTCTCGATTTATTATTATTATACACGCAATACTATCCAGGAAACTACCCGCGAAAATGCGATCTTTTTGGCTACTAATACGGTCAGCCAAATTGACCAGGTTTTATTTCCGATTGAGAAAATTACAGAGGTCATAGCCCGGATGCTTGAATCTTCCTCTTTTACGGAAGACTCACTGATCCCATTTTTAAAATCGGTTATAAAAAGCAATAACACCATTTTCGCCTCCGCCATTGCTTATGAGCCAGGGTTCTTCCCCCGAAGAGGTCTTTATTATGCCCCGTATGTTTTCAGGAAAGGGGATTCCATCAGTTCTACTTTTTTAGGCAGTGAGACCTACGATTATTTTTATATGGATTGGTACCAAATACCAAAGATGACCAAAGTGCCATATTGGTCTGAACCCTATTTTGATGAGGGTGGAGGAGGGGTCTTAATGACAACTTACTCGGTTCCATTTTATACAATTAAGGAGGGTAAAAGAATTTTTTCCGGAATAGTTACCATTGATGTTTCATTGGAATTTCTCACTAAAATAATGTCATTAGTCAAGATTCTTAAAACAGGATATGCATTTCTCATTTCGCGCAATGGTGTAATCATTACGCATCCGAACGATAATTACGTAATGAACCATAGCATTTTCACCATTGCCAAGGAGAACAAACAGCCCGGCATGCGGGAGGTTGGCAGGAAGATGGTGCGTGGGGAAAGTAATTTTACATCAGCAGACTTTAAAAGCAAGTATCATCCCGGCAAACTTTGGATCAATTACAAGGCATTGGCATCGAGTCACTGGTCGATAGGCGTTATCTATCCTGAGAATGAAATGTTGGCCTCTCTCCGTAGGATCAATCTTATTTTGCTTGTCCTGGTTGTGGTTGGGTTATCACTGCTTTCAATTTTTATCGTTAAAATAATCCAAAGCATCACAGATCCGCTTAAACACCTGGCCGACTCTGCGAGGCTGATTGCAGCCGGTAATTTTAATATTAAGTTGCCTGATATTAAGACACATGACGAAATGGAGGAGCTCTGCGATTCTTTTACTTTCATGCAAAAAGAGTTGGCGGAATATATTGTTACACTGAAAGATACCACAACGGCCAAGGAGAAGATTGAGAGTGAGCTGCGCATTGCCAGGGAAATTCAAATGGCTATGATCCCGCATATCTTTCCTCCTTTCCCCGATCTGCCCCAGATCGATGTGTATGCCATCCTGAAATCGGCAAAGGAGGTGGGCGGCGATCTTTATGATTTTTTTGTGATTGACGGGAATAAATTTTGTTTTGCCATAGGGGATGTTTCGGGCAAAGGAGTCCCCGCTTCCCTGTTTATGGCGGTAACCCGAACCTTGGTCCGATCAATTTCGGACAAGGAGGTTGCTCCGTCAATTATAATGCGTACGCTCAATAAATCACTCTCAGACAACAATGAAAGCTGTATGTTTGTTACATTTTTTCTGGGTGTACTGAACCTGGACAGTGGCGAATTAAAATATACCAATGCCGGCCATAACCCACCTGTAATTATTCGCAGAAATGGAGAGGTTGCCATGTTCGAGAAAACCAACCATATTCCGGTAGGGTTATATGAGAATTATGAATACGGTGAATCCTCGCTTCAATTGAAATCCGGAGATAAGGTTTTTCTCTATACAGATGGTGTTAGCGAAGCAGAAAATGTTGATAATCTTTTGTTTGGAGAGGATAACCTTTTGAAAATAATTTGTGAAAACAGTGATTTAACTCCCCGTGACTTGATACAAAAGATTGAAGGAGGTGTAGCTAACCATGTCAAAGGATATATGCAGTCTGACGATATTACCATGATGACAATCGCTTACAATGAATAGGGATACTTTTGACACAGTTTTAAAAGTTGAAAATAGGTTGGATGAATTGAACAGGGTTGCTTCTTTCCTGAATGATCTTGGAGTGGAATGGGCATTAAATGAGCGGCTTGTAAATTCCCTTAATCTGGTACTGGAAGAAGCATTATCCAATATTATTCTGTATGGGTATAATGATGAATTAAGGCACACCATTGAAATATATTTTAAAAATTTGGGAGATGAAATTTTTATCTCAATTGTGGACGACGGAATGGCCTACAACCCTACATTAAGACCTGATCCTGATATCTCCTTATCTGTTGAGGATAGACCGGTAGGAGGTTTGGGCGTGTTCCTGATCAAGAAACTTATGGATAGTGCAGAATACCTAAGGGAGGGGAATAAGAATATTTTAAATCTTAAAAAAAACATGAAATAGGCATGATTCATAAATCCCCAACCGCAGTAATTTAACTTCCAATATTTGGCTATTCTATTCGGCAATTAATGAACGAAAGATATACGTTATGAATGTAAAATTAGAAGCATCAGAAGAATACGCACTTGTCAGTCTGGATGGGCGTGTAGACACCACAAATGCAAATGAATTTGAGAATTCCATGTTGAAGGTAATCTCAGATGGTCATACAAAAATCATTCTGGATTGTTCAGGATTAGACTATATCAGTAGTTCGGGTTTGAGGGTATTTTTGATTGTCCAGAAGAGGTTGACAGCAGCAAAAGGTCAATTCAGGTTGTGCGGCCTTCAGCCTGGTATTGTTGAGATATTTGATATTTCAGGCTTTACATCGATATTTTCGATTTTCCCTAACAAGGAAGCAGCTACGAAACCGTAAAAGACAAACAAATGGAAACGAATCTCGATGATGCACTTCAATCCATCACTAAACAGGCGGATCTCATTTGTCATGGTAATTATGAGAATACGGATGAAATTTATCAATTCAGCAATCCGGAAAAATACCCTGAAAGTCTTGTCAATTTTGTGGAGGCTTTTGGTTTTATGGCAGTAAAATTAGAAGCCCGTGAGATGCACCTGGAAAATACAATTGAAGAATTAAAAATCAAAAACGTTCAGTTGGAGGATTCTATCACACGGCACAACCACCTCAACTTCGTGTTTATGAATACGGTTGTTTTGCTAAGTTTCTTCTCGTTTGTTCTGGCGCTCCTTAAAACCCAATCTGATACAGTTTCAAAAATCGCGACCACTTTCGTAGTATCCCGTGTGATTGAATTTGCCATTTTGGCTTCATCCATATTGCTGATTGTAAGGAGTAAATTGCCCCTGTCGAATTTTGGACTTTCCTTGAAAAATTGGCCAAGGGCAGTTAAAGAGTCCCTGTATGCGACAGCTGTCGCCGTATTTTGCTGTACATTGTTAAAAGTACTGATGGTCCAATTTAATTTATCTGAAAGTACTTATATCGTCCGTTTCAGTAACCTTGAATGGAGCTTTGCTTTTTATATCCTTGTTGCCCCCTTGCAGGAATTTTTGGGACGCGGTGTCGTTCAGGGAACGTTGCAACGCATCGTACCCGGAAAGTATGGATGGTTGATGGCCATTTTGCTAACCTCCCTGGTATTTGGAACGCTACACCTATACATCTCTACTTCGTTTGCACTTGCCAGTTTGGTGGGCAGTTTTCTGTGGGGATGGCTTTATCTCCGACATGAGACGATTGTAGGAGTGAGTATTTCCCACTTTATCATTGGGATCTGGATGGGCGTGCTTGGATTTTTTATATAAATAAGGCTGTCAACAGTATTGACTTATTAGCAATTTTGCAACAGATTCGTCAAAGAGTTCCCTCTTCTGTACCCTGTCGAAGGTGTCTATCAGATCGTGGTAACGTACGCGTTTTTTTGCTTCATCCTGAAGGTCTTCGACTATTTGT
>Ga0172379_10006111_pt1 | contig 16350 bp, 13 predicted proteins | sample GrowelOW334metaG_FD_119756 | JGI IMG/M metagenome (GOLD analysis project Ga0172379, IMG submission 119756) | Groundwater microbial communities from an aquifer near a municipal landfill in Southern Ontario, Canada - Groundwater well OW334 metaG | ecosystem: Environmental > Aquatic > Deep... | reverse complement strand
TGCAGTGTTTCCAGGGCTGCCGGGGCGCCTAGCCCGCGGGCACGCGCTATTTTGGCCCAGCGCCGCCAGCCGCGCCCGGTGCCGCGCGCTCGCCTGGTGCGTACGACGGAACGACTCCTCCGCTTTGATTCGCCGATCGGCCACCCAAAACAAACGAAGCAGATCACCAGCATTGGCAGCCGTTACCATGGACATCCTTGTAGCAGGCATCCAAGCACGACTGTGCCGGTGGCCGACTACACGATGCCGCACATGAATGCGCACCGGCGCAGAACCTATCACAAAGCGGATCCTCGTCGAATCCACTCGCGCCGTCCGGCCCGCCCCGCCCGCTCACGTATGGCCCGAGGAGGATGATCAGGGACACCACCAGCACCACGACGGACAGCGCCGACGCCCACCGCATCGCCTATCGGCGGCGCCATTCGGCCCCGGGCGCGGAGAACAGCCTGTATCCTTCTCGACGATCGCCGATATGCCGACCGACCCGTACAACGGCGTCGTCGCCGCCGTTGTACGAACCTCAACAGATCGCCTAAAAGGATCGACCAATCATCGGACCGGGCCAAAACTCTATTACTAGTGCCTCAGCCGAACCGCTGTCGCAGCGCTAATCGCGCCGCGTCAGTGAGCTTGACACACTCGCGCAAGGCGAGCTTCTCGAGGCGCGGGGCCCGGGCGAGCGCGGCGGCCCCCGCGTCGGTGATCTGGTCGCAGCAGCTCAGGTCGAGCGACGCCAGCCGCGGGGCCCGGGCCAGCGCCGCGGCCCCCGCATCGGTGATTCTGGCGCATCCGTACAGACTGAGCGTCTCAAGTAGCGGAGCCCGGGCCAGCGCCATGGCCCCCACGTCGGTGATCCGGTCGCAGAAATGCAAAGCGAGCGACGCCAGCCGCGGGATCCCAGCCAGCGCCGCGGCCCCCGCATCGGTGATATGGACACAGCCGATCAGATTGATCGACGCCAGCCGCGGGGCCCGGGCCAGCGCCACGGCCCCCGCGTCGGTAAGCTGAGGACAATAGCTCAGCTCGAGCTTTTCGAGCAGTGGGGCCTGGGCCAGCGCCGCGACTCCCTCGTCGGTGAGCCGATCGGAGCTACGCAGAGTGAACTCCTCGAGCCGCGGCGCCCGAGCCAGCGCCGCGACCCCCGCGTCGGTGATCTGGTCGCAGTAACTCAGGTCGAGCGCCGCCAGCCGCGGGGCCCGGGCCAGCGCCGCGGCCCCCGCGTCGGTGAGCCGATCGCAGCTACGCAGGGTAAACTCCTCGAGCCGCGGCGCCCGAGCCAGCGCCGCGACCCCCGCGTCGGTGATCTGGTCGCAGAAGCTCAGATCGAACCTCGCCAGACGCGGGGCCCGGGCCAGCGCCGCGGCCCCCGCGTCGGTGAGCTGGCCGCACCAGCGCAGGGCGAGCGACGTTAGCCGCGGGGCCCGGGCCAGCGCCACGGCCCCTACGTCGGTGAGATGGCCACAATTACGCAGGGCGAGCGTCGTAAGCTGCGGGGCCCGGGCCAGCGCCGCGGCCGCCGCCACGTCCCGCCCGAGGGCCGCGTCCCGCCACGCCCGGACGTTGCCCCGGCGCGAGCCGCGCTGCCGGACGGGGCGCGGAGGCGCCTTATCGGTGCTCGCGAAGCCGATGCGGTCCTCCATGATTGACGACCGGGACTATTCAAACCCACTGGCACTATTTCGGCCTGCGGGGATTCAAAATCGAACGGCCCTGGCTCGAGGAGGACCGGGCCCACTGCCGGCCCCAGCTCGAGGAGGACCGGACCAGCCCGCCGGACCAGCCCACCGGGCGGCCGCCGGCGGAGCGGTCTGTGGGTGCGGTCTGCGGGCGCCTATACCATGGGGGGCTGGACGATCACCATCGCCGTCGAGCTCGCGCTGATCATCGTGCTGCTGATCTATGCGATCGGCCTCCACCCGAGCGGCCTGCGTAGCTCCATGGTCGAGGACCACCCCGACCTCTACGCGGCCGGGCGCGCCGCGGGCTTCCCTGCCCTTAAGGACATCGGTGAACTCCCCCTGATCCACCATACGCTCACCCCGCAGGAGCAGCTGATGCGATCGGCCGGCTTCAACCTCAGCCGGTGAGAGGACGCGCCGTCGGTGCCCGACGCCCGTTCGCCCTTTTGGCCCAGACCACGGCCGCTGCCGCCACCGCCAGCACGAGGAGGATCCCCAGCACCAGCCACGCCCACCACGGGAAGCGCGGGGCCGGCGGGGCGGGGGGCGCGGCCGCCGGCCAGTAGCCGTACCAGGCGCCCGCGGGGTCCGCGGCCACCACGGCCGGAGGACCGGCCGCCTGGCCCGGAGCGGCCTGGCGCGGAACGAGAGAGGCCAGCGGCGGCACGTCGGCCGCCGCCATCGCGTCCGCCCCGGCCAGCGCGACGCGGACCGCCCGGCCCGCGGCCGGCCAGCCCGGGGGCCACGCGGCGGGCTCCTCGGTCCCGGCCCATGTCAGGCAGTCGCCCGGCTGCGACGGGACGTACCAGTATCCAACGGCGCCTTCGCAGCGCGCCGGCAGCGTCCCGGACCCCGGGCCGAGCGCGGGGTCCGGGTTCGCGGCCGCCCGGCACGCGGCGGCCAGGCCCGAGGCGGACCAGCCCCCCTGCTGCTCCCCGGGCGGCGCCCCCAGCGTGGCGCTCAGCACGCGGTAGGCCATATACCAGGCGCGTAGCTTCTGATGCCCGATAGATGACACCGGTGGCCGTCCTCCTCGCGCTGCTCGTCGTCCTTATCCTGCTGGTCCTGCTCGGAGCTCTCTCGGGCTCCTCGGGGCTCGCGCCGGCGGGGGCCGGCCTGACCGCCAGTCCTGGCGGGGCCGCGAACGGCGGCCGAGAAGACTGTACCACGCAGTGCTACGCCAACCTGGACTGCGCGCACGGGGGTGACTTCTGTATGGGCCTGTGTAACACGTGGTGCGGCCTGTTCGGATAAACGCGGGGCGGGCGGTGTTTTGAACCGGCGCCGCCCCCGATCATGGCCGACGCGCCGCCCATCATTCGGCCCGGGCTCCCTGCGGGCGGAGCGGGCGAAGCGGGGTGGCGTATCCTCCACCTGGCCGACCTCCACCTGCGCGACGCGCTGCTCGAGGTCCAGATCGGCGCGTGCGCCGCGGTCGTCGCCGCCGCCCGCGCGGAGCTGGCGGGGCGGGCCGGGCTCACCGTCGTGGCCGGCGACCTGCTCGACGCGGGCCGCCTGTCGCCGGCCGTCGCAGCCGCCGCGACCGCCCTGCTCACCGGGCTCGCGGCCGTCGGCCCGGTCGCCGTGCTGCCCGGGCCGCACGACGCGGGGCCCGAGGGGGAGGACGCCGGCGTCCTCGCGATCCTGGCGCGCGGGGCCCGCGGGCCGTACCCGGTCGCCGTGCTCGGGGGCGCGCCGGTCGCCTTCCAGCCGCCGGGCGGGGGGGCGCCGCTCGTCCTGTGCCCGCTCCCGCCCGGCGACGGCGAGCGCGGGGCGCGGCGGGCCCTCGCCGCGGGACGGAAACTGGCCACGGGCAGTGGGCCGGGAGGCGGGCCGGGCGGTGGGCCGGAAGGCGGGCCGGGCAGTGGGCCGGGCAGTGGGCCGGGAGGCGGGCCGGTGGTGGCCGTCTGGCACGGCGACGTCGGCGGGGCCGAGCTGCCGGGCGGGGAGCGCTACCCGCCGTGCCGCGGCGGGGCCCTCACGGCCGCCGCGCTCGGGCGGTTCGACGCGGCCCTCGGGGGCGGGGTCCACCTCGCCCAGCGGCTCGACGGATCGGGGGAGGCGTGGTATGCCGGCTCGCTCGTCCAGCTGTCGTTCCGCGAGCGGCCGGCGGGGCACGGCGCCGTACTCTGGGACCTGCGGCCCCCGGGCGGAGCCCGGACGGGGGGAGGGGAGGGGGCGCGCCCCCCCGCCCAGGCCGCCGCGGGCGTCCGAGCGGATGGCCCGAGGGAAACGGAAACGCCGGGGGGCTGGCGGGCGGCGGCCCGCCTCGTGCCGGTCGAGCCGGGCGGCGGGTTCCACGCGCTGCGGCTGCCGGCCGCCGCCCCGGCCGACTGGGCGGCCTGGGCCCCGCGGCTCGACCGGCCCGCCGCCGTCCGCCTGGCCGCCCCGCCCGGCGCGGACCGCGCGGGGGCGGCGGCCGCCCGCGACGCGGTCGCCGCCGTCTACGCCGCGCGCTGGGCCGCCGACCCGGGGCGCCGGCCGGCCCCGGCCGTCTCGCTCGAGCCGGGCGGGGACGCGCCGGCCGTCGCGGACCTCCTCGCTCCGGCGCGCCAGTGCGCGCTGGTCCGCGAGCTCGCGGCCGCCGCGCATCCGGGCGACACGCGCTGGGCCGCGCTGGCCGACCGCGCCGCGGCCCGCCACGCCGAGGCGCTGCGGGCCGGGCCCGGCTCGGGCGGGGGGCGCGGGCGCCGCTGGGTCCCCGTCGCGCTGCGGGTGACCGACATGTTCTGCTTCCGCTCGGCCGTCGTCGACTTCGCCGCGCTCGGCGGGGCGCTCGCCGGGATCCTCGCCCCCAACGGCTCGGGCAAGACGTCGCTGATCGAGGCGCTCGTCTTCGCGGCGTACGGCGAGCTCGTCCGGTGCGACCCGGCCGCCGCCGTCCGGCGCGGAGCGGGCGACGCGGGCGGAGCAGGCTGTGCGGGCGGTGCGGGCGTCGCAGGCGGGGCCGCGGGGCGCTTCCGCACCGAGCTCATCGCCCGCTGCGCCGCCGGCGTCGCCTGCGTCGAGCGCGAGGGGGGGCGCGGGCGGGCGCGGTGCCGCGTCACGGTCAACGGGGTCGAGCCGCCCGGCGACCCGGAGGCGGCCGCCCGCGCCCTCCTCGGCGAGGCGGCCCCGGCCCTCGCGACGTGCCTCGCCCTGCCGGCGAGCGGGGTCGACCTGCTCACGACGCCCGAGGCCGAGCGCCTCCGCCAGGCGGCCGGCCTCCTCGGGCTCGGGGGCCTCGACGGCCTCCACCGCGCCGCCGCCGCCGAGCAGCGCGACGCGGCGGCCGAGGTCCGCGCCGTCGACGCCCAGCTCGCCGCGCTCGCCGCGCAGGGGGGGGACGACACCGCCCGCCTCGCGGACGAGGTCGCCCGGGGGCGCGCCGCGCTCGCCGCGCTCGCCGCCCACCTGGCCGGCGCCCGCGCGGCCGCCGACCGCGCCGCCGCCCGCCGCGCCGAGCTCGCCGCCGAGGCGGGCCCGGCCCTCGGCGTCCTCGCGACCGAGGAGACCGCGGCGCCCACCGGCGGCCTGGCCCCCACCGGGTCCGGGCCGCCCGTCGAGGGGAGGCCGGGGAGCGGGCCGGGCGGCGGCCGGCTGGCCCTGCTCGAGGGGATCGGGCGGGCCGCCGCGCTGATGGCCGAGGCCGGCCGGCCCGGCGACGCCCCGCGCCCGGCGGCCGAGCTCGACCGCCTGCTGGCCGGGGCCGAGGCCGGGCTTCCTGCCGGGCTTTCTGTCGGGCTCCCCGACGCCTCGCGCCCGGCGCCCGGGGCCCCGGACGACGACTGGCGGCGGGCCCTCCGCGTCGCGATGGCCGCCGCCCCGGTCGCCCTGCGCGGCCTCGACGGGCCGGCGATCGCCGCCGCGCTGGCCGAGGCCGAGCGGGACGCGGCCGCCGCGGACGCCGCCGCGCGGGCCGCGCTGGCCGCCGCGCCCGCGGTGCCGGCCGGGGACGGGGGCACGCGGGGGGCCGCCGAGCGCGAGCGCGCCCGCGCCGCCGAGCTCGCGGCGGCCGGCGCCGCCCTGCGCCGCACCGGGGCCCGCCCGGGCGCGGCCGCCGAGCAGCACGAGGAGGACGGCAAAATCGGCGACCATGCGGCCGGGGCGCTGGCCGGGGCCATCCGCGCCCTCGCCGCCCGCTGGTGCGGCCAGCCGGGCCAGGGCGCCGCGGTGGACGCCGCGGCGGACTGCGAAGCGGACGCGGCGGACCCCGGGCGGGGGGCGCGCGAGGCGATCGAGGCGCTGGCGGTGGCGCGGGCCGGCGAGCTCGCGGCCGCCGCGCTGGACCGGGCGGCCGCCGCGATCGCGCCGCTCGTCGCGGCCGGGGCCGCGCCGGACCCCCTGTGCCCCGCCTGCCTCCACGGGGCCGAGCGCGCGTCCGAGGCGGCCCGCCTCGCGCTCGGACGGGCGGCCGACGCCGCCCGGCACGCCGCCGCGCCGGCCGCCGCCGCCCAGCGGGCCGAGCGGGCGGCCCGGGGGGCCGAGCTGGCCGCCGCGCGCGCCGCCGCCGCCCAGGCGGTCGCCGTCGGCAACGCCGCGAGGGACAGCGCCGCGCGGACGGCCGCCGAACTTCGGCTGGCCGGCGACCGGGCGGCGGCCAGGGCGGCCGACGCGGCCCGGCGCGCCGCCGCGCTCGGGGCCGCCGCCGACGCCGAGGACGCGGCGCGCGCCGCCGCCGACCGGCTCGGGGCGCTGCGCGCCGCCGCGGCCGGGCGGGCCGCCGCCGAGGTCGCGGCGCTGCGGGCCGAGCGCGCGGCCGCCCGCACGCTGGCGGAGCTGGCGGGCGAGGCGGGGGACCGGACGGGCCGGGCCCGCGCGGCGCTGGCGGCCCTCCGGGCGGCCGGCGGCCCGGGCTGGGACGGCGCGCTGCGGGCGGCGCGCGGGGCGGCGGCGGCGGCGCGCGAATACGCGGAGCACTCCGCCCGCGCCGCCCGCGACGAGGGCGCGGCCGCCGCGCTGGCCGGGGCGGTCGCGGCGGCCGAGGCGCGGCGGGCGCAGCGGGCCGCGCTGGAGGCGCGGCGGGCCGAGCTCGAGGACACGCGCGACGCCGCCGCCGCGTACGCCCGGGCGACCGACCCGCGCGACGGCCTGGCCGCCGTCGTCCTCGAGCGGGCGGCCGGGGCGATCACGGCGCTCGTGAACGGCGTGCTCGGCGACCTCGCCGACTTCTACGCCCGCGTCGACGGGCGGCTGCGGGCGTTCGTCCGGCCGGACCCCCCGGGCGCCCCCGGGAGCCGCGACGAGGACGAGGTGCCGGCCGACGCGGCGTCCGGCTACGAGCGGTTCGTCCTGTCGCTCGCCCTGCGCCTCGCGCTGGCGGCCGTCGCGACGTGCACGCTGCCCGACGCGATCGTCGTGGACGAGGGGTTCGGCGCGCTCGACCCCGCCCGCTGCGCGCGGGCCGCCGCGTTCATGCGCGACGCCCTCCCGCGCCGCGCCGCCGTCTGCCTCGTCGTCACCCACGTCGCCGCCGTCGCCGGCGCGATCGAGCGCCCACTCCGCATCGCCCGGCGCGCCGGCGGCTCGATCGTCGAGGGGCCCGGCGCCACCGGCCCCGGCGGGGCCCGCGCGGGGGGGGTCGAGGGAGGCGAGGGGAGCGCTACCCCTCCCCCCGTCCGGGCGCTGGGCTCCGCACGGACGCCTGCGGCGGCCTGGGGGGGAGGGGAACGGCCCGGGGGGGCGCCCGTAGACCCCAGCTGGTGCCCGGCCTGTCGCCGGCGCTTCGCCCGCATCGCGGCCCACCTGCGGTCCAAGGCGCACGCGAAGGCAGCCCGGCTCGCCACCCTCGCCGCTTCAGGCGCGCCGGCAGCAGCCACCGGTGGCGTGCCGGCGGCCGCGCCAGGTAACGTGCGGGCGAGCTGACGGCCGCGGCCTTGCTTTTGAACGGCGCCGCGCACCGATCTCCATGCTCCCGAGCAGCGCGCGCTACGTGGCCAGGACGGGGGACGAGGCGGACATGCTCGGCGGCTGCGAGGTCGACCCCGCGGTCGCCGTCGGCCCCGCCCGGCGCGGGCGGGATGACGTCCCCTGGTGGGGGCGCCACCGGGAGATCCGCCAGGCATACGCAGCCGTGCGCAACCGGGTGGAGTGCCGCCGGGGCGCCCGCCGAACGGAGTTCTGCCGGCGCCCGAGCCGCCGCGTCCCGTCGCTGGCGGCCCGCTGGGAGCACGAGGCGGGCCAGGGGGTGCGCATCTGGACAAGCCACGGCAGCGGTCGCCTTGGTGGCCGGGGCCCGCCCTTCGACGAGACGCTGCCGCCTGCGTCGGCAGGACTACTGCGGTACGCCGCCCGGCATACCCCTTCGTCGGGGGGGCTGATGCTCGCGGCCGCTCTGGACTCGTACGGGCCGGGATCGCACCCGGCCGCCGCCCACCTCGTCACCGCCCACCTCGCCACCCGCGCGAACTGCGACGGTTACCGGCGTGCGCGCATCGCTGATGGGTTCATACGCGACCAAGCCGGCTTCGCCGAAAATCGCTGGGCGTGCGCGACGGCCATCGAATGCCTGGCCGAGCGCGGCGACCTGCCGCCCCGGCCGGGCGTCCCGTGGTGGGCGCGCGCGACCCACCGGCCGGCCGAGCTGTGGACGGGGCGCCCGCGCAAACGGTTGGGGCGCCTGGCTCGCTCGGTCTGCCCCGTCGCCGATCGCCTTGCGGCCGGGTGCCGCGAACAGTGCCGCGAATACTGCCGCGAATACCGGTGGCGCATGATTACTGATGCGGCGATTGTGCTTGTGATCATTGTGGCGATCGTCGTATTTGGCTGTATCAACCAGGCCAGCCGGTGATACGCCAGCCGATGATACGACTGGGCGCAGAAAATGAATCCGGCGCTCGTGGATCATGGCCGCCGTGTTCTCGGCCTTCCCGTCGATCCGCTGGAAGCGGCCGCCGGTCGTCCGCGAGCTCGAGGAGGCGCGGGCGGTCCTCGTGGAGGCCCGGCTGCGCGGGATCCTCCGCCGCAACACGATCTGGTATGCGTTTGTGATGGGCGGCGGCTGCGTCGTGTCCGTGGCCGCGGCGCCCCACCGCCCGCTCGCGGCGCGGCCCGGGCTGCGTCGCCCCGTTGTTGTCGAGCGGAACTTCCACGAACTGCGGATGGATCGCGAATGGACGAGCTTTGCTGTTATACTATCTGAATGGGAGGTTCGGGTCGAGCGGCCGTGCTGCCTCGACTGCCAGACGGCCGGGTACCTGGCGGCCCATGTGCCCGGCGCCATACTCCAGCTCGCGCGGCGGACGCAGTGGGAGCGCAGGGACCGCACGCAGATCCACCCGGCCTGGGCGATGCTGACGGTTCCGCGACGGAAATGGCGGGAGATGCTGTCGATGCTCGGCGCGGGCGCCGACCGCATCCTCATCGGGGATTTGCTCGGCCGACTGGGATACTTGGGCCGGGGGGCGGGCCGAGGCGAGCTGGGCTCGCCCCAGCCGGTCTGCGAATAGTGGCAGATTGACAGCCGCGACCCGGAGGTCGTGGTTTTGAATAGTCGGCGGATCAGATCGCGATGCGGGCCGATCCGGACGATCCCGCGGATCCAGTTGATCCCGCGGATCCGCGGGGCGCCGGACGCTGGCGGCGCGCCGCCAGGCGGTTGGCGGTGCGCGGTTCTCGGGGCCGGCAGAACCGGGACCTCGACCTGGACGGCCCGGACGACATCGCGGCCTTGATCTCGATGGCCATGGCGCGCGGCGCGGCCAGCTCGGCCGAGCGGCCGCGGAGCCGCCGCGCCCCGCCGGCGACGGACCGCGGCCGCCACGAGGCCGGCGGGAGCGTCGTCGCGTGGACGGGCACCCGCTGGGACTTCCTGGAAAACAGCGCAAACGGCGCGCAGCCTGGCGCGCAGCCCGGCGCGCGGATCCCCACGACGGCCGGGCGCGTCCGGTACGCCGCCGGGCACTTCGCTCCGCGCTCCTGGCCGTATTTGTTCGGCGCCGCCCTGCTCTCGAGCGGGGCCGGATCGCACCCGGCCGCAGCCCACGCGGTCGCCGCCCACGTGGCCGGCGACCGGGCGTGCGTCGGGTCGTATTCGCTGCTGGCCTACGAGGTCACGTCGATCTTCCGCAACTGTGCGGACCAGGCGGGCCAGGCGGGCCGGGCGGGCCAGGCGGGCCGGGCGGGCCAGGCGGGCCGGGCGGGCCAAGCGGGCCGGCCGGGCGCCGAGAACTGGCGGGCGGCCGTCGAATGCCTGGCCGAGCGCGGCGACCTCCCGCCCCGGCCGGACGCGGTGTGGTGGAAGCAGGCGGCCTACCGGCCGGCCGAGCTGTGGACGGGGCGCCCGCGCGGGCGCTGGGGGCGCCTGGCCCGCGTCGTGTGCCGCGCCGTCCGGCCCCTCACCGGCTGGAGCTGCGCCGCCCAGACAGACTGCGGCTGCGAGTGCGGCCGGGACTGCGCGACGTGCGAGGTGTGCGGGCGGAGCTGCTACAGCTGCCACAATCGCGACCGCTGCTGCGAGGCGGGCCCGTACGTGGCGACGGTCGCCTTGATGGCCTCCCTGGTGGTCTGGATGGTCGTGGGGATGATCCAGGAGACGCTGCGCGGCTGACCGCCCTCCGGAGCCCCGCGCCAGAGCCCCGCGCCAGAGCCCCGCGCTGGCCCGGTTTTGAAGCGCGCCCCCGGGTGATCGCGGCAACCATGGCGACCACGGCGAGCCTGGTCGAATTGACGGAAGTGCCGGCCCCGCCGATCGCCGCCGCGTGGTACCGGCTCCGGGCCCCGCTGCCCGCGTTCGATGACGCGACCCACCTGCTCCAGTCGATCTACTCTCGTACGCGCTTCCGGTGGCCGGTGGTCTATGTCAGGCAAGTCGTCAACCCTGGCAGAGAAGTATGGTTTGTGGGAACGACAGCTCCAGGGAGGCCGGTCGATCGCTGGCGTCGCCGGTGCCGCCTACGGCACCTGCCGATCATCGGCACGCGGAACATCCACGAATGGATTGGGCACAATGACATGCTTATCGCTAGCTGGTGCGTCCTCGACGGCGCGACCGTGCGCTACCTCGCCGTCCACGACCCGGAGGATATTGTGGAGCGGGTCTGCGAGGCGTGCGGCCCAGTCCGGGTCGTTGCGCTCAACGGCAACGACTGGGCCAGCCTTCGGGTCCACCCGGCGTGGGCGCGGGCGGTGCGCCCGGATACCTCCCAGACCATGCGACTGCGGGCGGCCAGCTGGCGCGCCTGGGAGGCGTCCGGGCGCGCCGCCGCCGGGCGCGCCGCGGCCGGGAGCGGCTTCGTCTACCGCGTCCTGTTCGGGGACCTCGAAGGACGCCGGCCGCGCTGGTGGATCTGGCCGCCGGCGCCTCTCTGGAAACGGTGCCTGGCCAGAGCGCTGACCATAGCATGGCTCGCGCTGCTCGTCGCCGGAGCGCTCTATGCTGCGCGCGCGTGGGCGGCGGTGCGCCGAATGCCCTGACCGCTCCGCTATTTTGAACTGGCGCCCGGGTATCTATCGGTGCTGTTCGAATTTGAATCCATCGGGCGGTTGAACGAGACGATGGCGTGATGGCTGTACGAGATGACGCGCTGGCGGGCGACCAATTCCAGCAGTGGGTTAGCGCCCTGGAGAACGGCGAGCGGGGCCCCGAGCTCGCCGCCATTGCCACCCATCTGACCAAGCGCGCCTCGGTTGTGGTGTATTGCCATCGTCGGGATATAATCCCGATCCAAGGTGTCGACGAACATGGCACGCCGTTCATCAACATGCTTGTCGCCATGGAACATAGACGATGGCAATGTCGGCGCGGCCAGATCTTAGGCGATCAGTTCCGGCACGAGCGAAACTATCCGGAGATCCCGCACAGGCTATCGCTGGACGCGACGGAGGCGCGGTATTTCGCCCGGCACGACCCGGGCGTCGCGCTCCGGCGGCTCGCGGCGTTCAGCGAGCCGTCGACCGAGTTCGATCCTATGGGTTGGACGGCAGGGTGGAGCGACGGGCAAAAGCGCCGACTGCGCAACCAGATCCACCCGGCCGCCCCGCGCTTCATCGCGGCCGGGCTGGCGGCCAGGCTGGGGGCCAGGTCGGGGGCCAGGTTGGGGGCGGCCCGGCCGGCCGGTGGGCCAAGGGTGGCCCAGCCGGCCGGTGGGCGGGACCTGGTCCGGATGGCGACCGCGGCCGGCGCGCCGCCCGCGCTCCTCGAGGACCTGGCCGAGCGGGGCTGGCTGCGCGAGGAGCGCCGCGCCGCCGCGACCGATGCCGTCGTGCTCGACGCCTGGAGAAGATGCGGCTGCCAGTTCGTCTCGGACGTGGACTGGCGCCGCCTGGTGCCCCGGCGGGAGCTGGCCGGCCGCGGCAGCGGATGCGGGCCGGGATGCCAGCTCTACTGCCAAGGTGTGCGCAGGGGCATTCGCACCACACGAATACTATCCTGCCTGCGCGTAGTGATCGCGATTGCCGTAATGTTCGCCTTTATCTGGCTGATGACCAGAACGATCTGAATCCCATGGCAGGATTTGAATCCCACGGTGGGCAATCAAACCGCACGGGAAACACGCACGAGAACGCGCAAGATGGACGGGATCAACCGGGACGCGCTGGCGGCCGTGTGCGGGATGATGAACGGCCGCTGGCCGGACGCCAACCTGCTGGTCCGGCTGGCCTGGCTGGCCGCGCCGGCCGGGGCAACCGGGCCCCGCCCCCCCGTCCTGGCCTCGCGGGAATGGTTCGGTGCCACCAGCCTGGCCCGGAGCCCGTATGCGCTGGAGCTCGCGGCTCTTGTGGACCGGCTGACGGCCCAGCCGGGTGCGGTCCAGCCGGTGACCGCCCGACCGAGCGGAGCACTGGACACGAAGCACGGGCAAGCGGCGATAGTCCGGCCGGCCGTCCGGCCGACGGCGCCCCCGAAGAGCGGCACCCCGAAGGGTGCCCCAACGCCTCTGAAGACAGTGCCGGCGCCCGGGTCGCCGGGCGCCCCGAAGGAGCTGTCGGCCGGGCCGGGGGGCGCGCAGGATACGCGAGGAGCGCAGGATAGTGCTCGGTCGAACATGGAAGCCACCGACCCGGCCTGCCTCGCGCAGTGCTGGCCGGTCAACTGCGAGATGTGACACGGTCGAGCGAGTTGAATTATCTGGCAGCTCGACGCGGTAAATGCGGACCAGCACAGCGCGATCGCGGCGTTTTGCCCCGGGATAGGATGCCGGTCCAGCGCGGGCGAAGCCACGGTCGGGGGTTCTACCGCTGGGGCGTCAGCGGGACGCGCCACTACTACACCTCGGGCAGCCCGCGGAGCCGCGCCCGTGCCAAAGCGCGCGCCGTGGCCCAGGGGCGCGCGATACACGCACGGCGCGGGCACTAGCGCCGCGCCCATATTGCCAAAAGCAAGCACCGCGCGTTCAGCCGTTCACCGCCAGCTCGAACGCCGCCGCCCCGGCCCCTCCCGTTTTGGCCGGCGCGCCCCCCGCGATGGCTCCCACGGCCGCGGCGACGACGGCGACCACGAGGAGGACGATCAGCAGGCGGCCCCACCATGGGAGCGCGCCCCACCACATCCGCAGCCGGTCGGCGGGCCGGCCGTCGACGAGGACCAGCGTTGGACCGGCCATCGAGCTCGTTCCCCGGCCGGGCACCGAGTTCGCCCCCGCGGCGGTCGGGATCTGCGAGACGCAGAGCGGGGCCCGCTGGACCGGCCCCCAGACGGGGGCGGCGCAGCCCTGGTCGGCCACCGGCGGGAGCGTGTAGGTGTACGCCGGCGGGCTGCTGGTGGGATCCCAGGCCACGGCGCCCCGGGCGCCGGCCGTGTACTGCCGGTCGAACGCCGTCGCCAGCGCGCCGGATCCGATGTTCGCCTCCCACTTCGGGTTCTCGAACGTGAGTGCCGCGGCCTGCGCCGGGGTGATGTTGGCCGGGGCGAGCGCCCCGGTGCCCGGGGCGAGCCGCGCGACGATCGATGCCTGGCCGTCCGTACAGCCGGTCTTGCTGAACGTCGCCGTCACGCTGGGGCACGTCCCCTGGACGCCCTGCTTCCATCGGCCGAAGATGCCGGGGGGCAGGCGCGACTGGCTGTCGGTCCCGACCACGTCGATCCAGTACGGGGGGGCACCGCCCGGGAGGGGCACCTTCGCGGCGTAGCCGGCGATGCGCTCGCCGATCGCCATCGTCAGGCGCGTGCTGTCGACGCCGAGGAGCGACATCACGGACTCCGGCTGGCCGTTGAGGCAGCTCGGGGCCCGGGCGCCGTAGTTCCACGCGAGGTTCGACGGGTCCTCGACCACCCACTGGCCCTGCGCCGCGACGGTCCCGTCCGGGTTCGTCGTGAGCGCCACGCTCGACGGCGGCGCCGCCGGGAACGGGACGCCGGCCGGCGTCAGGAGCCCGGCCGGGGCCGGCTGCGCGCCGGCGGCGGCCGCGATGTCCGCCGGCGTCTTGCCGAGGAGCGACGCGTCGCGGATCGTCAGCTGGTAGACGGTCGACGCGATCGCCGTGTCCGGGGAGGCGGGGTCCCCCGGAATGATGGAGAATTCCGCGCCCGCGGTGCCGATCGACGCGGGGTCCCACGTCGCCCCGCAGCCGGCCGCGTCGGACTGGACGTACCAGGTCCCGACGCCGTTCGCGCAGGAGTCCGGGGGCGTCCCGCTGCGCGCCCCGAGCGCCGGGTTCGCGAGCGACGACGCCCGGCAGCGCCGCTGGAGCTCGGCCGGCGACCAGCTGTCGCCCGGGCCGGCCGGCCCGAGCGGGGCGGTGTAGACGCCGTAGAAGCTCATGTATAACCATGGGGAACCTCCGCCCAGCGGCGTCGGCGGCTGGTTCACATCCCGGCCGGGTACACGCGAAGAAAGCCGGGAACCTCCGCGCGGCAGATGGGGCACGCCGCTGGATGGCACTCGGCGGCGCCTTCGTGGGCGCACACGTGGCATGCGAACATGTGGCCGCAGAGATTCGCGGCCATATTGGCCGGCCTGGCGCAGCAGAAGAGGCACAGCGAAGATGGTGGAGGCGGCGGGGGCGGGAGCTGGGGCGGCGGCGGAGGCGGCGGGGCAGGCGGCGCGTCGGGCGGTGCGCCAGGTGGAGGCGCGCCAGGTGGAGGCGCGCCAGGTGGAGGCGCGTCGGGCGGCGGCGAACCGGGGGGCGGGAGTGGCGCGGCGCTGAGGAGTATGGCGCGGCTGACCAGCACCCGCCCGAGCATCCGCAAATAGCGCTGGAGCATCGCGTCGCCCATCGACCCGTCGTGGATGATTATCCCGCCGATGTCGGTCCCGCGCACCACCCCGATGCCGGCGCACTTGGGTGGCAGCAGGCCGGCCCGCCACGACAGTGCGCAAACCGCCCCATCGTGCTGCGCCGGGGTCGGCGCCCAATCCCACTCCAGCGTCCCGCCGGGTCCGCAGATAGCACGCGGCACCCTCCCGATCACGATTATAGTTCTACCGGGGGGCGGGTCTCCGTGTGTCGAGTGATCGACGTCCAGGAGCGCCTGGGCGTCGGCGGCAAACCAGGCCGCCTGGAGGCGGCCGATCTCTAGGGATCGGGCGCGCGGATCGAGCCCATCCAGACAGGGCCACGCAGGCTGGAGGGGTGAGAACGATTGGATGTCCTCTGCGGCCCGAACCAGATCCGCCCACCGATCCGCCCACCGATCCGCTTCACTCATCGATACCTGAAAACGGGAGCTTTAACAGCCAGGATAGTGCGGAATGCTGGCTGCCGAGGACCCGCCGGCAACGCTGAGCAGCGCAAGCGAGCCGACCGGCGCAAGCGAGCCGACCGGCGCGGACTGGCCGGCGACGCTGACCGGCGCGAGCGGGCCGGCCAGCCCCCGTGTTGATGGGGGGGCGGCTCACGCCCCGGGCTCCGCTCGGACGCCTGCGGCGGCCTGGACGGGGGGAGGGACGGGGGGCGGGCGGCGCGACCAGGGCCCGGTCGTCGGGCCCGAGGAGGCGGCGGCGGTCGCCGGGGTCGGCGGCGGCCCGTGCCTGGACGGCGGGGACCTCTGCCTGTCGGCCGGGGTCCAGCGCGCGATCGTCGAGGCGGCCCGCCGGGCGGGGGCGGCGATCCCGGCGGCCCCGGGCGACGAGAAGCCCAAAGATGACGGGGCGAAGCCGGCCGGCGGGCACGGCGCCGCGCGGCGCAGCGGGCGCCAGGAGCCGCAGAACGCAGCAGCGGCCCCGCAACCAGACGCGGTGCGGGCCGCGGTCGCGGCGCTCGGGTGCGCGAGCGAGGCGTGCGCGGTCGCCCGCCCGCAGTTCCGCGAGGCGGCGCGGCGCGTCGGGGTGTCGCTCGCCGACGCGGCCGGCGAGGTCGCCGAGCGCAGCGCCCCGCTCGGCCCGGCCCGCACGCTGCGCTGGCTGACCGACGCGGACATCACGGGCTGGGCGCGGCGGCTGGCCCGCCGCCACGACACGTTCGCCTACGAATTCGCGATGGCCGACATGTACGAGGCGGACCCGGCCCGCGGGAAGGCGCCGGACCAGCTGGCCGCCGTCCCGGTCGCGGCCGCCCTCGCCGGCGAGGCCCCCCAGCAGCTCCGGCCGGACGGCCCGGGCGTCCGCCGGCCGAACAGCACGGCGTTCTGCGTGATCAACACGGACACGAGCCGCGGGCGCGGGCGCCACTGGACCGCCGTCTTCGCCGACGCCCGCGACCCGGCGGCGCCGGTCACGCTGGAATACTGGAACTCGGTCGGCGGGGACCCCGTCCCCCGCCACATCGCGCGCTGGCTCGCGGAGAACGCGGCCGACCTGACCCGGCGGAT
>Ga0172379_10006110_pt1 | contig 16351 bp, 20 predicted proteins | sample GrowelOW334metaG_FD_119756 | JGI IMG/M metagenome (GOLD analysis project Ga0172379, IMG submission 119756) | Groundwater microbial communities from an aquifer near a municipal landfill in Southern Ontario, Canada - Groundwater well OW334 metaG | ecosystem: Environmental > Aquatic > Deep... | reverse complement strand
TAAGTAATTATCCCTTAATTATCTCACAGACAAAATTCAAATCGAAAAATATATTTTTCTCAAATAACGGCTAAATTTAAATTAAATATTAATATGTTCGGAAATTTAACCGGACACTAGTGACAATTAGTAATATAAACAAGAAAGGAGCGAATGATGAGTCAGAAAATCTTTTGCCCGAGCTGCGGTAAAGAAATGGCATCACAGCATGAGCTTTGCGGACAGTATCGTTTTCATGATGAGTATTTCGGTTGTGAAGCTTGCGATCAATGTTGGGAAGTTGAAGATTGTTATAAAAAACTAAAGTTGTGCTCGCTTAAACTTAGCGAGAAGTTGAAGTATATTCGGAATAAAAGGGCCGAAGAAAAACGTAAGAGAGATGCTAAACCGGGCATTGAATCATTAAATAGTTCAGAACTATAACAAAGAAGGAGGATGAGTAGATGGATATGGTGAAGAAGGTTGCGGCGTTTGATTTGTCTGAAGCTAAAGCGGGAGTAATTGGCCTGGCAGTAATGAGACTCGTCAATGAGCCGCAAGTAATCGCATATGTAAGTCGTAATATTGCCGTTAATCCTGAAATGAATAGCGAAGAGCTCGAATTGTGTTTGTTGGATTGTATGGAAATTTTGCTTGATGATAATGCTAAGCACATAGGCAGTTCCATGGTTGGTCTTGCAATTCCCGGCATAAGCGTATTTACCCGTCGGCGCAGCTTGCCGCCCGTACCGGAAGATAAAGTCGCTCAGATTGCGGCTTATGAAATCCAGCAGCAGATTCCGTTTGCTCTTCATGAGATTTGTTTGGACTACAGCGTAATTGAAAGGACTGACGGCGGCGGCTATGAATTGTTGCTGGCTGCAGTCAAGGCGGAAAATGCTTTTCCGCATATTAATGAGATTATTTCAAAGAGGCGATTCGAATGCGTGGATGCTTCCGCTTTTGCTCTGTATAATCGAATGGCTTATGACGGCATTGAGCCGGGCCATATTGCATTTTTGCGCCTCAATGAAGATACTTTTGATATTATCATAACAAGCGACGGTAAATTGAATTTCACTCGCAGTTTGCCAATAGGCAAGAAGCATTTAATGGAAAAACCGGAAGAAAATCTCCAAATTTTGACAAGAGAGCTATCAAGGACATTGCAATATTACCGAGCGTCGCCGGGCGGTAAGTATGTTCAAAAGATGTATGTTTTGGGAAATATTGTGAATACTGGTTTAGTCGGTTTACAGCTGGATGTGCCGGGTTCTTCCGGCATTATAATTGAGGAATACAAGCTTAAGCGTCTGATTGAAATGCCTGGCATGACGGAAACTCCAGAAATGGCGGTGGTCATGGGATTGGGCTTGCGCTTGTGCGGCCTTTCACTCTTGAATATCAATTTGAAATCCAAAAAATAACGCACTTTACGCCTCGATGCTCATCGAGGCTTTTTATTTTAATTGCTTGACAAAAAAATCCTGATAATGTAGATTGATTCGATGCGGATGTTCCGCATTAATCTGCCGGGAGACCGGCGGAAAGCTCTTCTGAGAAGAAGAGTCGGCGCACCTTGAGAAAGGAGAGTCTGATGGAAAGCGAGCAAAAAAGGAATATGCAAAAGGCGACGCAAAAGTTCGTCATGCTGAAGACCGGGTTGGCGGGCGATGCCAAACATGGCGATATAAGAATTGAAAATATCTTGGCCATCGCAACACAGTTAAGCGATTTTAATGAAATTTTGAGTGGTGCGGCGAGAGACAATAATGAAAATTTGTGGCGAATGGTCGCCGCTTTCAAGGGCATATTAATTTATCATCATGAAGATTGCGCTGCGCGCATAGAAGAGACGATCAAGTTCATGCAGGAAAGAAAGTTTAGCGTGAATGCATATGATGGCTGCTATAGCGCTAAATTTGCCGCAGCGGTATTATTGGGCGTTTTAGAGTCGAAGCGGGTGCTCGATCAGTATGCGTTATTGACGAGATACTGCAATTCGGCAATTACCGTATTAATTGATGTAATCGCTCAAATCGAATATTCAGGCTTACATCGTTCAATTATCGATTTTGTCGGTTTGAATAATTATCGGGAATATTCGGCGCGGCTGTCAGATGCGGCAAAAGCTTTCTTTGCCAACCGGCCTCAAATCGCGCGCGATGTGATCGTTGCGGCGAAAAAATGTGAGAATCATAACTCGCTAATCGAAGAAGTTATTAAGAGCGCCTGCTATGGGGTTTTTGGCGCGACGGATTGTCGAAATCTTTTGGCAGCTGCTTCCGTAGTTTTGGCGGCTCAAACAGAAGAGACGATAAATAAGAGTCTTCTGGAGCGAATCCGCTTAGAAGACGAGATTAATCCATAAAATGATCATTATCGCAGCCCACTTCCTGGGCTGCTTTTTTCTTGCCATTTTAAAAAACTCTTGACAAATATTAAAATATGTGATAGTATACTATGAAATATGCGGATTGTCCGCATATCTGCCCTTGAGAGAGGGTGTGTCCTTTGAGAGAAGAACAGAGAAGGGAAACGTGTCATGAGCGAGAAAAAGTCAAAGTCCTTGAGTGAAGTATTTGCGGCGGCGACTCCCGAAGAAATCGAGGAGTTTTCCAAGCAATTAAATCTCGGCCGTCCGCTGAGCAATGCCGCCGTTCAACAGGCATTTTTGATGCTGCAAAGCGATGTGCCGCCTTACGGATGGATAATCAAGAATCTTTCTGAAATGGGTCGATATAAGGTTGATGAAGTTGCCAACAACTTTCGGCAGGTGACAGCTCATATTTTGGTTCGAGGCGGTAAGCTTGTTGAAGAATGGATGAAGTCGCTTCTTTATTCTTGCAAGCACTATCATTTTAGTGATCAATTGATGCTCGGCTTGCCGTTAGGCTTATTGGAGCTGGTGCAAAAAAGTGATTACGATTTGCCCAAGGAATATTTCGACGGATTGGATTCTATTCTTGTCGAATTAATCAATTATGCCGATAAAGGCATCCTTGATCAATATTTTGACGATAACTATCGTGGTAGATTGAGCAATGCGGTGAAGGGTTATTTCAATATTGGAAACGATAGGTCTTCCAATATGGCTCATGTCCGGCGCGTCCTTGCTCGCATTAAGGATCTGGATGATTCGAAATCCGTTTCGTTCAACGACGGGTTTATCTGTCTACCAATCATGAAGACTCGGCTGAACCTAACGCTTCTCAACCACATCAATTATGCGTTCTTCAAGATGTTGGATCCAAAAGAAGCGGTGGATTTGATTTGTGAAATGCGTATTAAAAAGTAGTATGTATTTGAGGTTATAGATCGTGAGTATTATAGTCCCAAGCAGAGATGTATTCTGCTTGGGCTTTTTTCTTGCCAATTTTATGGAAATATATTATGATTTATTCATATTCTTAGACTAATAAGCTACAACCTATCACCTACAAGCTAATTTATGACCACCAAAGAACTGAAACAGAAATATGTCGAATATTTCGAAAAGAACGGCCACACGATAATTTCCGGCGCGCCCTTGATGCCGGAGAATGATCCGACGGCGTTATTCACTACGGCCGGCATGCATCCGCTCGTGCCGTATCTTCTGGGCGAAAGCCATCCGAGCGGCAAGCGCATTGCCAGCGTGCAAAAATGCATCAGGACAGTCGATATCGGGGAAGTGGGTGATGCATGGCACCTGACGTTCTTCGAAATGCTCGGCAATTGGTCGCTGGGCGATTATGGCAAACAAGAGGCGATCAAGCTGAGTTTTAATTTTTTGACTAAGGAATTGGGCGTGCCGCTGGATAAGCTGGCGGTTACGGTTTTTGCCGGTGATGCCTTAGAGTCGAAGGATGAGGAATCGGCCGATGCTTGGCAAGCTCTCGGAGTTTCCAAAGATCGTATCGCCTATATGGGCAGAGAAGATAATTGGTGGGGGCCAGCCGGCCAAACCGGTCCCTGCGGTCCCGATACGGAAATGTTTTTTTGGGCGTCGGAAGATGAGGCTCCGCTGCTATTCGATACGACTGATAAGCGCTGGGTGGAAATCTGGAATAACGTTTTCATGATTTATAATAAGCAGGCCGACGGCAGTTTTACGGAATTAGAGCAGAAGAATGTCGATACTGGCATGGGTGCGGAACGTACGGTGGCTATTCTCAATGGCAAGCCATCTGTCTATGACATTGATCCATTGTTCACGATCGTCGCTCAAATTTCCGCCTTATTCCAGGCCCAGCCGGAAGAGCTGGAGCCGGAAGAAATCAAGCCGGTCAGGATTATTGCCGATCATCTGCGTGCCGCCGTGTTTATCCTGGCGGATAATATCGCTCCGTCCAATGTGGAGCATGGTTATGTTTTGCGCCGATTGATCCGCAGGGCGATCCGCTACGGCCGCCAGCTAGGGATTACCGAGCCGTTCACGGATAAAGTCGCTGAAGCTGTAATCGATCTGATGGGCGGATTTTATAAGGAGTTGCGGGATAAGCGCGATTATATTTTTGATGAATTGAAAAAAGAAGAGGAGAAATTCGGCGAGACGCTGGAAAACGGCTTGAAGAAATTCGAGAAGCTTAAGGTTGAGGATGGCAAGATTTCCGGCCGTGATGCTTTTATTTTATTTTCCACTTACGGCTTTCCAGTTGAGATTACGCGCGAGTTGGCGAAAGAAAAAGGATTGGAAATCGATGAGGCGGAGTATGTCAATGAATTCTCCGCTCATCAAGATTTATCACGGACTGGCGGCGAGAAAAAATTCAAAGGCGGATTAGCGGATAATTCCGAAATGTCGGCGAAGATGCATACTGCCACTCATCTGCTTTTAGCAGCTCTGCGCAAAGTTTTGGGTGACCATGTTTATCAGCGTGGCTCCAATATCACTCCGGAGCGCATTCGTTATGATTTTTCCCATCCCGATAAGATGACTGCTGAGCAGATCAAAGAAGTGGAGGATTTGGTGAACTTGGAAATCGCCAAAGACAAGCCGGTCATCTGCGAGGAATTGACTTTGGACGAGGCCAAGGCCAGGGGAGCGATGGGAATCTTTGAAAGCAAATACGGCGATAAGGTTAAAGTCTATTCCGTGGGCAAATTTTCCGTTCCGACCGAATGCTTCTCGCAAGAAATCTGCGGCGGCCCCCATGCTCAGCGGACAGGCAATCTCGGACACTTCAAAATCGTTAAGGAAGAATCCAGCTCATCAGGCGTCAGAAGGATTAAAGCGATATTGGAATAAATTAACCCCGTTGAATAATTTAGATAAAATAAAACACCCCCGAGCTGCTTTCGCAACTCGGGGGTTTCGTACGTTATAAATTCCACTTGGCCAAGGTTTGGTTGGTGGCGGCTTTATCTAACCGTCCCCAATTAATATTTGGCGCCTGCGATTTGAAATCGCTTGGCACTTCTGCCTGCACGACGCATGACTGCGTTCCTGGCCGGCCGTAATTATCCGGCAGATCGAATCGCAGCCTCCAGGCATGCAGCATCTGTCCGTCTCGGTGTCTTGATTCGTCTCCTCCGTAACGGCGGTCGCCGATAATAGGAGAACCAATAGACTGCAGATGCTTTCGGATTTGATGAGTCCGTCCGCTTTGGACCAACTCACATTGTACCACCGCGATTTCCCCAGTCTGTTCAAGAACCGAGAAAACGGTTTTGGCGGACTTGCCGTCAATGGGATCACTGACGACTTTTTTTCGCCATGCGGGAGTTTGGATCAACGCCAGATACGTTTTCGTCGTAATCTGGTGCCAATTCCTTTGCAGATAGCGGATATGGCGGAATGATTCCCCGGCAATCACGCATCCGGACGTGTTCATGTCGATGCGATGCGCGATATTTCCATCGGGGATTAGTTCCTGGGCCAATTCCCAAAGTTCTCTGCCGTACCTCCCGCAGTCATTGCCCTCTATCCTTGTGGGCAAGCCTGCGGGTTTGTTAAAGACTAAAAATCCTTTACTACGAAAGATTAGTCTCAGCGGATCCATGGCATCTTCAGCTTCATTTGAGCCTCCTCGGCTTGACTGAAAGGGACATTGTTTGGACACATATTGCGACAATCTTGTCTGGGCACAAGTGCCAGTAAGGGATCGGAATATTCCCCCGTATCTCTTTTGGTTTCAGTTAGGCTAGGAAGTCCGATTAGGATATTCCTGCTGTCACTTACTAGCCAAAAGCCATAGGCGAACTCCTGAAATCCATTTACGGCAGGCCGAAATCAAGATAACAACAATAGATAATAATAGCATACATTACATATTTTGTCAAGCAAATTGAAATTATTTATCCACATATATAATAAATTGCCTAAATTTAGCCATATTATATTAATAATAAATCAGTAGTAATATTCTTGACATTAATCTTTATTTGCTATAAGATTAAGAAAGTACTAAAGCTATTGACAAATCAGGCTAATTTGCTATAATAATCCTAAGAGATTAAAAGCATAAATTTCGCTCAAATTAATCAAAATCAAACCGATTAAACCAGTATGCTCAGCGGAGTCATAATTTTGGTTTTGATTGAAGATTGCTTGTCAATTAATAATAATAGATAATGGCTAAAAATGAAGATGTAGCCGCGGTATCCAAGGATTTTTTGGAGCTTGACGGCGAAGTGGTGGAGTTGCTTCCATCCGCGAGTTTCCGGGTCAAACTGGAAAACGGTCATGAGATCCTAACCCATCTCTCGGGCAAAATGAGGATGTTCAACATCCGGCTTCTTCCTGGTGATAGAGTCAAAGTTCAAATGACCCCATACGACCTGACGCGCGGACGAATAATTTATCGCTACTAATCGCGGTAATAATCCATTAAAATATTTTTGCCAATAAAGTTTACTCGCTTTAAGCGCAGTAACGTCTATTATTCTACGTCAATATAATTTTTCACTTATATATTATGAAAGTTAGATCATCGGTCAAAAAAATCTGTAAGAATTGCCAGATTGTCAGGCGCAAGAAACGTGTCGTCGTCATCTGCTCCACCGCCAAGCACAAACAGCGCCAAGGCTAGATGGTGAAATTTTTAATTTTTAATTTTTAATTTTTTAAATATGGCAGTAAGAATCGCCGGAGTAAACATCCCTAACAATAAAAGAGTCGAAATCGCTTTGACATATATTTTCGGCATTGGCCGGCCGCGCGCTATTAAAATCCTTAAGAGCGTCAAAATCGGCCTAGATACCAGAGTCAATGATTTGAGCGATGAGCAAGTTATCGCTTTGAGAAATGCCGTTGAAAAAGGCGGCTTTCCGATCGAAGGCGATTTGAAGCGCGAAGTTATGAGCAATATCAAGCGCTTGAAGGAAATCAAATGCTTCCGCGGCGTGCGCCATATGAGGTCATTGCCAGTCAGAGGTCAGAGAACGAAGACCAATAGCAGAACTGTCAGAGGCAATGTCAGAAAGACGGCCGGATCGGGCAGAAAAGACCTCGGAGCGAAGACTTAAAAAAATAATTACGAATTACGAATTTCAAATTACTAATTTAACTCCATAAATACGAATTAATCCGCTAGCGCGGAAAAAAGATAATATAATTATGTCTGAAGATATATTCAACGATCAACCAATAGTCGAATCCGCCGCGGCGGACCAAGTCTCCAAAAATGAGGCAGTTGTTGCGGCGCCGGAAAAAGCCACTAAGGGAACAGCCAAGAAGAAAAGCAAGAAATCAGCTGTTGTCAGGCAGGTAACTACCGGCCGCACATATGTCAAGGCGACTTATAACAACACCATTGTCACTTTCACCGATCAAAACGGCAATGTTTTGAGCTGGTGCAGCGCCGGACAATGCGGATTCAAGGGGCCGAAGAAGGCTACTCCATATGCTTCAACATTAATTGTTAAGAATGCTGCGGAAAAGGTCAAGAAATACGGTTTGAAGGAGGTTTCCGTCTTTGTCAAAGGAATCGGCGGCGGCCGTGAAGCTGCTGTTCGCGCCTTGAATGCCAATGGCTTTACTGTCACTAGCATCAAAGATATCACTCCGATCCCTCATAACGGTTGCAGGGCTCCAAGACCTCGCAGAGTATAATAACCATCACTATGGCAACAAAATATACAGAAAATTCAATGTGCAAAAAGTGCCGCCGCGCAGGCGAGAAGCTTTTTTTGAAGGGTGAAAGATGCAACGGCACCAAATGCGCCATCGTCAAAAGGAATTTCATTCCTGGCGTCCATGGCCCGACAGCTAGAGTCGGAAAAATCACTAACTATGGCAAACAGCTGAAGGAAAAGCAGAAAGCCAAACGCATTTATGGTGTTTTGGAATTGCAATTCTGGAATTACTTCGAAAAAGCCAAGGTCAAAGAAGGCAACACTGGTGAATTGATTTTCCGTTTCTTGGAAAGCCGCTTAGACAATACCGCTTATCGCTTGGGCTTCGCCACTTCCAGGAGAGCCGCCCGTCAGATGGTTTCCCACTGCCATGTCAGAGTCAACGGCAAGAAAGTCAACATTCCATCATACCAGGTCAAAGTAGGCGATATTATTTCCATGTCTGAACGCGCCAGCAATAAACCGGGCTATGCCAGCGTCGCTGCCCGCGTCAAGAAGGCGGAAAATATCCCTGCTTGGCTGTCTGTCAGCTTGGATAAGGCGGAAGGCAAAGTTACCAGCCTGCCGAAATTGGGCGATATCGCCGTCAATATTGACTGGAGGACGATCGTCGAGTTCTATAGCAAATAAATTTAAAGATACGAATATACTAATTTACTAATGTTACGAATAGGTACGAATAATTTCAGAAATAATTCGTATTCATTAGTATCATTCGTACAATTCGTATATTAGTATCATATATAATAAGTATCATAATAAAATAAGGAGGACTAATTATGAAACACATACCATTACCAAAAAAATTCTACGCTGAAGAGATCGTCGAGGGCAAGCACGCCAAGATCATCATCGAACCATGCTTTCCCGGCTACGGTTTGACTTTAGGCAACGGCTTAAGGCGGACAATCTTGTCTTCCTTGCCGGGTGGCGCTGTTACTGCCGTCAATATCAAAGGCGTTAAGCATGAATTTTCCAGTCTGGAGAATGTGCCGGAAGATGTTTTGGAAATAATCTTGGCTCTTAAGACATTAAGATTCAAAGTTTATTCCGAAGAACCGGTCGTTTTGAAATTATCGGCCTCGGGCAAGGGCAAAGTTACGGCCTCTAGCGTCGAAAAATCCCTTGATGCTGAAGTCGTCAATGGCGACGCAGTCATCGCTAACTTGACGGATGAGAGTGCAGCAATAGAAATGGAACTTACGGTATCAAAAGGCATTGGTTATGTTCCAGTTGAGGAACAGGAAAGAGGCAAGGGAGAAATCGGCAATATCGCTGTTGATTCCATCTTCACTCCTGTTATTAATGTAGGCATTGCCGTTGATGCGACTCGTGTCGGACAAAAGACCGATTATGACAAGCTGGTATTGGATGTGATGACCGACGGAACGATCAGTCCGATCGATGCAGTCAAGAAGGCTGCAGAAATCCTGACTAATCAATTTAGCTGGATAATGGAAGGCGGAACCAGGGAAATCGAGGAAATCGATGTTGAGGCTCCGATTATTCTGCCGGAAGTTGCTGCAGAAGAAAAAGCGGAAGAAGTTTTGGAAGAAATCCCATTGGGCGAAGAAGCTAAAGAGGCTATTGAAGATGAAGTGGAAGAAGTTGCTCCGAAAAGACGTGGTCGCCCGAAGAAAGTCGGCAGTGAACTTGGAGACACAGTATAATAATTACAAATTTCAAATTACGAATTACGAATTAAAATATGCGTCATAACAGAAAAGGAAAAGTATTAGGTCGGACAAAAGCGCCCCGAGAAGCATTAATGCGTTCTCTCGTGACGAGCTTTATCGTGTATGAAAAAATCAAGACTACGACTGCTAAGGCCAAGGCCTTGAGGCCGCTGGCTGAGAAATACATCACTTTGGGCAAAACCGATACCTTGCATAATCGCAGACAAGCATTGAAATTCCTCTATACAGACGGCGCAGTCAAGAAATTATTCGAAGTCGTAGGACCTCGCTATAAAGAAAGAAAAGGCGGCTATACCAGGATCATCAAATTGGCTCCGCGCCAGAATGATGGCGCTGAGGTGGCAATTATCGAAATGGTTAAATAAATACTATGGAAACAATAGATAGAAAAATTCATCAGATTGATGCCACAGGAATTCCCTTGGGCAGACTAGCGACTAAAATCGCCATTCTTCTGCGCGGCAAGAACAAAGCGACTTTCGATCCTGCCAGGGACGAGGGAGATATCGTCGAGATTTCGAATTGCCAGGGTATTAAGTTCACTGGCAAGAAATTGGAGCAAAAAGAATATATCTGGCATACGACTCATCCGGGCAGCTTGAGAAAAAAGCTGGTACGCGATGTTTTTGCCAAGAATCCGGGCGAAGTTTTAAGAACTGCAGTTATGGGTATGTTGCCTAAGAATAAATTGCGCGACAGGATGATCAAGAGATTAAAAATTGTTAAATAACTATGGATAGCAAGAAACCAGCCGTCAAAGCGGCAGAAACAAAAAAGGCGACAGGTAGCAAGGAAAAATATTTTTACGGCCGCGGCGGACGCAAGACTGCTACTGCGCGCGTTCGGTTATTTTTGAAGGGCAAGGGCGATATCACGGTCAACGGCTTGGAATTCAAGGAATATTTCCCGACCCTGGATATGCAGAATGTTGTTTTGAAGCCTTTGATCCTGACTGGGCATGATAAGAATACTAATTTGCTCATCAAGGTTGTCGGCAGCGGCAAGATCGCTCAGAGCTCCGCTGTCAGGCATGGCATCGCCAGAGCCTTGATCGTCTTGAATCCTGAACTCAGATCAGTGCTTAAAGCTGAAGGACTTTTGACTCGCGATCCTCGCGTTAAAGAAAGAAAGAAGCCCGGTCTTAAACGCGCCCGCCGCGCTCCACAATGGGCGAAACGTTAAAATTAAATTCAAGAATCTATATATTAAAAGAGCCACGGATCAATTCCGTGGCTTTTTTGCGTTACTCATATTTTGCCGCCATTAGCTTCAATGCGTCTGTCGGTCTTTCCTCAATATGCTGTTCCATTACTTCCGGCGTCAATGCGCGTTGACAAATTTGCGTAGCTTCTGTGTCTGTCATGCCGCTGGCAACGATCTGTTGACCTGTCAAATTCTCTGCAGCTTCTTTTTCCATTTCCGCAAGCCTCTGTCTTGTAACAGTAGTAAAATAGCGTCCGCCGATCCTGTTCTCAATCACGACATTGATGCGATCTTCCCCGCTAATATTCGTCTCGCTCTTCATTTGATACTCCTTTCCCTTTGTTTTAAATCAGTAATAATGACATGACCGAGTATTAAGGAGCTAATTTCACGCTTCAAACATATCACACAATAATATTTATGTCAAGTTAAGGAAGTTTTGTTTTAAGGCCGATTTTCTGATATAATTCAACCAATATGAGTGAGAGAAATCTGGCAAAAAACACGGTATATTACAGTGCGGCTTTAGCGATGCAAAAAGTCCTGTCTTTTGGCTTTTTTATCATTCTGGCCCGCAGTCTGGGAGTGGCAGGGCAGGGGAGATTCACTTTTGCCCTCAGCTTTGCCGCGTTGTTTGCGATTTTTTTAGATTTGGGCTTGTCGCAGATATTGATTCGTGAGACGGCGCGGGATAAGAAAAAAGCAGAAAAGTATTTGGCGAGCACAATCGGCTTTAAGCTGTTAGCCGCTTTGCTGCTATATTTGGTGATTGTAGCGGCTGTAAATCTAATGGGATATCCTGTCGGTACTAGACAGCTGGTTTATGTATCGGCCCTGGTTATGCTGATTGATTCTTTGACTTTGAGTATTTATAGCGTTATCCGAGGCTGGCAGAATCTTGGTTATGAATCAATCGGAACGATCGGTAATCAGTTAATTGTTTTGCTGTTGGGCGGAACATTGCTGCTAATGCGGGTAAATCCTGTTTTAGTCATGGGCGTATATGCCATATCCAGTCTGGCGAATCTTATTTGGTCGGCGTTCAATTTGAATAGGGTATTTAAGATTAAAGTTAAAATATCATTTGATTGGCCAATGATTAAGATGTTATTGGCGCTGTCATTGCCTTTTGCCGTTGCAGGCATATTTTCTCGAATATTTTCTTCTACTGATGTAGTAATTCTGTCAAAACTGTCCGGCGATCACGCTGTCGGCATCTATTCGGCGGCTTTCAAAGTCGCCTTTGCATTGCAATTCGCCGCCTTGGCCTTTTCGGCTTCGCTTTATCCGGCATTTTCGACTTATTGGGCGCACTCCAAGGAAAATCTATCCAAATTATTCACCAAGTCGATGTTCTGGCTGGTTTTCCTCGCTGGTCCGATGGTTTTCGGCGTTATCGCCATCGCTGATCCGGCCATTCCCATGGTTTTTGGTTCGGCTTATGCCGCATCGGTATTGCCCTTGCAGATATTGATGGCTTCAATGTTGTTCGTCTTCCTGTGCTTTCCGATCGGCGCCTTGCTCAATGCCTGTGATCAGCAGAAGCGGCATACGATCAATATGGGCATTACAGCGCTTGCTAGCGTCATCTTAAATTTCTTGCTCATTCCATTTCTTAGTTACAATGGTGCCGCAATCGCCAATCTGGCCAGTTACATTATCTTGTTCATTCTAGGTTTGATGGTGGTTAATCGTATAACTCCATATGACAAAAAATATTTGTTGTGGTCGAGTATGAAAATTCTTCTTGCTTGCATTACAATGTTTGCTGTTGTTTGGATTATTAAGATTGAATTTAATTTTGTTGCGGCGGTAATTGCCGGCGTTATCGTATATTTGATTCTGGCCTATCTGCTTAAGATATTCTCGATCAGGGCGATTAAGGAGTTTATTGGATCGCTCAGGAAAGGAGCTGCCAAGAACAATATTGAAACAGAAGAAATTTTATGAAAAAAACATTACTTATAACATATTCGTTTCCGCCGGCGATTGGCGGCATCGAGAACTACTATAGCAACGTCTGCTCTAGAATGGATCCGGCGAGCATTGTCGTTTTGGCGCAGAATCATCCTGAATCAGCAGAATTCGATGCCAAACAGAAATACAAAGTGTATCGGACGGAATTTTTCAGCGGCAAGATTCCGCCGCGCTGGACTCCGCTGAAAGGGGAAATATTAAAAATAATCAAAGCGGAGAAAATCGAGCAGATAATTTTCGGCCATTTCCATCCCTTGTGCCTATTGGGTGCGAAATTGAATCTGCCGTATTTTATCTTCGGCCACGGCACAGATATTATGCAGATCCAGCACGACATCTGGCAGGTCCGCGCGCTTAAGAAATCATATCGCCATCCTTTGTGCAAGAAATTTGTTGCCAACAGCAAGTTCATCTATGATGAATTGAAGCGCCTGATCGGCAATGATGCCAAGCTGGAGATAATTTATCCCGGTGTTGACTTCGACGGATTGAATGTGCCTGTCGATGATTTTTCCGGCCGCAAGAAGCTGATGGGCCTCGATGATAATGATATTGTGATGATGTCTCTGGGGCGAGTCGAGCCGGAAAAGAATTATGCCGAAATAATAAAATTAATGCCGGAAATGCTTAAGATTGTGCCGCAATTGAAATACGTGATCGTAGGCGACGGCTCGGAAATAGAAAACTTGAAGTCATTGGTACAAAGTTATGATTTGAAATACAACGTGATTTTTACCGGAGCGGTCAGGGGAGATATGGCGGCCAAGACTTTCTATTACCAATTGTCGCATATTTATATCACGGTTTCCGCCAAGCCCGAGGGCTTTGGCATTTCGTATCTTGAGGCGGCTGCAGCCAAGACTGTGGTTATTGCTTCAAAGATCGGCGGGTCAATAGAGGCAGTCAAAGACGGAGAAACCGGTTTGCTGGTGGATCCCAAATCGGCCAAGGAAATCCGCGACGCAATATTAAAGGTTGCTCTGGATAGGGAATTATGGGAGAAGATGTCTAAGGCCGGACAGGCTTGGGCGAAGAATTTTTCTTGGGATTTACAGATGAAGAAAATTTTAGAAATTCTTAATTAAATTGCTACTAATTCGCATTATGATCTCAGTAATCATTCCTGCCTACAACGCAGAAAAGACGATTCAGAAATGCTTGGATAGCATCTTCAATCAGACATATAGAGATATTGAAGTTATTGTCGTCGATGACGGCTCGACGGACGATATGCTTTTGGCGCTTACTAATTGCAAGAAAAAAATTACTATAATCAGTCAGGAGAATAAGGGCGCTCCGGCAGCTCGCAATTACGGCTTCAAATTCAGCCAGGGCGAATACGTAATTTTTCTGGATGCCGATATCGTTATGAAGCCAGCTATGCTGGAAAAGATGATCCTCGCCTTGAAAAGCGATGAATCGGTTTCTTTCGCATACTCTTCATTCTGGCTGGGTTGGAAAAAATTCAAGCTCTGGCCGTATGACGCGCAAAAGCTGAAGCAGATGCCCTACATCCACACATCATCCTTGATCAAACGCAACGCTTTCCCTGGCTTCGATGAAAGCTTGAAGAAATTCCAGGATTGGGATTTATTTTTAATGATCGCGGAGAAAGGCGGCAAAGGAATCTTTATTCCTGAAATTCTTTTTGAAATCAAAGCAAGGGGCACGATGAGCTCCTGGTTTCCTAAAATGCTTTTTAAATTTCCGTTCAAGCCTAAATCAGTTGAAGATCAGATTGCTAAGTATCAAAGAGGTATGGAAATAATCAGAAAAAAACATGGAATTTAAAGAACAGGAAAGCAAATATTGGAGTGATTTCTATAGCAAGCAGATCATGGCTTGGCAGTCAGACAGGGATTTGCCTTATCATGATGATTTTAAAGATTATTTGATGAAACTGCCCAAAGGAAGTAGGATTTTAGAGTTAGCTTGCGGGATTAGGTGCGATGGCATCGAGTTGGCGCAAGCAGACTTCAAGGTTTTTGAGACGGATATCGCGCCGGAGGCAGTGAATAAAGCCAAGAGGATTTATGAAAAGCTCGGCATATCCGGCAATGGCGAATTCCTGATTTGCGATGCCGAAAAAATGCCGTTTGCTGATGAATATTTCGACGGAGTTTTCATTTCCGCTTCATTTCATCATTTGCCCGATCCTAATGCGGCTATCATAGAAATGAGTCGAGTTGCAAAAAGGGGAGGCTTAGTGATATTGGGCTTGGAGCCAAGTTCGTGGCCGTATTTTACGGTATTCAGGTTGTTGGAGCCGATGAAAAAAATGATCCGCGGCGGATCTGATTTGAAATTCCATTCGATTGCAGATGATACGACGCAAGGATTCACTAAAAAGCAGTTACGGAAAATCTGCGAGAGCGCCGGCTTGGAAGTTATTAGAGTGTATAGGGAAAAGTATTTTGGCGAATATTATGATTCCGGACTCAGACTTTTTAATAAGCTGTTAAAACTCAGCCTGAAGCCTGATCGGAACGTTCAAAAAATATTATGTGTTATCGATCGTGTAATATCTTATGTGCCGATCATTAATCTAACTAACTGGCATTGGAGCATAATCTGCCGCAAACCATAATTTATGAGACTGAACAAATTTATTGCTCAGGCTGGAGTCTGCTCAAGACGCAAGGCCGATGAGTTGATTGAAAATGGCCAGATCAAGGTTAATGGCAAAATCGTCAAGGAATTGGGCACGGTCATCGATGAAGTTAAAGACGATATATATATCGGCAAGCGGAAGCTGGAATTGGCACAGCAGAAAGTTTATTTTGCCTTGAATAAGCCCGTTAATTATATTACGAGCGCGACTAGTGCCCAGGGCAAATCCGTCATGGAACTAGTGAAGACGATTAAGGAGAGAGTTTTTCCGGTCGGCAGATTGGATAAGGATTCCCGCGGCTTGATCATCTTGACCGATGACGGCGACTTCGCCTATAAGCTGACTCAGGCGAAATTCGAATGTGAGAAGGAATATGAAGTGACTCTGGATCGGCCGCTCTTGGATAAAGATAAGCGGCTGTTCGAGCGCGGTTTGGAATTGGAAGGAAAAAAATTGCATCCGGTCAAAGTCATTGGCCAGAATGGCAATAAAATCAATTTGATTTTGAAAGAAGGAGTGAATCGGCAAATCAGGCGTATGGCCGAAAAGCAAGGTTATGAAGTGTTGGATTTGAAGCGCGTCAGGATCGCGAAACTCAAATTGGGCAATTTAAAAGAGGGCGGATATATCCATATCCAACCCTCTGATGTCATGTAAATCTTGACAGTAAAAGTTTAAAGGAGTATATTGGTGTCAGTAACAATTTCCTACCCGCAGGGGTCAATTAGAACACTCATGTTTTAGTTTTCTAACAGCCGCCAGGCTGTTTTTTTGTCTTTCTGTGCTCCCTCAATTTTTCTTCCGGGGTCGCATACTCTAAACATCC
>Ga0172379_10006109_pt1 | contig 16356 bp, 18 predicted proteins | sample GrowelOW334metaG_FD_119756 | JGI IMG/M metagenome (GOLD analysis project Ga0172379, IMG submission 119756) | Groundwater microbial communities from an aquifer near a municipal landfill in Southern Ontario, Canada - Groundwater well OW334 metaG | ecosystem: Environmental > Aquatic > Deep... | reverse complement strand
TCATCATCAAAGCCGCCTTCATCGCCGAGTTACCGCCACCGATAATCGCCACATCTTTCCCCTTATAAAGCGGACCATCACATGTCGCGCAATAAGTAACCCCCTTATTACGGTATTCACTCTCTCCGGGAATATTTAATTTACGGGATTCGCTGCCCGTAGAATAAATGACCGTTTTGGCTAAATATTCGTTTCCTTCTTTGTCCACGACATTAAAGGGATTTCCCTTCTTTTCAATCTTTTGCACCAACGAACGCTTAAGACACGCTCCGTCCTGACAATAACGCATAATTTGCTCTTCAAATTTTTCCGCCAACTCAAAACCGTTCGTGTTTACGGTTCCCGGCCAATTTTCGATTTCCCCCGACACCAGGGTCGCTCCGCCAAAAGTTTCACCAATCATCAACGTCTTAAGGTTGTTTCGCAACGAATAGAGCCCGGCGGTTACAGCGGCCGGACCGAGACCGACAACAATAACGTCGTATGGCGAATTTATTGATTCCTGCATTTCTTCCAACACGTCAATTCAAGCCACCGGCAACAAAGCGGCGGAAAGACGTTCCTCGTCAAAGCCGATAATTATCTCTTCTTTTCCGCCATCATCTGAAATAATGGTAACCGGCACCCCCATTTGTCCGCTTTTATCAATCATCTCTTGCGCGGCGGCTTGATCGGTCGCCACGTTTTTTTCAGTGTGAACGATATTGTTTTTTGCAAAAAATTCTTTCGTCATCTTGCAGTAAACGCATGCGGACGTGGTATAAACAGTCACGTTTTTCATATTTTTTTAAAAATAATGATTAGAATTCCCTTTTGATTCTTTAGTAAGGGACAATATCATAAGAATACTACGATTGTCTTTGCAGACAAGAGGCTGGATCACACCAACCATTAAGAGAACTTTAAGGATCATCCCTAAAGTTTACTTTAGGGATGATCCTTAAAGTAACCACCAGCAGCACAAAAACCATAAAAAGTGAAACATATTGCATCAACGTTAATCCCACGTACTTTTCTACTCCAAACTCCCCGCCGTTTTCATACAAAAATTCCAGCAAAAAACGAGCAAGAAAATACCAGAAGATTGATAAATAACCGACCGTGCCGGACGAAATTTTTCGAGTACGCTCCAGCGCAAAAATGATGATAAAACCCAACAAACTTGCTAGGGCAAAATACAAACCCAGATCGTGTCGAATAACACCATTATTGTTGACGGCAAAGATAAAATTCGTAACCCATCCCAAATGTTCGTGAAGGAAAAAACAGCCAATCCGGCTAATTCCGTCCACCAAAAGCAAGGCGGGACCGAAAATATTCAAAATTTGCGCAAAAGAAATGTTTTTCCCTTTTACGTAGTAATAAGCAATAATCGCGCCAAAAATAATCGCTCCCAGGCTTGAAAAACCGTCATTCAATCGCATGTTTTTCCCTGTCCAATTAAAACCATTACTTGTCAATAAAAACACCGCCTTGCCCCCCAAAAAGGAGCTTAATGTCATCCAGAAAACGAGATCGACTATTACCCCCCTTTTTATCCCAATGTTTTTTCCACGTTTAATCGCCACCAATGTCCCGACAATTATCCCCAAGGCGACAAAAAATCCCCAAACCTGAATCCTTAGCGGGCCAAACGTGAGATGATCAAGGTAGAAATATGGGATCATGTATGAATTATAGCTTTTTTCTTCTTCAGCGCACGCAACCGCCATATGACATTTTTCTGGCTTTTAGACTTACCCCGCGGCCAGAAAAATGTCATATGGCGGTTGAAAAAAAGAACAATTTAACTAATCAAATATCTTAACAAAACCCACCCACTCCCTCCCTTGAAAAAGGGAGGGAACGACGGATCCCAGATGGCGCTCGGGGATGAAATCGCGAACACGGATCCCCGAACATGGATCCCCGATGGCGCTCGGGGATGAAATCGCGAACACGCGATTTCACTTTGCTTCGGTGAGAGTAACAGTGATGTTTTTCTCGACACCGGAAGTCAGCACGGTCAACACTAACACGTCTCCCGGACGTTTATCGTTCGCAAACGACTGTAAGGATTTTTCCGCCGTTAGTTCCTCTCCACCCACCTTGAGAATAATGTCACCTTCTTTTAAACCGGCCTTTTCCGCTCCACTGCCTGGTAAAACGGCCGGAACCTGTGCGCCACCGTTTATCACCAACGCGCCGTGGTCTACAACGAGATTATTTTGATCCTTAAGTTCTGGGGTAATATTCACGTAACGGACGCCGATAATTGCCCGTACCACGCGCCCGTCTTTTTTATAATCATTAATCGCGCGCACGACTTCGTTAGAAGGAATCGCAAAGCTGATGTTTTCCGCGCTACCCGCAACGGCGGAATTCACACCAACAACTTGTCCATTTAGATTCAACAACGGACCGCCGGAATTCCCGGGATTTATCGCGGCATCGGTTTGAATCACTTGGTTTAGCGTTTCCACTTGTCCCGTGTAAGAATCGCCGGCCTGCACCTGCCTGCCTAATCCGGAAACGATACCGGCACTAACACTGTTGGGAAATTCCCCCAACGCGTTTCCAATTGCCACAACAGACTGCCCTACTTTAATTTTACTTGAATCCGCAAATTGAATGGTCGGTAAATTAGCTTTATCTACTTTCAAAAGCGCCAAATCAAACAGCGGGTCGCGTGCCACGACCTTGGCTTTTATTCTCTCCCCGTTTTTAAAAACAACTTCATAACTTGCCGTTTCATCGCTAACGACATGCTTATTGGTAACAATCAAACCATTACTATCAACAATAAAACCGGAACCGCCCCCCACTTCTTGCGGAATTATTTTGCCAGAGGGTTGTTGCAGCTGAATGCGAAAAGGCGACTGCCCGAAAAATTGATTATTGAAAGGATCCACCTGCACATTCCGCATTTGTTGGACATTCTTGATTATGGAGATCGCCACAACCGCGGGACTTTTTTTATCAACCACATTAACGATGGCGTCGCCATTTTTTCCACTTTGTGGTTCGGGTGTTATTGCGCCTGTTTCGGAGACACTCAAACCTTTCGCGCCCCGCTGATTAACGACACCGGCGCCAATCAAACCGCCAATAAAACCAAGCCCCACGCAAGCCAAAAGTAGCAACAACGAATGGTAATCATTTTTCACGATATCATTTTGACTATGTTCCATTTTTTTGTTGTTAAGAATTAATGGTTCGCTCCAATAAACATCCTTTCCCCTTTTTGCAATAGTTGCATTGTTTCATTTTCACTATCTTCTTTCGACGGATTACCGAGCGTTACGGCTACTATCATACCGCCGGGAGTCTTTTTTGCCAGTACGAGACAATACAATGCCTCATCAAGATAGCCTGTCTTGCTGGCCGCGAACTGACCAAAAGAACTTTCAAACAAACCGTCCGGATTTTTTATCAAATGTTGACGTTTCGTATTTTGCGTAATTATTTCGTATTGTTTTTGAGACGCGGCGTCTAAAATCAACGGGTAATGCGAAAAAGCATAACCCGCCATTTGCGCGATATCATAAGCCGAGCCGGTATTTTGCGGAGAAAGTCCGCTGGCTTCCTGAAAATGCAATGATTCCAATTTCAATTCCACGCTCTTTCTATTCATCGCGGCGACAAAATCTTCCGCCGTCAAATTCGTCAGCTTGGCAATCGTCAACGCCGCGTTATTCGCGGAACCCGTAATGCTGGCATAAAACAAATCCTTGACCATAACCGTTTCCCTGCCGGCGACAATGCGCAAATTACCGCCAATGGTGTAATCATCGGGCGGAATAGTCACGACTTTCCGCAAATCAATTTTATTATCAAGCGCCACCATGCTGCTCATAAGTTTTGTGATGCTGGCCATCGGTAACTCTTCAAAAGCATTTTCGGCGTATAAAACTTTCCCTGTATCGGCATTCACCACCACCCCCGCCTTCGCGTGCAGCGTCTTTGTCTCTGGTTGTTCCTCTCCCAAAACTATCCCCGCGTCAGACGGCAACGGTGAGGGAACATTCCCAAAAACGACTTTCTGTTCGCCGGAATACACAATTCTTTGACTAAACCAGACGACTGCGGCGACAAACAAAACCGCTACCAGCCACTTTATGATTGTCGTGAACCTCATCCGACTAACGAATCTTATTCATCCCCAAATTCGTCTTCTTCTTTTTTATCTTCGTCGTCTTCGGCAACGGCGAATACCCACTTGCCGTTGTCGTCTTCGCAGGATGAACAGATCGAAAAATCATCATCCCGTTCAAACTCCGTCATTTCCCCACATGATGTGCAGACATATTCACCAGTTTTCGGTGTTGTGTCTGAAATCTCATATTCTGCCATTTCTTTTGCTTTTTAATGGTTATTTTGCTCTATATTATTTGAGCTCCGTCGCATAATAGCAACGAGTCAAAAAGAATACAACAGGGAAACAGAACTGATTAAATTTAATCAATTAACTTTCTCTGAATAATCAAGTTTTTTGGGACAAATTTACTCCCCAAATGTCCAATTACCAATACCCAATTTCCAATGAAATGTTTGAATGACCGAAAACGTCGTATTTTAGACATTTTAGAATTTCATTGGAAATTGGATATTTGACATTGGGAATTTCAAAAGAATGCGAACATTCCGTGTGATTGTTATTCTTTTCATACAAAGATAAAATGAGCACATGATCGACACTCTTCCCATCCACCATCATTCTCGTGTTTTATTTCTGTTAAAAAAAGGAGAAATCGTGGCCTTTCCCACAGGTACGTCTTATGGTTTAGGAGTCAACGCTTTGGATCAAAACGCGTTAACAAAACTGACCAACCTAAAAGGGCGAAACGGTGAAAAAGCGTACAGTATTTTATTACCCACAAAGAACCAAGAAGAATTCGTTACATTATCCCAACAGGAAAGTCACGCGCTGGAAAAATTTAACAACCAACCACTAACCTTACTCGTTAAACCCAAATCAGCACTTAATCATTTGGCAAAAGACGGACGAGTCGGTGTTCGAACGACAGACCATCCCTTTACTAAAACATTGGCCGAACTGCTAGAATTTCCAATTACGGCGACTTCCGCGAATCACACGGGAGAAAGTCCCGCCTATTCCCTCATTGAACTGCAAAAAATGTTTCCCGCGGATTCATTCATGGCCGTTGACGCCGGAATTTTACCGAAAAACGCCCCTTCAACGGTCGCAAAGTATGAAAACGACGCGTGGGTCGTCTTGCGTGAAGGAGAAATCAAGAAAAAAGATTTTGAAAAAGCGTGAGTGAAAAAAACACAACTTTTTATTTTCCCATTACAGAGTTAACCACCGCCAAATACGCTTTCTCATCAAATAGCGGCTCGCTTGATCCATAGCTCATTTGAACAGAAACCAATCGACCATCCGCCAGTTTTAAATACGTAATATCATACGGTGTTGCGCCTTCAACTTTTATGTAGCGTACGCCGGTAATCCCCGCTGCCGTTTCGATTTTTGTCTGTTCGTGAGCAAGTTTAGCATCAGCCTCTTGCAAATTAACACTCGCGATACTCACTGTAATCGTTTGTCCCGGCAAAAATTGCGGAGCTTCTGTTCCAGAGCTTGCGCCCTGCAACTGCTCAATAAGCTTCACGTATTCGTTTTCCTGCTGTGTTGTTCCCTTGGTGAGCGTTAAAATCGCTGAACCCTTCGGCGCGTTTTTTTCATCCAACGTCATAATCGCCCCGGCCAGTCGGTATCCATCCGGAATTGAATAACCAAACTTTCCTTTTTGAAAAACCTGAACTGTCGCGTCTGTTTTTTTGTCTGCTACCGGCTGACCCACAGATGAAGGAGACGAACTGTTTATCTGAACAGACGGCGACACAAACGGTGCGACACTAGACGCGACATTTTTGGAAATTTCTTTTTTTTCTGCTGGCAAATTGCTATTAGCGCCAATCAATGAAAGCCCGAGAATAATAATCACGGCGCCCAAAACAGCACCCGCAATGCCTGACAGCAATAGCTTGGTTGTTGTTTTGCGCATACTGTTCAAGAATTGTCTTGTATTTCTTCCAATGTCTCTTCCGCCTTCAAATGGAATGTGTTTTCAATCTTTCGGACATGATTTTCCAATTCTTTAAGGCGGTCGCGACAACTTTTTGCCAACTCCAACCCCCGCTCAAATTTCGGCAAATCACGCTCTAAATCAATGTTGCCTGTTTCGAACTCCGCCACGATTTTTTCGAGTTCCTCGTAGGCTTTGGTAAAGTTGGCGTTGGCTTTTGTGGGCATTTTGCGGGAGAGTTTACGATTGAATTGATTATACCACAGTGTAAAACTGTTTTGATAGACTCGCCATCAATAACGCTTTTCGCGTCGCGAATAACCTTTCCGGTAACCGTTTTTGTGATGGAATATCCGCGGGCAAGCGTTTTCTCCGGATGCATTGAACTCATAATTCGCTCAACCATGATAATTTTCTGCCCAAAACGATTAATCTTTTCCCAATAATTGACGCGAAGAGTTTTTTGTATATTTTCTACATCAAAAAGATTTTTTTGCAGCGATACCGAAAACAACCGTCCCACATTAATCATCCGCTGCGCCAAAGATTGCACCTTTTCAACGGAATTGCTTACCGATTCATGCAACCTGTTTACCGCTCTTTGTACTCCTTGTTCTTTCAACTTGAGATTTTCCTGAACATTACCCGCCAAACGATTCGCCAATTCACCAATCGCCGCGGTCAATTCTTCTCTTGTTGGCGTTAATAATTCCGCGCAATTAGACGGCGTAGAACCACGCACATCGGCAACATAATCAACCAGTGTTACATCTCGTTCATGACCAACACCGGTCATTGTCGGAATACGCGAACGAGACAGCGTACGCACCACCTGCTCGTCGTTAAAAGCATGAAGATCTTCGATACTGCCACCGCCACGAACCAACACTAAAACATCCAAGTCCGGAAAACTGTCATTAAGCTGTTCAATCGCGGCACAAATTTCTCCCGCCGCCTCTCTGCCTTGCACAGCGACCGAAATAAAATTTATCACAATCCCGCCACGGCGCGCTTTTAATACTTTAATAAAATCGGTATAGGCGGCTGCATCGGACGAAGTAATCAAGCCGATTTTTTCCGGAAAACGCGGTAATTTTCGTTTTCTTTCCAAAGCAAACAAACCATCTTGTTCCAATTTTTTCTTCAATAACTCAAAAGCGCGTTTCAGAGCGCCCTCTCCTGAGGGTTCAACAATTTCCACATTGATGCTGAACTTCCCGAATTTGGGATAAATTCGCGGCACCCCCCAAACTCGCACCTTCATTCCTTCCTCAATCGGCGTGCGGATCCGGAAAAGCATGGCAAAACAATTAACGATCGCCACTTCGTCTTTTAAACTAAAATACATCCACTTTCCTTGTGAAATATGCAAATCACAAACCTCGCCTTCCACCCATGCCACTTGCTCCGCGACAAGTAAGTTTATTTGCTCAATAAACGCCGATACGGAAAGCGGCTTCGCGTCGGTACTTAAATTTTCTCCACGCTTCAGCATTGCGAATAAAAAACCTACTGCTCTTCGCTCTTTTTTTGGAAAAAGGCTAGATAAATAATTTCTAAAATACTAAAGGTGTTCACCACCATCAAACCGATAAACCAATACAATTGTTTATTGCGCGACGCGCGCCAAAGCGCCACGCCCTTCCACGGAATGGTCCAAATAACCAGAAGCATTAACCACTGCATTTTCGCAGGATCACTTAAAACTTTCAACAAAATCTCGGTATCCATGGAATAATTATACCGACCAACTAATACAATACAAGTTTTCAAACAAAGTTAAAGCCGCCGAACCACATTCTTCCATCATCAGATGGTGTGGTCCCGGCGGCAAAAAAGGGTCTCCTGACCGTTTCTGGACTTCCATGGGTCATCTTCTAGTTGCTCATGGCCTCCCCCTTCTCGGTTTATGGAACAATCTCCGCGGTCATCGTGACCGCATTTCAAAAAACAACCGGTGCTTCCCTTTCTTCCACCCATCAGACCTCCTTTTTGTCTCGAGTTTTGCACCAATGTCCACCAATTAACGATAGTGGACGCTGTCATCCTAGCACTATTCCGTTTTTTGTCAAGGGGTATCCGTCTTTTCTTTCTTTTCTCCGAGTTGTCTCCAAGCAACGTCAAAAATTGCCTTGAACGAGTCAGCAATGTCGGTGTGTTCTATCAGAACGCCAATAATCTTTTTCCTAAACGAAACGATCGACAAAAGTGGCCCATGCACTGAAAAATGCGCCTTAATCGGAAGTTTGTCCGTCGAAATATAACGGCTTTCGCGTAGCGCTTTTTTATCCGCTTCCGGAGTACGCTGCGGACCCTTAGTTGTTGTATAAATATTAAACGATTTTATTCCAGCCTTTACCCGTACACCACGTATTTCTTCATCATACTCATTCGACGAAGGAGGAAAAAGCCCTTCCATCACGTCATCGGAGCTCATGCCATAAACCGGCTCTTTGCTGATTTCGATAAATTCCCGTTGAAGATTTTTTAGACCCTCTTTCCCTTCAAAAAGACGAATCGAAGGACGCTCTTCCGACAAAGAATACAAAGCACGAAGTTCCGGCAAAAGATTATGCAGTCGCGCGCGTTGCTCATGCGCGTCACGCTCGTGCTTGCGAATCAAAACATCCAAGTCTTCCGGCGGCGAAGCGATAAAAACCGTTTTCTTGCCAATCAACCCTTTCCGACACAAGCCCTTACGAATCAGCGCGTCCAAAATCACGTACGCGGTTGGCCGAACAATCCCGGCTTTTCGAGAAATCGTCTGCACCGGCGCCTGTCCAAGTTGCAACAAAGCCAAATAGATCGCCGCTTCTTTTTCGGTCAATCCAAGCTGTTCTAAATATGCCTGTATCTCCATGTTGTTTTAATACCACACTTTTAACCGCTTAACAACTTTATTCGTTTTTCGTCAAAAAGTGTGGTGAACAAGTAGGGGAGCACCTCTGTGTGCTCCCGATCGGGCGGACACAGAGGTCCGCCCCTACTTTTTCACCCTAAACGCATCCGCCAGAATTACCGCGTTAAACCCAAAAACCAAAACAATCAGCCCGGCCACCAAAGCATCCGCGACGGGGTTTCTTGTAGACAAAACAACCATGGGTTTTCCAACCAGCACCGAAAACATCAAGAAATGATTCCCATTATTATTGAAGGCATCCACGCGCTCTTTAATATTGTTCACAAGCGCATCCCCGATATCACTCGCTTCTTGTTCATTCGTCACGCGATATGCCACTGTCACAAACTGACCGGAAATTTTTTTCACCGTGAACATTTTTTCGAGATTACGAAGCGAACTTTTTTTTAGCGGTACTTTCGCTTTCGCGTAAACTCGCACGACAAAATCCGGTGATTTAAACCAGCCGGCAAGAGTGTTGGAAAATAAATCCGTTGCCTGCAGAGCGTAATATCCGTCATATTCGTAATTCGTTGTTTCCGACCGACTGGGAACAGGAATTGTAAGATCAATTGCCGCGTCCCATTGTCGCGGTAAACGCGGAACAACTAAAAACGTAGCAAGCATAACGAGAAAAGCCGTAAAAAAAATTGTTTTACTCCATTTCCCCAACAAAACGACCAACGCAGTCATCTTTGGCACATTCTTTCCGCTGTTTGTTTACGCGGAAATTTAATCCATTCTCGACTGACCATTTCCATAAAATTAACCTTAAATCGTTCCGTACTAAAAAGCAAAGCATGCTGTCGAATTTGTTCCGAATTCATTTCCGTACGCAATATTTTATGAACCGCGGCACAAAGCGCGTCCACTGTCTGCTCTTTAAAGAAGACCCCCGTAATTTCATCTTTTATTGTTTCCAACGCGCCGCCCCCCGCGAAAGCGACAACCGGTCGGCCGGAAGCCGCCGCTTCCAACACTGTTAGACCAAAATCTTCTTCCTGTGGAAAAACAAAGGCCCGACATTCAGAAAACATTTTTTGCGTCTGCTTATCCGAGAGAAAGCCGTGAAATTTGATGTTTGCCGCCGCCATTTTTTTCAGTTTCGCCTCCTCCGGCCCCGTGCCAACGATGTCCAGCGGCAAACCAAGACGATTAAAAGCCTCAATGGCCAAATCAATTCTTTTATAAGACATCAAACGACTGACGACAAGAAAACGATTGCTGATATTTTTTGAAATATAATAGGAATCAGAATCTACGGGCGGATAAAGAACCTGCGCGTCACGTTGATAATATTTTTTAATTCTGCCGGCAACGAAATCAGAAATTGCGACAAAGGCATCAACGCGATCCGCGGCAAACGAATCCCAAAGTCGCACATATGTCAACGGAAAAGGAATCAGCGACCGAAGCCAGCTCGGTACCGTAAACTCCCTCACATAACGATGACTGTCGTCCCAGACGTAGCGCATCGGCGTAAAACAATAGGAGATATGCAACGTGTTTGGACCCGTGATGACCCCCTTGCCAAAAGAATGTGACGCCGAAATCACAAGATCATATCGCGATAAATCAAACCGCTCGATAATAATCGGCATCAATAAAGGAAACAACCGATGACGCGACCGCGCCAAAGGAATATTTTGCAAAAAACTCGTCCGAATGCGCGTGTCATCAAGACGCCCCTGTGTGACCTTTTTGTCGTGCAACAAAGTATAAACGGGCGCGTTTGGAAAAAGATCCATTAAAACGCTCAAAACCCGTTCTCCACCGCCAAATTGCGTCAGATAATCATGAACCAAAGCCACTCGCATGTGGGCACTATACTATGTCGAATCCGCCGTGACTACTTACACCGCTGAATGATCCCAGAGCAGTTTCCAAAGCGTACGAAAGAATATTTGGAGATCAAGCTTCATATTCCATTGCTCAATATACTGCGTGTCCATCGTTGCTTCTTCTTCAAACGTTAATTCCGAACTACCGCTTGCTTGAGCCAGACCCGTCATTCCCGGCTTGATTGTAAAAAGACGCTGATGTTTTTTATGATATTGCGCTATTTCATCAGGCAAATGCGGACGCGGTCCAATCAAACTCATCTCGTTGCGCAACACGTTCCAAAGCTGCGGCAGCTCATCAATTCGGTACTTGCGCAAAATTCGTCCCACTCGCGTAATCCGCGGATCATTTCGTATTTTAAATAACGGTCCGTTGCGTTCGTTTTTGGTCAGAAGCTCTTTCTTCTTTTCTTCGGCATCTTTTATCATCGTCCGAAATTTAACAATCCTAAAAAACTTTTTATTTTTTCCGATTCTCTTTTGTTTAAAAAAGATTGGCCCCGGCGAATCCCAAGCAATCAAACATCCGATAAAGGCAAACGCGGGAGCTAAAACAATTATGCCAAGTATCGCGCCAATCAAATCAAAAATACGCTTCGCCACCCGTCCCCAGCCGTCCAGCGGCGTCCGTCGCAGCTCCACAAGTGGGAAACCGGCCAATGTCCGAGTCACAACGTTGGACGTACGCGTAGAATAAAAATTGGGTATATACTTATATTCTATTTTGTAGTCTTCGCAAAAATCCAATAAAATCAAGTTTTCCGCTTCCGACAAATTTGGGTCGCATTGAATAACCTCATCGATCGGATTGTTTTCCCGAAGTTGTTTCAAAACATTCTCGTCCACGTGTTTCAAACGAGCAATGACGCGATAGCCAATTCTCTTTTCTTCCCTAAACCGCTTTTGTAATTGTTCCGCGATGTTCGTGTTCCCGATCAAAACAACAAGATGCGACCCGATACTTCTCTCAAACAAACGAATTTGAAGATAACGCACAAACCGACGCGTAATCGTGACTAAAACAATCGAGGCCAACCACGCCGCCACCAACAAAAAACGCGATTGAAATATTTCCGCGCGGAAAAACATCCAGCCGATAACCGTGGCAACGCTAAGTGTCGCGCCGGCGCAAATTCTCGTAAACTCTTCAAAACCGCCACGCGTTGAATCCATGGAATACAGACCCAACAAACCAAAAATTACAATCGTCAGCAAGGCGACAATCCCAACAAGCGCGAGGTATTGTTGAAGAGGTAAATCTAACCCGAACATCACCGGCCTAATTGAATTCAGGGTTGGACTTACGCGGACGACGTACGTAATAAAACTAGCCACCAAAATGGCAACAAAATCCAGTGGCACAAGGATCGCGTCAAAAAAAATTTCCGAGCGTTTCATGTATTTAAGAGGACTCCTCTTGAATAATATTAAACCACATTTTTATCATAAATCCAAGTATTCCTGACTGCATAATGATTAATGACATATGAATGTTTAAACTTTACGCACAAAATTCATCATTTCATATATCATAAATCTTCATTCATCATTCATTCTATGCTCCAGCGGAGGGTAGCTATACGCCGGGTTCTGTACCAAAGGTATTTTGGAACATAATAATCCTTTGGCGAAGGCCATCTATCTTGAGCGTACTTCACAGTACGCCTCTCCCGTTTGACGGGACGCTCGCTACCTTAGTTTGCGATTGCACTAGGTGGGGCTTGCCCCGTAACATTGTTGCCAATATTACGCGTGGTCTCTTACACCGCGATTTCACCCTTACTCCGCTTGCGCGGAGCGGTATGTTTCTGTTGCGCTATCCCTAGCCTTTCAGCTGGTTGGCGTTATCAACCACCATTGTCGATGCCACTACTTCGTGACAAAGAGTGCCCGGACGTTCCTCCCTTTCGGGCGGCCATCCACTACCTTCCGCAACGATTATAGTAATGAATATTCACTTATTTGTCAAATATATCGGTTGTAACTCCTCACCCGCTTGAAAGTCGGTCTTTGCGAGCCATCGTTCAAGACGAGGCAAAGTCGTCGTTTCGTAGGGGAGCACCTCTGTGTGCTCCCGATCGGGCGGACACAGAGGTCCGCCCCTACGATGCTTACACATTAGGGTTAAACCTCTAAGAGGCTTAACCCTAATGCGCGAAAAACGCGGTACGTTCGATTAATCCGATTAGGGTTGAACCTCTAAGAGGTTCAACCCTTGTACGTCGTTACCTTAACCTGTGAGGGGTACTATCGGCACTGTAACTACTCACCGACTTGAAAATGCGAAAAGAACAAGCCGTATTAGTCTTGTCTGATTTCAGACGAATGAGCAGTTACTATTGGTTATCCAATGCCTTATTAACCAATTTATCCGCCGCCTTATTTTTTTCACGCGGAATGGCGTAAAAAACAACAAAATCAAAACTGGAGCGCAACGTAAAAACCTCTTTTGCCAATTCGATCATCTTGGGATCTTTGATCCGATATTCACCCTTCAGTTGTTTTACCACCAATTCACTATCCAAATAACACTCCACTTCCGTCACTTTATGTTTTTTCGCTTCAACCAAACCCCTAATAATTGCCTTATATTCGGCCACATTATTTGTTGTTTCACCAATTTTTTCGCTAATCTCAATTTTGCGATCAGACAATTCTACGACAACGCCAATCGCCGCCGGCCCCGGATTGCCGCGCGAACCGCCATCGGAATGAATGATAGCTTTCATCTTCTTAAAATTTTATCACTTTTTCGTAAAATCAAAACTGTTCAGAAATTCTCATATCAACAACCACAATGTCAACGTTTGTGTTGCCTCGAAAATTGTTTATTTTGAGCTCGCACAAAACATCAACAATCAATCCGATTTCCAATAAAAGATCCTTCTTCCAATAGAAAGCCACTCCCGCTAAAGTGTCAGCCAAAAAATCAGCGTGATGAAAAATAAATCTTTTATGATCTTTATTGGCACCAATGTCGCGAAAATCCACAATCTTCAAATTCTTCAGTAAAAAGACCGGACGACTGTTCCCCTCCCCGTGCGGTTCAAGTTTTTTTAAGGTCTCGGTAAAATCCAGATTGATTATCGAAGTGTCAATCTCCAAATCATACATAGTCTGCTTTCCTTCCTCTGGAAAAGCCGCCTTCAGTTGACCAAAATAGTTTGTAATTTTTGCCATATTGCGTGTCGCAAAAGAAAATCCGCCTGCCGTAAAATGTCCGCCAAATTTAGTAAATAAATCTTTTGCTCCGGAAAGAATTTCCATAACATCGACCAATCCATTGCCACGAATGGAGCCCGTACAAAATTCATCGCCGACATTTACAACCGCCGCCGGTCGCTGGTATTCATCTGCCAGTTTCCCCGCAAGAATACCAAGAATACCAACCGGCCAGTCGCCCGATAAAAATATAATATCCGGTAATCTTTCAATACAATCCAATTTTTCTTTAATTTCCTTGATCGCGGAAGCAGTAATCGTTCGTCGATTGTTGTTTAACGAATCTAATTCCAGCGTGAGTTTTTCCGCGACAAGATGGTCCTTTGTTCTAATAAGCGCGTATGCCAAATCGGCGTGTTGCATTCTACCCGCAGCATTGAGTCGAGGAATTATTTTAAAAGCAAGATTTTCCGCGTCAATATTATCTTTAAACATTCCCGACCGAGCCAACAGCGAAATCAGCCCTAAACGTCTTGTGACGGCAAATACCTTCAAACCAAATTTCACAATATAACGATTCTCACTGTTCATCGGAACACGATCGGCAATTGTTCCCAGTGCCGCTAAATCCATCAACCATTTTGCCTCATCTTCTCGGTCAAAGTGCGCAAGAAGACACCGGGAAAATTTATAAGCCAAGCCTGCCGCGCACAAACCAGAAAACGGATACTCGCTATCCGACCGGTGTTGGTTAACAACCAACGCTTTCGGAAGAACCGCGGGCACCACGTGATGATCAATGACGATCACCTCAATACCCTTTTTTACCGCCAAGTCGATCGCTTCATGCGCGGATGTTCCATTATCTATGGCAACCAACAAGTTCGCGGTTTTTGCTATTTTTTTTATCGCTTCAATATTTAAACCATATCCGTCATCTTCTCGGTGCGGTAAAAAAACCTGCGTGTCTATTCCAATGTTTTCAAATGTTTCCGCCAAGATCGCGCTTGAAGTCACCCCGTCAACATCATAATCGCCATAAATGGCGATTTTTTCATGTTTTTTTTGCGCCAGCAAAATACGCTCAATCGCCTTACCAAAATCCGGAATACGGTAAGGATCGTGAAAGGCTTCTTCGTAAGAAACATCCGAAAGTTTTCCTTCGGTCGTAGTAAGTTTGCGGCTGCCCGCCAGTTCCAAGACGACCGTTTCAGCGTCCATCCCCGATGAACGGCCTGAAACGCTTTTCCAAATCTTTTTTTCCGTCATCTTGTTTTCTTGTTTATGTGCCAAAATTGATGCATTTTTTTGTAAATATCCGTGTGAACGTAACTGGTGTAAATCTTTTCGTACAGCGAACGAGAAAGTAAACTTTGACAGATTAAGTCGAAACGAGAATAAAAATAATAAAAAATTAAATTACTGTGCCGATCATAAATCGGATTAGCAACAGTTAAAGCCAACCAAAACGCGGTAATTATCTTACCCTTCGCCCTTAATAACAAAATATTTTCTTTGTTTATATCAAGGTCGATTCTGGAAAGAAATTTTGTCGCGTCGTACCCGCTTATCTGCGCGTGAATGACTACCTGTTTTCTGATATTTTGTCTTATCTTTATTCCGGCATCCACGCGCGCGGGCGAGAATTTTTTATTTTCCCATGTATTGTTTTCGTGCAGACGATATGAATGCAAGCACTTTCGGATATATCTGATTTTACGGGCGTAAAAGGGCAAAATATTTTGCACAAGCAAGTCGGGAAAAATATTTTCTTCCGCCAAACTACCCATTTTTTCCAAACACGCCCGTCGCACGGAAATCCCGCTTGTCGGCGTCTTAAACGGAACACGCCCCGCTAAATGCTCACGCAAGTGTTCCTCTGACAAAAAATCCGGGTTTGTATTGTTCAAGTCCGGACGATATCCCATTATGTTTCCCGCGACATCAACCATCCGATAATAATTATAGACAAGGTCAACCTCCTTATCGCCTTCAAACAACACAAGTACCGCATTAAGTTTTTCTTTATCCCAATAATCGTCCGCGTCCAAAAAACAGATATATTCTCCTCTTACAAACTGCAAGGCGGTATTTACGGCCGCAGTATGACCGCCGTTTTTGCGGTAAAAATAACGAACATTCGATTGGTATTTAGTTTTGACGATTGCCGCGGTGGCGTCGGTTGAGCCATCATCGACAACAATTATTTCAAAATTATCACGCGCCAGTTCCTGCGCAAAAACACTGTCAAGGGCTTCACTAATATATGCCTCCGCGTTATATGCGCAAATAACTATAGAAATTTTAATTTTATCTTCCATGCCAATTGTTTCTTTTAAAGACTGTCATTGTCGTACTTGATTTTCTTGAATAATTTTTTAAATTTAGCGGGAAGATGCGGCTGAAAAACCTGACCTTTCAGAATTGT
>Ga0172379_10006108_pt1 | contig 16359 bp, 10 predicted proteins | sample GrowelOW334metaG_FD_119756 | JGI IMG/M metagenome (GOLD analysis project Ga0172379, IMG submission 119756) | Groundwater microbial communities from an aquifer near a municipal landfill in Southern Ontario, Canada - Groundwater well OW334 metaG | ecosystem: Environmental > Aquatic > Deep... | reverse complement strand
GAATAAAAAACCAATATAATCGGCAATAATGCCCAATACAAAAAATTGGATACTAAACATGGCACTCATTAAAACTACAATAGTAGTATATCCAGAGGTTGGTTGGTCTAAAAACCTCATCACAATTGTGAATACTAATACAATTAAGCTAAATATAGCAAATAGCAACCCAGTATAAATACCCAATCGCAAGGGAGCTTTGGTTAGTGCCGATATGGCCGAAAATGAAAAAACCAATAATGACATGAACGAGTATTTGCTTTCACCGGCAACTCTTTCAGGTGCCACAAAAGCCAGTTTTTTCTTTGGAAAACCGACAATTTGAATTAAACCCCGAAGGAAACGGGTCCTTTCCCGATAATCGGTAATCAAAACTTTTACCACCCGTTTTGAAATTAGAAAGAAATCAGAAGCATTGGGCTCAATGGCAACATTGGCCATTTTATTTAAAACAATGTAGAAAACTTTTGACATAAAGTTCTTCTGAAAACCTCCATCTTTTCGCTCACTGCGCACCATAGTAATTATGTCGGAACCATTCCTGAATTCTTCATACATTTGCTTTAAACAAGCCGGAGGATGTTGCAAATCGCTATCCATGCAAATAACGGCATCAGCATTGGCTTTATCAAGACCTGCTAGCATGGCTGCTTCGTGGCCAAAATTTCGCGAGAAATTCAATACCTTTACACAGGAATCCTTATTGACTATTTCTTTTAAAAAGGCAAAACTATTATCGGAACTGCCATCATTTACAAAGATTATTTGATATGTTACCCTCAATTCATCGAGTTCTTTTTTCAAAACCGGATAAAAACAGGGTAGAGCTTCTTGCTCATTATATACTGATACTATTATACAAAGATTAACCTGTGACATTTGTTCTATTTATAAGTGTTATTATCTTAGTGGAATCTATTCGTTTTCAAGCAGCTAAAATTAGTTAATATAGTTAGATAAATAGTTTTGGGCTACTTCAACTTTAGGTTTTTTACATTCATAATAACGATACAATCCAAGTTTTTTATGGACTCCAAAAACATGACATTTTATATCGAAATAAAAGAAGTTTAATACCGATTCTATATCTGCTGCATTGTTCACATGCTCATGATACAGCAATGTGGAATATTTCAAATTGTATTTCAACTTAAATTCAAGTCCGGTAGTGAACATCCAACCCAATTTCCACAGTATGGTTCCTTCATTTGGGATAGCCGCTCGTAAAGCACCCCCATCATTCAGCAAAAGACAGGTTTTTGCCACAACAAAGGGCAGATCATTAATGTGCTCAAAAGTAGCAATAGAGGTTATTCGGTCGTAATTTCTATTTTCAATTTCACGGATATCCGAATAAATGGTGTTTATCCGATTCAATTGGTTTGAATCAGAAAACAGCTCAGTAAAGGGTTCAATAATATCGTATGTGGTTTGTGGTTCATATTTTAATTGGTTTAGTGTTCCGGCACCAATTTCAAGGGTTTTAATTTGCAAGTCATCCTTTGACAAATCTGCTGCTACCTTTTTATGCATCCAAGATTCCATTTTTTGTGACATTGATGCCGCTGACGTTTTACCTTGCCGGTTACTCTTGTAGTGTGTTGCATAAACTTTTTGGAATTCCTCTGGCAAAGGTTTCCGCACTCTTGGAAAGCTATCTATAGTTTCTTGGTTTTTTTTATTTTGCATATTTAACGGATTATTACGTCAATGGGGTTAGTATTAGATAAATTAGAGATATTCAATGAATTCATGTCAATATTTATTCCTTTTATTTGAATCGGTTTAAAGTAATCCCGGTAATCATGATAGGCCAGTTTTATAAAGGCATAATTCCCTGGGCTTGTAAATGTTTTATTGAGAACAGAGTAAATATAGGGCTTTTTAGAGTCATCTCCATAGGAAAATGATAGGCTGAATTCTTTGAAAGAAGAATAATAAAAACAAGTCATACTATCGGTATAAATTATAGTGTTTACGGAATCAATTATGGAACTTTTGGCTATTGGACCAATGGTGATAAGCCTATCTATATCTTTGGTGTTATAATCATATTTCAAATAGAAAATACTTTGGTCATTTTTATTTACCGCATCTAATAATTCATCTTTCAAAGAGGCAAACTTAATTTTCTTCTTTGTTTTTAAATACACATAATCGCCCCATTTAAAACGGCTGTATGCAAACCCATATCCCATTGAATTGCTATAAAGCTTGGGTGAATAAATAAAAGAATTGTCAGGAATTGATTTAAACGCATTGGTTTCAATAAGCATATTCATACAGGTTAATGTATTAACAGAGTGTTGGTACCATTTAGCAGTATGGTTGTTAATATAATCAGTAAGCATTGAACCTATACTAATTACTATAACAATTATAATAATTACTGTTTTTTTGATAACTAAATTGTTTATATAAGAAACCATTGAAAAAACAATTGTAATTACAAATATTACTGCAAGAAAAGCAAAGAAGGTAGTGATATAGCTATCCATACCTGGATATTGTTAGGTGTATTTATCAGTTAAAGCCAATGGAATATGTGGGATAAATACATATAGCACAGCTAATACAAGCACTATAAGACTTCTTTTTATATTTTTAATTTCAATTGCACTTAAAAAAAGATATGAAAGGATGCCGGTAACAATAGCTTTAACATACCACAAATAGTTTGCTGTTTCAAACACATATCCTATATTTTGAATATGGTTCTTTATCAGGGGACTTGTTTGTTGGAAAATATATTTTCCGTGAAAGAAAAAATAACCCGGATAGGCGCCACTTGAAAGGTTTAAAACAGTGTCAAAGCCATCGCCAATCTTAAATCCTTTTGCAATGGCTGTTCCACTATAAGTTCCAGGATAAAATATGCGGTATGAAAAATATAAAACAATATAAACCAAACCTACATATACATAAGGCAATGACCTTTTCGAAATATCCCAAAGTGTGTCTTTCAAAAAATTATCATTCCAATCACTAATGAAACTCAGATTTGCTAATATTAGAATCGGTAAATACAACAAATAAACTTCGTAGAATAACAATCCAATTGAATAGAATACAATTGAATATATACGATAGCTTGGTTTACCAGTTTCGTTATGTTTTAAAGCGAATAGAATAGAAGATAAGATAAAGATGAACGAACCGGTAAAATACCATTGAAAAGATATAACCGGATTATTTTCACCTTTGAATGCAATAAAGGTCAACAGTAACAAGTAGCATAAATAGGCCAACCACTGACTTTTAAACAGTTGTTTAACAATCATACTTACCAATATCAAAATTAGTATCAGAAAAAATATATTTATTGTTTTTATGAGGATTAGACTGTTTAACAAATAAGGTAAACCATATAAGGGCTTTGTAATTAAAAAATAAAACCTACCCGCATCTTTGGCATATATAATAGCGTCACTTGAAATATTCCCCGATAATCCCCTGAGAAATAACTCGGCATCATCACCTTCAGCAATTCCTGAATTTATAAATGGAATTAGTACAACTGCTGTAATTGAGGCTAAAAGTATAAAAAGCAATAATTTTTCTTTTTTCATGACGATTTACAATATTTTATTAAAGTGGAGTTGTTAAAAAAAACAAAACAACCTGCGATTTACTTGTTTATAAGAGTCCAGTTTTTAAGTTCATATACATTATCTTTAATTTCATAGCTTTTTTCAATTGGGATTTGAATGTTTTTCCCATCTATTCTCCAAGAAACGAGAAACGCATTAAGAGTCCTGGAAATAGGTGGATCCATTTTTGTTGGATCGATTTCGTTGAATGCAATGGAATAAGCATCTACATTGCTCATAAACCGCCAGTCTTCCTTAAGCAACCCACTCGAATGATAATCCTTGACCATTAAAAGGGGTGTAAAGTTTAACAATTCTATAATAGGCACTTTATCCGATTCCTTTGGCGTGAATGGGTTATCAATCATAATACTTGCATCAATGGTTGCATCACGGATACCATGATCGGATAAAATTATAATTTTAGTATTGTCATAAACCTTGTTTTGTTTCATCCAATCGAGCCATTCTGCAATTTTCAACATTATCCATTTATTGTTTTCATAAGGTGTCACATTTTGTTTTAGGTTGCCATTTTTATCAATAATATCCCAAGGCATGTGAGATGCATTGCTCCAAACTAACATAAACCCAGGCTTTTCGGCATTTGTGGTTGATATGTATGGAAGTGCCCTAAGGAAATTATATTTACCGGTTAAGCCTGTATTTTCATTAGTCGGCTTATTATCAATCATCCATGTCCCATTGTTATAAATTCTTGGTTTAACAAAAAGAGGTGCACAGAAAAAAGCAGCATTTTCCCAAAGAACGGCATAATTTAATTCTTTTGTCTTACCTATATTTAAAACACTCTTCAGGTAATCCCAATCAGTGTGCCATAATGGAAGATAATTATCAATTGTATTCTTATTTATTTGAGACCAAGGGATATCAGTACTTGTAAAATAAAATCCTTTGGAATTCACCTTATCCCTAAATATTTCATTAGAAGCCACAATCTTTTGATTTAGGGTGTGGATACTGTCTAAATTTAGTTTATCGGGTGTGTAATTGAACCCTGCCAATATGGGAGGTGCTGATGAATTGGTGTAGTTCGATATTGACACTGTATTTGGATAATGAATAAACCCTTCAAAAGATTGCTTCAATTCCGGGTTTTCTTCAATCATACTTTTCAAATACCACCCTTGTAACATATCAACTATTAAAAATACCACATTCTCTTTATCCCTCGAAAACGGTATTGTATGTTTTGTGCTTACCATTTCTGGTTTGGACTGCGAATATTGAGGCCCTACTTTAAACGCACTTCTGCTCTGTAATATAGGAATAATATTAAGCAGCAATAAGCTTGAAACAATAATCTTAGAATATTTTTCTTTCAATAGGATATTTATTCCAAATAATAACCCAATTAAAAAGAATGCTTCAATTAAATAAATATAAAAATGGGCCGACAAATTACTGGTGTCCGTAAACCGATGCGACTGCAAGGTTCCCATATTAATTGGAATAATTGAACTATATAAAAAACTTACAATTGTTAGGCATAGAAAAAAAATAAGCCAAAATTTTTTAATTTTTGGCGGGGTGACAATATAAAGCAACATGCTAATTATCAAGACTATTGCAAAAATAACAACATTCGTTTTTAAAATACTAATACCTGAAAAACCAAATGTTTCAGGTGATGATGAATAAACCATTAGTGGATTCCAAAAGAAAACAAACCCTGCTATGTATAAGATAGATAATGCAAAAATCAAAAATTGTCCTTTTATTTTTGTTTCTGAAAGTTTTACTTTCACTTGACTAAAATAAAATGGTAGGGTAATTAACGTAAATACAATGCCAGCCGAAACAATATTCAGCAAGGTACTATCCTTTATCAAGAACGTTACGTTAAAAAATACCAAGTCAACATTCGCATCAGTGAAAACCACGTAAAAATTCAATATTTGTATAAAAAAGTTGAATAATAATAAAAAGGATACCAGCACATATAACATGCGATTTAAAACCAGATTATGCCTTAAAAAATATAAAAAACCAATCAGTTGGGTTGGTATCAGTGCCATTAGCGCAAGAATGGCTAATGAATGATTTACCCCATTGAAATAGTATTTTGCTGCCAAATAGAAATATACCGTAAGAAACAGCAATGCAAAAGCAATTTTAGGAGGTACCTGTATTTTTAACACTAAATTTCGTCGTACCTCACCCGTGATTGCAATGATTAATACAAAAAAAGTGATTAGGAAGCTACCTAATACTGCACCAATAAGCCTAATAGCAATATCATCGAAATTGAAACGTAAGGCCCAATTTATTTGCGATCCAACGGCCAAAAAAGTCAATATAAAGTAGAACCATTTTAATTTTGGTAGGAAGGATTGAGTCTTTGCTTTTAAAATGGTGTTTGACCATTGCGGGTCGTTTCTTAGTGCATTAATAGCATTGGCCAAAAGCACAACTAGGAACCAACTTCCACTAAATACAAGAGATAAACGGAAAATAATATCGTTAAAGTTAAATTTTAAGGCCCAGTTAATTTGCGAAGCAACCGCAAGTGCCAATAAAGTCCAGAATGTAAATCGATAAACTTTATTTAAAGCCGATATCCGGAGTTTAAAGTTTTCAAACAAACCGGTAAAATGATTTTGATAAAACAAGGCAATAAAAGCTAATAACATTGAAACCATTGCACTTCCAGCTAAAGCAAAAAATAATCGTTGGGCGATATTTTTATAATTATGATTCAACGCCCAATTTATTTGTGACAAAACGACAATGACCAATACAGTAACAAGTAAAGGAATAAACCTTGGCCACACACTCTGAAGAACATCCTTAACTTTCTTGCCATTTGAGCTAACTTCCACCGGATGAAGTAGTGTGATGATAAAAATAAAAAATGTTATTAGGATACTTCCCCCAATGGAACCAAAAATCCGTAGAACTATATCATCAAAGCTGTGCTGAAAAGCCCAATTTAATTGACCAAGCAATAATACAGTTGCTATTACAATCAATGTTACCCGGAGTTTCGGAAGCATGAGCATGAACCTCATTCTCAAAGATTCAAACATTGAAGCATAAACCCTATCATGATCTACTGTTTTTTCAAACACTTCGCGATTGGTAATAAAGAGCCTAAAGAAACTAAATACATTGTTCATAGTCCAATAAAGTACCAAACCGGATGGTAACCTAAAAAGTAATACAAGAAATAATCCGGCAATTGCAGCCATTTGATTTCGCTCAGTGGCATTTCCGTTTCTGGTATAATAATATGCAGTAATCAGATTTACCAATGTCATGGCAATAGGTAAAACATTTACAGTTCCAAACAAAGCATCCGGGGCATTTAAATTATTAATAAACAGGAAACCAACCCCTTCCAATGGGCCGTAATTTGCTAAAAATTGGTAAGCTGCTATAAAAAAAGGTATCTGTAGCAGTAAACTTAAAATAGGTATAAGGGACCTAATCTGGCTGAAATTATGTTGGCGATAAAGTGTTTTAATATAATAGTAACGCTCTTGACCTTTATAGCATCGTTTAATTTCATCCAATAATGGCTTCATTTTCTTCTTAACCGCATCATCGCGTTTTTTAGCTTTCTCAATTAGCATAAAAACGGGCAACAATAGAAGAGAAATGGCAAAACTTAACAGAATAATTGAAATCCCGTAATTCCCTGTTAGTTCATAACTTAAAAGAAATACTTGTTTAATGACAAAAATAAATGGTGCTATTATCAGTTGAAAAAAGTTCATGTGGTAAATCTGTTTTATTAATTCTAATGTTTAATTAATGGCATTTTGCAATTTAACTACTCTTATAATTCAGTGAAAAACTATATTCAAATTCAATATTGGCTAATATAGAAGCTATTTCACGACAATCCCTTGACTACATCAAGTATCTGATTGGCTGCAACTTCACCTGCATTGCCATAATTATAAACCGATTCGTTTTTCAGCTCCTCCAACGACAATCTTGTAGGATTGCTCAACAAGTCATTCACCATTGTACTTATAGTTTCAATATCATTTCCGTCAAATATTTTACCCAATCTAGCTCGCTCGCGCATTTCCCACATATCGTAATCCAATTCGCTTCCTTCAAAACCCTCAATACTTTCAAAATCTGTTTTAAGCAGTAACAGGGGTTTCGAAAACAAAAATGCAAAATCCCACAACACACCTGATAAATCACCAATCATCAGATCTGCCTTTACCATACTTTCAGTTCCCAATGGATTGCGGTCAATAGTAAGACGGATTTCATCTTTGAATCGCTCTTCAATCTCATTAATTACCAATGGAAAACTAATATAGCTTTGCGGGTGTGGCCGTAAAATGATATCGTAGGTGCTATTTTGGAGCAAGTGCTCAAAAAACTTAACCCCAAAACGATTAATGATGGAATATTCTTTCCAAGTTGGGGCAACCAAAACTATTGGGTTCTTTTTGGAAATTCCGGGTAAAGCTTTTATATCCCGAATCATTATATCGTAGTAAGTTAAACCTGTTTCGAACAACATTTTTTTGTGAGTACCCCGCTTCATTTCCAAACTTTGTATTCCTGTAATTTGATGGGGACCTGAGCAGAAAACCGAATCGAAATAATCAAAAGCAAATTTCCGATAAGTAAATACATCGATGGGTGCATGAACAATATGACCATAATGCTTAACCTTTTTCGAACGGCGTATCATCATCACATCCAACTGGGGAGCGGTCATACCCACAAATGTAGCTTTAAGTGAATTTAGATAAACTGATGTCATGGTTAGGTTACCGATATACTTACTTTTATAAAATTCCGAATTATATTCCAATCCAGGATCCTCCTTATCGGAAGTAAGGTAGGCACATGGAATCCCCTTCTTTCCCAGCGCTTCAATTATAGGTAAAAAGACTAACCAATACTGTTTGCCTTCAGAATAAAAAAATATGTCAATAGCATCAAAATCAGAACGGTTTATGAAACCTTTCCCGAGAACCAGGTTTTTTATTTTATAAAACAAACCTCGCAATGAAAACATTAGAGTCGCCACAAGGGCTACAACAATATATAATAAGGCACTTGTTGATGCAGGGTCAATGTATAGTAGTGTAAAAGCCATTTGTTTTATTGCTGTTTCGTTTTTAAAAAATCAATTTTGATGTAACAACTGTTTTCCTATATAGTTTTTTGAGAATCAATAATCAACCTAAATTGACCCTGTAATAAAATCGTAAATAACACTTTTTGAAACAATTCTAGGATTGTTGCTAATTCTCTCAAAGTTAACATTACCCATGATTATTTCCGGGTCAAAATTATCTACTAATGTGTTAATATTGATATTAATTCCAATAGAATTAAAAAGCTCTCTCAACATAATCTCTGATTCACTGACACTTACATTTAAGATGCTTACAATTTTTTCAATCCGATCTTTCACATTTTTTGCACCCCGTGGATCCTTGCATTCCACATCGGTAACACCATAATTAAATACCAAAAAGAACGGCAAACTCAATGCAACGGCATGGCCATGGGGAATACTATAAAAAGAAGTAAATGCATAGGATAGCGCATGAGGAGCCGTGGTTTTTGTTATATTAATTGCTTTCCCTGCCAAATAGGAAGCCTCCTGCATATGTGTTTTGGCAGATGCATCATTTTCATTAACTGCTTTTCTTATATTTCGCCATATTAAATCAATGGCTTCCAAAGCATATTTTTCTGATTCTGAGGTTGAATTTATGCACCAAACGGACTCAACCGCTTGACAAAAAGCATCGAGTCCGGTACAAGCTGTCAAATACGAATCGGCAAATAATGAAAACACCGATGAAATATAAACATACTCAGGCAGCATTTCCGGTTGCTCCACCGAGTATTTTATCTTATTATCGTACAATACCGCAAATTTAGTAGCTTCAGCTCCCGTTCCTGCAGTTGTTGGAATGGCAATAATTGGGGCTTTATTAGTAACCTCCATTGCCTTTCCTGAAAAAATATTTTCAAAACCGGTATTCCGATTACCAAAAATGCTTATCAGCTTTGCCATATCTAAAACACTGCCACCCCCAATAGCAATTATCAACTCAAAATTTTCTTTTTGAAATTGTTCAATCCCTTTTTTTACATCTTCAAGTTGGGGATTGGTTTTAAAATCATAAAATGAAGCAACCGGATAATTACCAATCAATTGCTTAATAAAAGAGTCAGCACCTGAAGCATAGAAAGAATCATTGCCTCTTACCAAAAAAATTTTTTGTGGATTGATTTCTTGAATTTTTAACCTCAAATCAGTTTTTTGATGGCTGTGGAAAACCCTTTGTTCCATTATGATTCAAGATTTTTCATAAAATTCCTTTTATTTTTCTCAGGGTTTATTGTAGGGCGACCTAAATTATCCCTCGATCCCACGCGCACTTTAACTTCTATTAGAATGGGGCAATCACTGGCATTAATGTTTTTGAGTGCAATATCCAGTTCTTTGGCCGTTGATACCTGAACAGCCGATTTATAACTATTTGCTATTGCAATGGCAGGTATATCGATATTAAATCCAACGGTTGGCTGACCACCCACCGATTCATGCGATCCATTATTTATTACAATATGAACCAAATTATTAGGAGCCATGCTCCCGATAATGGCAAGCGAACCCATGTGCATAAGCAGTGCTCCGTCGCCGTCAATGCAAAATACTTTTTTTGCAGGTTTGTTCAACGCTATCCCTAAGGCAATTTGATTGGCGTGCCCCATGCAGCCAACTGTTAAAAAATCAGAATTATGGTGCTGTTTTAATGCTACTCTGTACTCAAAAAGCTCACGCGAAGTTTTTCCGGTTGTTGAAACAACAATTTCGCTTCCATCCAATTGGTTAACTATTTGTTTGATGGCATCTTCCCGGCTAAGTTCATAATCATTCTCAATGTTATTCTTAATGGAGTATTTATCGAAAGTTCCGCTTCTGACAATAATAGCGTATGCTTCTTTGGTTTTTTCGATTTTTGCAATTGCTTTTTGTATTTGCTCGTGTGCTTCCTCTTCAATTTGACTCAATACTAAATAAGGTATCTTCATTGCATCCAGCAAATCCAAAGTCACTTCACCTTGTTTAATATGCTGAGGTTCATCTTTATTACCAGGTTCACCACGCCAACCAATCAATAAGATAACGGGAATGTTGTACACTTTTTTATCGGTAAGAGATAGCAGTGGATTAATAGCATTTCCGATTCCTGAATTTTGCATATATACCAACGGAATTTTATTAGTTGCTATATGATACCCTGCCGCTAAAGCAATTGCATTTCCTTCATTTGCAGCTATTATATGGTTATTCTTTGGAGAATTATAGGTAATATATGCACAAATATCTTTTAGCAGAGAATCGGGTACGCCGCAAAAAAAATCAACGTTGTTCTCTTTTAACCAATTATAAAAGGTTTTAGGATGAATCATTATTTTGTACCTGGAATTAAATTAAGAATATCTTTTATTGACATGCATTTATCATCAGCTTCGAATGAGCGTTCGTGAATGAGTATTGATTTTGCAACATCTACCATAGCTGGATAGGCACTTCGCAAAAGATGATTGGCATAGATTACTATATTCACTCCCGCTTCAATTAGTTGTTTTTCATATAGTTGATTATAGCTTGAAGGCACTGCCACCAATGGAACTTGCTTTTCCAATTTTTTATATCGCTTACAAAATTCCAATATTTCATCCCCATTTTTTTCTTTACTGTGAATCATTATACCATCCGCACCTGCTTTAATATATGCATCGGCCCTTAAAATGGCATCCTCAATACCTTGCTCTAGTATTAAACTCTCAATTCGGGCAATAATCATGAAACTTTTGGTAATCTGTGCTTTTTTGCCTTCTCCAATTTTGTAACAAAAATCTTCAATTAAAGCCTGGCTCTGTGGCACATCAGTACCGAAAAGTGAATTTTTTTTCAACCCGGTTTTATCTTCAATTATAACTGCCGATACGCCTAAACGTTCCAGTGTTTTTACCGTAAATACAAAATGTTCAGGTATTCCACCCGTATCGCCATCATAAATAATCGGCTTTGTTGTTACTTCCAAAATATCGTTTAATGCATGAAGCCTTGATGTTAAATCTACTGCTTCAATATCCGGTTTTCCCTTCGCAGTTGAATCGGTAAGGCTACTTAACCATATAGCGTCAAATTCCTTTCTCCTGCCTTCTTGTTCCACGGTTATGTTTTCAACAATTAATCCTGTAAGTCCACTGTGGGCTTCTAAAACTTTGACAATCGGTTTCGATTCTATAAGCCTCCGTAACCGTTCCATCCTGATTTCAGGGGTGGTGCCGATTTCTTTAAGGCATTGGTTGAGTTGTGTTGAAGAAATACCTTGGGTGTAAGGGACTTCATGGAGTTGGCCTCCCCATTCCTTTAAAGTATCAATAACTTTTTGACGTGTTTGTTGCTGCACTCCTTTTTTCCAATCGTCACCGTGTACAACATAGTCAGGCTTTAGCTTGCGTAAATTAGGTGAGTAATCCAATTCATCCTGTGCAACAACTTCCGATACGCCCTTTATACTTTCAATAATTATTTTTCGTTGCTCATATTTTAAGGCTGGCAGCCGCTTGTAACTAGCAATTGCTTTATCGGTTAATAAGCCTACTGTAACATCGCCCAATTTTTTTGCCTCATTGATTATATTTAAATGCCCAGGGTGAATCAAATCGGCACTCATTCCAACATATACTTTTTTTGTCATTCAATTAAAATTTAGGCAAAACTACAAATAATCAGTATTTAACTTCCAATGTTTTCTTTTTTTTAGATAAACTGCAACCTAAAACCAGCAGATATAATACGCCATGTTATTTGACATAGCTTGTAAAATCTGAAACCTGCTATAAATCAACTTAAGCTAAATATTGGTTTGCAAGCAGTTATTTTTAGTTCACACAGAAGAATACATAAACCTTTCAATTCTTAATTGCTTAATTAAAATCAATTAGAATTTTTGAAAATTAATTAAAATATGATAGTCATGAAAACAAAGGCAAAACCTATTGAATAAATCAGATAGAAAAAAAACATACCACTCAATTATATTCCCCCGTAAAATGCTCAACTTTCAAATCATCAATAAAAATAGGGACATTTGTATTATTTACAATTGTTAGGACGTTCTCCTCCTTAGAAGTCTGTTGACTAAAAACCCCTAGTTGAATCAAGTTCCAGTGGTTGCCAATAATACTTATTGCGCTATCGGCAACAATCAGATCCTGCTCTTTAATTGGAGCACCGTTCCATTCAACGATTCTTCTTATACCGTTCGGCAGATTTCCTTTAATCTTAAAGGTTACCTTTAAGTAATCGTTTGTTTTTAATGACCCGATTTCTATGCCAGGAGATTTTATATAATCACCAGATAATAACAAGGAATATTTTCCTGTGCTTTTGTGCTCCATCACCTGATGAAATTTTTGGTTTGAAAGCTCCGTTAATCCATCATCGGTTAACATACTCATGTTGTATGTGTTTTCAAATCCACATTGTATGAAATTTTTACGATGCCAAGAACTCTTGTTTGTGTATTCAATGATATAGTTTTGTGAATTCTTGTCAAAAAAAACAGTATCTATAGCATACTCAATATTTCTAACTATTGAGCCGGTTGCTAAATGGGATAAGATATCGCCAGTTGCATAATTCATTGGGCCATGGATTAACTCAATTTTTTTTCCTGAATAGAACAATTCGTTGTCGAAATAAGGAGTCATTCTTAAAAAACGAAGCGGTTTATCTTTTCCTTCCCAAGTTAACGTATTCGGATATTTCGCAAAAAACTCGTTGTAATATTCATGTTGCAATGCCACGTAACTTAAGCCATATGCAAGTCCGCAATCAATTGTGAGGCTATGAAACCATGATGGTTCAATAATTATAAAACCACTTTGCTCAAAGTATTTACTGATCAAGTCATTGGTGGAATTTCGGTTTTGCGATGCCTCCTTGAAATAAACTATGTTTTGGTGTTTTTGTTGAGTTAAAAAGAAAACATGCATAGAAATAAACAGTATAAATAAGCTGTTTACAACCCACTTATGCCAGTCCTTTTTTAGGAGTTCCAACCACAAAACAGCAACAACAATAATGGATAAAGCCAAAAAAGGGGAAAAATAATAGGCTTTGTAGTGTTTGAGAGTAAGTATTAACCCAAATACTGAAGCTAATAAAAATCCAATAAAAAATCGGATTACTCTATTATCGTAAATTACGAATCTCTTTTTTATCAACGAAATAACTAAAATAATAAAAATGACTCCAAAAACAATCAAGAACCAGAAATTCTCCGCTGAAAATATTTTTAAGTTTTGAGCCATTCTTTGAAAATTAACAAACTGCTGATTACCAGATCCATACAATCCATCATGTTTTGTTATTCCTAATAGGAATTTGCGAACTTCAGCATGTTTATTAATTATTGGCAAAAAATTCAAAAATGCAGTTATCAAAAACACTACAGAAAAAAGTACTTTGTTTCTAACCTTTTCTAAAAGTAAAAAGGGTACAACAAACAGCGGCAAAAAATTAACTTTTACAATGACACCAGTTCCTATGAGTACTCCAGTAAATAAGGAAAACTTTACTGAGGAGTAGTTGGCATCAAATAAATATTTTATTAGAGGTACTGCTAAAAGCATTACAATAATTAGAAGCAAATAATCAGGGATATATCGATAGGACATATCTAATGCTATTTCATATAATAGTAAAGAAGAACCTATCAATAATGAAATTTTAACACTTTGAGTAGCTGAATAAATTTTAAAAACCACCCATAAGGTTAAAAAAGAGGCAAGAATTGTTAATAGCCAGGAGCAACCCATTAAATAAAACTCAGGTCTTGAAATTACATCAGAGGCTAAATCACCCTGTCCTAAAAAGAAATGCACCATCAAAATAAAAAAACCGGTTAACATCTGAAAGGGTGTTCCGGGGTGATCGGTATGGCCAATTCGGTGAAACTCCCCCATAGCGCAATTCATTCCATTGAACAGATAGGGGTATTCCGGATCAATTCTTGAATTATAATAATTACTTCCATTTAGTATTAAAAATAAATGCCACACCAAAACTATTATTGCGGGTAATATTAAAAGTACTTTTTTATTGAATAAAGACTTTGCTAACATATGATTTTATTTAACCTAAATAAATTTAATTTTACGTGCAGCAAAAATGCTCATCTTTATCAACAACCAACCATGACGGAAACGGCTTATTTGAGTAGTACCATATTCCCGATCACGATACCTAACAATAACTTCTGTAATTTTTAGATTCAATTTAGCCGCTCCAAACAACAAATCAAAATCACCAAAAGGGTCAAAATCGCCAAAATAGGAACGGTTCTTTTCAATTTGCTTGTAATGATGCTTAAATAGAACTTTTGTTCCACATAAGGTATCTTTAAGCTGTTGATCTAATAAGAAAGACAAAAACCAACTGAAAAATTTGTTACCTAAGTAATTTAAAAACCTCATGGCTTCTTTTTCCATTGGATAAACAAGCCGACAACCATTGATAAACTCTCCCTTTCCACTCTTTATAGCATCATAAAACTTCAACAAATCCTCAGGAGGCATAGTAAGATCAGCATCTAAAATCATTAATATATCCCCTTTTGCAATATCAAAAGCCTCGCGTACTGCATTTCCTTTCCCTTTACCTGATTGTTTGGTTACCACAATCTGTTTTTCGGGGTAAGCTTGTTGCACCCTGATCATCTCATCATAAGTGCTATCGCTTGAATTTCCTTCAATGAAAATAAACTCTTGAAATGTCCCAAACTGAGGAGTCCGTTTAATTGCATTTTCAATATTTCCCCTTTCGTTCCTTGCAGGAACTACAATGGAAACAGAATAATCCTTTTGTTTTTCCGGGATTTTCCGTGCAGTTATAAAACTTACCAAACTCAACCGGTTGATAAGGGGTAAATTTGCTAAGAAGGAGTTGAAAAAATAAGATACAATTGTGATGTACTTTGGGAAAAGCATTTTTTTATTCAAACGAATCAATTCATATCCTTCCAAATGCAATAGTTTCTGAATATCAGTAACAGTCAACCAATTCTGAAGGGGTTGTTTAGCTTTTAGACCCAATTTTTCAGCCAATCGCAAAACAGGCTCCCAGTGGTAATTATAAACAGAAATCACCATCTTGGTATCTGTTTTCATTATTGTATTTAATTGTTTAAAAACAGCCTGTATATCCCATAAAGAACATAATAAATCCGACATAACCACAAAATCGAAGGATTCATTAGTTTTAAACTCCTCGGCTGCAATACATTGGAAATTAAGATTATGAAAATCGGATTTTGCCTGAGCAATCATCCCTTCTGAAAAATCAATGCCATACCCAACTTTTGGTTTAAGTCCATGAAGTAAATCTCCTGTTCCACATCCAATTTCTAAAACCGTTGAATCTTGAGGAATTATAAACCTAAAATGTTTTAATAAAATTTTATGATAATATCGATTTCTCTTAAGCCATTTTTTCCTATTAAGGGATAATTTTTCAAAATAAGGTTTTAAAAATCTGTAGTCTTTCATGATGGATAATTTGGTGTTCTTATGTTTCAAAAAAGGGAATGTTCAAATATATAAAAATAATCACTATCAACCGACAAAAGAGCAAATTACGACTTATAAATACATAAGTAATAGCTATGCAATTAATTACAATTACAAATATTGCTTATTTAAAAACCTACCCCCCTGTTTTAAAAAATGG
>Ga0172379_10006107_pt1 | contig 16360 bp, 14 predicted proteins | sample GrowelOW334metaG_FD_119756 | JGI IMG/M metagenome (GOLD analysis project Ga0172379, IMG submission 119756) | Groundwater microbial communities from an aquifer near a municipal landfill in Southern Ontario, Canada - Groundwater well OW334 metaG | ecosystem: Environmental > Aquatic > Deep... | reverse complement strand
TGCCGCACTACTTTTCCTCTTTGTTTACAAGGAGAGGGGCTTCAGCCTGGAGGAGCAGGTTCGCTTGTGGCGCAGCAAGAGAAGCACTCCATCCACAGAGCCTGAAAGCGTTCGGTCGCGCAGGGAGGCGTTGAAGAACCTGGCCACTTTGCCGGTATTGGGGGTCATGGGACTGGGAGCAGCCCACCACCTCCGTTCTTATGGCGCCGATGTGATGACGGGTGCCACCATCCAGGTGAAGCGGACAGCGCTCAATGAACTTAAAGGGGAGCTGCCAAAAGGGAAAATCGGAAAACACGAAATAAGCAGACTGATCGCCGGCGGAAATCTGATTGGCGGCTGGGCCCACTCACGCGACCTGATCTACGTCTCCTCGCTTTTCAAGGCCTACAATACCGAACAAAAAGTGTACGAAACGCTTATCCTGGCTGAACAGGCGGGCATCAATACCATCAACATCGGCTTTGCCTCCAATCCTTTGCTGGCGAAATACAAAAAAATAACAGGTAGCAAAATCAAGGTGATTTCGCAAGTGGCCCCGCAATTGAATAACAAGGAACTTGCGAAAATAGGTCCCAATACCGATCCCAAATTGTATTATGAATTTATCGACAAAGCAATAGATTTTGGTGTTGACATCTTGCAGGTTCAAGGCAACTGGTGCGATTGGCTGGTTCGCGACAATAAACTGGAGGTGATAGACAAAATGCTCGGCCACATTCGAAACCAGGGATACACCGCCGGACTTGCCGCCCATTCGGTGGAGTCGCTGATCGCTTGCCGCGACCAGGGTATCATCCCCGATTATTACATGAAGACCATGCACCACGATCAATATTGGTCGGCCCATCCGAGGGAGTTCAGGTTTCCTTTCGAAGTCGACGGGAAAGAGTATCTGGACCATAACCGCTTCCACAACAACATGTTCTGCCTCTTCCCGGAACGGACAGTCGATTTTGTCAGCAAGGCCACGGTACCGGTAATGGGATTCAAAATCCTGGCCGCAGGAGCCATCGAACCCAAAGACGGGTTCAAATGGGCCTACAACAATGGAGCAGACTTCATTTGCGTCGGGATGTTCGATTTTCAGGTAGTCAGCAATGTGAATACCGCCATCGATGTGCTGGGGAATCTGAAAAGGGAGCGGAAATGGTATGGGTAAAACTTCGTTTTATTTTTGCGAGAGTTTAGTTAACTGCTTCTCCCTCCTGAACCGGGAGAGGATTCGCCTTCTTTTTTGTCTTCATTTTTTATACCGCGTCTGGCTTTTTTGATTTCCCCTTTCATCTGCCCGAAACTATAGGATAGCCTGAACCTTAACATCTGGTAATAATAGTAACTTACCATATTCTGATGAAATGTCGGATCATCATAGGTCTGTTCCCATTTGAGTCTTCTGTTGAATGGGTTTGCTGCAGTAACCGATGCCGTGAGTTTCTTTTTAAATAGATCTTGTGAAACGCTGATATTTGAATACCAATATCTCCCCCTTTGTCCCTGTAACTGAATTCTGGGAGAATAATAACCTGCATAAAATGAGATGTTTCCATCTTTCCAGGCATTGTATCTCATATTCAGTGAACCGCTATAATTAAAACCTTCATTTTTAAGGTTACGGTTATCATTACTTTCAAGAATGGAGTAATTAATGCTCAGATTTGTATTGATATTGAACTTATTTCCAGGTTTGTAGGAGCCATATAGGTAGCCTCCGAACCGTTGGGTTTTTCCTATGTTTTTATAGGTAGTCACCTTAACTCCGGTCGAATTTATGGTTGAAATCGATTGGATCGTATTGTTTGCGAAAGCTACATTTGTGCTCAGGTTCAGGTTGAATTTATTGGAGAATTTTCCGTATGAAAAGTCAAAAGTATGTGAGACTTCAGCATCAAGATCAGGATTACCAAAACTAATGTTCAAAGGATCCGTGTCGTTGACATAAGGATTCAGATACCATATACCCGGGCGTGCAAGTCTTTGCGTATAGGAAAATTTTATGTTTTGTCCTTTGTCAAGTTCTTTGGAGAGCGTGATGTAGGGGATCAGGTTGAACATCTTGTTTGAAAAGGTGGTATCTTTTGCCGACTTAAAATATCCGTCGTTTATAGTTCCTTCTGCCCTTAAACCGGTTTTGATACTGGTTTTATTTAGTTTCAAAACATATCCTGTATAAAGTCCGATAACATGTTGATCATAGAGAAGGTCATTGTTCCTTGATAAGTCCTGAATCCAGATATTTTGAGCATTATCATAACGTGATACTTCAGAATTACTGATGTTATGGCGGAGAATATATTTCATACCGCCTTCAATCTGATGCTTTTTTGTAAGCGGGTCGTAATAGTCTAGTTGAAAAGTGTGTTCTGCCACTGAGGCATCATTGGTTGAAAGCTGCCGGTATGAGTTATAATTTAGGAGTCCGTCAATATTGCTTTCATTGTCGGATTTATCGGGCATTGTTTCAAGTTTGTATGAAACAGTAAAAGTTTTATTCGGTTTTTTATAAGTTCGCTGATAATCCATATTTCCGGAAATATATCCAAACCTGTTGGAAAAGTTCGTCAGGTTCGTGAATTTTCTGGATAAGGAATGATTGGTGTCAAAATCCTGGGTTAACAGTTCTCCGTTCCCTGTGAAATCACCTTTATAGCCCCAAAATGAAAGGTTAATCAGATTTAGTGAATCTATTTCATAGCTTGCCTCGCCCTCCATATAATTGGCATTTCCTTTGTTTATGTTGAACCCTTCTGATTCGGTAAACCGGTTAGTTGTACTTACGAAATTTTCAAGGGTTGAAAAGTTTTCACTTTTGGGATTAAGCCAATCCCAGTAGCTGTAATCTATTGAAAAACCGAATTTTTTGATTTTTGATGAGGCATAAATTCCTCCGGAAATGCTTCCTCGAGAATCAATTCCTCCGTTGATTCTACCCATAAAACCCTCAAGCTGTTTTTTGGCAGTAATGATATTGATGATTCCGCCTGTACCTTCAGCTTCATACTTCGAAGATGGATTTGTGATTACTTCAATATCTTTGATGGTACTGGCCGGGATACTGCGCAGCACATCCCTGGGATTCCGTGTAAGCATGGAAGAGCTTTTCCCGTTAAGCAGTATTTTAAAATTGGAGGATCCTTTCACCTGAATATTATCTTCTCCATCAACCGTTACCAATGGTATTTTTCGCAGCATATCCAATGCATTCGAAGTCTTGGATTCCGGATCTGCATCAATACTGTATATGATCTTATCTACTTCCGTCCTTACAAGCGGCTTTTGTGCGACAACCATCACTTCGCCAATTTTTTCTGTTCCCGGAGCCAGTTTGAGGATTCCCAAATCGATTTTGGTACTTCTTTCATCAATATTCACCTCATTGATTGACGTCTGATATCCGATTGATTGAACAAGTACAGTAATCTTTCCAATTGAATCAAGTGTAAATTCAAATTTACCGTTCGTATCGCTAGCCAGACGTTTGATTATTCCCTTACTGCTTTGTACTGTAATTGTGGCGTAGGGAATAGTTTTGCCTGATACCGAATCGGCAGCAATTCCCATAATCTGATATTTACCTGCAGGAAACGACGCGAATAGAGGGAGTGAGAATAACGTAAAACAAAATAGTACTAAAATTGCCAAAGAATTTGATTTTAGCTTATAGTAATTGTTCATGGTTGAGATTATTATGGTAAAAAATTCTCCATAACCCGAACTTCCAGGTTTGGCTTGATATCGTTGATCGCTATCTGATAGCCATCGAGGTGTGACTGTAGTTCGCCTGTCAGGAGACCGGTAACTTTCAACCTCAGCCGCTGCGGTTCCACGCATTCGGCTGCAACACGACAAAACTGCCATTGCTGCTCTTTTCCTTTGATGCCTTTAGAAAGGCAACGTTGTGGCCTCCGGCATCCACAATGCCGAACACCAGAAGGGAGTCTCCTTCCCCCATTGATTCGATTCAAGGAGTTTGCTAACTGCCTCACGCCGCTGAAAAAAGGTATTAAGGCTCAGATAGCCTACGATTAGAGAGGGTAGAAAGATGGCGAGAAGGAAAATAACAATAATTTTTCTTTGAGTAAAAATCCTATGGTCAGATGTTTTCACTCTTACATTTATTGCATGCTTCGATTTTTCACCTATCTGCTACTAATGTACGAAATATTTATTCATTATAGTATCAAATGAATGAAAAAGATCGTCTTCGAATAATTGGATATGGGCAAATTCCAGTAGATTCCATTGAAACCAGCGAATCAAGTTCCTTTCTAAATGTGCAGTGTTGAAAAAACAAATTAAATTTGTGTGTGGAACATCTCAATTTTGAAATGGATATGGAAAACAAAATAGCCTTGCGCTCCCTCGGAAATACCGGCAAGATGGTTACCCCCATAGGCCTGGGTTGCTGGCAGTTCAGCAAACAGAAAAACCTGGCCGGAAAATTCTGGCCTACGCTGGAGGATGATCTGATTGGGAAAGTAGTATCCCTCTCTCTCGAAGGAGGGATCAACTGGTTCGATACTGCCGAAATCTATGGGAACGGAGCCTCCGAAAAGGCACTGGCCAAAGCGTTGCTGGCAGCAGGCAAGAGACCGGGAGAAGTTTTCATCGCTTCCAAATGGTGGCCTATGTTCCGTTTTGCCTCCAATATTACAAAAACCATTGATGAGCGCATCAAAGCGTTATCCCCTTTTCCTATAGACCTTTACCAGGTTCACCAACCCTGGGGGTTCTCCAACGAAAAGGCTGAGGTGAGTGGCATGGCTGATCTTTATGACAGAAAGCTGATCAAATGCATCGGGGTGAGCAATTACTCTGCAAAGCAGATGGAGAACAGCTGGGAAACGCTCAATATGCGGAGAATTCCACTGGCTTCTAATCAGGTACCCTACAGCCTGCTCGATCGACGCATCGAATCGAACGGGGTGATGAAGTTGGCCAAAAAACTGGGCATTTCGATCATCGCATACTCCCCGCTAGCCCAGGGTGTCGTCACCGGTAAGTTTCACGACAATCCCGAACTGCTCAAAAATATCGGATTCAGGAAATACAATTCCAAATTCAAACCCGCCGGACTGGCAAAGAGCCTTCCGGTTGTGAAACTGGTAAAGGAACTGGCGGTCAAATACAACGTCACCCCGGCGCAAATTGCCCTCAACTGGCTGATTCAGTTCCATGGGAATACGGTGGTAGCCATTCCGGGAGCCACCAAAGAGATTCATGTGAAGGAGAACACAGGGGCGATGACCTTCAGGTTAAGTGATGAGGACATGAACAGACTTGACAAAGTGAGCGCAGTATTCAAGTGACCGAATAGAAATATTGGCTACCAGGTTCCATGTTCATACTACAAACAGTGCCTCCCTCCGGGACTAATAAATTGAGGACGAAGTTCTGAATACTATTTATACCTCTGACGATTTCAGGTCCGGAACAGGAAGTATGCCCCCACAAGAACTGCTGCCATAGCCAACAGTATCCAGATTACTTTCATTTCGAATGCCAGCATCCGGTCACATTCGGCGATTCGCTGCATTGCCTTTTTGTTTTTGGGATCCAGCGCCAGGGCCCTTTCATAGTAGGTTTTTGCCGGTCTCAAAATCTCAATTTTGAAAAAATCGTCGGCTTGCTGCATCATCTCCGTCAATTTACGATCAGCGGGGGTCAAAGGTGTTTTCAGGGTAGAATGTTGCATAACTCAGGCTTGATGATTTAATCAAATGTAGCAATTATTTGGCTGAATTCCAAGCGAAAACGAGCAATATTTGCACACAGCTGACGGGGTGACTCTGAGTCACCCCGTCAGACAGGCTGATTTACTTTCCACTCAGGATAACCCTCCTCCAGTCTCCGGGCCCGGTACCCGCTCTCGCGAAGGATTTTTACCGCTTCATCGGCAAGCAGGCAAAAGGGACCCCGGCAATATGCGATGATCTCCTTTTCTTTGTTCAGGGTTTTCAGATTGATTATCAATTCCTGCATTGGAATTGAAACGGCCCCTTTGATATGCCCGAATTCAAATTCATTGGTAGAGCGCAGATCAAGCAGTAAAACATTGTCTGATCCTGCCATTTGTTCAAGTTCATCGAAACTTACTCCAGCATGGGTATTGAAACCATCCCGTTGCCTGTTGATCATCTTTTCAAGTTCAGCGATTTCATTCACGGCGTACCGGGTAATTTGCCGGTACATCGAAAGAAATTCGTCGCTGGCCAGGGTATAGAAGACGTAATGACCCTCCTTCCGATACCTGACTATGTTGCTGTTTTTCAGGACTTGCAGATGTTGGGAGGCGTTTGCGATGCTCATTCCGGTTCCCCTGGCAATCTCCTCAACAGGCATCTCTCCCTGCGACAACATCTCGATGATTCGTAACCGGAAGGGATTGGAGATGGCCTTAAGAAGTTTGGAAAGCCCACTGAATATTTCCTCTTGAAATTCCTTCGCTTCCATCTTCCTGTCTATTTAATGATCTGTTTTGATATGGCCTTTTCAAGATCCGTACCATGAAGATTCTTTGCCAGGACTATGCCTTTACCATCGATAAGCAGATTAAATGGCAGCGCCTCTATCTTGTAGGTTTTGGCAACCGGTGACCTCCAGTATTTCAGATCGCTTACCTGGATCCAGTTGATCTGCAGGGCAGCAATTGTACTCTCCCAGTTGGCCTTTTTTGCATCAAGCGAAACACCATAGATTTCGAACCCCTCTCCGTTGGTAAACCGGACTTTCTTGTATTTTTTGTAAAGCCGTAAGAGATCATGCTGCTCTTCCATACAGGGAGAACACCAGGTTCCCCAAAAATCTACCAACACCAGTTTACCTTTCAGGGATGACAACTCCAATACATTCCCGGCTGGTGTCGGGAGGCTTATCTCAGGAGCTATATTCCCCGGTTCTGTTCCGATATTCTGAGCAATTGAAGCAAAAGCATTGCCCAATAGGAGGGCAACAATGAACAGATATCTTTTCATTTCAGAAGGATAAATTCGATTATTCGCTCATGGGATAACCCTTGTCGATCCAATCAACTTTGATGTTCTGAGGAACATTCAGGAGCTTGTAGTTGGTGAATTTCATCTCTCCAAGCAATTGCATTGCCGGTCTGATGTTGGGACAGTTGACAAATGGACAGCAACCGCAATAGACCACAATGCTGGTACTCTTTGGCAATTTTGCCAGGCGTTGCTTCAAGTTGTCGAGGTTTCCCTTCATTACGGTCGGACCGATATCAACAGATCCTTTTATAATGGGTTCCATACCAACGCTGAATATAACAGGCTGCGGAGCTTTTGGCGTGTTCAGTATTTTGGCAAGTTCTGCCGGGTTAAGCAATTGCTGTGCCGTCCAGGGATCGCCACCCCCTTGTGAAGAAGATCCGGTTGATGCGGACGCGACGACTGTCATTACAAGTAACAGGAGCGTAAGGATTTTTATTTTCATCGTTTTCTATTTGTTTAAACTTTTCAACAGGCGACAAATTTAATTCAATTATTCAATATAATTCTTGAATTAACAAAATTTATCTACTTCCCATTGAGAAAATTGAATTAACTGACGGGGTCACTCTGAGTCACCCCGTCACTTGATACTGGAATAGTGCTGAAACCCTTGCCTGGCATCAAGATTTATGGAAGGAGAATGATGGTAGATCATTTTCCCCGGATGGGGAAAAACATTCTCCCAAGAGCTGATTTTAGGCTGGCGCAGTTTGGTCTGCGCCAGCCTGAAATAATTGTTTTTGTTATTTGCCGAAAAGCTGGTTGTGCATTTTTTCGATTCCCTGTGTTACTTTTCCTCCGCCACTTTGCAACATCTGGCTAAGACTTGGCTTGCTGCTTTCCTTGGCTGCCTTCAAGTCAATATCAAAAGGAAGTTCAAAAAAGATAACCAATACCGGCGCTCCGGTTTCTGTGATACTTTTTACTGCAACTTCTGTCCCGGAGACATCAGTTACATTGAACGCGGGCATTTTTCGTTCTGCAAGTGGGTAATTGTAATACTTTCCACGGCGCAAAGAACCTGCATCAATTATTTCAATCTCCCCGGAAGCTTCTTTGTCAACAACTTTATCTTTCCCAACAAAATCCTTCAGAGCGTCTTTGAGCGAAGCATCGTCAAAACCTTTCACATCTGTAACATCTTTGTTCGGGTCAAGATAACCTTCTCAGCATGCAACTCCATTCTTATCGTACAGCAAGGCATGGTACCTCAACTCTTTTTTGTCCCACATCTCCTCGAGTAACTTTGGCTCACCCTTGTAAATAGCTTTAGCTGATTTTCCACCAAATGCAGTCAGAGCTCCCTTCACCGCTTTTGTGTCGGCTTTTCCATCGGTATTTACCTGGCTTATCAAACCGGGAGTGTAGAAAAACTTGAAATTTTTAAAATTGGCCTCATCAAAAGTTGGGTTCTTTGCTCCAATTCCGATCAAAACAACAGCGGGGACATTCTTTGCCTGTGAAAATCCGGTTGAAATAAATAATGCGACAAACATTAGCGACAACAAAATTCTTTTCATGGTAATTTAGATTTAAGTTGATAATGATAATTCGGCGAAATTTGTAAGATTATTAACCCAAATCTAGAAAATAAAATTGAATTATGCAAGCAAGCGGTTGAATAGTTGATTTTTAAGATAAAAATTCCAAAAATGTTACAGCCCACCATTTCATTGAGGGTTTAATAAAATTTCCGAAATTGAATTGAATAAACAGATCAGATTCCTATCTTTAGGGAATTGGATTTGGTGAGATTAGTTCGTCAATTTTGTGTATGGCCTAAAGTTTTGTGACGAATGAATGCGATCACCGCTGGTTTTTCCTCCATTTTGCGTCATAGTATATGATATTGATGCGAATTATTTGAATTTGACCTCTTTCATAAGTGATTATTAACTCGTCTTCCTTGCAGGAAGGAAACCATTAAAAATATTGATAATGAAACAATTGATGTCTATTATTTTGATTGTTGTTTTTGCCGGATCAATCCTGAACTGTGGTTCGGGCAACAAATCCAAACAAATTAAAGAGTACAAATACACGGAGGAGAAAGCCGCAGTTACAGGTGTTTTGAAAAAAAAGGTAGGGCCCTGGATCAAAGAGGGGATGACTTGCTATGGTATCGTTGTCCTAATGGATAAGGATGGTCTCCCAAAGAAAATGGAGGCGATTGAAGCAAAGGTCATATCGATCCAAACCGACAAAATCAAAATGAAAGCAATGGAAGATGTGGTACTTGCTCCTGTTGCAGGATGTACCAAAATAGGCATGAAAAAAGGTGAAACTTGGGATGAGTTGGAGGGAGACCTGTTTCAGACAAGAGCGGAGGCAATCAAATATATAGATACCAAATATCCGGAAACACAAGTTATTATTAAGTGAACGACAAGCAGCTGATTGAAAAAATATTGGCTCATAACGATCAGGCATTTAGTATTTTAGTCGAAAAGCACAAGAAGATGGTCTATGGGACCATCTTTCGTATTGTCCGAAACAAAAGCGATGCCGAAGATCTATTTCAGGAAGTTTTTCTGAAAGTATATAGTTCTGCCTATCAACTTCGCAACCTGGAGGATCTTTCAGGTTGGCTGTTCAAAATTGCTTACAACAAATCAATCAGTTTTCTTAGAAAGAAGAATCCGGCCAAAGCCAACCCCGAACAGGCTAAAAAGTCGCCTTTACAAATGGTATTGGCGCACATTAACTACGCCGAAAAAGAGACTCAGGATTGGAAAATGGAACAGGATGAGGCCAGGGTCATGCTCTTCTCTGCCATTGACCGATTGCCTGAAATGCAAAAGAAAGTTTTGCTGATGCACAAATTCGAGGATTATTCGCACAACGAAATATGCCTCAAATTGAACCTTTCGCAGGCTGCTGTTGAATCGCTCATCTACCGGGCGATGTTTTCACTTCGTAAATTTTGTTATGCTCACTTTACAAAACATTTAAAATAGAAGAATATGAATAAGTATCAGCAAATATTCAAATGGCTGAATGTTTTTTTATTGATCATCAACCTGTCGGCTTTTGTTACTTTTTTGTTTATGAACCGGCAAGATAGTACCGTCCATGACACAAAGTTCAGCTCTGACCAGTTTTTACAAACGGAACTGGCGTTAACTCCGGATCAATACAAGAAAGTATCTGCATTAAACAACGATGTATTCCGCCTTTACCAGGTTTTTCTGGATAAAAAATGCGAATTGAACTTCCAGCTGGTTGATGAACTTGCCTCCGAAAAGCCCTCAGAAGAAAAAATGGATTCGTTATCGAACCGGATCGGACAACTGGATGCTGCCCTTAAGAAGCAAACAGTGAGGCATTTTAAGAATGTAAAGAGTGTTTGTACGGAGTCGCAGAAACTCATGCTCGGTGAGCTTTTGAAAGAGATGCTGGATGCCGGTGGTCAGTGTAAGATCTGCAACAAAATAAATTGTTCCCGTCGCGATCGGTTGATCAAAAAGTAAAAAATCACAAAATGATTGAATTGTCCGCAAGATTTTTAACCCTGATGCGTCTTAATAATTATGAACTGCAAACAATCCTACAAATACCTTCATTCTGAAATTGACGGGGACGAATTTATCCTTCATCTGAAGGCATGTAAATCTTGTTCTGAGTTGTTTGGAAAGATCAGTGAAACTATCTCCATTTTGGACGAGGATGTTGACATTCCAATGGGTTTGACTGAGAATGTGATGAAGGGTATCAGCAGGAGGGAAGTTCTGCAGGGAAGAGCCATGATCGACCTGAATAAATATTTGCAACTGGCTGCCGTAGTGGCTGTGGGGATCTTCCTCGGAGCCATGCTTGGGAGTCGTGCAGATAAACAAATCTTCCTGTCGAAAAAGGATAAAAAAGAAAAAGCCTTGATAGAATATCGCGAAAGTCATCATTTAAGCGATCAGGACAACATTTACAGTTTCTGATTTTAGTGAAACTAAATCTGACCAAATACTTTTTGAAAATCATTTTATGAGCAAAAAACCTAAATCAACCAACTGGCCCCGTCCAGTGATTCAATGGGGAATAATATTTGCAATACTTGTGATTGCGCTCATCCCTAAGTTCAACAACAATTTTATTCCGGATTTTGAAGCCTATTGCCCCTTTGGAGGAATACAGGCGCTGGGCAGTTACCTGCTCAACCAAGCGTTGTCGTGTACCATGACAAGCGCTCAAATAGCGATGGGTATCATCATGATACTGGCAGTTTTTGTTTTCAGCAAACTTTTTTGTGCTTACATCTGTCCTGTCGGGACCATCAGTGAGTGGCTGTTTAAACTGGGTGACAAACTGAACGTCAACTTTACCATCAAAGGAATTGCTGATAAGGCGTTGCGTTCACTGAAATACATTCTGCTATTTATTACTGTCTTTTTTACTTTTAAGTCGAACGAGCTGTTTTGCAAAAAATTTGATCCCTATTATGCAATAACAACCGGTTTTAGTATCGATGTCGTTGTACTCTATGCCGCCATTGCCATCGTTCTCGTCATTTTAGGATCGGTTTTTATTCGTCTGTTTTGGTGTAAATACATCTGTCCACTGGGAGCCATTTCTAACATCTTTAAATACACCGGGTTCTTCCTCATCGTGTTGGTAGGCTACATCCTGTTGCTTAAACTTGGCTTGAACATCCATTATGCCTGGCCATTGGCGATTGCCTGTATCGGAGGTTATGCCATCGAACTGACCGGCTTCGCGACCAAAACCTTTCCGCTGCTTAAAATAACCAGGAATGTAAATAGCTGCATTGACTGCCAGCTCTGTTCTCTTAAATGCCCTCAGGCTATTGATGTGGCAAATTTGAAGGTGGTCAGGGAAGCAGATTGTAACCTTTGTGTGGAGTGTATTTCGGTATGCCCTGTAAAGGATACCCTCCAAATTAACAATAAAACAAGCTATCGCTGGATACCTGCAATTGCCACAGTAGTGCTGGTTGTTGCTGGAATATTTATTGGATCTTTGTGGGAACTGCCTACCATCGACCAGCATTGGTATGGGAAAGAGGTGATGGCTAAGGCTGAGATATTCACCCAATCAGGATTGAAAAATGTCAAATGCTATGGTAGTTCAATGGCCTTTGCGGCTAAAATGCGGAAAGTGGATGGCGTACTTGGAGTGGCAACTTATGTAAAACAACACGGTGTGAAGGTATATTACGATCCTAATAAACTGGATGAAGCTAGGATCCAGAAGTTGTTGTTCACACCGTCGAAACTGGCATTAAAAACTCTTGGGAAACAATATACTGAACTAACGGTGGTTACTGTTTGGCTCAATAATTTCTTCGATTTGTTGGATTTTAATTACCTCGCCAGTATGGTTCAGAATAAAACTGAAGCAGTTGGTGTGGTTTCGGAATACGACTGCCCGGTTATAGTCAAGCTATATTTCCCGGTAGGTAAAGCACCCCAAAAAGAAGAATTAATAGCCTTACTCGAATCGGAAACATTTACATACGTGTACAACGGGAAGAACCAAACGGTTGAACTAAACTATGATGTAGCCAAGGGCCCCGATTATCAAACAGTCGTGAAGGGTGATTATGCAAAGGTCATGTTTAGTCCGTACGAGATGGATTTTAATGAATATGGAAAATATGATGCTTCGGTAATTGATACCTTGTCAATACCTTTTGGGAAGAACAAAGTATACCAGAGCAAACTGAATTACCTGGTAAGCCACTTGGCGAATGACAAAGGAATTGTTAAGTTTCAAACCTTCTTGAACGATTCAGCCGAAGAAATGATCTCAATTTCATACATTGACAGTGTAACCAATATTAATAAGATTCACCAGTATTTAAACAGCGATACATTGGTATTTACATATAGTTCGGGTAAGAAAGGCAAAGTGGCCAATATGTTTAAATTTGAGAAGTAGAAGAAGTTCTAAAAAATATGCTCATGTCAAACAAACTAATCATTATCCTTTTGATAATTGTTTGCGCACTTGGTATAAGTGAAGCAAATGCGCAGGAGAAAGTAACGGTAAGTGGAAAAATTACCGATGCCGATAATCAGGCGCCGATTCAGTATGCGAATATTACCTTCCCGGAATTGGCCATAGGTACAACTTCCAATGAAAAGGGCGAATTTGTTATTCATTCTGTTCATGTAGGTACTTATAAGTTCTCAGTAACCAATATTGGATACAAGGAATATTCGCTTTCGATTAGCCTGAAGCAGAATGTTAATATGAATATTAAGCTTGAGCAACAGTCCTTAGGGCTGAATGAAGTCATTGTAACTGCCGAGCAGTCAACAGGTGGAACGACATCTTCAAAAATTAAAAGCGAAGCCATCAACCATGTTCAGGCCTCCAGCTTGAAGGATGTCATGCAATTGGTGCCGGGAAATCTTTTGTTGAACCCAAATTTAGGCGACCCGGGGCAATTAAGTATTCGCGAAATAGGAACTGATGCTAACAGTGCATTAGGAACTGCTGTAATTGTTGATGATATCCCGTTTACGAATGACGGGAATATGCAACGGAGCATAGAATCAGTGAATTATTTAACATCCGTTGCCGGAAGAGGTGTTGATGTCAGAAGCGTATCGGTTGATAACATCGAATCCATCACGGTTGATGTAGGTATCCCATCGGCCGAACATGGGAACCTGACTTCAGGAGCAGTGAGGATTAAAACCAAATCGGGAGGTTCTCCATATAATGTAAAAGTTAAAGCCGACCCAAAAACAAAGCAGGCATTTCTCAGTAAAGGATACTTGCTTGACAACGACAAAGGGGTTGTCAATGTGGATATGGATGTTGCACATTCGTACGCCCAGATCTATAAAAAAACCAATTTATATGACCGCTACAACCTGTCAACCAAATACTCTCAAACGTTTTTCAGGGAAAAGAACCCGTTAAATATTGAAGGAAAGTTAGATTTTTCATACAATATTGACGGGAATGAATGGGATCCTGATATGATTGCACAGGAAAAGGCTTATTCGAAAGAAACCGGGATCATGGGAAAATTGTCGGCTTCGTGGATGCTCGACAAATCATTCCTGTCTAGTTTATCTTTAGACCTCAGTTATAGCATGGATTGGCAAACCGGATTTGAAAAAACGTTGGAAAGCAGTTCGAGCGGACCCTCTTTTTATTCAACGGCGACAACCAATGGTGAAAACAAGATATACTTCGCACCCTCAAGCTATTATTCGGAAGTTACTTATGATGGAAAACCTTATTATATCTACGCCAAACTGAAGGGTACCTCATATAACAAAACCGGGATCTTTACCCATAAAGGTTTGTTCGGGGCTGAATGGCGTACGACAGGGAACAGCGGTGATGGACGTCTCTATGATACGACCAGGCCAGCCAATGGCTTAGGGACCCGTCCGCGCCCGTTTACAGATATCCCTGCTTTAAACCAGTTCTCGTTGTTCGCTGAAGATAAGATAACCACCAATATCGGTTCAACCGGATTGGAAATGACTTTAGGTTTAAGGATGGACAATATACAGCCTGCCGGTCCATTTTCTACAGATGGCAGTATTGCCGTTGACCCGAGGGTCAATGTGAAATACAATATACTGAACCGCAAGAATAACAAATTGTTTAAAGATTTCAGTTTGCGGTTTGGCTATGGAAAAACGACCAAAGCCCCTACATTAATCCATTTATATCCCGACCGGGATTATAGCGATGTGATCAGTTTCAATTATTACCCCGATTTAATTGTTTCGACAACCAGTGTTATGGACACGAAAAATTATGACCTGAAGCCAGCGAAAAGCAATAAATACGAAGCCGGGTTGGATTTTCAAATCGGACAGGTAAAAACCAGGTTCACAGGTTTCTATGAGGAACATAGGGGAGGCTTTATAAATGATCAGGTTTATTATCCAATGAATTACAGACGTTATAATGTGCTTCCGGCGGGTTTAAGCCCATATTATGTGCCAAACGATGGTGTGTACTATAAAGATGTCAATAATAATGCTGTAAAAGTTGGTTATGAGGATGCTGTAAAATTCTCGAATTATGAGCAATACCGTAATGCCGCTTCCAGAATAAAAAGTGGTTTGGAATATACCATTGATCTTGGCAAGATAAAAGCCATACAGACTTCTTTTATGGTTACCGGTGCCTGGTTGAAGACAGAATCATATACTGAAGATGCTCCTTATTGGGATCGCGTTAATTATACCAGCTATGCAAGCGGTGTCAGCAAAGATGAATTTTTTGCGACAAAGTTTAAGAGTCAATTTGGATATGGAACCGTTTCCGAAAGGTTGAATACGAACATCAGCATTATCAACCATATCCCAAAACTGAAGATGATTGTTTCGCTGACGACCCAAATTATTTGGTATGATAAAGACCGGCGAAAAATTTATTCTGACGACAAGTTTTATTCACTCTCCGAATTAAGAAGCTATTTGGGGAATGCCAATTTATTCAGTGCAGAACAGGAAGGAACGTATTATTACCGACTTCCGGCCAGCTACAAGATGTACGACAATGTAGAACATGTTTATGCTCCCGGCGACTTTGCACAGTCGTTGCACCAGTTGGCAATAGATAAGGAGTTAAAATACCGATTTGGTGAAAATAGTTGGCCTACACTTTTCATGTGTAATATTAATATCTCGAAGGATATTACCAAACAAATCAAACTGGCTTTCTATGCGAATAACTTCCTCAATATCAGGCCGAGGCATTTGAATGACAGGGAGGGTTCTTATATCCGGCGCAATGAGGTGCCATTTTTTGGGGCCGATCTCACATTCCAATTTTAAAATGAATTACTATGAAACGACCAGTAAAAAATCTTTCATACACAGGAGGATCCGCCAGCTGGCGGATTGGGAGTTCCATCTGGCAACTGAAAAACAAAATTATAAACAGATGAAAGGGATTAAAAAATTAGCGTTTTTATTGGGATTGTTGTATGGCTCATGCAGCCAATATGATATCCCTGAAACCTACCAGGTAGCTTTCAAGGTAAATTATCCTGAACTTTTTGATGGCGGGAAAAGTGTTAATAATGTCACCGTAAAAATTACGAATATACAAACCGGGAGAGAGTATACTCAAACCACTAATAGCACCGGAACTGCACTTTTCGACGTAAGGGGAGGAAACTATAACATCATGGTCTCTTTTTCAGAAGATCGGGATGTAAACATTGATGGGTTCATGTTTAAGAAAACCGTGCTGTTTAATGGAACTGTTAACAGCCAGGTTATTACCGCAAGTGGAAATGAATTGGCTATACCATTGCAATATTCGATAGCCAAAGAGGGATTTGTGATTAAAGAGCTTTATACTTCAGGAAGTAAAACTCCTGCCGGTAAGTATTATGGTGCAGATAAGTTTTATGAGATATA